>Ga0207873_1000145_pt1 | contig 76042 bp, 64 predicted proteins | sample BGWIniCompost_FD_187373 | JGI IMG/M metagenome (GOLD analysis project Ga0207873, IMG submission 187373) | Cellulose adapted compost microbial communities from Newby Island Compost Facility, Milpitas, CA, USA - BGW Initial Compost (SPAdes)... ... | reverse complement strand
CCCCCCCCCGCCACATCCCCCACCGTTGAACCCCCCAGGGATACTGACGCGGTGGCCCGCTACCCCTACCTGGACTCCCCACAACCACTGGCATTCGCCCACCGCGGCGGCGCCGCCCACGGCATCGAAAACACCCTCGACACGTTCAGCCGCGCCATATCCCTCGGCTTCCGCTACCTAGAAACCGACGTCCACGCCACCGCCGACGGCGTCGCCGTCGTCTTCCACGACACCACCCTCCACCGCCTCACCGGCCACCCCGCCGCCGTCGCCGACCTGACCTGGAAAGACCTCAGCACCCTCCGAGTCGCCGGAGCCGCCGTCATCCCCCGCCTCGACGACGTCCTCACCGCCTGGCCCGACATCCGCTTCAACATCGACGTGAAAGCCAACCAGGCCATCCACCCCACCGTCGACGTCATCAACACCACCGGCAGCCACGACCGGGTCCTCATCGCGTCCTTCTCCGGCCGCCGCCTCACCACCCTCCGACGCCTCTTAGGACCCCGCGTCCCCACCGCCCTCACCCCCGGCGAAGTAGCCCGCCTCCGCCTGGTATCCCTCCTCGGACGCACCACCCTGGGCTACCCACCAGGCGCCGCAGCCGCCCAAGTCCCCCCACACCGCTACGGCATCCCCGTCATCGACCGCCGCTTCATCGACTACGCCCACCGCTTCGGAATCCCCGTCCACGTATGGACCATCAACGACCCCACCCACATGCACCAGCTGCTGGATCTAGGGGTGGACGGCATCATGACTGACCGACCCGAAGTCCTCCGAGACGTCTACACCGCCCGAGGAATCTGGCCATGACCGCCACCACCCCCACCACCGCCACCCGCCGCGAACTGACCGGCTGGTACCTGTACGACTGGGCCAACTCGGCGTTCATCACCACCGTCGTCACCGTCTTCCTCGGCCCATTCCTCACCGCCATCACCGAACGCGCCGCCGGCTGCGAAGACTGCCACGTCCGCCCCCTCGGCATCCCCATCCCCGCCGGCTCCTACTACCCCTACCTGGTGTCCCTATCAGCCCTCCTGATGGTGGTGGTCCTCCCCATCGTGGGCGCCGTCGCCGACCGAACCGCCCACAAAAAACGCCTCCTCGGCGCCTTCGCCTACCTCGGCGCCGCCGCCACCATCGCCATGGCCGCCGTCACCGGCGACCGCTACCTCCTCGGCGGAATCCTCTTCCTCATCGCCAACCTCGCCTACGGCGCCAGCGTGGTGGTGTACTACTCCTTCCTGCCCCAACTCGCCGGCCCCGACGACCGCGACCGCGTCTCCAGCGTCGGCTGGGCCATCGGCTACCTCGGCGGCGGCCTCCTGCTCGTCCTCAACCTCATCGCCCTCCAAGTCGTCTTCGACGACGCCGAAACCGCCGCCCGCCTCAGCATCGTGTCAGCCGGCATCTGGTGGGCCCTGTTCACCCTGCTCCCCATGCTGTGGCTCCAAGACCGACCACCCGTCGGACACGTCACAGGCGCCACCACCCTCACCCGCGGCTTCCGTCAACTGGCGCACACCCTCCGCAACATGCGCGCCTACCCACTCACCCTGCTCTTCCTCGCCGCCTACCTGATCTACAACGACGGCATCCAAACCGTGATCGCCCTCGCCAGCCAATTCGGCAGCCAAGAACTAGAACTGTCCCAGGACGTCCTCGTCCTCACCGTCCTCATCGTGCAGTTCCTCGCCTTCGGCGGCGCCCTCCTCCTCGGCGCCATCGCCCACCGCATCGGCGCCTGGAAAACCATCCTCGGCAGCCTCATCCTCTGGACCGGCGTCATCATCGCCGCCTTCTGGCTACCAGTCGGCCAAGCCGCCCCCTTCATGCTGCTCGGCGCCGTCATCGGCCTCGTCCTCGGCGGCAGCCAAGCCCTCAGCCGCTCCCTCTTCAGCCAAATGATCCCCCCAGGCCGCGAAGCCGAATACTTCAGCTTCTACGAAATCAGCGACAAAGGCACCAGCTGGATCGGACCACTCCTATTCGGACTGATCTTCCAACTCACCTCCAGCTACCGCGCCGGAATCGTCTCCCTCCTGGTGTTCTTCATCGCCGGCTTCGCCCTCCTCCTGGCCGTCCCCGTCCGCCGCGCCATCATCGCCGCCGGCAACCAGCCACCCCGCGTCCTCTAGGCTCGCCAACCGTGACAATCCGCCAAACCGCAATCTTCAAGTTCTTCCACGGGCCCATGGAGTGCGGTAAGTCCACATTGGCACTCCAAATGGACTACAACCACGCCCGCCAAGGCCGACGTGGCCTCCTGCTGACCAAACTCGACCGCTCCGGTCAACCCCGCGTCACCAGCCGCATCGGCCTGCAACGCCCCGCCATCGAAATCACCGACGACACCGACCTGCGACAACTAGTCCGCCACCACTGGGACAACGGCGAACACGTGGACTACCTCATCTGCGACGAAGTCCAGTTCTACAGCGTCGCCCAAGTAGAACAAATGGCAGACCTCGTCGACGAAGCCGACGTCGACGTCTACGCCTTCGGACTCGCCACCGACTTCCGCTCGCAGATGTTCCCCGCCTCCCGCCGCCTCTTCGAACTCGCCGACGAAGTCGAACGCCTCCAAGTAGAAGTCCTGTGCTGGTGCGGCCGCGCCGCCCACCTCAACGCCCGAGTCGTCAACGGCACCATCGTCCGCGAAGGCGCCCAAGTCGTCATCGGCGACACCATCGGCGACGACGTGCACTACCAAGTGCTATGCCGACGCCACTACCGCGCCGGACAACTCGCCCCCACCACCAACACCAACCACGCCGCCCTCACCACACACCACTGACCCACCAGGTGGGGTACGCACCCCGGCGTACCCCACCTGGGTCAAGCCGACAAACTACGCCCCCACCACACGATCACGAGGTACGCAACAGCGGCACCACACGGGAGAAATCATCCTCACCGTACCCATCCTGCACCGCACGCCGCACCACCCGACGCAACGCCTCCACCATCCCAGTGTCAACACCACTCTCAGCAGCCACCTGAACAATGTGATCCAAGCTAGCCAAATTAGACCGCAACACAGAACCCACCCCCGGATAACGCCCCTGATCCACATTCAACCAGCAACGCCACATCAAACCCCGCCGCACGAGCCGGATCAGACCCCAGGTAGGTGTGCTCACCTCCCAAAGCCGCCAAGGTCAACCGATGCTCCTGAAAAACCCGCTCCGGCCCGCTGTAGAAAAACACCGCCGCCCTCTTCGTCCCCCACCTCCTCACCCGCCTCGTCGACCACTGCCTCGTCGTCGCCCGCCACGGCCGCTACCGACTCCTCGAATCCATCGCCGCCTACTGCCGCGACCGCCTCGACGAAGCCGGCGAACGAGACTGGATGCGCACCCGACACCTGCGCTACTACCCCAACCTGGCCGAACAAGCCGACGCCGCACTCCGCGGCCCCGACCAACCCCCCCACCCCCACCCAGCTCCAAGCCCAAGCCTGGAAAACCGGCATGGGCATGCTCCTTGGCGACGACATCGACCCCCGCGGAGCCAGCCAAACCGTCCTCAACCTCTACGACAACCTCCCCGACCCACTACCCCACCCCACCCACCTCGCCCGCGCCCGCTGGTTCCTCGCCTACGCCCAACTCGGCTACGCCGACCAACAACACCGCAAAGACCGCCTCCACCACGCCCTCACCGAATTCCAAACCCTCAACGACGACTGGGGCATCGCCGCCTGCCACCTCATCCTCGCCAGCTGCGCCCTCCTCCAAAGCGACCTGCCCCAATTCCGCCACCACAGCACCCGCAGCCTGACCCTGTTCACCCGCATCGGCGACGGCTGGGGACAAGCCGAAGCCATGCACCTCATGGGAACCCTGGCCGAAATCACCGGCGACTACCCACAAGCCACACAATGGCGCCGCGACGCCCAACGCATCGCCGAACGTCTCCACCTATGGCCCCTCGTCGCCCAAACCCTGGCCGAACTCGGACGCCTCGCCCTACTAACCGGCGACTTCACCACCGCAGACGACCTACACGAACAAGCCCGCCGCCTCGCCGCCGAACAATCCGACAAACAAACCGAATAATTCGCTCAAATCGGCTTAGCGCTCAGCGCCCGACGCCAAGGCAAACTCGACCAAGCCGAAGCCCACCTCCGGCCCTGGCTGCACTGGAACCGCACCCGCAACGGCACACCCGGCACCGCACTCATCCTGGCCCAACTCGGCTTCATCGCCGAACAACGCGGCGACGCCACCGCCCGCACCCCCCACCTCCAAAGCTACCGATCCGCCCGCACCCTCGATGACCGCCGCGCCCTCGCCCTCGAAGGACTCGCAGGCGCCGAAACCCTCGCCAACAACCCCACCACCGCCGCCCAACTCCTCGGCGCCGCCACTGCACTCCGCGAATCCCTCGGCCTCCCCCCAGCCGAACGCTTCGACGTCAACCGCACCACCAACCGAGCCCGACAAGCCCTAGGCGGCCAAGCCTTCGACACCGCCTTCACCCACAGCTACACCCACCCCACCGACCAGCTGCCCTAACCCGCCTCACCCTCACCTCCGCCCCGCTCATCGGAACCACCCGCGGGCCCACACAACCTCTCGCACCGAGCCGCCACCGCACTCAAGAAATTCCGCGGCCCAGGACCCTCCCGCGACAACACATCATCAGGGTTAGACAACGCACACCGATCCAACGACAAACACCCACACCCAATGCAATCAGTCAAGTTCTCCCGCAACTGCAACAAATAAGCAATCCGCTCATCTAACTCCTGACGCCAAACCCGCGACAACCGCTCCCAGTCCTGCCGCGTCGGAGTCCGCTCATCCGGCAACTGCGCCAACGCCTCCCGAATCGCGTTCAGCGACAGCCCGACTCGCTGCGAGATCCGAATAAACGCCACCCGCCGCAAGGTATCCCGGCTGTAGCGACGCTGATTCCCCGCAGTCCGCCGACTCCGGATCAACCCCTTAGCCTCATAAAAATGCAGCGCGGACACGGCAACCCCGCTCCGCGCCGCCAACTGGCCCACCGTCAACTCAGATGAAGAAGTAGCGGTATCGGTCACGCCCACACTGTAGTTGAGTCGAAAGATTACTTGAGGTTCAGTGATCACCCCTCCCTGACCTAGCCCGCCCCTTCGAGACACCCGCCAGAACGCGATCACGAACCCAGACACGCGTAAACCGATGCCCCGGCCGGTACCGCGCACCAGCTGGGCTCTTCTTTTCCTGAACTGGCTCCCTTGTGGACCCCACCAGCGTCCGGGCCCCAAGCCCATCAGGCCGGGCGGCTTGGATCCCTCGCCTCTGGCGAGGGGAATTTTTGTGTTGTCCAGCTGTGCTGGACAACACGTCATTCACTTCGTCCTAGGAAGCTAGGCAATAGCCTTCAGCTGCCTATCGCCGCATTAGATGATCTTGGTAGCCAATCCCCAGCTATAGTGGCCCGCCCAAAGTCAACACTGCTCAGTGCGCAGGCACCACACTCGAGTGCGTAAACGCTACTTCGCGTACAACCGTCAGCGACCTGCGCACCCGCTTCACCCAGCTACCCAGCGCACGCTGCCAGCTGGGATCACTGCGATAGCGTCGTCGAGCCTTGAAAAGCATCAAAGGGCGCTGTTCTTCACCGACAGGCGCGCATCGGCACCACTCCCCTTTTATATGCAGTACGCGCCGGTGCACGAACCACAACCTTATCGTTCTCGGGCCTACGTGTAAGTCCACTATGGATCGTCCATATGTGGTAGTACACAGTGGACTCATCTCTACTACAGCCCCCTACTGGGACATCCCACCTTTACCGGCATGGGTACGTAGGCAGTCCATGGTGGAGGGTCGGTCCCGTCTTTAGATCGCTTCTGGCTTGATCATGGGCGCGCCTATGGCTCCTCGGCTTCCCTAAGACCGGCCCAAAGCCCAGCCTGAGCTCTTCTTGAGGCGTTGTCGACGGCCGGCGGTGCGCGCTCGACCTGGGTTTCGCCTTGGGATTTTTCGCCGTGGCGATGCCGGCGTCTTGCGTGTTGTGGAGACACAGGCCACCACCCGCATCGCATCCTAGGAAGCTAGGTATAAGCATGGGCGCATCTTGGCGCTTCCGGTTCTAGTGGTCCTCTTTCCCCGCCTTTCCCAGCGGTGCTCCGCTTCTACTAACCGCTTCTAGGGCACCAGGCATGGCCATCCGCCCACAAGCCGGCTCACAGGGAGTCTTCGGCGCTATAGGGCGTAAGAACTGGGATCTTTCGGCTTATTCCCTCAAACACCTCATATATCACGATATCGTGATGGAATGGCCGAGAACCTTGACGCGACCGACTGGTCGATCCTGATCGAACTCCAACGCGATGGCCGGATATCGCTGACCGAACTGGGCCGGCGAGTGAACTTGAGTGCCTCGGCAACCACCGAGCGGGTCAAGCGTCTGGAAGCGACAGGAGTCATCACCGGTTACCGCGCCGATATTGACCTGCTGAAGGTCGGCTTCTCTACGCTCGCTGTGATCCGTCTGAAGTCCCCCGGGAGCCAGCGGCGGGCTCTAGGCCAACTGCTTGAGGAGCGCCCCGAGATCCTGGAGTGCCTGCGGACCACCGGCGAGGATTGCTACACCCTGAAGGTGGCCGCGACTTCCCTGGCTCATCTCGAACAGCTGGTCAACGAGTTGGCCCAGATCGGCACCACCACCACTGACCTCGTCTACAGCCAACCCCTGCCCTACCGTGGCCTCCTGGAGCCGCCTCTGCTCCGGATGTGACCAATCCGGATGTGACCAACTTCAGGCGGGGCGTACGGCGGCGCCCCGCCTGAAAGGCCACCGGGCGTACCGCTGGTTTTCTTCCATGGCACGCGTCGGATACCCGGTCTCTCACTCCGGGTCCCCGGTTGCGTGCCGTGCTTGTCCCCGCGTACCTCTTCCCTCACCTCCGCCTGGCCGGTGGAGCGGTCGAATATGCGCCTACGTTTTGCCTCGCCTCAGCTTTGGGTCGCCCAGTCCTCCAGGACCCAGTCGCGGATCTCGGGCATGTCCTCCAAATGCTCCACCACATAACGCTGATGCTCGGCGAGCTTGCTCTTGCACCAGTCCATCAGGTCGGTGGCGCCTCGCGGAGTGCGACGGGCGTTGTTGAGGGCGTCCATCACCAGGTGGTATCGGGAGGTCCGGTTGCGTACCGTCATGTCAAAAGGCGTGGTGGTGGTGCCTTCCTCGATGAATCCCCGGACGTGGAACCGGTCGACATCCGGGCGGCCGTGGACCAGCTGGTGGATCGCCCCCGGGTAGCCGTGGAACGCGAAGACGACGTCGACGTGGTCGGTGAACAGCTCCCGGAAGTAGGTCGGGTCCATACCGTGTGGGTGATCCTTGGGGCGTTGTAGAGACATCAGATTCACCACATTGACCACCCGGACCCGGAAATACGGCATGCGTTCGGTGAGGATCCGCGCCGCCGCGACCGTCTCCATCGTGACCACATCACCGGCGCAGGCCAGGATGATGTCGGGCTCCTCATCACCGGCGTCATTACCGGCCCACTCCCAAATCCCCGCGCCCCGGGCGCAGTGTTCAATCGCCGCGGGCATCGACAGCCACTGCAGCTGGGGCTGCTTGTCGATGACGATCAGATTGATGCAGGACCGGGAGCGCAGGCAGTAATCGGCGACCACCAGCAGACAGTTGGCGTCCGGGGGCAGGTAGATCCGGGAGATCTCACCCCGCTGAGTCAGCACCGTCTGAATCAGCCCTGGCCCCTGATGGGAGAAGCCATTGTGGTCGTTACGCCAGGCAGTGGAGGTGAGCAGGATGTTGAGGCTGGGCACCTTCGCCCGCCAGGGTAGGGTGCTCGCCTCCTCCAGCCACTTGCCGTACTGCACGGTTTGGGAGGCGCTGACCATCGCGAACGCCTCGTAGGTGGCGAAGATCCCGTGTCGACCGGTGAGGGTGTAACCCTCCAGCCAGCCGTGACAGTTGTGTTCGGACAGTACCTCCATGACCCGTCCGTCCCGGCTGACGGCGACATCCTCGGGTTCGACGCACTCCATGAACGCCCGGTCGCTGACCTCGAAGACGGCCCCGAGCCGGTTACTGTTGGTCTCGTCCGGGCAGAACAGACGGAACCGGTCAGGATTGGCCCGGTACACATCCCGCAGCATCTCTCCCAGACGGCGGGTGGACTCCGCCCGCAGCGTGCCGGGCTGCGGCACCTTCACGGTGTAGTTGCGGAAGTCGGGCAGCTCCAGATCCCGGGTGAGCAGCCCGCCGTTGGCGTGGGGGGAGGCGCTCATCCGCAGTTCCCCCACCGGGTTGGCGGCCAGCACTTGGGCGGTGGGGCGGCCGTGGGCGTCGAACAGCTCCTCCGGCTTATAGGAGCGCAGCCACGCCTCCAGCAGCGCCAAATGCTCGGGGTTCTCCCGCACCCCCGCCAGCGGCACCTGATGAGAACGCCATGTTCCGGCCACCTGGACGCCGTCGACCCGATCTGGGCCGGTCCACCCCTTGGGGGTCCGCAGGATAATCACCGGCCAGTGCGGGCGTCGCCCATTCCAGGTGCCGTTCCGGGCGGCGCTTCGAATCTCATCAATACGGTGATACGCGTCGGCGAGCGCAGCGGCGAAGCGGTGGTGCATGCCGGGCAGGTCATCGCCGGTGACTTCAATGACCTCATACCCGTGGCCCCGCAGCAGGGAGCGCACCTCCTCGGCGGGTTTACGGGCCAGCACCGTCGGGCCGGCGATCTTCGCTCCATTCAGATGCAGGATCGGCAGGACCACACCGTCTCGGGCGGGGTTGAGGAAGGAGATGCCCTTCCAGGAGCCTTCCAGCGGAGCGGTCTCGGCCTCCCCGTCCCCGATCACCGCAACCGCGAGCAGGTCAGGGTTGTCCAAGACGGCGCCGAAGGCGTGCATCAGGACGTACCCCAGCTCCCCACCCTCATGGATAGAGCCGGGCGTGGTCACCGACACGTGGCTGGGGATGCCGCCTGGGCTGGAGAACTGCCGGAAGAGTCGCCTCATGCCCTGGGCGTCCTGGGACACCTGGGGATAAATCTCGCTGTAGGTGCCCTCCAGCCAGCTGGCGGCCACCAACGCGGGTCCGCCGTGGCCGGGCCCGGCCAGGTAGATGGTCTGCTGCCCGGTGTACCGGATCAGGCGGGAGACGTGCGCGTAGATCAACGACAGGCCTGGGCAGGTCCCCCAGTGCCCCAACAGCCGGGGTTTGATATGCGCGGGCGTGAGCGGCTCACGCAGCAGCGGGTTGTCCTGCAGGTAGATCTGCCCGACGGTGAGATAGTTGCTGGCTCGCCACCACGCGTCCACGACACGCAGCTCCGCGTCGTCGAGCTGTGCCGGTAGGCCGGCAAGCGGCGGGATACCGCCGGTTCGGGCAGACAAGGTATGGGTGTCGACGCTCATGGCTTCTCTCCGCGGGCTCCAGCGGTCATTCAGGACAATCTGGAGCCTGCCCGCCGGCGGGGCACCCCTGACAGAGTCGCCGGTCCCACACGTGGTCCCCGCTTGATCAGGGCCATAGTCCCGGACGGGACAGTGCACCACCCCTGATTCACCGGCGTGAAGAGACGGCCGGCACGGGCAAGCTTCCGCAGCGGGCGTACCCAACTTCATGGGGCGCCATGCGGACCGTGCCGGGCAGAAACGGCAGGCCGGCCGATCACATGAAGCGGCCGGCTTTCAGAAATTAGGGGTTTCAGAACGAAGAGGTACGCCCCAGCAAGCGGGTGGCGAGGATGGCGGCCTGGGTACGCCGCTCCACTCCCAGCTTGGCCAGGAGGTTCGATACGTAGTTTTTGACCGTCTTCTCCGCCAGATACATCCGTTCCGCGATCTGCCGGTTGGTCAGCCCTTCAGCGATTAGCTCCAGGATGCGGCGTTCCTGATCGGTTAAGCTGGCCAGCTCGCTGGGTTGCTCCGGGCCACGGCGGATCCGGTCCAGCACCCGCTGAGTGACCGCGGGGTCCAGCAGCGACTGTCCCGCCGCGACCGTGCGTACCGCCTCCACCAGGTCATGGCCTCGGATCTGCTTCAGGATGAAACCGGAAGCACCGGCCATGATGGCGGAAAACAGCGCCTCATCGTCTTCAAACGACGTCAGGATCAACGCCCGGATGGTGGGGTCGATCGAGCGGACGTCCCGGCACACGTCGATACCGCTGCCATCCGGGAGCCGAGCGTCAAGCACCGCCACATTGGGGCGGAGCGCGGGGATGCGATGCCGGGCCTCCTCGGCGGTACTGGCCTCACCGATGACCTTGATGTCCGCATGCCGTTCCAGCAGGTCACACAGGCCACGTCGGACTACTTCATGGTCGTCGAGGAGGAACACACGGATCATGAGTTCTTCCTATCGCGTCGATGTAGGCGGAGCCAGTCGCCGAAGTCATGTGCGATTCGGGACCATAGTCCCGACCCTTGTGGGAATTGTGTGCCAGCTGACCCCTAATCGCCGGGTCGTTCGCCTCCTGTTCTCCACACAGATGGCGAGGAGGCTGGAGAGGTGTCGAACAATCGTGACACCACATCCGGCGCCACGGCCACATCACCTCCCATTTCGGCCGTGCTCAACGACGCGGTGATCACCGCGTTGCGGGCGCCATCGATCCATAACACCCAACCCTGGAAATGGATCATCCGCTCCCAGGAGGCGGAGCTGTACCGGGATCTGCGATGGCACCTACCGGTGGCTGACCCGGACCGCAAACTGCTCACGCTCAGTTGCGGAGCGGCCCTGCACCATGCCCGGGTAGCGGCGCTGGCTGGCGGTTTCCAGCCGCTTGTCCATCGAATGCCCGACCCTGATCAACCGGATCTTTTAGCGCGGCTCAATCTGGGTAAAGCCATCCCGGTGACCCGGGACGCTCTGCAGTTATACCGAGCCACCCTCCTGCGGCATACTGACCGGCGGCCGGTGTCGTCTGATCCTGTCGCCGCGGAGCTGCTCCAGCTGCTTGAGGAACGCGCCGCGGCCGAAGGCGTCGCCCTGCACATTCTGCGTCCTGAGGATGTGACCGACCTGTTAGTCGCTGTCGGGCACGCCGAACAAGTGGAGGCTGGCGATCCGGCGTTCCGCGCCGAACTGGCCTACTGGGGTGGGGTCTCCCCACGGACCCCAATGGGGGTGCCCAGTAGCTCACTGCTGCAGGAGCGGCCCCGGCATCGGGGTTTGCCTCCTCGAGATTTCGGCGCCGCCGGGACCCTGATGGAGGGCCCGGGTGACAACAGCGGCGCCCGGTACGCCATCCTGCACGGCGACGGTGACCAACCGCTTGACTGGCTCCGCGCTGGCGAGGCGCTCAGCGCCGTATGGCTGACGGCCACTGTCGAGGGCCTGTCGGTCATGCCGGTCAGCGCCGTGGTGGAGGTGCCAGTCGGTCAGGCGGCGCTGCGTCGCCTCTTCGGTGTCGGCGTGCCCTACCTGGTGATTCGGCTCGGACTGCCCGCCGCTCCCGGCACCCGTCTGTTAACCGCTCGCCGTCCCATCAGCGACTCGGTGTCGTCGGTATCTGACGACCTGGAGGCCGACGACTAACGGCCGGAGGCTCGGCGGAGACGCCGACAGCCCCGATCGGGACCGGAGGAGGGGGAGATGACGCGGACACATCCGCTGTCGCGGACAGATATCTACCAGGTGGTGGCCCTCGCCGTCCGGGCGCCATCCATCCACAACACGCAACCGTGGTCGATTCACGCCGACACCGACAGCCTCGAGGTGTGGGCTGACCGTAACCGGCAGCTGCCCGTCACCGACCCTGACGGCTGGGCCTTACGGGTCAGCTGCGGTGCCCTGGTGTTCGGGCTGCGGCTGGCCCTGGTTACTTACGGCTGGGATTCGACCGTCACCCTCCTCCCGGATTCTCACGAACCCGATCTCCTGGCCCATGTCAAGCTCACGGAGCAGCGAGTCGCCACCCCGCTTGAACAGCGGCTGGGGAGAGCCGTACCCCTCAGACGGAGTAACCGGTACCCCTTCGCTGACTCCCCTGTGCCGAAGCCGGTGTTAGAGGCGATCTCCGCTGCCGCAGCCGCCGAGAACTGTTGGATTCGGACGCTTCAGGATCGGATCCAGGTCGTTCAGGTCGCTGAACTGGTGCGGGAGGCTTCCCAACACCTCACAGCCCGTCCCGGTTACCAGGAGGAGCTCACCTCGTGGATTCACGATCACGGCTCTGACGGGGTGCCGCGTCGAGCCGGTGGGCCTGCGCCTGAACCTCAGGACCTGCTGCCGTTCCGGAACTTCGGCGGGCGTTCCCGCGCCGTCGGTGGGGAGTACGAACCGTGGCCGCTACTGGCGGTTCTCGGAACCAGCCAGGATCGCCCGTTCGCTGATCTGCGCGCTGGTCAGGCGCTGTATCGGGTGCTGCTCACCCTCACCCACCACGGGTTAGCCGCTTCGATGTTTTCTCAACCGATCGAGGACGGGCCGAGCCGGACCCGCCTGGCTGAGCTGGTGGGACGCCCCGCCGACTATCCCCAGATGGTGCTGCGGATCGGGTATGGCATGCCGGTGCCTGCCAGCCCACGGCGCCCGGTTGAGGAGGTCATCACCTTCACCGGCGCTTTGGCTTCCCCTATTGGTTAGAGGCGGTGAAAAGTCAGCATTGGGCAACGCCTTAAGGCATCCTCCACTGATAACGAACCAGGCTCGGATTGAGGCACCAGCCTTATCAGCCATCTGGATGCGACCGGCCAAGCCTACGCGGTACCGCTGATTATCAACGGCATACAGGCAGCTAGAACAAACAAGCCTAAAATATCGTCGCGCCGGCCCAACCGGTGGCTTGCCGCCAGCTGAAGATAACAAACGCACGTAGCTATACTCGAAACGTCAAGCGTGGAAGACCCGTAGCGCTCTCACTGATCTAGCATCCTAGCTCTTTAAGAGTCACCTCCCCACGAAATCCGAGACATTCCCTTATTCCAATTACACATCCTCTGATTGTCTAATCCGTCGCCTGGCGCGGTAAGACTAGGATTAGAGGAGTGTGCGGTATCGCTGTTTTTGAACCGAGTTACTGACAGAACCAAAGGCTGCGTCGTTGGCTCACGCTGATCGTCACAGGGCGGGCTATCCGTTCTACGTGTCGGCTCAGGCCAACGCCTGCTCCTTGGCGGGCTGAAGAAAGGGCGATAGATACCCTCTTGTATCCCACAAACACGACCACCCTGAAAGGAGTAGCACGTATACCTTTAACGTCAGCTGCGCACGATAGCGACGCGGAAGGAAACGATAAATACAACAAAAGAGATTCCAAAGAATAGCCACGCAGGAAAAATAGAGAAAAAGCTAAAGTGATTATAAGCATAAGAATTAAAGTTAAATAACCTAGGAAAATCCCGATAATAAAGCCAATCATTCTTACATCTAACTTTTTCGTTTTCCTCCTCTGTTCCATCATCGCTATAGCAGCAGCCTCCACCGGCTCCCAGTCATCGCCACGTCGCTCCAGCCATATTTGACGTATAGCCCACACCTCATCAGGTAGCCACATCCCCTTTCGGTTTTGGAGGTATGGGAGCACGACCCTGTGGCCACTGCGGTCGTAGATAGCCACTATTTCCGTAAGATTACGCTTTCTCAGGTCAGGATGAGGCTCAAGCTCAATACCCTGAACATCTCGCCAAGAGACCGTATAGGTTCGAAAAATCCACGAACCGTTATGCCTCCTTGACCAACAATGGTTCTAGCTCGCCAAATCCATATAGGAACAAAGGTATTCACTAAAATGGCTAATAAAGTCACTGCCGCCACAAAAAGTGGAGGCGAATCATCTAGCCAATAGAAAGCCAACAATCTGACACTACCGCACCAAACAAAAGCAGTAACAAATATTAAGCACGTCAGCGACGGGCCATACTCCCGGGTTTGAGAATCGCTGCTCGCCGTACTAATCATCGCACCTTGCCATGTCACGAACACTCAAACATGGACGATAAGAAACATTTGTTGATATTATTCTTTATATACTAAACTGATCGAATTTTCGTTCCACCAGATAATCGCACCTTACATAAGGAAACCATCCTAAACCGCGCTATGCGGACTCAAGGCATATCTTGATTGATATCCACACAGGAGATGAGCTACCAAGGCTCACTGCTCCTAACGAACGACGGTGCAGTTTGGACACCCCACCGTCGTGTCGAGAAAGCAGGTGGACGTCGCCTTCGGTACAGCGCGCCTGGGGTCATACGCGCTGCCTCACCCCGCTGGTCCAGCGATTGGCCACGGGCTGACCCCACATGGCCGCCAGCCAACGACGGCCTAGCTCATCCCCTACACCACGCTCGATGAACACAAAAACGTCCAGCAAGACAGTCAGGCGTACTGCCTCACCCGGGTGGCTCAGGTGAACGGCTCATGGACAGGTCTTAAGGACGCCTGCTCGCTGGTAAACAGCCGTGCTGTGCGTGGGATCGCCTGGTAACCCTCCCGGCGATCTTTAGCTGAGCTGCTCGGCTAGCGCGACGATGATGCCGGCGGGCCCTCGGACGTAGCAGAGGCGGTAGCGATCCTCGTACTGTCCGATGCCGCCGATGAGTTTGGCGCCGTGGGGACGCAAACGGCGCAGGGTGTCCTCGATGTCGTCGACGAGGAACATGACGCTCCGCAAGCCCAGGGTGTTCGCTGGCGCGTTCTTTGGCCTGGCACTGATCGCCGCCGGGGTGTAGAACTCCGCCACTTCGAGGTGGCCGTGGCCGTCTGGGGTACGCAGCATCGCGATGGTGACTCGGACGTTGTCGAGCCCCGCGACCTTGTCCAACCACTCTCCCTCGACGGTTGTCTCGCCCGCCGTCTCCATCCCCAACTCAACGAAGAACGCGACAGCGGCTCTGAGGTCGTCGACGACGACACTGACATGGTCCATCCGTCGGATCGCCATACCCCGACCCTAAGGCGAGATATATGGCTATTTCCGTTAATAGCGATAATCAGCCAGCTGGTCGTCTCCTTGCTTCCCCGTGGCTGCCCAGGCGCTCTACTGTCAGGTCAGACTTGAGGATTGAGATCTGGGGGCAGGGGCGGATGACCACGGTGCAGAGGATGCTGCAGGATCTCGAGCGGAAAGGCATCACGCTCATCTCTCAGCCTGGTGACGGAGCGTGGGCGGTGACGGCCATGGATGGACGCGTACTTGCCCCTCCGCTCCGTCTGAGCGTCACACCACACAGCTTCGACGCGTGCCTGGAGCACCTTGCCGCGGACGGCGCTGAGGTTTTCCCTGGGCTGGATGGTCGGGAGGCGGCCTACCGGCTGCTCATGGTGCACCTTGAGGAGGCGCTTGAGTGCGCCGATCCGCACGGGCCACCCATCAGCTTGGCCGGTCAGGGTGTCACCTACGCCTCGAAAACCAGTGTCGCCGACCCCCTTGGTCAGGCCGCGGGGTTCTGGACGCCGCAGCGCCCTCCGGGCCCGGATGCTTGACCGGATGAGGGGGTGAAGACCCGTGGGTTGGCTCTCTTCCCTGCGCTGATCGCGCCCGGCGCCCTCCGCGAATCGATCAGGAATCAAGAAGTTTTCACCGCCGCTGGCTCCATAGCATGGCGATCGTTCCGATCACGACCAACGGAGGGGAGTCCGCTATGAGCGTCACCGCGACCGACACGACCGCTGACGGTTTCACCGACGAAGAACGCGCCGCGATGAAGGAGCGCGCCCAGGAGCTGAAGGCGGCCCGGCGCGGCTCCCGGCGGTCTAAGGCGGATGAGGAAGGCGCCGTCCTGGCCAAGATTGCTGAGCTACCGGAGCGGGACCGCGTGATGGCTGAGCGGATCCACGCTTTGATCAAGACGCACGCCCCGATGCTGTCGCCGAAGCTGTGGTACGGCATGCCCGCGTATGCCCGGGACGGCAAGGTTGTCTGCTTCTTCCAGAGCGCTCAGAAGTTCAAGACCCGGTACGCCACCTTGGGGTTCAACGACTCTGCGCAGCTTGATGAGGGCACCATGTGGCCGACCGCCTTCGCTCTGACCGAGTTGACCGCCGAGGCTGAGGAGAGGATCGCCGCGCTGGTGAAGAAAGCGGTCGGCGAGAGCTGACTGCTGCATGGGCCGCCCACGGCCCCGTCGTCCTCCCGCCGCCTCCGTGTGTTGGACGTGAGCGTCACCCGGCGTACTACGGCTGGCTTGTGCCGACCGGCACCCCGTGGTACGCCCGGGTCTACGGGAGCGCGCCGGGGTGTACGCGAGGGGCGGTGCCCACCCCAACGGCGGCTGGCCTGAAGCGACCACGTCCATCGACGTGCCCGTCACCCGCGCCGGTACCTCACGCGTGCGTCATCTGAGACGTTCGACGTGGCGTGGCACGATTACGAGAGTGGCCAAAAGATCCGACCTGGAGCAGCACCTGCGCGACCTCGCGCTGCTGCGCCGCGTCCGCGACCGGATCGATCGGGAGTACGCACAGCCGCTGAACGTTGAAGCGCTCGCCCGCAGCGTAGGCATGTCAGCCGGGCACCTGAGTCGCCAGTTCCGCCTCGCCTACGGTGAGTCGCCGTACAGCTATCTGATGACGCGCCGCATCGAGCGTGCGATGGCGCTGCTGCGTCGTGGTGACATGAGTGTCACCGAGGTGTGCTTCGCGGTGGGTTGCTCCTCGCTCGGCACCTTCAGCACCCGTTTCACCGAACTGGTTGGGGTGCCGCCCAGCGTCTATCGCCGTCAGGCGGCGGGTGAGGCGGCGGGGATACCGCCGTGCGTGGCGAAGCAGGTGACCAGACCGATCAGGAATCGAGAAGCCCGCCCCACTCAGTCGTCATAGCGTGATCACCATGAACATCACCATCCACTCGACCTTTCTCCCACACACCGACCCGGAGGCCTCTTTAGCCTTCTACCGGGACACTCTCGGCTTCGAGGTCCGCAACGACGTCTCATATGGGGAGCTGCGGTGGCTCACCGTCGGTCCTCCCGACCAGCCCGGCACGTCGATCGTGCTGCACCCGCCGGGCGTCGACCCTGGTATCACCGATGATGAGCGCCGCACCATCGCCGAGATGATGGCCAAGGGCACCTACGCCACCATCATTCTGGCCACCAAAGACCTGGACGGCACCTTCGAGCGGATTCAGGCCAGCGACCACGCTGAGGTCGTCCAAGAGCCGACCGAGCAGCCGTGGGGGGTTCGTGACTGCGCCTTCCGGGACCCCGCGGGCAACATGGTCCGCATCCAGGAAGTGCGTTAACCCCGCCCACAAATCGTGGACTGCACCGGTGGCCGCCCATCGTCACCGCCTCGCATCGGGGATGGGCGGCCTTCGGTGACGCCGCCTGCTGGGGCGGCGAGGACGTCTGCGGCGTCCTCGGGACGTGGGGGACGAATCTGGGACGGGACGGGTGACCAGATCGGTCAAGGAGCTGACAACCCGGCCCGGGAGCGTGATTGACGTATCCTCCGACAATCCCTCATGCCGACGACATCACGATCTCACCAAGGAGGAAGCGTGACCGATTCTCCTGCTTGGAGAGTCAGGATGACGCCGCATCCGGTGCCGGCTGCGGCGATACGCAGAACACTGGCCACCATGGGTGGTGACCGTTCGCTGGCCGCGGTCAGCGGACCCGCCGGCGCCGCCCTCGACCTATTCCGGGCCCTATGAGCGCCGCCCCGCGTCCCCGCGCGCAGCGCCGCCGCGACACCGAGTACCGGCTCGCCCATGACGTTGATGTGTGGGTGGCTACCGCATCGCCGGACGGTGCGCCGTACCTGGTGCCGTTGTCGTTCGACTGGGATGGCGAAGCGCTGCTGCTGTCTACTCCGGCGAACAGCCCGACCGGCAGGAATCTGGCCGCTACCCGGACCGTCCGGCTCGGGTTGGGGCTCACCCGCGACGTCACCATGATCGATGGTGAGGTTGAGGTGTTGGAGATCGACGCCCTGCCGCAGGAGGTGGGCGATCGGTTCGCCGCGCGTACCGGTTTTGATCCGCGCACACTGAGCACGCCGTACCGTTGGTTCCGTGTCGTCCCACGCCGTATTCAGGCGTGGCGTGAGGAGAACGAACTGGCCGATCGTGAACTGATGCGTGACGGCCGCTGGCTCGTCTGACGTTTCCGTTTCTGTCAGACCTCCTGCGTAGATTGTCAGGCCTACTGCGTAGGTTGTGTGGCCTACAGGCTCCACAGGCCGATGCGGCGTGGGGGTTTTGGCTCCCACGCCGCGTGTTTCTCAGTCGGCACCACCGGTCGGGCAACCATGCCCCGCCGCCGTGACCGCACCAATAACTAAGGACGCGGACACGCCGGTCAACTCCATGCCGGGCGACGCCGACGAAGGCCAGGAGGGCGGCCTGGTCGAGACGAGGGAGAGGACATCAGCATGGGGACGGATGTGCGGTCGTCGACACGGCACGCCGCCGACAGCCACGATGTGATCCGGGTGCACGGCGCGCGGGAGAACAACCTGAAAAACATCAGCGTCGAGATCCCGAAACGCCGCCTGACGGTGTTCACCGGTGTCTCCGGGTCGGGGAAGAGTTCGTTGGTGTTCGGCACGATCGCCGTCGAGTCACAGCGGCTGATCAACGAGACCTACAGCACGTTCGTGCAGGGGTTCATGCCGACGCTGTCACGGCCCGACGTGGATGTCCTCGAAGGACTGACGACGGCGATCATCGTCGACCAGGAGCGGATCGGAACCAACCCCCGCTCCACCGTCGGCACCGTCACCGACGCCCACGCGCTGCTGCGCATTCTCTTCAGCCGGCTTGGGCAGCCGCACATCGGTCCGGCCAGCGCGTTCTCCTTCAACGTGCCCTCGGTCAAGGCCAGTGGCACGGCCACCGTCGAGCGTGGCTCTAAGACAAAGACTGAGAACACGACCTTCACCCGTCTCGGTGGGATGTGCCCGCGCTGTGAAGGCATGGGATCGGTCACCGATTTTGATCTGTCCGCGCTGTATGACGAGACGAAGTCGCTCCGTGAGGGCGCGTTGACGATCCCCGGCTACAGCGTGGACGGCTGGCAGGGCCGGATCTACTTAGGCTGCGGGTTTTTCGATCCGGATAAGCCGATCCGGCATTTCACCGAGCGGGAGCTGCACGACCTGCTCTACAAGGAACCCACCAAAGTCAAGATTGACGGGATCAACCTGACTTATGAGGGCATAGTTCCCAAGATCCAAAGGTCGTTCCTGTCTAAGGACATCGACGCGCTACAGCCGCACATCCGCGCCTTTGTGGAGCGGGCGGTGACGTTTAAGACCTGCCCCGAGTGCGGTGGTACTCGGCTGAGCCAGGAGGCTCTGTCGTCGAAGATCCGGGGGAAGAACATCGCTGATCTGTGCGCGATGCAGATCAGCGACCTAGCCGAGTGGCTCCGTGAGCTCAACGAGCCGTCGGTGGCGCCGCTGGTGGCCAAGCTGCAGCACGTGCTCGACTCGTTCGTGGAGATCGGGCTGGGGTACCTGTCTCTTGACCGGCCGTCGGGCACGCTGTCCGGTGGCGAGGCGCAGCGCACCAAGATGATCCGTCACCTCGGCTCGCCCCTCACCGACGTCACCTATGTCTTCGATGAACCCAGCATCGGTCTGCACCCCCACGACATTCAACGCATGAACAGCCTGCTGCTGCGGCTGCGGGATAAGGGCAACACGGTGCTGGTGGTTGAACACAAGCCCGAGATGATCGAAATCGCCGATCATGTCGTCGATCTCGGCCCCGGCGCTGGCGCGGCGGGTGGCACCGTCTGCTACGCGGGCCCCGTGGAGGGGTTGCGGGCCAGCGGCACCCTCACCGGCCGTCACCTGGACTACCGGGCCTCCCTGAAGGAGACGGTCCGCAAACCTACCGGGGTGTTGGAGATCCGGGGCGCGAACACACACAACCTGCGCAACGTCGACGTCGACATCCCGCTGGGGGTGCTCGTGGTCGTCACCGGGGTCGCCGGATCCGGCAAGAGCTCCCTGATCCACGGCTCGATCCCCGCCTCGGCGGGTGTGGTGTCGATCGACCAGAGCGCGATCCGGGGCTCCCGACGCAGCAACCCGGCGACCTACACCGGGCTGCTTGACCCGATCCGCAAGGCGTTCGCCAAGGCCAACGGGGTGAAGCCAGCGCTGTTCAGCGCCAACTCCGAAGGCGCCTGCCCGGCCTGCAACGGCAACGGCGTCATCTACACCGACCTGGTGATGATGGCTGGCGTCGTCACCACCTGTGAGGAGTGCGAAGGCAAACGGTTCCAGGCGGAGGTGTTGAAGTACAAACTCGCCGGTCGCGACATCAGCGAGGTGCTCGCGATGTCGGCGGCTGAGGCCAAGGAGTTCTTCAGCTCCGGTGAGGCGCGTCTCCCCGCGGCGTACGCGATCCTGGAGCGGCTTGTTGATGTCGGGCTCGGCTACCTCAGCCTCGGCCAGCCGCTCACCACGTTGTCCGGCGGCGAGCGGCAGCGGCTGAAGATGGCCACCCACATGGCGCAGACGGGCGGCATCTATGTCCTTGATGAGCCGACCACCGGTTTGCACCTGGCCGATGTTGAGCAGTTGCTGCGTCTGCTGGACCGGCTGGTCGACTCCGGTAAGTCGGTCATCGTCATCGAGCATCATCAAGCGGTGATGGCGCACGCCGACTGGATCATCGACCTCGGCCCCGGCGCCGGTCACGACGGTGGCCGCATCGTCTTCGAAGGCACCCCTGCGGAGCTGGTCGCGGCTCGCTCCACTCTCACCGGTCAACATCTGGCGGCCTACGTCGGTGCCTAACGTCGGCGCTTAGGCGTCGCAGACCCGGTAGGACGGGGTCCGGCCCGGCGGCTAGCGCCGTCCCGCTCACGTCAACGGGTACGCCGGGAGCGCGGATCGACACCGGAATCCGCCGGATAAAAACCAGCAAATATCGACCAATATAAACATACTCTGGACGTTATACGGCCGCCCCGATCTAGTGGATCGGGGCGGCCGTGATCAGCGGGAGGAAGGTCAACGAGGGCGGGTGGCGCCCACGTAATCCATGTATTCCATGGGGGTCAGTTTGACCACATCACCGGGTTTCGGGGCATGGATCACCATGCCGTCACCCACATAGATGCCGGCGTGTCCCAGATCGAAGAAGTACACGATGTCACCGGGTTGCAGCTCGCTGCGGGACACATACGGCCCGAGCGCGTACTGCTGCCGCACCGAGTGAGGCAGGTTCACTCCGATCTGCTGATACGCCCGCATCGTCAGCCCGGAGCAGTCCCACGCATCGGGGCCGGCGGCCCCGAAGACGTAGGGCTCTCCCAGCTGTTCGTAAGCAAACCGGACGATGGCGTTGGCATCGGCCGGTGGAGCGGGCCGGTTACCGCTGGATGAGGAGTTCCCGGAGCTTTGCGAGTCCCCGGAGCTGGACTCACCGGAGGAGTTGTCGGCCGCCTGGGTGGCGGCTTCGGCGGCCTCCCGCTCCCGCGCCTGTTCGTACATCTCCTCCAGCTCGGCGATCTCCGCCTCCAGCGAGGCCCGCTGCTGCGCCAGCTCTTGCTCCTGCTGGCTTTGGCTCATCACCAGCTCGTCGAGCTCGGCCCGCTCGTTGACGAGAGCCGCCTCAACCTCCTGGATCTGGGCGATCTGATCCCTACGGGAGTTGGCGAGGCGGTTGAGGATAGCCACCTGCTCCAGCAGAACGGTCGGTGAGCCGGAAGCGATCATGGCTTCGAACGCGGATGTGTGAGCACCTCGGTACGCGGCAGCGGAGAACCGTCCCAGCTCAGCTTGGAGCTGTTCCAGCTGCTCCTGCAGCGGCACCAATTGCTGGTCGAGTTCCTCGATTCGAGCGCGGGTAGCGCGGAGGTTCTCGCGGGCTTCGTTGTAGTCCTCCACCAGCATGGCCAGCTCACGGCCCCGCTGTTCGATCTGCTGCCACAGCTCGTCAGCGGTCGGCTCGGCGTACGCAGGAGGGGGTGACAGGGTGAGCCATAAAGCCGAGACGACAGCGGCGATGAGCACGGAGATGAGACGACCGTGTTTTCGGTCCACGGTCGCGTGCGTGGAACTCACCAAAGTGAGGGCTCCTTCTTCCGCAAACCGCCTACCGGGTTAGCTGACGGGTTCGGGCGGGAAGAAGTGGCGCCCTACCGGCGAATTCGCCGGATTCACCCCTGGCACCACCGTGAACGGCGGTGGCGCCGATGGGTTCCCGGTTCGCCGCGAACGGCGATTCGGCGGGTCCACCCGGCACCATCCCATTTGTATGGCCGACCACCGGGCGACGTCGCCCGATGCTAGGTGCCCTGGCACGGCGACGGCAAGCATGATCACCTTGGGTGTTTCTTCATATACATATTGAAGTTTTTGAAGTCCAGTTTGTGATAGGAAGAACGCTATTTTCCAGGCGGGTCTTCGGCGTGTCCCTCACCGAGTGCAATACTCCTCAGTAGACAGACAGCGCCCTGCCGGCCCTGTGACGGCGCCGAAAAGTGGCAGTCCTTCTCTTGCATCCATTGAGGATAGAAACATCGGCATGACGCTATGTTCTCCGATTGAGACTGAGCTGCCGCGATACATCCGAAACATCGCCCTCAAAGGGGTGATCGGGTCCACGGCAGGGCTATCGGGTGCCCCCAACCGGGCGGCACGGTGAGGACCATGACGGCACACCTATCCCTGACTGACGTCCTGACGGACGCCACAACCATGCCGATCCCCGAGCATGGCCTGGACCGCGGCACGTCCGACCGACGCGTCGCTGGTGCAGCTGCCACGGCGCGAGCGGCAACGGCATCACGGCCCGCTGTGACGCGTGGCCCGTTTTCCTGGCGGCAGAGCGGATCAACCGACTGGAGGGACGGTTTCCCTCAGCTTTCCGGCGGGTACCGCCTATGCCGCGAAGGCGCACCACTCGCTCATCAGGGAGACAAGATGATCATCATCGCCGGGCAGCTCTATCTGGATGATGGTGACCGCGACCGGTATCTGGCCGCTGTGGCCGAGGTGACCCGCCAGGCGCGCCGCGCACCGGGCTGCCTCGACTTCGTGCAAGCGGCCGATCCGCTCGACCCGGGGCGCATCAATATCTATGAACAGTGGGAGTCCGACGAGGACCTGCACCGGTTCCGCACCTCAGGCGGTCCGGAGCTGGCCCTTCCACCGCTGCGGTCCGCGCGCGTACACAAATACCGGATCAGCTCGGTCGAGGAGCCGTAGCTCCCCGATTCGGGCATCGCCTCGCGCGTACCCCTCCGTCATCCGCCCTCCCCCGCTGGTCGCCTCGGATCCGCTGCCCTCGATGCGGCGACACGACGTCATCTCTCTGATGTGGACAGAAGACTGTGGACAGACACCGGTGACGGCTGCGTCCCGGGTCTGTCCCGCATGCCACGGCCGCGCACAGTCGCCTTACGCCCCGCCACCGTCCGTGGGTAACGGCATCGACTGGTGAACCACACACCCACCAGTACCGACGCGCCATACGGGTCCGCTACATCATGGGGAGCCACACGATCGCGGCGAGCGAAGCGCCCATCACCGTCCCGGCGATGACCTGGGGTGTGGTGTGATCGGTGAGCTGAACCCGTGACCACGCCACAAGGGCCACCAGCGGCGTCGCCACAAGCATCCATGGACCGAAGACCAGCACCAGACTGATCAGGGAGCCGGCGGCGACTCCGGCGTGGGCGCTGAGTTTCCATACCGTGTTGACGGCGGCGATCCCGGCGAGGACCACCAGCATCACCGCCACCATGGCGGTCAGCAGGTCAGGGGCGTCGAACGCGACGAGCAGCCCGAGGCCGGTGATGACCGACCCGATACCGACCAGGAGTGGTTTGAGGCGTTGTTCTCTGCGTCCGATGTGGCGGTCGCTAAGCCAGCCGCGGCGGACCCCGACCAGGATGACCCCGTATGGGATCGCGCTGCAGAAGATGACGGCGACGACGGCCCACCCCACCGCCGCGGGCCAGGAGTCGGCGTCATGTAACGCCATCACGACGGGCATCACGGTGGCGAGAACGGCGGGTGCGAACACCTCGGTGACCACTCTGGCGACGCGGTCACGGCGGCTTGGACTGCTTGGAGCCTCAGTGGTGGTCGGTGACGATAAATCCGCTGTGTCGCTCGCAGTCTCGGTCACGGACTGTCTCCCAAGGTCATCGGGGCGCAGGTCAGGGAAGCATGTGCATCTCTGACCGAATCTTGCTGCGCACCGTCATACCATGCCCAGCCGTATCCGCTGGATTAGTTCGTAGCGAGTCCGTGTACCGCGTCATGCTCCATCAAGACCGCGATCGGTACGGCCCGCCGGGGCCGGGCGGGCCGGTTACGGATCACGTCAACACCGAGGCGAGGAACTCCTCGACCGCACGCCGCCACTGCTGCGGCCGTTCAACCGCGATCAGGTGACCGGCGTCGATCTCCACGCTGCGGGCGCCGCGGATACCGCTGATCAGGTCCGCCGAGTGTGCGGGGGTGACCAGGGTGTCGGCGGTGGTGACCACGACCAGGGTGGGGACGGCGATACGCGCCAGGTCGGCGCGGACATCGACCCGGAACACCAGATCCACCTGGTCGGGGGTTCCCGGCGAGACCGGGGTGTCGGCGATGACCTGGATGAGCCGCTCATACTCGGCGGGCTTAAGGGCCGCCAGCGTGGCGTCGCTGTACCCGACGAACGCCAGGAAGTGCGCCAGCGTCCGCGGATCCGCGGTGAGTAGATCACGCCACACCGCGGCGGCGGACCGCAGGGAGGGCCGTGGGTACGCCAGGCCCGCGGTGAGCACTAGGGCTTTGACCTGGTCCGGGTGTCGGGTGGCGGCGCGGATCGCGACCGCCGTGCCGAGTGAGTACCCGAGAATCGCGAACGACGACAGACCGGCCTGGGTCGCACTGGCCACCGCCCGGTCAGCTAGGTCATCCAGCGATAACTGGTCCTGGGCGCGAGGCGCGGGACCGGTCCCCGGGTAGTACGGGGCCACCACGGTGTAGCGACGGGCGAGTGTGTCGATGAACGGGAAATTCTCCTCCGGGCTTCCTCCGGCGCCGTGTGTCAGCAGCAGCCCGGGCCCGGTGCCTTTGACGATCGCGGGAAGCGGTTCAACCTGAACGTTCTGTGTCGACATAGTGGCGACGCTAAACCGTGACACCAGTGTCAAGGTCCAGAGCGAAGAGCGGTGTGCTCCGTCACGGTGGCGGGTGTTCGACGGCGGCACCGGCCCGGCCCGGGCCGGCCCGTGGTTATCCCACCGCCGCGGCGGTACTCGCGCGCAGCGCCTGGCCGGTGGCGGATTCGGCGCAGTCGACCAGCCCGGCGGGTGGGCCCGCGTACAGGACTCGTCCGCCCCGCGTACCCGGGCCGGGGCCGAGGTCGATCACCCAGTCGGCCCGGCGAATCACCTCCAGGTGGTGTTCGATGACCACGACGGTGTGGCCGGCCTGGATGAGCCGCTCCAGCACCTGAAGCAGGGTGTCGATATCCCGCAGATGCAGCCCGGTCGTGGGCTCGTCCAGCAGGTAAAGGCCGTGTCGATCGGCGCCGGTGAGCTCCTTAGCGATCTTCAGCCGTTGGCATTCCCCACCCGACAACGTGGTCAGCGGCTGTCCCAGGCGCAGGTAGCCGAGCCCGACCTCCGCCACACCCCGCAGCGCCGCCGCAATGCCACGGTCAGGCAGCCGCGTCGTGGCCTCGTCGACGGTGAGATCATCAATGTCGGCGATGGTCAGGCCGTCGACCGTGTAGGCCAGCACCTCGTCGGTGAATCGTCTGCCACCGCAGGTCTCACAGGTGACCTCGTGGCCGTCCATGAACGCCAGGTCGGTGCGGATCACCCCCAACCCTTTGCACCGGGGGCAGGCGCCGGCGGAGTTAGCGCTGAACAACGCCGCACTCACCCCGTGGCGTGTCGCGAACAGCCTGCGGACGGCCGGCCCGATACCGGTGTAGGTGACCAGGGTCGACCGTCGGTTGGTACTGACCGGCCGCTGGTCGATGACGGTGGCCGGATGCTGAGCCCGCAGCTCACCCAGCAGGCTCGACTTACCCGACCCCGCCACCCCGGTGACCACCGTCAACACCCCCCGGGGGATGTCGACGCTGACCTCACGCAGGTTGTTCCTGCTCGCCTTCTCGACCCGGAGGTGGCCGGTGGGGGGCCGTCGAGGCGGCGTGGCTGCTGGCCGGTTGCGTAACGCCCGCCCGGTCGGGGTGTCCGCGGCGCATAGTTGCTCAAAGGTGCCCTGGAACACCAGCCGCCCACCGTCACCGCCGGCCCCGGGCCCGATCTCGATGATCTGGTCCGCGACCCGCATCACGTCAGGGTCGTGCTCCACCACCAGCACCGTGTTGCCTTTGTCCCGCAGGCGCCGCAGCAACGCGATTGTGAGCTGGACATCGTGCGGGTGCAGGCCGACGGTGGGCTCGTCGAACACATACAACATTTCTGTGAGGCTGCTGCCCAGATGCCGGACGGTTTTGATCCGCTGGGATTCGCCGCCTGACAAGGTGGCGGTCGGCCGGGCCAGATTCAGATACCCAAGCCCGATCTCGATCATGGCTTCCAGGCGGGTACGCAGCGCGGCCGTGACCGGGGCGACGTGCGGCGCGGTGATCCCGGCGATCACCTCCGTCAGTTCGCTGATCTCCATCCGGCTCAGCTCGGTGATGGTGTACCCGGCGACCCGGACGCGTCGCGCCGCCTCGTTGAGGCGTTCCCCCTGGCAGTCCGGGCAGGTGCGGGAACGCGTGAACTGCTCCAGGACCGCCTGCTTGCGTTCGGACAGTTCATCGGCGGTACGCAGATAGATCCGTTCGAAACGCTCCACCAACCCCTCGTACGCCTTCGGTGGTTTGGTGCCGAGCCGCGCCGCCGCCTCACCACCGTACAGCAGCGCCTCCCGCTGCTCAGGCGTCCACTCCCGCAACGGCGTAGTCGGGTCGAAAGAGCCGATGTCGGCGTACTGGCGGTACCAGTACTGGCCGTCCCCGAAACCCGGTAGGCGGATGGCGCCCTGCTGCAGCGACTTGTCCAGATCCAGGAACCGGTCGACGGCGCTGGTGAGTATCTCCCCGAGCCCGTGGCAGGTCGGGCACATCCCCGCCGGGTCGTTGAAGGAGAAGCAGGTGGACTCCCCCACGTGCGGGGTGCTCGCCCGGGAAAACAGCAACCGTAGATAGGTGTAGGTGTCGGTGATCGTCCCCACGGTCGAGCGGGCGTTGCCGCCCAGGCGCCGCTGGTCGATCAGGATGACCGGGGACACCCCGTCGATCAGATCCACGTCGGGGCGGGCGTACCGGGGCAGTCGGTTCCGCAGAAACGGCGGGTAGGTTTCGTTCAGCTGGTAGCCGGCCTCGGCCGCGATCGTGTCGAACACCAGCGAGGACTTCCCCGACCCCGACACTCCCACGACCACGGTCAGGGTATGGCGTGGGATGTCGATGTCCAGGTTCTGGAGATTGTGCGTCCGGGCGCCCCGGACGGTGATAGTCGTCCGCCAGTTGTCGGTCATGAGCCCGACGCTACGGCCAAATGTGGCCACATCATGACCGTGTTTGGTGGCAGGCTACGGCTATGGCCGACGTCACCCGCCGGATGCTCGCGCTGCTGGCCCTGCTACAGACGGGTCGGACGTTCTCCGGTGAGGAACTGGCCCGTCGCCTGGAGGTCAGCCCGCGTACCCTGCGCCGGGATGTGGAACGGCTCCGGGAATACGGCTACCCGGTACACACCCGCCCCGGGCCGGGTGGCTTCTACCGCCTCGCCGCGGGCACCTCACTGCCGCCCCTGCTGCTGGACGATGACGAAGCCGTCGCCACCCTGGTTGGCCTCGCCATGGTCAGCGCGATGGCCGGCGCCGCCACCGACCCGGCGTCTCCCTGGGGTGAGAAGGCGGCAGGGGCGGAGCAGGGGCCAGCTCAACCGGACACGGACGGCGCTCCGAGCGGCGGAATCAGCGCGGCCGCGGACCGGGCCTTCGGCAAAATCGACCAGATCCTTCCTCGACGCCTGCGACCCCACGTGCAGTCGGTGCGGGCCTCGGTGGAGACCGCGCCCATGCTGGCGCCACCGGTTGCGGCGACGACGCTCGCCACCATCGGCGAAGCCTGCGCCCGCCATGAACTGATCTCCTTCGGCTACACCGGTCACGACCAGGTCCACTCGATCCGGCGCGTAGAGCCGTACCGTCAGGTCCACCTGCGGCTGCGTTGGTACCTGCTGGCTTGGGACACCGACCGCGGCGACTGGCGTACCTTCCGACTGGACCGCGTCAGCGACGTCACCCTCACCGGTACGCGGTTCACGCCGCGGCCCCTTCCCGCCGCGACCGCCACCGCGTATCTTCGTAACGCCCTCAGCCAGGGCCGCCACCGGGCCGTGGTGACCATCGACGCCCCCGCCGCCGTCGTCGCCGACCGTCTCCGGTTCGCTGATGTCGTCATCGAGCCGCGCGGTGAGCAGCGGTGTGAAGTGACCGTCTGGACGGACTCATTCGAGTGGCTCGTCATGCAACTCGGGCTCCTCGACGTGGACTTCGAGATTCGGGAACCCGTGGAGTTCGCGCGTCGCTGCCAGCTGCTAGCGCAACGGTTACGCCGCGCGGGCCGCCTCGCCCGCGCCACGGACCCCACCGACAACCCGTGGCCTTGAGCCCATTCACACCAGTAGCCGCGCTACAGCTCTCCTGACCCCTTCCTCGCCTTTGCTGCGTCGGCCAGCCCATGGTCAGCCCGCAGTGAGACCCGCAAGCCACCACAAGAAGCGTGGACTTTCTCAGCAAGCCCTTGAGATCCTGAGACATGCGGTTTCGGACGTAGTATCTGCTGGACGCCCGAGTTCCCCGGCTCCAAGAAAGATCATCTTTGGCGCTCTGACCAGCACAGATGCACAAGCGCCGGACCGCTGCAAAAATCAGCTCAACCGAACCTCGAAAAACAGGTCTGACCTGCGATTTGAGGTTGGGGTTGCTTCATCACCCCTAGAGGGATCACGGTCTGCCTTGGTGGTTGGTGTGGCATCCGAGTGGCGGCTCATCGAGTGGAGCGGCGGGTGCTTGTTCGACCCAAGACAAGTCGCCAGGCTGTCGAAGTCACTTGGCGTTGGTTGATATGAGTGAAGGCCCGCCGCCCCATGTCCAATGTGGATGTTCAGCCGGTGTGAGCGTCTTTGTATGGCGTGCTCAGGGCCGCAGCGCCAACTTGCCGGTCGTGACTCCCGCCTCCAGTTCGGCGAGCACTCTCGGCCCGTCGGCCAGGTCATACACCGTGGGCCGGCCAGGGGTGTACACCCCGGCGGCGATGAGTGTGGACAACTCGTCCATGAGTTCCGCGAATAAGTGCGGCGCGGTCTGCGCCAGTATGCCGATGTGGAGGCCCATCACCTGGATCGGGTGGATGAAGTTCAGCTCCCGGTTGCTGATCATGGCCTCGCCACTGGCTATGCCGTACACCACGACCCGACCGGTGATCCGCCTGGTCGCGGCCACGCTGGCGTGGAATGTGGCCCCGCCGACGGATTCCAACACCAGGTCAGCGCCTCGCCCGTCGGTTAGCCGTAGCACCTCGGCGGTCACGTCCACGGCGTGGTAGTCGAGGATGTGGTCGGCGCCCAACGCGCGTACCGTCTCGTGCTTACCCGCTGAAGCGGTGGCGATCACGGTCGCGCCGTAGTGTTTGGCCAGTGTCACCGCGGCTTGGCCAACTCCACCGGCTGCGGCGTGGATCAAGACGGTCTCGCCGGCAGTGACGCGTCCCAGGATCTTGAGCGCGGCCAGCGCGGTTCCCCAGTTGAGGACCAGGCCCAGTACTTGCTCGTCGTTCCAGCCCGCCGGTACCGGTGTCACCGTGCTCGTAGGCATCACCAGATATTCGGCGAAGGCTCCGTACCCGGTGCCGATGACATGGGCGCCGAGTGTCAGACCGGTCACCGCTTCTCCCATGGCGACGATCTGACCGGCGGCTTCGAAGCCTGCCAGATACGGCGCCGCGGGGCCGCCGTGGTATCGGCCGTAGGTTTGCATGAGGTCAGCGAAGTTAACGCCCGCGACGGTGACCTTGACCAGGATCTCGTCTGGGCCCGGGGTCGGTACCGCAGCGTCGGTGATCAGCCGCATGTCCCGTGGCCCGTTATGGGACAACTGACGCAAAGCGCGCATGGTCGCTGGAATGTTCATATCCGGACACTAAAACCCTCACGTTTATGTGAGGGTCAAGCCGGCTGACTCTGTCCCGCTTCGTCAGCCGCGTGACCAGCGGCGATCCGAGCGGCCCGCAGGTACGCGTCGAGGGCATCACGGTTGCGGGTCAGGCACCTGATGCGTCGATCAAGCTGTTCTCGGTGTCGGGCCACCTCGTTGAGCATCCACGCACACGGCACCCGCGGCATCAGGTCGGTCGCCCCCTCCAGGTAAGGCAGGATGTCGCGGATGATGCGGGTCGGCAGACCGCATTCGATCAGATCACGGATCCGCTGGACCGCTTCCACGGCACTATCGGGGAAGTCACGGTAGCCGTTGGCGCTGCGTACCGACCGGATCAGCCCTTCCTCCTCGTAGTACCGCAGCGCGCGAACGCTGACGCCGGTCAGGCGCGATAACTCACCGATTCTCATGCGCCACCCCTGGCAAGGCTGCTTCTCACCACACCCTGGCGTCACCGTATCGCGGCCCCGTCAATGCGCTGACCTGCTACGTCGAGCTCCGACTGGGGTACGCGGGGCGCTGTAGTGCTTATCCTTGCCGGCCACGCCACTGCTCAAGCCACCTTTACGACCAGTCTTGCCGTTTTTGCACATAATGCACGGAAAGATAGTCATCATTCTTTTTGAGATGTATATTCCTCGAGGTCCCTGTTCATGCCCCACTGGGTGGGCTGCCCCCAGGGTTTTGCTCCCGGTGGTTCCGGGTAGCGCCGGTACTGCCCGGCGCTAGGGACGGGAATCGGGCGGAAGGGGGTGGACGTGTACGCGGCGGTATCTCCACACAGACTGTTCTCGGCGTACCCCTCGTGCATGCGGGCCGAAGCACCACCTCCCTGAGATAACGCTGCCTACGCAGCGGCTGCGCCTATAAACGCCACCGACGCATCGCAGCGATGGCCTGTGGCTGGCTGGCGATGGCGTACGGCGTACTCCTCTGACCCCTGGGCTGGAAAGGAGGTCTGGTGCGTATGACGTGGCCGACCGGGGCACCAGTCTGGGCATGGGCGGGATAGCGGGCATCGTCACCTGCGGTATGACCGCCCCGGTTACCCGGGAACGGTTGCTGGGGATGTCGGCGACCTTGCGCCACCGCGGGCCTGACGACGAGGGGTTCTATCTGGACAGCGCCGCTGGGCTGGTGGTGCGGCGCCTGGCCGTGAGTGACGTTCTCGGTGGACGGCAGCCGGTGTGTGACGAGACCGGCGCTATCCAAGCGGCGTGCAACGGTGAGATCTACAACCACCGTCACCTGCGCGATGACCTGATCCGCCGGGGGCATCGCCTGGTCTCCACCGGCGACTGTGAGGTCATTCCTCATCTATATGAGGAGTACGGGCTGGACTTCCCGCAGCGTCTGGAAGGGACGTTCGCGATCGCGGTGTGGGACCGGGCCCGGCAGCGTCTGATCCTGGCCCGGGACCGGTTGGGCATCAAACCTCTGTACTACGCGGTGGAGACCGGACGGTTGGTTTTCGGCTCAGAGTTGAAGACGCTGCTGGCGGCGGGGGTGAAGACCAGCGTCGACGCGCAGTCCCTCAGTGACTACCTGTCCCTGCTGTACATCCCCAGCCCCGGCAGCATCTACGCGGAGATCCGCAGCTTGGAACCGGCGTCGCTGCTGATCTGGCAGGCCGGGAAGTGGGCGGTCCGACGGTACTGGACGCTGGCGGATCAGATTGAGTTGGCGCCGACGGTGACGCCGCGGCGGGCGCGTCGGACCCTCCGGGCGTTGCTCGCCGACAGCGTGGCTGAGCGGCTGGTCGCTGACGTGCCGGTGGGGTTCTTCCTCAACAGTGGCCTGGCCTCCAGCGCGGTGGTCGCCACGGCCCGTCAGGTCGGTACGCGGCCCAGGTTGCCGACGTTCACGGTGGGGTTCCCGGGTCACTGCTTGGAGGAGCGCGCGGACGCCGCCGAGGTGGCCCACCATGTCGGTGCCGAGCACGCCGAACTGCTGGTCCGGCCGCAGGTTAAGGACATCGTTGACGGTTTGCTGCCGGCCTTCGACCAGCCGTTCGCTGACCCGGCGATGGTGCCCACCTACTACCTGGCCCGGTACGCCCGGGAGCGGGTCACGGTCGCTTTAAGTGGAGACGGCGGCGATGAACTGTTCGCCTACCACCTGGCGTGCCAGGTGGATCGGATCGTCCGTTCCTGGCGGCGGCTGCCCTGGGTGGTGACCGCGCGGGCGATCCCCGCGCTGCAGCGGTTCCTGCCCGCCTCGAGTCAACGGCTGAGCGTGGAGGAGTCCACGGCGCGACAGCTTGTGGAGGGTGTGCTGGCTGACCCGGTGCAGGGTCCGCTTCTGCGGCGGGTGCTGCAGCGTGAGCAGCAGATGGTGCGGCTGCTGCAGCCTGATCTCCTCGCCGGACTCGCCGATGCCGCCACCCGTCTCGAGCCGCATTACCCTGCCTCAGACGACGCCGATGTGCTGCGCCGTCTGCACGACACCGACGTACTGGGGTACCTGTCCGACAACCTGCTGGTGCGGCTTGACCGGGCCGCGATGGCGCATTCGCTGGAGGCGCGGCTTCCACTACTGGCTACCCCCATCGTGGAGTTCGTGTTCTCCCTGCCCCACCGGTTGAAGACGCTGGGCCTGCGGCCCCACCGTTTGCTGTCTGAGGCGTTGGCTCCTGCGCTGCCTCGCCCTGTCGCCGCGGAGCCCACGCGTGACGTCACCATGCTCCTGGGGCGGTGGCTGCGACGGGAACTGCGGCCGCTGGTGGATGAGTACCTCAGCCGTGAGGTCCTCGACCGGCAGGGCTACCTACGCCCTGAAGAGGTCAGCCGGCTCGTGGCGCGGCACATGAGCGGGAAGGCCGAGTACGGCAGGCAGTTGTGGAGTGTGCTTGTGCTCAGCCTGTGGGCGGAGCAGCAGCGGATGTATCGATGAGTACACCCGTGCGTACCCGACTGTCGCCAGTCAGCTGATTCGGGCTGACGCCCTGGGTCCAGAGTGGACAGCAGGGCCGTCCTCCGTCAGCGGCGCCTGCCCGGCGGCCTGTGCGGTGACGGTGGTGGCCTGAGTACGCCCGGTCAGGCCGCTAAGGCGGGCTGAGTGTGCTCGCTGCTTTCACTCGCCCTCCCCCGACACTCTCAATCGAGATCGCGAAACTTTCGAACGCAGCAGCGCCCAAGACAGCCGTCATCGAACCATCGATTCGACGCCCGGCGTCGAGCACAGTGTCAACACAAGGCCGTGACCAGAGATAATGATGTACTACTGAATGGTAGGTCAAGGAGACGGTTTCGAAAATATTTCCGGGAAGCATTGACATGCCGTTCAGAACGGCACAATACTGTCGCCATCGACAGATATCGATGTCTGTCGACGCCGGGAATCCGCTGTGACCTGCTCATTTGGTCGTCCGCCACACGACGACCCCCCACTCCGTCCGTGGCATGACACCGACACATACGGACTGTCATCCGGGCCCTCTGACAGCCCTGTGCGGTCGTGTCACGCCGTTCGGCTCTTCAAGGAGCCTTCACGAGGAGGAAGCACATGCACGACGCCCCTGCCCCGAGGGGGCACAGACGCGGTCGTGCCAGATTGCTCGCCGGCTTAGCTAGCGCCGCCGCGATGCTTCTGGTCGCGTCGATGTTCCCCAGCGCCGCCCACGCCCAGACCATCTCCAACAACCAGACCGGCAACCACGGCGGCTACTTCTACTCGTTCTGGACCGACGCCCCAGGAACGGTCTCCATGACCCTGGGCTCCGGCGGTAACTACAGCACCTCGTGGTGGAACACCGGTAACTTCGTCGCTGGTAAGGGTTGGGCCACCGGTGGCCGGAGGACCGTGACCTACTCGGGTAGCTTCAACCCGTCCGGTAACGCGTACCTGGCCCTGTACGGGTGGACGACGAACCCGCTGGTGGAGTACTACGTCGTCGAGAACTGGGGCACCTACCGGCCCACCGGGGACTACATGGGCACGGTCACCACTGACGGCGGCACGTACGACATCTACCGCACCATGCGGTACAACGCGCCGTCGATCATCGGTACCGCGACCTTCCCGCAGTACTGGAGCGTCCGGCAGCAGCGGCGGACCGGCGGCACCATCACGACCGGCAACCACTTCGACGCGTGGGCGCGGGTCGGTATGAACCTGGGCACCCACAACTACATGATCATGGCGACCGAGGGGTACCAGAGCAGCGGTAGCTCCAACATCACGGTGGGAGAATCCTCTGGTCCCACTGACCCGGGCCCTGGACCGGGCAACCCCGGTGGCGGCTGCACCGCGACCCTGTCCGCGGGTCAGCAGTGGAGTGACCGGTACAACCTCAACGTCTCGGTGACCGGCTCCAACAACTGGGTCGTCACAATGAATGTTCCGTACCCCGCGAGGATCATCGCGACCTGGAACATCTATCCCGAGTGGCCTAGTAGTCAGGTCCTCATCGCAAGACCCAACGGCAACGGCAATAACTGGGGTGTGACGATCCAACATAACGGCAACTGGACATGGCCAACGGTCTCCTGTAGTACAGCTTGACCCGTAGGTCGAGTGACTTTGTCACCCCTTTCACACCGCATCCACACCCATGGCGCGGCGGCCCTGAGCCGCCGCGCCTCCTTATTTATTGAAGGCCCAGCGCGTGCTCTGACCCGTGGCTTCGCGTACTGGCTGCTCCAGCGCCACCCCGCGCCTGAGCCGACCCGGCCAGGCTCTCCGCCTGTCCAACGCCAACGCCCGACCGTCCCGACACGTCGATGTCCACAGGGGATACCTCAATGGGAGGCGGGTGTGGCCAGGTACTCCTCAAAGGTGACCCCGTCGACCGCGTTCTCGGTCAGGTTGTGGCCTTGCCGGAAGGCACGGAAGGTCCGACCCGGCACCCGGACCGGCACAATAAGGCGTCGCCGTCCCGTGGCCTGCAGGTAGCTGCGGGCCAGCTCACGCGTGTGGTGCACCTGCGGCCCTCCGATATCCGGGACCCGCCCCGCCGGCTCTCCCACGACGAGCTCAGCGAGCCGGTCGGCCACGTCGCGGACATCGATCGGCTGAAACCGCATGGTCGGAACCAGCGCCACCGGCGGCCAGGTCACCCAGGTGAACCAGTACCGCACCAGGTCATGGAACTGTGTGGCCCGCAGGATGGTGTACGGCAGGCCAGACTCGGCGATCAGCTGCTCCGCGGCGAGCTTGTCCTGGTAGTACCGCAGCGGGATGCGGTCGACACCGACGATGGAGATATAGATCAGGTGCGGTGAGCCAGCTCGTTTCACCGCCTCCAGCAGGGTGCGGGTGAGCGTGACCTCCGCGCCCCGCCGTGGCGAGGTAGCGCTGTGGATGATCACATCGACCCCGGTAACAGCGGCGTCGACCCCGTGGCCGGAACGCAGGTCCACCACCGCCCAGGAGTACCGCTCGTCACGGTCGTGGGCGGGCCGGAGCCGACGGCTCGCGACGCGGACCTCGTGGCCGTCCTGCACCAAACGCCGCACCAGCGCCCGGCCGAGCGTCCCGGTTCCCCCGGTCACCAGGATTTTCTTGTGTCTCACGTCTTCCCCTTCCAGGTGTCTGTCTCACCTCACGGGGGAAGAACCGGTGGCCTGCCTGGAATGTGACAGCCGGGCCAGCTGCCCCGCCAAGAATGTGAGCTTCTTGGGGTTGGCGACGATACGCAGCCCGCTGATCAACTCGTCGGTGATGTCAGGGACCACCACACCGGCGAGCTGACCGTCCAACCAATACAGCGCCGCTGGCTCACCGTTGACCTCGGCGTACGCGACCTCCACCTGGTGGAACCGTGGGTATGTGACGAGCCGGCGTATCCCACCAATGAAGTAGCGGGCCACCCGGTCCCGACCGCGTATCGGACGCAGCGCCATCCCGACCTCGCCGCCGCCATCTGACCAGGAGACCACATCCTGGGTCAGCATCGCTTCCAAACTGGCCATATCACCCTCGCGGGCCGCCGTCAGGAACGTCTCCAGCAACCGACGCCGCTGTCGGTGATCGGCTTTGAAGCGCGGCGTGTTCTGCGCCAGATGGCGTCGGGCCCGGTAATGCAGTTGACGACAGTTGGCCTCCGAAATCTCCAGAATCTGGGCGATCTCCCGGTGGCTGTACCCGAACGCCTCCCGTAGCACGAAGACCGCCCGCTCCACCGGGGTGAGCCGCTCCAGTAACACCAGCACCGCGAAGGAGACCAAGTCGCGTTGTTCGACGGTTTCCAATGGCCCGAGCGCGCCGTCCGCGGTGAGCACCGGCTCGGGCAACCACGGCCCCACGTACCGTTCCCGCTGCACTCGGGCGGCGGTCAACCGGTTCAGGCAGAGATTGGTGACCACCTTGGTCAGCCAAGCGGTCGGGTGGGCGATCACCTCCCGGTCGGTGGCGCTCCACCGCAGAAAGGCGTCCTGAACGACATCCTCGGCCTCCTCAGCCGAGCCGAGCATCCGGTACGCCAGCCCGAAGAGAAGAGGCCGCCGCTCCTCAAACTCCGCGGTGGAGGCGGGCGTCGTCATACCGGGAGTCTGCATGATCACTTCTCCGGTTCAGACGCCCGGCCAGACGCCTGTGACAGGCGTCCCCGCCCTGGCCATGGTGTCCTCTTCCCGTCAAGAAGGCATGACATGTAGCGGTAAACCGATTAAGCGACAATAATGTCGGCATCGAGCTTTTTATGTTTGCTGCTGTGAAGGGAATCTGCGCTGACGCCTCCTAGGGACGCCCAACTGTCCACCGCCGTCACACACAGCGGTGCCGCACCGGCGTAACCTCTGCCCTCAAAGGCGGCGACCCCGTCTTTGAGCAGCCCGACAGCTTAGGCGGGCCCCAATGTTTTCTGGCCCATGGGTGATCAGTACGCGTCGACACACACCGTACCCACAGTCGCGTCTCCACCGGGTTCCATCCACCGGTCTGATGTCTGAACTGAAAACACACTGAAGCTGGCGGGCCCAGGCCCGGCCGCGGGCCGCCGGTCACACCGCCAGCGCCACGCCCCGTTGCCAGCGTGCTGGGCTGTCTGATGCGGCAGCTCAGCCGAGCGGGCTTCACGCGTGCCCCTTCCGCAGCGCTGTCAACGTCACGGATGACGGATGGAGCAGGTGGGCCGGAGTACTCCGGCCCACCATCCATGTGGCTGACAGCCCCGTATCCCTACGCCTTTTGTGTCTTCCCGTATCGCCCGCTCAGCCACCCCCTCGCCCACATGAGGTGTTCGGGTACGCGGGTACGCCCGTCCTTATCCGCCCGCTCACGACACCGCGCCGCCCCTGCCCGCCCACTATCGTGGAGCCGTGGATCTGGACGCGTACCGCGACATGCTGATCGCGGTGGCCGACGACTGCCCCGTCACCACCGGCATCGTCCCCACCCCGCGAGGCGGGAAACCGACGGTCGCCGTGCTGCAGTACGAGCTACTCTCGACCCAACCGGGAACCCTGACGCAGCGGGATGTGCTGTTCCAGACCTGGCTGCGGCAGCAGAACCTGCCCGATGACCTGCCTGAAACCGAACGCGCCACGCTGTGGGAACGCTTCTTCGCAACACCACGCGCGTGCCTGCGTTCCTCACCATTGCCGAAGAAGTACGGCTGGGGCCTGCTGTTCGACGCCCACGGCAGGATCACGTTGTGTCCAATGGAGTCGAACGACTACCAGCGGATCATCGCCGGTGAGGTTCCTGGGGTGACCGTCCGCAAAGCACTCCGTTCCCGCCGGGCCTGACCAGCGCTCACTCCGAAGACCACCGTGCACCGCGGGGCGCTGAAGGAGACGTGGATCGCGTTTAGAGCGAACGGCTTCCCACCCACAACGAGCGCGTCTCCCCGCCGCGCCTCAGCTCCTTCCGGCGGCGTGGAGCGTCACCGTTGGGGTAACACCGACTCTGCCCGGCTCCCCCGCGTACCGGTGCGTGCGGCGTACCCCACCGCCCGGTGCGGCCCGGCTCCGGAAACGTCGAGTGTCACCCGGCGGCCCTAAAGTGCGGGGCCGAAAAATGTCAGTGCAGGCCGCTACGATGCGCGTGTGCCCGATTCCGTAGTGTCATGGGCTGACGGCCCCTTGGTCGCGGTGGATTTAGAGACGACCGATGTCGACCCACATAAAGACCGCATGGTGACCGCCACCGTTGTCACCATCACCCCGAGCCGGCCCGGGAGCCGTCCGGATGTTCAGGTACGCACGTGGCTGGCTGATCCCGGGGTGGACATCCCCGCCGCCGCCACCGCTATTCACGGCATCACCACCGAAAAGGCCAGGCGAGAAGGGCGTCCCACCGCTGATGTGATCAGTGAGGTGGCCGCGTACCTAGCCGAGGTGTGGACCGCCACGACGCCGCTGTGCGCGTTCAACGCCACGTTCGACCTCACCATGCTCGACGCCGAACTACGTCGGCATCACGGCCGCAGGCTCCCCCTGAGTGGCCCCGTCATCGACCCCCTATGCATCGACCGTCATCTCGATCCGTACCGCGAAGGCAAACGGACCCTGGCCGCGATGTGCCGCCACTACCAGGTACGCCTGGAGAACGCCCACACCAGTGAAGGGGATTCGCTCGCGGTGGCCCGCCTGGCCTGGCGGCTGGCCAAGGTTTTCCCGGATGCCGTCGGGCGGATCGCGCCACACATCCTGCACAGCCACCAGGCCCAGTGGTACCGCGAACAGCAGCTCGCCTACGCGGACCGACTCGACGCCCGCGCCGCATTCCTGACCAGCCGTGGCGCCCTCGCCGAGGCCCAGCAGCTGCGGGCACGTGCGGCACGGGTACGCGCGAGTGCCCGCAGCTGGCCGTTGTCGCCAGGGACCATCGCTGATGCTGAGGAGAAGGCCGCACCACCCGCCACCCGACCCACCGGGTGACCGCGTTTCAACGCGGCGCCTCGACGAGGCCGTCAAGCGTCCTGGCTGCTCTTCGTCCCCGCTTACTTCTGCGTGTCGCTGCCGCTGTCTGATTGCTGCTGCGCGACGAGAGCAGCCAAGGCCTCGGTGATGTTGGCTTCCACGGCTGCCTTGCTGATCCCCAGCTGGCTGAGAACGCCGTTACCGTCCTCAAACTCCAACAGCGCCAGCAGCAGATGCTCGGTTCCGATGTAGTTGTGGCCCAGGCGCAGCGCTTCCCGGAACGTCAGCTCCAGGACCTTCTTCGCCTCCACGTTGTAGGGGATGAGCTCCGGCTTCTCAGGGACCGACTCTGCTGCCGCCGGCAGCTTCGCGGCCGCGGCCTGGCGTACCGCTTCCAGCGTCACTCCCTGCGCGGTGATCGCCCGGGCGGCCAGCGAATTGGGATCACTGAGCAGCCCGAGTACCAGGTGGGCCGGGCTGACGTGGTCACTGTTCGCCACGTGAGCCTCGTTGTGCGCCGCTATCACCGCGTTGCGCGCTCGTACCGTGAACCGGCTGAACCCCTGCTTGGGATCAAGATCTGACAGGTCCTTAGGGACGAAGCGTTTCTGGGCCGCCTGCTTGGAGACCCCCATGCTCCTGCCGATCTCTGCCCATGAGGCGCCCGAGCGACGCGCTTGATCGACGAAGTGCCCGATGAGATGGTCCGCTACCTCACCGAGGTGCTCAGCGAGCAGCATCGCACTGGTCAGCTGTTCCAGAACGTCCGAATGCGCCCGCTTGATGGCCTGGATCAGCTCATCAAGGCGAACGGGATTCGAGATCTGAATCGGTGGTACCTGGTCGGCGTCCGTCATACGTCAACCATAGGTTGACGAATTCGAGATCGTCAACCTGAGGTTGACGCCGCACTGTCGACCCTCACTACCCTGGAACCCTCCGGATGACATCGACGTATCTCGGCGCCTTGCTGCCCGAGAGCAGCCCTGCCGCCTCGGCCGTCGCCACGAAGACCCCAGCCCAACACCTGGCCGGCGACGCCTGTCCTAGGAGCTACATCGCCGAATGTCTGGGGATATCCGCTCACCGGCTTCGCTCTGTTCTCAACGCCACTCATCGTCGGCCGACGGCGTCGGCACCATGCGCTGCGCCTGTATCTCAATCTCGATGCGGTATCGATGAGCAGCCGGGTTGTAGATCTCATCAATAGGTCCCATGAGCGCACCGCCGACGCCGCGACGCCGGACCCAGAAGGCGAACCACGTGAAGCTACCCATGATCACTGCGAAACCGCCGACGACCACCAGGAACGGCCACACTCCGCTCATACATCGAACGTACCGCTCACCTACATCCCGCAGGCTCATCCATAACGGAGCGGACCGCACTCTCATATTGATCCCCAGACCCGTAGGGCTTCTGCTCTGGTGCCGCCGATCACGATAGGTGTGAAAGTAACATGATTCTCTTAACACGCTCGGGCGGGAACAGCATTCACTCCGATCCGCCCAGTCGCAGATCGCGATGCTGTTCCGCCCGCTACCGCGACTTTCTACAGCGCCTTTAATGCGCTCTCAATCTAAAGACTTCATCACATAAGGATACTGAAGCAAAAGTCATTTCACTTCACCAAATTATGGACGACCGATCTGAGTAGCTTCATCTGGCTATCGCCTCGCTTGCTGTCAAGGGAAATCCACTCCTTCCCCTCAGCAGCAACGCCCTCCAAGATACGAAGACTGTTCTTCAGTCCCGAGGCGTCCATAATAGCATCGGATACGGCTTTTTCATCACCTAGCGACTCCTCTTCAAACACCATGCCAGACTCATGCCCATCAACTGTCAGCGCCATTGACACTTCCTCTCCGCCCATCAGCACCAACTCGAATATATATTTACCCTTCTCTTCTTCATTCACACACACAGAAGAGATCGCATCGAAACGATAGTTAACACGCCGAAGGGTACGGAACTCTCCGGTCTCAAAATTAAGGTAAGCGGTCAGCTGACGCACCCCATCCTCGGTAAGGAGGAATACCAGGATCCGGTACTTCGAGAAGCGCCAAGGACCATTCCTTACCCGCGCCATCCTACAAGATGAGGCAGGCCCATCGAGGAATGTGTACGCGATGACATCGCTAGACTTCAAGTTAAACTGTTTCATTGCGTGCGCTAGCACGAGTTTTCTATCGCAGTCTAGCCACGCAGCTATTTCTGAGTCCTCAGGCTTCCCCGCCAACTTATTACACCACCGCTTGAATTCTTCCTTATATTCATTCATACGCCGCCGAGCATCTTCATTTTCATTCTTGTGCCACTTATTTGGCAGCTGCACATACTTCACCCAAGCAGCTACACTTCCCCAACCAGACGCCAACAACATTATCATTTCCCACGAGAATAGATTAATATACACTAAACTCAGGAGCCAGAGAAATCCTAACGAGAAGATTCCCCCTCCGACAGCACACGCCCTCTTCGTCCCTACCGGTGTTATAAATCGCCTACGCGCCTCCCACAGAGTTTCGTTTTGATAACGCATTCTCGCATCTTTCGCTAAATACCGGATCAACCACTCGACATTCGCAGCCTTAACTCCCGTCCCCCGGTACGCCTCAACGATCTCGCGTCGCCACTTTCGCTGGACTCCCGCCGTCAGGTCCAACCAGAATTCACGGCTTACATCCTTCGGCACATATTTAGCGAAGTACTGCTCAAGCATTCTGCTTACTTCGCGCAGGAAATTGAAATCCAACCCCTGACCTGTCGGCTGCACATCACTTAAGTATTTACTATCTTCTAGGCTCAGCATCTTCGTCTGAAGATACCAGTTTATTCCATTTACAGCGGCAACATACCCGCCACTGACACATAGCAGGTAAACAAATATCCCCCATATACCGCCTTCCAGTAGAGCCAATACCCCAAAATAGAGAGCCGTAGCGCCGAACAGCACGGTTGGCCCCATCACCAGACATTGGCGCTGCCAGGTAATATCCACTTTCTGTGGCCAGAGTACGCGCGGCTCCGCTGGATCGGCGTGAAAGAACTTCCAGGCACGTTGTCGCCGTTTGCCTCTTAGCTGCCCTTCCCGCGCCTGAGCGAATGTGCGAGCCCACATGCTGTCTTGGATCGGTCCTTTAAGGAACAACTCAAGATGCCGTAGGATCTTGTCACGTTGGACCGAGCCAAGCTGGTTGAATTCATCATCTATGAAGCTCAGACTATTATCAGCATCAGGATCCGTTAGCGAATCCAGCAAACCGCCGAGCACTCGCAGGCCGCGTGTCCAATCATCATCGCCGTAAAACTTGTCGTTCCATATTTGCTGAGCGCTCTGCAGTATAGAGATGTCCTCATCAGACAAGTGGCGTATCATCCGCCCGCTGAAGAAAGCAAGCAGCCAGTGGAAACAGACTTCGCTGTTCCTGTAGCCGCTCATGACGGCCTCGCCGATAAGCTTCCTGGCCATTTCTGGCATGCCTCCGTCCAGGTATCGGCGACCTGCCTGGTACTTCTGCTCCGGTGTGGCGTCAGACGGGACCTGATACACGACATCGCCGTGCACAATATTGCTCTGCACGAAATCGCCGTATATGTCCCCTTGCACACCGACATTCGCGTTGCCAGTCGCAATATTAGCGCGAACGTTATCAGGGCTCTGGTGCTTATTTGAACGCCGAAAGTTATTGGAATTCTGGAAACTGGGCGATGTCATGACGCACTCTCCGTCAGGGAAATAACAGCCGCCACCTTCGCTGCCAAATCAGTGATGTCAATGACCAGTCCGCGTAGCCTTTTGAGCGCTACCATGAGGGTTTTCTTGCCTTGTGCCGTACCCTGCTCCAGCGACTTGGCGGCGACCTCAAGCTCCGATTCCGCCGCCGCGTATGTCACATCATCCAGTTGCCCACTCGCCCTCGCCTGGCGGATTTGATCGCGGAGTGTGGCGATCTGTTCCGCCAGGCTGGTTGGGGTGCCGCGCTCCTGCGTGACCCTGACGTTTCCATATATGTTTTGCGCCTGAACTCCAACCCGGGCGTTTCCCATGGCAATATTCATCGTCGTCCCATTCGTTGTCCTATTCCTCAACACACCTACCTCCTCGAAGGATTGAAGGTCCTGCTCCTCATGCGCCAACTCTTCAGCGAGAGCGACAGCGAACGCTGCCGCGTTGGCCGCCGCCCGCGGCTGCCACTGAGCACGGTCAGTGATCTCCTTGGTGCCGTCGGCTCGATCACTAATGCCCCGGATCACGACCGCCGGGAGTGATCTGTTCAGATGCGCGGCCTGAGCCATACCGGCAGACTCCATCTCGATGGCTGCGGCATCGTTGTAGTGCTGTCGCAGCCATCGAGCCTGCTCGGAAATCGTCGAATTCTGTACCACCTCACCGGCGGCGATGGCCCCAAAGTGCACGTCTGGACGAGCATCGCTGCCGTGTGGCAGGTGTCGCATCCACGCGCCAGTTCGCTTAAGGTGTCGCGCGATCTGGTCTACCGCATGAGGGATCTCCCAGGCACGTGGTCGTGCTTTGAGGCCGTCGTCTTCGCTCGTGCCACCGTGATAGGCGTAGACATGGGTCGCTACCACCACGTCGCCTAGTGCGATATCAGAGCGCAACGCACCGGCTACCCCAACGAACAATATGGCGGCTGGATCGAATTCAGCGATCGCCCGTTCTGCCAGCACCGCCGCAGGGTGGTTCCCCTTACCGACGAGCGCTAACGCCACGCGACAATCACCCCTGCTGACTCGCCCTACTTCAAAGCGTGTCCCAGCCGCATGCTTGTGGAGCCGCAGGTCAGTCAACTTTTCTCGGACCGCTTGGTACTCCAAGTCCAGCGCTGTCAGGATCACGATCATGTCGCTGCTCATGAGCTCATCCCCTTCACGCCTCCTGATCTGTAGAACGAGTCATCGGCGGGTACAGCACTTTGCGAGGCCCCGCGCGAAAAAGGCGGGCCGGGCGTCCGGCTCCCGTCTTCTTCACACCGACGGGGACGATGAATCCTTTGACGTTCTGAACCTTGCGGTAGAAGTTCCTGGGGTCGAGCTGGACCCCCCATACGGCCTCATAGACCTGTTGGAGTTCTGAAATCGTGAACGTAGGGCCGCAGAAGGCTGTCGCAAGTGCGGAATACTCGAGCTTGGCACGGGCGCGCTCAACGCCGTCTGTAAGGATCTTCCGGTGATCGAAAGCGAGCTCAACCTGAGAAGAGAGCACGTGATCCACCGGAGTCCAGCAGGCACCCGCTGCGTCCGTTCCGGCGACCGGGTCTGGAAGCCGTGGAGCGATCGCCAGATACGCCACGGAGATCACACGGCCTCGGGGATCACGCCCCGGATCGCCATAGACCCCGAGTTGCTCCAAGTGCAGCGCTTCACCGTCTAGGCCGGCTTCCTCGGCCAGCTCTCGATAAGCCGCTGCCTTGAGGTCCTCTTCCTGGTCATAGAGAAACCCACCCGGAAGCGCCATAGCCCCTCGATACGGTTCGACACCGCGCTCGACGAGCAGCACACAGAGACTTGATCCACGCAAGGTCAAGATCACTAGGTCAACCGTGAAGAGCACCTTGGGTGGCTGCCATTGGTCGTCACCAGTCACGAACGCAGCCTAGAATTTTTGTCACTCTGACAAAAAGATCCTGGGCATGTTAGATATCTGACAAGATCGACTTCTTAGAATACTTGATAATTAATGCCCATAGAGTTACAATTTGCAGCCTTAAATTTCGGATTTAGAATCAATCGTTAATTTTTAGATAGAAATCCTATACGACACTTTCATACGATTCATGTTGATATAAAAAATAGATGGCAATTGCCCTAGCTGCATTTGAAGACACGTCAGCACGACGTACCCGTATGGGCTCAACCCGCCTCGGAACTGGAGCAGCGCTCGATCGACCAACTACGGCAGAAGCAAGAGACTGATCCCGCTGGTCAGACCAGAGGGATGCCGATGATCGTCCCTAACAGACCCGCTGCCCATGGGGTGATCGCACCGCACCTCACTATTGCGTAAGGCCACGAGCCGGGCTGAGGCATCGAGGCCCCCGACGCGTACATGCGGTGCGGCTGCCTGTTGACCTGTGTCGGTGGTTGTTCAGATCGCTAACCGGAATCTGGGGCCCGCACTGTTGGGAAGCGACGCCTCGACGGCCTCTAGAGCTCGGCGGGCTCACTGACAACCTGACGGGCCTGGTTCCACTCAAGCAGGCATTGCAGCACCTACTACCGCCACTCCTGACGAGTCACACAACCAGCGATCCGCCTCCGTCGCCGACGGGAGCGGATCTGGCACGTCGCCTGTGCAGCGTCAGGATCGCGGGACCACCGACGTCTCTTGCGTGACGTCGGTGAGCTGCGAGGTGGTCTCGTCGAACTGCTGGATACCAATGACCTGCAGCAGGCGCAGTTGCTCCACCGCCGGGCTCCCGGGAGAAGCGGTGAAGAACACCAACCGCTGCCGGCCATCTTCGCTGAACAGGTTCTGGCAGTTGACGTCGATGAGGCCGAGGGTGGGGTGGTTGATGCGTTTGCGTTCCCCACGGCGTACGGCGACATCACCGGTATCCCACAGCTCGCTGAACTCGCGGCTGAGCCGCCGCAGTCGCAAGACCATGTCCATCGACCGTGCGTCGTAGCCGCGCCGGGCCACGGCGGCGCGCAGGTCGTACACCAGTACTCGAGAATGGTGGGGGTGATCTTCCTCCGGGTAGATCGACCGGGCTTCCGGTTCGGTGAACCACCGGTATACGAAGCTCGCCGCGTACCCCTGCCGCTGGACGGCGGGCCCTAACAACGCCATAGCGAGCCGGTTCTGCACCAGAATTTCGTGCAGATCCGTGATGATTTGCGCCGGAGTGTCCTGCAACCGGTCCAGGAGCGCCAGCATGGCCGGCTGAATGTGTGTCGACGCCCCTCCTGAGACGGGTACGGGACGACCTGCTAACCGGAACAGGTAGTCGCGCTCATCGTTGTCCAAGCGCAATGCCCGGGCCAGCACCGTCAGCATCTGCGTGGATGGTTGGGCTCCGCGGCCGCGTTCTAGCTCGGTGTAGTAGTCCACCGACGCGCCGGCCAGCTGGGCCACCTCATCACGACGCAGTCCTGGAACTCGACGCCGTCGCCCCACAGGCAGTCCGACATCCTGCGGAGTGATCCGCGCCCGCCGTGACCGTAAGAAGGCACCGAGTTCAGACAGGTTCACCAGTCCAGTCTGCGGGGCAATGAATCGCTCATCCAGGGGATGACATCCCCTGGGTTAACGACGCCTGGTTACCCGGCTCCCACCGGGGCAGGGTGGTAGTGACACCGCGCTGATGATCGCCGTGGCCTTCTCGTTCGACGCCGCGCCGCGCCTGGCACACGCGCTGAATCAGCCCAATCCCTCATGAAGGAGAGTTATGTCTTCCTCCCCATCGTCTGACCGTCCTCGGGTCGCCATCGTCACCGGCGGCTCACGGGGGATCGGGCAGCAGTCGGCGCGTCGGTTGGCCGCCGATGGTCTGGCCGTCGTTGTCGGGCACGCCGGTAACCAGGATTTAGCGGGCAAAACCGTCGCTGATATCACCGCCGCAGGGGGACAGGCCATCGCTGTCCGCGGCGATGTCGGTGATGAGAAGGCTGTGAGCGCGCTGTTCGACGCGGCCGAGGTCACATTCGGCGGAGTCGACGTCGTTGTTCACGCCGCTGGGATCATGCGGCTGGCTCCGATCGCCGAATTCGACTTGGCGGTGCTGGACCAGCTGTACCACACCAACATCCGGGGCACCTTCGTCGTCGCTCAGCAGGCTGCCCGGCGGCTCCGCGACGGCGGTTCGCTCCTCACCTTCTCCACATCGGTGATCGGGCTCGCTCTTCCCACCTATGGGGCCTACGCCGCTACCAAGGGCGCTGTTGAGGCGCTCACCCTCATTCTGGCTCGGGAGCTGCGGGGTCGAAACATCACGGTCAACGCCGTCGCCCCAGGTCCCACCGCCACCGACCTGTTCCTTGAAGGGAAGGACGAGCAGACCATCGCCCGTCTGGCCGCCCAGCCGCCTCTGGAGCGGCTGGGTACCCCGGAGGACATCGCTGAGGTCGTCGCTTTCCTCACAAGCCCAGCCGGCCACTGGGTCAACGGTCAGCTCATCCGCGTCAACGGCGGCATCGTCTGACGCAACCGCCGAGCGCGAGCTGGTGCCATGGGCCTGCGTGGCGCCAGCTTCTCGGGGTTTTTCGGGTACGCCCGCCCAGGCCATGCTCAGGCCCCGCCTTGCGGGCGCGTCGTACTCAGCGTCGTAACCAGCGTTGTGGTCAAGTGTGGCCAGGAAGATCCCCGCTAGCCTGGGCCGCCACCACGCTGGCTGGATGCCGAACGCGCCCAAGCGTCTTCTCGGCTTCAGCGCTCCTGTCTCCCGCTCGGTGATGGATCCCGCTGGCACACCGTCGTGGGTGTTCACGCGCTCTGTGATGCGGGTATCCGCCGATAACGACGGCACATCTTCGAGGGGGAGGTCATGTCCACTATCGACACCGAGAGCTGGAGGCGCCGTCTTCCATCCCGTACCGCCCGCCGAGGTTGGCTTCACGATTACATGTTGACGATCGTGTTGACCTGCCTATTCGTACTTTCCTGGGTGGGGCAGTTCATCACTCACATCATCGAGGTCGGTAACGACGCCAATGTGCACGGTCAGTCCTTCGCCTGGTCGGACTTCTGGCCGCGGTTCCTGTCGGCCACCTTCGAGAACTGGCAGAGCGAATTCCTGCAGCTGTTCACCTTCGTCACCTTGACCACCTATCTGATCCACCGCAACAGCGCCGAAAGCGTTGACGGTAACGACGAGATCAAGGCGATGCTGGAGGAGCTGCTGGCGCGTACCGAACCGTCCGATCCGCATTCCCCACGGGTTCCTCCGGCTTGACCCTGCCCGGTCTCAGGTGGGTTACGTGCAGAGTCTTCGAGTACGCGCCGTCGGCGCCTTGTAAAACGTGCTGTCAAACGTCGTCGATGAGCCGGCCGCAAGTCACTGCCGCCGGCTTGGGGTCAGCGCGATCCACCAGGACACGCCGTGACCTCGATCAACGCTCCACTTCCACACGATAGGGATATACCTCTCATAAATAGTAATTAAGTACTTGAAAACTATTTAAATGATAAACCCGCCACTGTCATCGGTCATGCCCACTGAAACACCCCACCCGTTCTTCAACCAGGGACCGCAGCGCCGGGCCGACGTTCAGGACGCTGGTCAACGGCCAGGATCAGCATGCTGGGCATATTGTTTTCTTCGGCAGGATCCCGCCGCTCTTCCATGAGAACGCTTCACAGAAAAACGCGATAACACCACTGGTTGCGCTTACCACAAAAATCCACCCATGATGCCGCGCGCGTCGACGATGCGCAGCTCCAGCTGCATGACTTGAAAACAGCACTCAACGATTTAATAAGATACCGATAACCATTTTCATCCACGATATGTGATGCATTCCTCAATCCCCCATTCGACCCCTCATTCTCCCCGGATCTAACAGGCATTTATACACATCCCTCTCTTGTGAGATTCATGATCGAATGAGACGCTACGCCCGTTGTTCCGAGTTCCCCGGGTCTTCACGTAGTGCGTCAGTGATGACACACTGAGGTGTCCCCGACGGTAGAAAGGTGTCATCTCATGTCCGAAGCGAGCGGTTGGCAACCGCCCGAGGTCGATCTGGAGACGCCGAACGCGGCCCGGATTTACGACTACAGTCTCGGCGGGACCCATAACTTTCCGGCTGACCGGGCCGCCGCTGAGGAACTGTTCCGGATATACCCCGATGCGCGCCTGGTTGGACGGTCGAACCGCGCGTTCCTCCGTCGCGCTGTGCGCTACTGCATTGATCAAGGCATTCGCCAGTTCCTGGATTTGGGATCGGGCATCCCCACCGTCGGCAACGTCCATGAGATCGCCCATCAGGTCGATCCGGAGATCCGGGTGGTCTATGTAGACAATGAACCGGTCGCGGTGGCCCTCACCCAGCATCTCCTTAAAGAGGTGCCTAACGCGACAGTCGTTCAGGCTGATATTCGGGATGTCGACGCCGTTCTCGGTGCTCCCCAGACCCAGCTGCTGGACTTCACGCAGCCGATCGCGCTGATGATGGTCGCCGTTTTGCACTACGTCTCCTATGAGGAGGACGCCCCGGGTCTGGTGGCCCGCTACACCTCCAAGCTGGCCCCCGGCAGCTTCCTGGTCATCTCCCACACCACCGGTGATGACCAGCCTGAGGCTGAGGAGATCCGGCAGCTGTTCGCCAAGACCTCCACACCGGTAACTCACCGCACTCGCGCTGAAGTCACCGCCTTGTTCGACGGTCTGGAGCTGGTTGAACCGGGGGTGGTGTGGACACCGGAATGGCACCCCGACGACAGCGACCCGCTTCGGGAGGATCCCAAGCGGTCGGCCACCTACGCCGGTGTCGCCCGTAAGCGCGCGGCGCATTCGTAACCACACTCGTCGCGGCGGACGATCGGCGGTGGACGGTCTTTCAGCACCACCGCTCAGACACGCGGCGCGGCACCGCTCACCCCAGTAGCTGTGTGACTGACCAGACGGACAGCTGGCCTGGCAGATCGGGTACGCCGGCGCGTTGCCTCACTGGCAGCGCGCCCCCGTCAGGCTGGCTGTCCGTCCGGGCCTCCTGCTCCTCAAGTCCTATCCGCCCGTTGGCGGCCGACGTTGACGGTCCCCCTCATCGCCGCCGGGTCACGGCCACTCTCCCAGCAGCTTCAGGTCGCCCTTGCCGATCGTTGTGGTGATCAGCATTTCCATGATCAGGTTGTGGTTGAGGGTGTTCCCTACCGGCGGTGGGATCTCCTCCTCCAACAGACCGGGCACCATCGGGCTCAGGCGTCGCCGTACCTTGGCGACGATGTGGGCGACCCGGCGCCAGGTCCACCGCTCCATCGGACGCAGCTCGCTCAGCTCCCGCGCCACCTGCTCCCAGGTGAGCGGCTGCGGATACGGCTCGTTACGCAGGTACCGCTGAGCGAGGCAGACGAGCACCAGACGCTCGACCGGAGTCAGTGGCCATACGCCGCGATCCCGGGTCTCAACCTCCCGCTCGTCCTCTGAGGCTGGCGGATGTGCTCCTGTCGCGACCCGGACCTCCAGCAGATGCTCCTGCTGGGGGGAGACGATGAACAGCGGGGTGTACGCCACCGGCAGCTCCGCACGGTCACCGCTCAACAGGAGCCGTGATCCGGGGAGCCGGATAGGAAGCTTGCCGATGTTTTTCAGCACCCACCGCGTACCCTGCCGGGTGATGTACCCGTGGCGCCGGCTGACGTGCGGGTCGTTCGCCCCGACACAGACGTGGGCGTCTCGGTCACTGCGTCCAAAGATCAGAGGAAAACCAGCGTCTGGGGCGACGCTCATCCCACCGTTGACCCCGAGTACGAACAAGGTGTCCGGCGGTACCGGGGGGAGGCCATGGGTCAGGCTTCCGGTTTCTTTGGGTAGGAGAGTGACTTTACTCAGCGACTTTGACGAGCGGTATGTCGGCAGTGTCATGACACGCCCTTTCCACACTGGATCGTCCCGTCACGCTAGCCGCTGACCTCCGGGAGGGGTCCCGGCGCCTGATGGCGTGTCCATCGACGCGGCCCGGGGACCATGGGGGTCATTGACTCCACGGAGACCTGTGGGATCACCGTCTCCACCGCACGCGGCGGGTTTTCGGCTTCGTGGGCCCGCCGATCGATCTCCTCGGTGACTGCGGGTGGCAACCAGGGGGTCTCGAAGGGCCGACGGTCGCTGATTACCGACAGCAGATAGTGGATCAGTTCAGGCATGGTCGGCCGGTGGGTGGGGTCGGGATCCACGCAGGAGGCGATCATGTGGCGGAGCGCTTCATCGGTGATCCCGTCGAGCGCCACCCGCCCGTCGCCATCGGCTCGGGTCTTGGCGTAGGCGTACGCCAGCGTCACTCCGAATGAGTAGACGTCGCTGGCGGGCGTAACCCAGCGTCCGTTCTCCTGTTCCGGGGAGGCGAATCCGGGAGAGCCGGCCGGGAACCCAATGAAGGCGGCCCCGCTCGCGTCCAGCTCCCGGGCGATGCCGAAGTCGATCACTCGGGGGCCGTCGCTGGTGAGCAGGATGTTCGCTGGTTTCACGTCCAGGTGAACGATCCCGGCGCGGTGGATCGACGCCAACGCTTCGGCCATGCCGACGGCCAGCGACCACACCGTGTCAGCGGGGAGCACCCCGAACTCTCCGACCGTCTCGCTCAACGACAACGAGGGAAGGAATTCCGTGGCGAGCCAGGGCATGGCGGCGTCGGGGTCCGCGTCGAGGACAGCCGTGGTGTACCCGCCGCTGACTATCCGGTTGGCCGCTACTTCCCGCCGAAATCGGTCACGCAATTCTAGATCCGCGGCGAACTCGGCGTGCATCACCTTGATCGCGACCGGCCGGCCGTCGCTTGATCGCCCCAGATAGACAACGGCCATGCCGCCGGCGCCGATCCGCGCCAGCACCTGGCATCTGCCGATCACTCGTGGATCGCCGCGTTCAAGCGCTTGCACGTATGCCCCCACTTAGCGGATCGAAAGCCTGGAGATACCCGCTCCGCGTATCGATGAACACCGATCTAGCCCATCGCCCCTAGTGAGGCAGGCATCCTCTGTGTGTCGTGTGTCCACAGTGGAAAACCGACGGCTACGTCCGGTGGTCTTATCAGGTGGCTTTGTTCGGTGGCCTGCGACACGCCGACGGGTCGGCTTTGTGCACGACGGTGTCTAGGCTGCTTTTCCTCACCTAAGTGCCCCGTCGGGGCCGGTCCACCGGTGGTGGCACCTCCTCCAGGTGATTCCTCACCGAGCCGGGTAGGGGGATAACCGCGGCCGACACGGCCTGGACCTTTGGATCGCAACGGCTCCATGGCCCTCCTTCCCCACCGATACCGTGGCGCCGCGGAGCGTGACGAAAGGGACACCCATCCCTATCCTCACGGCGACAACGCGAATACTGATAGCCACCGTGACTCCACCTTACAAAGCACGGCGGGTTCCCGTATCCCCCAAATCTCCCTACCTATCCCAGGATCGCGTTTCACGCGCCTAGCGACAGCAAACCACTCAATTCGGGACCGGTCCCAACCTCGACTCCTTAAGGTGGTCACGACATTGGCGCACAACGGCTGACAAACGCCCAATGAGCGCACAGTCATCAGATGGCTACAGAAAGATTCTGATCGCGTCGACCAGGAAGGGCGCCTCGGCCGCCTGGCCGGCGTACCGCGCTCTCACCGGCGCGACCGCGATCTCACCCCTCTCACGCGGTGTCCGCGGCCGACGGCGACGCACACCAGCTTCCCACGGGAGGTGATCGATCGTGGCCAGTATGGATCCGACGATCGGTATCGGTCTCGGTAGCTACAACTGCAAGGCGTCGGTTCTCCTCAATGGTGAGCCACGCATGCTCCGATCCCGAGAGGAGAGCGCCGAGCAGGGGGTGGGATTCCCGTCCTTTGTGGAGTTCGATCCGTCTGGGGAGCCGCTACGGGTCGGTCTGGCCGCACAGCGTACCGTCGCCATCCATCCGGATCTGGTGGTGTGGGGCGTGAAGCGGCTGATCGGACGCTCCTACCACGAGGTCCGGCGCGCGGGGGACCATAAACGGTTCCAGTACCGGATCGTTGAAGGGCCGGACCGCGCTTGTCAGATCGTGGTGGGGAATCATCCTTACACCCCCACCGAGGTGTTGTCCCTCATCTTCGCGAAGATCAAACAGGATGCCGAGGCCGCATTCAATCCCATTGGGGCACCGGTGAGGCGATGCGTGATCACCATTCCCGCCTACTTCACACCGTCACAACGGACTGAAACCGCAAAAGCGGCAGAAATGGCAGGATTCGACAATATCCTGCTGCTTCCGGAGCCGACCGCGGCGGCCTTGGCCTACCTCCCTTATCTTTCCCGCCAAACGCGGCACATCATGGTCATTGACTTCGGCGCCACCAGCCTGGACGTGACCGTTGGGCCGCTGTACACCGATGACACCGGCATCCCGCGGCTGCGCATCCACGGTCACGGCACGGATATCTCTCTGGGCGGCGTCGACCTTGACCAGGCGATTCTGGACTGGGTTACCCGTCGACACCGGCTGCGGCGCGTCACCCGCGATCCTGAAGGCAAAGCCCGGCTCCGCGCCGAGGTGGAGCGCGCAAAGATCCGGCTGTCCCAAGGCCACATCGCTCACATCGGGTTCGCCTACCCGCGCGGCACCGTCGATGTGACCATCGAACGGTCCGACATTGAGATGGCCATCGGCCCGTGGCTTGAGCGGTGTCGCCGACCGATCCGCACCGCGCTGCGGGAGGCGGGCCTGACCCCGGCTGACATCACGCACCTCCTGCTGGTGGGTGGGCCGACCCACATGCCTTCGTTCCGGGCCCTGGTTGCCCAGGAGTTCCGCACCAATCCCCGGGTGTTGATGCAGCTTCGCGCCCTCAACACCGACGGTTTCCCGGTCGCTCCGCTGGAGGTCGTGGCCCGAGGCGCTGTGTACGGCGCTCCCAAACCGGTGACCCCGTACGGATATGGAGTCACCGTCGATGGGGTGTACTCCGAGCTGATCCCCCGATGTTCCCGGTATCCCTATGAGAACACCCGACACTGGGAGCGCCACGCGGGCGACCGTTCCCTCCGTATCGGCCTGATCCGACGCCAGCTCGATCCCCTCTCCCATCAGGAACTCCACATCGAACTGGGGAGCTATCAGTTCGACTACCGTCCCGAACCAGGAACCACCCGGATCGAAATCACAGCGCGCTACGCCCGCACAGGCGCGCTCGACGTCGTCATCAGTCAACCCGCCAGTGGGATCACGATGCAGCTGCGGGAGGTCAACCGGCTGGTGGGCCGTCAGGTCTTGCCCTCGACGGCTCATATGGGCGCCCCACCCTCATGGCTGTCCCTGTGCCCCTGCCGCGCCGCTCAGGCATCCGTCGCCCCGGCCCTATCGGATTCGGCCCTGACGGCTTCCGCAGACCACGGACCGGCCAGGGTGGGCGCCTGGTCCCGCGAGGCGTACACCACCGCGCTCGGCGCCGCACATGAACTGCTGCGGATCACGCAGACCCAGTTGACGGAGCAGCGGCTCGGTGATCGGAAGAGCTCGACCGCGTTGCTGGAGAAACCACTGGAGCATCTGACACAGGCGATCACCGACTGGAGCGATGACCTGAACACCACCACGCCCCGTGTGGCGAACCTGGTGCGGGAGATCTGCCATCAGCTGCTCGTCACCGGTCTTCTCTCCCGTCAGCAGGCCGACACGCTGCTGCGGAGTGTGGACACCCTCTGACGAGCCGGCTGAATAACCGCCGAAATAACCAGCGCGGAGCCGCCGTGGTCTTCGGATCAGGCCCGCCGGTTAAATCAGTTGTCTGTCGCGTGGGGACATGCTTGGCTTCCGAAGCCCGTCCCTCGAGCAAGGAGGTTCAGATGCGTACCACGCTCATGCCTGCCCCGAAAGGAGTCACCGGTCGCGTGAAAGGCATGACATTTGGTACGTATCCTCACCTTTCGGAGCGCGGCGCATGTCGACGCCGCTGATATCCGCCTGACCGAGCGGCCGCTGACCGCCGCCGGTCTTATCAACCCCACCGGCACCGTCCTCCCCTGGGTGGCTGCGCGCTTTGTCACCCCACTGCGACGGGGCCGACACCAGTTCCCCTCTGCGATCACGACGATCGCGCGGGTACCGGGCCTGGACACGCGGTTCGCCCGTGCCGTGCCTGCCGGAGCCGCGGCCTGGGTCGCTGCCCTCACCCCGGTCCAGCCGGGTCCTTCCTTCTCGGCAGACAACGCCTGGGGACAGCGCCTGCGTACGCCACGGCGTCTGCGCATGCCGCTGCCCCACCGGGGGTGGGTGTAGCCATGGCCACCCACCTCCGACGCCCCATCCTGCACGCCTTGTGGCCTGACCGCCGTCAGGCGATCGCGCTCATCGTGGCGATCAGCGCCGCCACGGCGCTGCCGCTGGCGGCTCCCCAGTTGACGCGCCGTTTCATCGACGACGCGATCGCCGGAGCCGGCACCGGTCACCTCACCCTCCTCGCCGTCGGTTACCTCGGGCTCGCGCTCGCCGGGCAGGCCGCCCGGATGATCACCACCTGGCTGGCGAGCCGACTCGCCTGGGACGGCACGAACCGGCTGCGGGAAAAGCTCGCCGCGCACGCGCTCGGCCTGGATATGGCCTATCATCGCGCCCATACCCCGGGTGAGCTGATCGACCGAGTGGACGGTGACGTGGTCGCCGTCGCTGACTTCGCGGTTGCGTTTCTGCTGGACGTGGTGGCCAGCCTGCTGCTCCTGGCCGGGGTGCTGGTCATCGTGTTCACCGTCGATCCGCGCATCGGAGCCGCGCTGCTGGTTTACTGCCTGCTCGTCGGCGTCGGGATGACGCGTGCCCAGCGTCTTGCGGTTCCCTCCGCGGCCCGGTCGCGGCAGGCCAACGCCACGCTGTTGAGCACCCTGGAAGAGCGGTTGGCCGCGGCGGAGGAGCTGCGCGCCAACGGCGCGGGTGAGCACACCGTCTCCAGTTTTCACCGAGTGGCCGGTGCCTGGTACCGCGCGGAGTTCCGCGCCAGCCTTATCGGAAGCGGGCTGCTGGCGGCCACCGATGTGGTCTTCGCAGCCGGGACCGGGTTAGTGCTCGGGCTGGCCGCCTGGGCCTACTGGTCTGGGGCTCTGACGGCCGGTACCGCCGTGCTGTTGTTCCAGTACACGCTGCTGATCCGCACCCCGTTTGAGCGGGTGATCGAACAGCTGCGGCAGTACCAGGAGGCGCTGGCGGGGGTCGCCCGCGTCGCCGATCTGCTCAACGAACGCCGCTCGCTGCCGCAGCCCACCGTCCCGCGGCCCCTGCCTCCGACCGGCCCGTTGGGGGTACGCCTGGAACGGGTAGGGTTCGCCTACCCGGACGACGGGGAGCCGGTGCTGTCCGACATCACCCTCGAGCTGGCCCCGGGCGAGACGTTGGGCATCGTGGGGCGCACTGGCAGCGGCAAGACCACGATCAGTCGGCTGCTGCTACGCCTGTACGACCCGACCGAAGGCAGCGTGCAGGTAGGTGGAGTGGACCTGCGTGAGGTCGACCCCGATTCCCTGCGGCGCCGGGTGTGCGTGGTCACCCAGAACGTGCACCTGTTCACCGCGAGCGTGCGGGACAACCTCACGCTGTTCCGGCCCCTCGCCAACGACGACCGGTTACGCGCGGTGCTGGCCGAGGTTGGGCTGGGCGACTGGCTGGCCGCCCTGCCTGATGGACTCGACACCCCACTGCCCGCCATGTCCGCGGGGGAGGCGCAGCTGCTCACTTTCGCACGGGCGCTGCTGACCGATCCTGGACTGGTGGTGTTGGATGAGCCCACCAGCCGGCTCGATCCAGCCACGGAGCGGCACCTCGAGCGGTGTCTGCGGCGTCTGCTGACGGGGCGTACCGGTGTCCTGATCGCCCACCGCCTGTCCTCCTTGTCCACTGTGGACAAGATCGCGGTTGTGGCCGACGGCGCGCTCGTCGAATACGGGCGACGTGACCAGTTGGCGGCGGATCCCGACAGCCGGTTCGCGCGGCTGCTGCGTATGGCGGAGGTACGCGGATGAGCGCGGTTCTGTCCGTCGTCCTCCGGCTGATGCGCTTCGACCTGCGGCGCTATCTGATCGGCGCGTTCCTGTGGCTTCCGGTCGGTGTGCTGCCCCTCGCCGGTGGCCTGCTGCTCCAGCGGCTCTTCAATCAGCTCACCGGGGACCGCGCCGTTGAGCCACAGGCCGCGCTGTGGCTGTGTGCCGCGTTCATCGGGGTCGAGGTGGTCCGGGGCCTGATCATGGTCCTGGCCTGGTCGTACGGGGTGTATTGGTGGGACGCCGCGGCGACGGTGCTGCGGGCCAACATTCTGCGTTCCCTGCTGACGGCCCGCGGGCCGGCCGCCACCCGGCTGCCGCATTCGTCGACGGAGTCTCTGGCGCGGCTGCGGGATGACGTGGCCGACCTGGTCTCCCTCACCGACGAGTCCGTTCCCTTGATGGGGAGCGCGTTTTTCAGCGGCGCCGCCTTGACCATCATGGCGGCGATTGACCCCGTCATCACCCTGGTGCTGGTGCTGCCGATGCTCGCGATCGGGGTGTTGACCCCGCTGATGAGCCGGACGATTCAACGGCTGCGCCGGCGCGCCCGGACCCTCGGCGCCGCCGTCACTTCCTTCATCGGGGAGATGTTCAGCGGGGTTTTGGCGCTGAAGACCGCCGGTGCGGACACGGCGGCGCTGGCACGGCTGCGTATCCTCAATCTCCGTCGCCGGGACGCGGCCGTGGCCGACCGGTTGGCCACCGACCTGGTGGACACCGCGACGAACGCCACAGTAGACATCAGTGTGGGCCTGGTCCTGCTGCTGGCGGCGTCGGCGATGCGGCGTGGCGACTTCACCGTGGGTGACTTCGCGTTGTTCACCAGCTACCTCAGCTGGTTGACGCAGTTGCCACGCACCGTCGGGGGCATCCTGTACCGGCTGCCGCAGGGAGCGGTCGCCCTCGAACGCCTGACCCGCCTGCTGGCGGCCCACCAGGATGCCCGGGACCTGACCCGGGACACCCGGGTGTGGTTCACCGAACAGTCGCCACCGGCCACGCCCGCCGCCCCGCAGCGGGACGATCCCTTGCAGGTGCTTGAGGCGCGTGGGCTCACCGTCCGCTTCGACGACACCGGCCGCGGCGTGTACGGGATCGATCTGCGCATCCCGCGCGGCTCCTTTACGGTGATCACCGGCGCGGTCGGCGCGGGTAAAACCACCCTGGTGCGGGCCCTGTTGGGCCTGCTGCCGACCGGCGCCGGGACGATCACCTGGAACGGCCGCGTCGTGGCGGATCCCGGGACGTTCCTGGTTCCGGACCGGGTGGCGTACGCCGGTCAGGTGCCTCGCCTGTTCTCCGCCTCGTTACGGGAGAACCTGCTGCTGGGCTGGTCCGACGCGCGGCTGCCACACGCCATGGAGTTGGCCGTGTTCGACGTCGACGTCGCCGCGTTACCTGACGGGCTGGACACGCTCATCGGTCCACGCGGGGTACGCCTGTCCGGTGGCCAGGCGCAGCGGGCGACCGCGGTCCGTGCGCTGGTGCGCAACCCGGATCTGCTGGTCCTCGACGACCTGTCCTCGGCGCTGGATGTGGAGACCGAGCGGCTGCTGTGGGACCGCATCGCCGACGCTGCCCGCGCCGGGCATGGCCCCTCCACGCTCCTGGTGGTCTCGCACCGGCGGGCGGCGCTGCGGCGCGCCGATCAGATCCTGGTGCTGGACCGGGGTCACCTCGTCGGGGTAGGCACGCTCGACGAGGTGCTGCACACCTGCCCGGAGATGCGTCGCCTGTGGGGCGCGGACCTGGTCGAGGAAGCCGAGCAGCAGGAGTGGTCACGCCGATGAACGCCCCGCCGCTGCGCCCTGCATGAACGCCACGTACCCGTCCTCCAGGGAGGGCGGAACAGGGATAGCGGCGGGGTCCGGCGGGGTCACGCTCACCACGCGGTACCGGGTGCCCCCGGCGTCACTGACGGCGGAGACGATCTCCCCCACCGTCGGGGGCGGCCCGGAGGTGACGACCTCCCACGTCACCCCTTCGGCCCCGCGTACCAGATCCGACACCGCTCCGGTGAAAACGATCCGGCCGTCGACCATCACCGCGGTCTCCCGACAGGTCTGGGCCACGTCCTCCACGACGTGGGTACTCAGCAGAACCGTCCGCCGCCCTGGCAGCGTCGCCAGCAGGGTTCGGAACCGGATACGTTCCTGCGGGTCCAGACCGGCGGTGGGTTCATCGACGACGAGCAGCGCCGGATCCCCCAGCAACGCCTGGGCGATCCCGACCCGCCGCCGCATCCCGCCGGAGAACCCTTTGAGCTTGCGGTTGGCCACGTCCGACAGCCCGACCACCTCCAGCAGTTCGGCGATCTGTCGCCGCCGGGCGGTTCGGTCGTCGAGTCCTTTGAGCAACCCGATGTAGTCGAGAAACTCCACGGCTGTCAGGTCTGGGTACAGACCCAGATCCTGGGGTAGGTATCCGAGTCGCCGCTGCACCGCCACGCGTCCCTGCCGGGTGCTCATGTCATGCCCGCCGATCAGGACCTGTCCGCTGGTCGGGGACAATACGCCGGCGATGATCCGCATCAGGGTCGTCTTTCCCGCGCCGTTGGCCCCCAACAGGCCAAACATGCCTCCCGACAGCTCCAGGTCGACCCCCCGCAGCGCCTCCACCTTGCCGAACCGACGCCGCAGATTCCTGATGGTGATGTCCATGGCTCTTCGCTCTCCTCACACACGGTGTCCGGTCAGGCGGTGGCGCGACGCGCCAAGACCCGACTGCCCACCAGCAACGGAATCAGGCCCACGCCCAGCAACAGGGCGACGCTGAGGGCGGCGGTCACGCCGTTCGGTTCCGGACGCAGCAGCTGCAGCCAGCCGTCGGCGCCGGCGTACAAGGCTCTCTCCCCCAGCAACCAACTGGCGGTGTAATCCCCGACGGGGGTCAGTAGGGTGCCGGCCAGGGACGGCATGTAGCTCGGCCCCAGCATGTTTCCCCAGAACCAGTAGCCGACGAACAGCACCCGGAACAGCGGCGCGGTCAGCAGCAGCGGGACGACCATGGCGAACGCCCCCACGAACACCAGCCCCGGTAGCAGCACCAGACCGAAGGCGATCGGTGTCCACAGCAGCACCGCCGGGTCTTCCCGGCTGATGCTCTCCGCGCCGCCCGCGATCACCGTCGCCAGAAATATGGGCGTCGCGGTGGCGGCCAGGGCGCCCAGAAATCGACCCATGACGCGTGTGGTCGCCGTGGTCGGCAGGCTTTCCAGGAGCCTGCTCACCCCTAGCCGGTCATCGCGGACGAGCCGGTCGGCCAACACCATCCCCGCGACGATCGGCAGCAGAAGCGACCACAGGAACGCCCACGAGGAGGCCACAACCCGCGCGGAGGCGTCGTCGGGCAGGTAACGCGGCCCCGCATCCCCCTGTCCCAGAACGGTGATGACCGCGAGCAGACCCATGCTGATCCACAAGGAACGCTTCCGGATCTGCATCAGGAATTCGTAGCGGATCATTGTTCCTCCTCACCGGGCGCGGCGCCTGGTCGGGACAGCGCGGTGACCGCCACAGCGAGCAGACACAGCCCGGTCACCGTCAAGGCGAATCGGTTAAGCAGCCAACCCTCTCCGGTGCCGTAACGACTCGTGAGAAACAGAAAGAACGGGCGGCTCCCAGCGTGGGAGGCCAGGGACGCGGCGTACAGCTGCTGGGCGAGCCAGGTGGCCGCCACCCCACTGCTGGCCAGGACGACACTGCGCCCCACCACCGTCAGGATCATCGCCAGGCCACCCAGCGCGAGCAGCGGCGGCACCCACACCAGCGGGGACGCCGGCGCCGCCGGGCCAGACCACCACCCGGTCGCCACCAGCGCGGCCGAATAGATGACGGCCGTCGCCGCAGCCGCGCCGACGAGCGTGACCAGACGCCGTCCGAGAGTGGTGACGTAGCGAACCGGGAGCGCCAGGTGCAGCTCTCGGCACCGATCCCGGGTGATGACGGTGACTGTCGCCACGGCGACCGCGAGCGGGACCACGGCTTCCAACCCGGTCAGCAGTAAGCGTTCGATATCGGCGCGGGAGCCACCCGCGTTCGCTGTGAACGCCGTCAACAGCAGCGTGACCGCCAACGCGGCCGCGGGGGCGGCCTGCGCCGCGACGCCGACACGGCGTGACTCGTAGCGCCACAGAAGCGGTGAACTCACATCAGTGAGTACCGCGCGCACGGCGCAGGTTCACTCTTTTCTTCTTTTCTTATTCCTTCTTTTCTCACGGCCTTTCGGGTCACCGCGAGCCTTCTCACACGGAACGCGATCGGCGCAGCGGCCGCAACGGCGCCAGATAGCAGCTGGCGGCCACCAGGGCGACAGCGATGAGGATGACAGCGGTGTCGGGTGTCCAGATCCGCTCCACCGGCACCGTGATCCAGTCACCCACCAGGTCGGTGCCTGACAACGGTCGAAGCGACCACAGCGTCAACGCGGCCCCCACCCCCACCGAGGTCCGCCACAGCACCGACAAGGCGAAACTCAAGGCACACAACGGCACCAGCGGCCCCAACCACGCTCCGACCAGTGCGAACCCGTCACGGGCTCCATCCGGCAGCGTCAATGCCAGGCTCGCAGCCAGGCTCGCTACCGTCATGGTGCTCAGCACCGTCGTGAGTCGCGCCAGCAGAACGGTCCGGGGGGAGGTGAGGGTGGCACGTGTCAGTTCCCCGGCCGGGTCGGTGTCGGCCCCGCAGGAGGCCGCGACCGTGGCGGCGGTGATGAGCGGGACCAGCATCGCCATCACCTCAGCGGAGAAGGGGGACAGGGCGGCGATCACCGTGCCCAGGATCAACACCACGCCCGCGGTAACCCACACCGGCCACCGCACCAGCCACCACTGCCACGGCAGCAGCGCGGCCATACGGCGCAGCGGATGACCAGCCACCTGACCGGCGTACACGGGGATGCGGGGGGCGATGTTCACTCGTCGCCGGATCACGGCGAACACCGCCGGCGGTGGGGGTGTCGTCGCGGTGGCGATCTGGACACCCGTGGCCAGGTGTCGCCACGCGGTCAGGTCACGGCGGCAGTCGGGGCAGTCAGCCAGGTGCCTCTCCAGCGCCGCAACGGTGTCGGGCGGCAATTCCCTCATGGCGTACGCGGCCAGCAAATCGGTCGGATGGCTCATCGTGATGTCCTCTCCGCCCCGGTGGGTAGCGCCTTGGCGAGCGTCGCCCGTGCGTGGAACAGGCGGCTTTTGACGGTGCCGACCGGTACGCCGAGCACCCTGGCGATCTCGGTGACCGGAAGGCCCGCGGCGAACGCTAACTGCAAAACCTCCCGATGGTGCGCCGGTAGCCGGGTGAAGGCGGCGGCGACCGCCTCCGCGTCGGCGCGAGCGAGGACGACGGTCTCCGGCTCCGGCGCGTCGCTGGCGACCGACACGGCGTCTTCGACCGGCACGACCCGCAGCTGCTGCCCCCGGGTCCGTTTGAGCGCCTGACGCCGGCAGATACCGAACAACCAGGTCCGTACCGCCGATCGTCCCTCAAAGGCAGCCGCGTTGTGCCACACCGCCACAAAGGTGTCCTGCAACGCCTCCTCGGCGGGTCCGCTCTCCCCCAGCAGGGTCCGCGCGTACGCGAACAGTGCCGTAGCGTGACGCTCGTAAAGCGCCTCGAAGGCACGCTCATCCCCCGCGGCGACGCGGTCGAGCAGGATCCGATCGTGCTCCTCCTCCATCAAAGGTGAGTACCCGCGGTCGCCCCAGCGGTTCATCGCTATCTCCATCTCGCCGGTGTGACGTCACCCACGAGGCAGGTCCGCTGGCGCGGGTACCGCTCACCGCGACACGGCGCCTCCCCTGAAAGACGCCCCTTGGAACAGGTTCGGCTTTTTCTGATTCTCCAGATTGCTCGGGTTTGACTTCCTGACCTGGGCGTATGGCCTCGGCTCGACACTCCAATGCTGATGTCCGATCGGCCTTGGATGGCATATGCTGCCGGGTGAGGGGAGTACCTCACAAAGACCTTTCCGGTCAGTACGGACGCGCGCCCAGTGTCCCCGGAAGGCGCCCACCCGGTGGGTGAGGGAGACCTCGAACGGTTTGTTCGAGGAGGCTCCGTGTCCAACCCGATATTCCTCTCCAGCTCGATCGAGTCGATCGCCTCACCGCTTCTGTGGGCGATCACGATCGTGGCTCTACTCGGTCTGCTGGTCCTTGACTTCGCTATCACGCATCGCCCGCACGAGGTGCCGATGCGGGAGGCGTTGGCCTGGACGGTCTTCTACCTGGCTCTGCCGGTGGCGTTCGGCTTCCTGATCTGGTGGTTGTACGGCGGCACCCCCTCCCTCGAGTTCTTCACCGGGTACGTGGTGGAGAAGTCCCTGTCGGTGGATAACCTGTTCGTCTTCATGCTGCTGTTGGCGGCGTTCGCCGTCCCCACCGCATTGGCGCAGCGGGTGTTGCTGTACGGAATCGCCGGCGCGCTGGTGCTGCGGGGTGTGTTCATCGCCCTCGGCGCCGCTGCTTTAAGCACCGGGACCTGGGCGTTCTTACTGTTCGGTGGAATTCTGCTGGTTACCGCCCTCAAAGTGATCCGGGACGCGTTCAAGGGGCAGGATCATCAGGTCCACATCGACGACATGCGCAGCATCAAGCTGCTGCGCCGCCTGATGCCGGTCACCAGTCAGTACCACGGCTCCAAGCTCACCGTCAGGCTGGACGGTCGACGCACCCTCACCCCCATGGCTCTGGTCGTGGTGGCGGTCTTCATGACGGACGTCGTCTTCGCCATCGACTCTGTCCCGGCGGTCTACGGGGTGACCGAGGACCCATACCTGGTGTTCACCACCAACGCCTTTGCCCTCCTCGGGTTGCGGGCCCTGTATTTCGTGCTCCGCAACGCGGTGAGCAAACTGCGGCACCTCAACCACGGTCTCGGCGTCATCCTCGCCTTCATCGGTGTCAAACTCGTCCTGCATTGGGCGCACGGTGTGTGGCACTGGGTCCCTGACATTCCGACGTTGTTGTCCCTGGTCGTCATCGTCATCACGCTCACCACGGTGACGATCACCAGCGTGATGGCTAACCGTCGCGACGCGGCGCGGACAACCGCCCCTGACCAGCCACTCGGCACCGAATCGAGGGCTACTGAACGCCCGGTGTCCGGTGCCGTGTCGATGACCGCCGACGGACGACGCTCCCCGAATGGGCCCGCTATCCCGGACCACCAATTCAGGACGGAGCGCTGACGGTCCTCCCCTTAAATCCGGCTCATCGGGCCCGACGCTTAAACGCCCACATTAGACGGCCGCTGGGCTGTAGCATCCCCCAATGCTTGACCAACGGTGTGATGAACTGATCGCCTCCGTCGAAGCTTCGAACGCGCTGGAGCTGGAAGAGAAGATCCAGCAGCTGTGGCAGGCGGCGCAGGACGCTGCCCCGCAGGAGCTGACCGGGGCGCTCCGCCGGATCAGTGAGGTGTTCGACCTGCTGCCGTTGGGTCCCGGAAGCCGACTGGCCATCCTGGCCGGGGCCCTGGTGGAGAGAGGCGCGGATCCGGACGGACTGGCAGCGCCGATCATGGTCGGTCTCCGGCGGTGCCTGCGGGTGGCGAATGAACTTATAACAACATGGCAGCACGTGGTGGGGGATGAAGAGCCGCCCATGCCGGTTGATGATCAAGAGGCCTTCAACTCCATGATCACCGCCTTGCTCCAGCCCGGTTCTGCTCCCGACTCCGACTCCACGGATGCGACGACGCGCCTCTCCCCGGAGCAGGCCTACCGACTGACCGAGGGCTGGTTTGCCCTCAACGGGTGGGCGATGTCGGCCATGACGTTGCTGCAGTCACGACAGGTACGCACGCAACTGTCGATACGTCACGAGCTGCTCGAGCTGATGAAGACGGTGGAGCCCGTGCGGCCGGACCTGGAGTTCCTGACCCGTCTGCTGCTGGTGCTCGACGACGAACGCCTGGTAGTCCTGCACCGCCAGACCGGCCGGGGGTACCAGGTGACGATCAGCGGCATCGGCGACAACTTCCAACTGCACACGCTGCTGGCCGCCACGTTGAGTGGTCCCGCCAGCGACGGGCTGTTGGAGGACATCCATGTGGATCCCGCTTGGGTCGCCGCCGCCACCGACGGCCCGTTGGAGCCACCGAACGGACCGATCGAGGGGCAGTTCAACCTGGTCGACGCGTGGGGAAAGTGGATCTGGAACGAGGGCGTGCCAGCGGATATCCCCCTGTTGGACGGACAGCGGGTGGTGGTGTTGGATCCCCCGCCGTACCCGCGGTCCTGGAACATTGGCCGGGTGTACCTGATGATGCGGCCCGAGGTGCGGTTGGATCGGATCCTCAGCCCTGAGGAGGCCGCTGCATGGCTGTCCCGGGTAGCTGATCAGTGAGCTGAATGTGGAATCATTGCCGGCCACGGCGTACCGCTTTGACACACAGGGAGACAGCTTGACCGAGACAGCGCCCTTGGCTGGTGCGATCCGGTTACCCGATGGTTGCCTGGTCCGCGGTCGTGGGCTGCGCCACGGGGTGCCGGAGGGCCCGAGGCCTGACTATGGCCTGTACCTGGGCTCGGAGCGGTTGCGTCACCGCTACGAGCCTGAGATGCCCTGGTCCCAGGAGTGGCTCGTCTGGCCGGATTTCCTGCTCCCGCGTGACTTCGCCAAGGCCGTGGCCGGCATTTGGACCTTGCATGAGCATGCCCATGCCGGGCAGCGGGTGGAGGTGGCCTGCGGCGGCGGGGTCGGCCGCACCGGCACCGTCATCGCCTGCCTGGCGGTCCTAACGGGTATCCCTGTAGCGGAGGCGGTCGCTTGGACCCGGGCTACCTACCATCGTCGCGCCGTCGAGACCCCGTGGCAGCGTCGCTGGATAGCCCGTTTTGCCGCCCATCAACCGGTTTAAGGTCCGTTCAACCTCCTCATCCCAGGTCCCGCCGTCCTCGTTCCGGATTTCTCTCCGCCCCGCACCCTGGTGACAGAGATTTTCCGGGGTACGGGGGTACGCGGGGCACTAGGGCGTGTCCCGCTGAAGGAGGTGGATCATGCAGGTAAATGACCTGCTAGAGGACCTGTTCGGTCGACTCCCCGAGCTGGTCCGGGACGCCGTCGACGGGCTGAGCGTGGAGCAGCTGTGCTGGGCCCCGGCGCCCGGTACCAACTCGGTGGGCTGGCTGGTGTGGCACCTTACCCGGGTCCAGGACCACCACGTCGCCGAACTCATCGGCGAAGAACAGGTGTGGGTTACGGGCGACTGGGCGGCGCGTTTCGGCCTAGACGCCGATCCGTCCAACACCGGCTACGAGCACACCCCCGAACAGGTCGCCGCGGTCCGCCCCGACAGCGCGCAGGTACTCATCGACTATTACGACGCGGTGTCCGCGCGTACCCAGGAATTCATTCGTGGGCTGACACCGGAGGATCTGGACCGCATCGTCGACCGGAGCTGGGATCCGCCGGTGACCCTGGGGGTGCGGCTGATCAGCGTGGCCAACGACGACACCCAGCACATCGGTCAGGCCGCCTATGTCCGTGGCCTGTTGCCGCGGTCGTGACGGCATCGGCATCCTGCCTGCGCTTCTGGTTCGTTCCTGGCCGGTGACCGGGCGATTGCGCCTTATGGTCCACCGTGGACCGGGCTTGACAAGGCCATCAACATCCATAGCCTTGGATTGAATCGTTTCAGGCCGTCGGAATCCGTTCCGACGTCGCCCGTTATCGAGCTTGGGGCCCTGCCCGGTCCGCACGCTCACTGCTCGAGACCGTTATTCGCCCGGGAGTCCCTGTATGCGTCCCCCAACTCGATCCAAATCCAGGTCCAGATCATTAATCGCAGTCGTCTGCGCGTCTGCTCTTCTGGTCACCTCCCCCACCGTCGCTATCGCTCATCCGTCCACATCGGACCGAGGCCGCCCCACCGGCCCCGATGCTGTGCATCTTGAGCACCTCGACCGCGGTCTGGTCGCCGCCGTCACCGATGCGGGTGTGTTCCTCAGCTGGCGACTGTTGGGGTACGAAGTCACCGGGCACACCGCCACCGGCATGGCGGGCCCCGACTTCCACGTCTACCGGGACGGCCAGCGCATCGCCACCGTCACCGACAGCACCAACTACCTTGATGCGGCGGGCACGGCGAACTCCGTGTACCGGGTCGCCGCCGTCGTCGACGGCGTGGAAGTGGACCTCAGCGCCGAAGTCTCCCCGTGGTCGGACGCCTTCTACGACCTACCGCTGCAACGCCCACCGGACGGGGTGACCCCGGCCGGTGAGAGCTACACGTATTCGGCCAACGACATGAGCGTCGGCGACCTGGACGGTGACGGCCAGTACGAGTACATCGTCAAATGGGATCCGTCTAACTCCAAAGACGTGTCCCAGGTGGGCTACACCGGCCCGGTGTACATCGACGCCTATGAACTCGACGGCACCCTGCTGTACCGGATCGATCTCGGCGTCAACATCCGCGCCGGGGCCCACTACACGCAGTTTTTGGTTTACGACTTCGACGGTGACGGTCGAGCGGAGCTGATGCTCAAGACCGCCCCCGGCACCCGCACCATCACCGCCGACGGCGCGCGCTACATCACCATGCCGCAGGAGGATGTACGCGCGGGCTACTCCCACCACGACGACTACCGGCTCAGCGCCGCTGACTACCGTGAGCACCTGATCGACACCTTCCAGGGCTGGCACGAGCACCCGGAGGTGGTGGCCGGCAACTGGCCGGCGACGTTGGAGGAAGCCTTCGGCTTGGAGCCGACCTACTCCTATCCGCTCTCCCGCGCCGACGCTGAGGCGTTGGTCGACTACTTCATCGATGTCTACGCCCCCAGCCGCAGCGCGCGTAACGACCTGCGCGCCTTTGAAGGGTTCATCCTGGACGGTCCGGAGTACCTGACGGTGTTCGAGGGCGCCACCGGCCGGGAGCTGCAGACCATCCCCTACAAGCCGGGTCGCCACGACGACGGCCTGATGTGGGGTGACTACGCCATGGCGCGGATCGAGCCGGGTAACCGGGTCGATCGGTTCCTGGCGGGCGTGGCCTACCTGGACGGTGTGCACCCGTCGGCGGTGTTCGCCCGGGGGTACTACACCCGTGCGACCTTGGTCGCCTACCGCTGGGATGGGCGACAGTTGCGGGAGAACTGGTACGTCGACAGCGGCTGGGTGCCGATGTCCAACCCCTTCAACGATTCCCCGCACGGTCGGGACGGCACCGACCCGGAGTTCGGCACCCTGACCACCCAGGGCGCCCACTCTTTGAGCGCGGCCGATGTGGACGGTGACGGCCGACAGGAGATCATCTACGGGGCCGCGACCGTCGACGACGACGGTGACCTGCTGTACAGCTCGTTCGATGTCCTGCCACCTGGCAGCGCAGACCCTGGGGCGCTGGCCCGGCTGGGGCACGGCGACGCGATGCACGTGACCGACATTGACCCGGCCCGCCCAGGCCTGGAGATCCACATGGTGCATGAAGGCGGGGCGTGGGCGCCCTACGGCGCCTCACTGCGAGATGCCGCCACCGGTGAGCTCATCTACGGGCAGTACAGCGGCCGGGACACCGGACGGGGCATGGTGGGTGACATCCTCCCCGACGTGCCCGGCCTGGAGACCTGGGCGGTCACCGGTTTGGGCCTGTGGAGCGCCGCTGGTGACTTCCTCGGCACCGACGTCCCAGGCACCAACCAGAGCATCCGGTGGGCCGCCGACATGACCACCCAGATCGTCGACGGCGCGTTGGAGGACACCCCCACCATCGTGGACTGGCGACGCGGCACACTGCTGGTCGCTGAGGGCACCCGCACCAACAACGGCACCAAAGGCAACCCTGGGCTGGTCGCCGACATCTTCGGTGACTGGCGGGAAGAGCTGCTGGTCCGCACGGTCGACAGCTCCGCGATCCGGATTTACCTGAGCACCGAGGTGACCGACCGCAAGCTGTACACCCTCATGCACGACCCGCAGTACCGGGCCGAGGTGGCGCGGCAGCAGACCACCTACAACCAGCCGTCGTACACCAGCTTCTACCTGGCGTCGGACACCAACTGGGCGCAGGTCCCGGTGCCTGACCTGTGGACCCCCGGCGGCGTCGACGCGCTGCGGGACTCCCTGGAGTCCCTGGTGGCGGACGGCGAGATCGCCGGTCCCGTGGTGGCGCGGCTACGCGCGGCCCTCACCCAGGCTGACCAGCACCTCGACCGGGGACAGGTACGCCAGGCCACGCACGCGCTGGAACGCTTCATCGGCCACCTGGAGCAGCCGAGACGGCCGGACACGGTGTCTGACACGGCACGAGCCGCGCTGACGTGGAAGGCGCAGACCCTGATCACGATGTTGTCGTAAAGATGTTGTCGTAAAAACCGAACCCGGGGCGCTGGCCCAGTTGGGCCAGCGCCCCGGTGGTCCGTTGTCAGCGGGCCAAACGGGCCGGTCAGAGGGCGCCGGACGCTGCCAAGCGCCGCCGCTCCTCAACTTTCATTTTCTCTTGCATGGCCACCCGGGGTGGCACGATGGTCTCTCGTGGTCCGGCCGGCGTGAACGTGTAGCGCTCCACCCCCAGCGCACGCAGCACCGCCTGCTCCACGAGTGAGAACTCGGCGGGATCCTCCCGGTCAAACCGCATCGGTTCGGCCAGCGTCACCGGAGGGTTGGTGATAAACCTCGGCAGCCGTCGCACGTTCTGCGCCTTGGCGTGCAGGATGAACGGGTGCAGTAGGTACACGTCGCCCACCCGGCCGGTGGCCTCGACGAAGGTGGAGCACTGCGCGATCAGGTCGGCGTGCGGAATAACCGGCACATTCGGATCGCTACCGGTGGCCTCCTCAAACGGATACGCCCCCTGCGGGTGCTCAGCCAGGAAACGCGCCACCGGACCGACCGAGTCGGTGGCCACGAAGGTCGCGCCGCCCTGATGGTGGACGTCCGACCACAGCACCAATGTCAGCAGCCCTTGCTCGGGTGAATCCAGATAGTGCCGGAAGAAATCACCGTCCTTGTGCCAGCCCGGCGCGGCGGGTGAAGGCGGCTCCCAGGGGCGATCCGCACCCTCCCACAGATTCACGATGAAGGCATCGTTCCAGGTGTAGGGCCGCTCGGTTGAGATCCGCTCAGCTCCTCCGACCAGGTCGCACACCGCGTACCAGGCCTTGGGCGCGAACGTGCGGACGTCGATGGACCGGTGCGCCGGCATGTGGATCGACGGCTCCGCCCACGTCGACTGGTCATGTTCGTCGTAACCGAGCCGGTCCCAGATGGTCCGGGTGTACTCGGCGGCCGCTTCTGGGGTGAAGCAGTCGCGGATGACCACATACCCCTGAGTCAGGAACTGCTCAACCTGCTCCTCCGTGAGGACCGTGTAGCGGGACGTCACAGGCACCTCCTTTGAATGGGGCCTGTGATGTTTCCACGTCGCAGTGGCCTCGGCCATAGCATCGGTTGTTTCGGTCATTTTCGGCCGCCCCTGCTCGGTCTTAAGGAGACGTCTTAAGGCGGCCTAGACCTCGACCGGGTCCCGGTACCCTTCCGCGTTGCGTTCCCGGCGCAGATACTCCTCGGCGCGCCGCGCCACCTCGCCCTCTTCTTGACGCAGCCCGGCGTACATACCCTGAATCTTCTCGAAAGGCTGCGCCGGCGGCAGCAACGGCACCGCCGGGTCCACCACGGCGTCGATGACGACTGGACGGTCCGCATTCAACGCGGCATCCCAGGCGGCGACCACCGCGTCCGGGGAGGCCACCCGGGTCCCCTCCAGCCCGAGCAACCTGGCCCACTCCGCGTACGGCACATCCGGGAGATCCTGGGAGGCGGCGAACCGTGGCTCCCCCTCGGTCTCCCGTTGCTCCCACGTCACCTCCGCCAGGTCCCGGTTGTTCAACACGCACACCACGAAGCGAGGATCCGGCCACTGGCGCCACAACGCGGCCACGGTGATCAACTCGGCGAGGCCGTTCATCTGCAGCGCGCCATCACCGGCGAGGGCCACCACCGGCCGGTCGGGCGCGGCGAGCTTGGCCGCCACACCATAGGGCAGGGCCGACCCCATGGAGGCCAACGTGCTAGACAGGTGCGCGGGCACCCCCGGCGGCAGCCGCAGGTGCCGGGCGTACCAGTAGGTGACCGAGCCGACATCGACGGACACCTGGGCGTCGACTGGCAGCCGCTCACTGAGCGCGTGGATGACGTACTGCGGATTGAGCGGATCAGCGTCGGCGGTCGCCCGGGCGTGGGCGGTGTGGCGCCAGCGGCGTGTCCAGTCAACTACGCGCTGCCGCCAGCGCAGGTCGGAGCGGGGTTTGAGCCGGTGCAGCAGCGCCCGCAACGTCTCAGCCGCGTCCCCCAGCAACGGCACGTCGACCGGGTAGCGCACCCCTAGGCGACGCCCGTCGATGTCGATCTGGACGGCCCGGGCCTGCCCGGGGGCGGGATAAAACTCCGTCCACGGATCATTGGTGCCCACCAGCAGCAGTGTGTCGCAGGCCCGCATCAGCTCGGTGCTCGCGGTGGTTCCCAGATGCCCCAACACCCCGGTGTGGTACGGCAGTGCTTCATCCAGGACCGGCTTGCCCAGCAACGAGGCGGCGACACCGGCTCCGAGTCGGTCGGCCACCTCCCTCAACTCCCGGTCGGCCCCAGCGGCCCCCTGCCCGACCAGGATGGCGACCCGTTCACCTGCGTTGAGTAGGGCAGCGGCGGCCGCCAGGTCCTCCTGATACGGCACCACCCGGGCCGTCGCCAGGCCTGGGCTGGTGGCGATCACACCGTGCCCGTGGGCGGTTAAATCCGGTGCGGGGGCGCCTTGGATATCGTGCGGCAGCACCACACAGGTGGGGCCCCGGGTGGCCAACGCGGTACGGAACGCCCGGTCGATCAGCATCGGCACCTGCTGCGGGGTGTACGCGGTCTGCACGAACTGGGCGCACACGTCCCCGAACAGCCGGACCAGGTCGATCTCCTGTTGGTAGGCGCTGCCGAGCACGCTGGACACCTGCTGTCCCACGATGGCGACCACCGGCTTGGAGTCCAGTTTCGCGTCGTACAACCCGTTGAGCAGATGCACCGCTCCCGGCCCCTGGGTCGACAGGCACACCCCCACCTGGCCGGTGTATTTGGCGTGCCCCACCGCCATGAACGCGGCGGTCTCCTCATGACGGGCCTGGATGAACCGTGGGGTGCCGGCGCGACGCAGGGCCCCGATCACCCCGTCGATGCCGTCACCGGAGTACCCGAAGACTCGGTCGACCCCCCATTTCCTCAACCGCTGCACCAGCAGATCGGAGACGGTGTTCTTCTCCTCAGGGGATGTTGTCCTGGACGGTCGGCTGCCGGTTGTCCTGTCAGGCATCGAATGTCACCTCCGGTCGGCACGGACAGGCACGGCGTTATCGGTGCGCCGATGTGGCCGCATGGCCGGTACGCCGGCGCTCCATGCCTGCGGCTACCCCACCACGCCCCCATCAACCCTGTTCTGTCCGGTTTTCCAGGCTCGGTCCGGCGGCCTTTTCTGGCCTGTCGATGGTTCAGGTGATCGCCCTCTTCAACCGGGTGTCTGCCATCGCCGACTTGGCACAACCGGCTTGTCAGGACCGACGGCCGGTGCGTGGCGGGCCTGGCTCGATCCGCCCACCACGGCCCGGGCCCTGGGAATGGGCTGACGGCCTGGCAGCAGCGGCGTAATGACGCGCTCCGGAAAGCGGTTTGTCGGCCCGGCCGCCGGGTAGCCACGTCGTGCCACCGCAGACACCCCACCGAAGGAGAAGGCGTGCACGCGCTGACCGTGCTGCCCTCACGCGCGGACTCCGCCGCCGTGATCGAGACACCGGAACCGGAGCCCGCCGACGGAGAACTGCTGGTTGACGCGATCGCGGTGGGGATCTGCGGCACGGACAAGGAGATCATCGCCGGCGCGTATGGCTCGGCCCCGCCGGGCCGGGACCGGTTGATTCTGGGGCATGAGTCGCTGGGTCGGGTCCGCGCCGCCCCGCCCGGGAGCGGCTTCACCCCCGGGGACCTGGTGGTGGGGGTGGTACGCCGCCCCGACCCGGTGCCGTGCGGAGCCTGCGCTCACGGCGAGTTCGATATGTGCCGCAACGGCCGCTACACCGAACGCGGCATCACGGGACTGGACGGGTACGCCTCCCAGGTCTGGTGTGTGGAGGCCGAGTACGCGGTACGGCTGGATCCTCGCCTGGAGTCGGTCGGCACCCTGCTGGAGCCGGCCAGTGTGGTGGCGAAGGCGTGGGAACAGATCGAACGGGTGGGGCAGCGTTCCTGGTTCTCCCCCAAACGCGTCCTGGTGATCGGTGCCGGCTCTATCGGCCTGTTGGCTGCGCTGCTGGGGGTGCAGCGCGGGTTAGCGGTGCAGGTTCTCGATCACGTCACCGACGGCCCGAAACCCGAGGCGGTGGCGGCGTTGGGCGCCTCGTACTACTCCGGCGGCATCGGTGAGATCACCGCCCGAGCCAGACCCGACATCATCATTGAGGCCACCGGCGTCTCCCACCTGGTATTTGAGGCGATGGCCAGCACCGCCCACTACGGCATCGTCTGCCTCACCGGCGTCTCCCCCATCGGTCGCCACCTCACCGTCGATCTGGGCGCGGTCGGTCGGGATATGGTGCTGGAAAACGACGTTGTGATCGGCTCGGTCAACGCCAACCTCCGTCACTACGCCGCCGCGGCCGACGCCCTCACCGCGGCCGACCTGGCCTGGTTGGAGCGTCTCATCACCCGCCGGGTGCCGCTGGAGCGTTTCCATGAGGCGCTACGCCCCCGCCCGGATGACATCAAGGTGGTTCTGACCTTCCCGTAAGCTACAAGCCCGCCAACCACAAGGCGTCTCACCACGTCGACAGATCGGCTCTAGCCACCGGCCGTGCCCATCAGGCCATTCGTTGTTCACCTGACCTGTGGCACAGTGAAGGTGCTCCGCCTGGGAAACCATTCCGTCCCATCGGCATGTCGGCCATAGAACATGGTGAGGTTCGATGGTACGTGATCCGCTACCGCCTCGCTTCTGTTCGCTGATTAGGCCGAGCTGAGCATTCTACGCTTACGCTCCACAGATATGCCGCACCCACTGTGTCACAAAATCGCTAACAGTTCCGTTATCCGCTGAACGCGCTTCAGAAAAGCAGCCGTCGGCCGAGCGGGCCACGACCGTAACAACGCGGCTTGTGCCCACACTGTGTATCGATCACCATCACGCTGAATGCCCCGCCCAGGTCTCCATACCCCGCCAGATGGTCAACAGACTCTTGTCTGTCACTAATCTGACAGAAGATGGTAGAAGTAGTACTAGACCAGCAGTATCGTTAGTTGCTTCTATGGAAAGAAGTAAAAAATCTAATCGAATATAGATCATCCTTGTCTGCGGGCCTCCATCGAATCCCCACCGAATAGATCGGCCTACTCGATGCAGGTCCGTCCACCCCTGTTCCCATCCCTTACGAGCATGGGATCGGTGCGGCGTGACAACTATCGATGAGATCAGATCCATCATATCTGAGGCGGTAAATCAGCTCCCCACGGGTGGGGTGGTCGCCTGCCAGGAACGGATCAACCAGCTGCACGCGGCCACAAAGGCGCTCCTGACCGGAAGCACTCACGCGGATGTGGCCGCAAGCCTGGTTGAGCTGGCCGGCATCGAACGGATTCTGGGGCAGGCGGTGGGCGCCTATCGGTACGCGGCGGCTGAATGCGCCGGCTATGTCGCCTCCCTGTAAAGGAAGGCCCTCGTGAGCAGCGTGGAGGAGATGGCCGCCGTTCTCCGTAGTCTTCTCGCCCAGTTCCCGATTGACGATTTGAGCGTTCATCGCGATCAGGGCAAAGAAGTGCTCCAGCGACTGCTTCAGATCGCCACCGGCTCTACACACCAAAGACTGACCGCGGCGCTGGCGGCCATCGCCGCCGGCAACGCTGACCTGGATGAGGCGATTCTGCTGCTGCGATCAGCGCAGGTGAAGCTGGAAAGCTACCTGGCGGTCATCACCGGTCGCGTCTCCCCGACGGTGATTATTTCTGGGCCCGCTACCGGGGCACTCCACCTCAGTGTGGCCGGTCGCACTCGCCCGACCTTGCCCTACGACCCCAACCGTCGGCCCGGCGGCACACCCGCGGAGGCGCATCCAACGAAAAGCAAAGACCGCGGAAAGCGTCGGGAGAATGAGAGCGCCGCCCTCTTGGCCCGTTACGGATACGACATTACCCAGAGCCCACCAGGAAAATCTAACAACAAGAATCCCGATTATCTCATTTCTGGAAACTACTGGGATTGCTACGCACCAGACTCAAGAGACCTGGACAGGATAAGAAAAAGCATAAGAGATAAGCTTCGCAGCGGGCAGGCGGATCGCATAATACTCAACCTATCGGACACGCCCGTCACACCATCTCAATTTCTTGGACACTTAAAAAGGAAACCCATACCCGGCCTCCAAGAAATAAAAATAATCAAAGACGATCACATTATAGATCCCTACTAACAAACAAAGGAGACGATCTTCGATGGCACTCGAATACACCCTTGAGATCGCTACCGACCTGACAGTACGCGAAGTCGTTAAGTACTTCGCACAGCGCATGGGCTTCCATATCACTGAAGAAGGATCCGCCTATCGCGGATACACCCAGCTCACGGCCTTCCGAGATACCGTCGAGGAGAACCTCGATGCGGACATCATCTTGCTCGGGAACGTTGAGATCACCCACGTGATACTCCGGGTAGCCTCACAGGCCGCCCCCGAGGAGAGTCATCGGGCGGCGCTGGACATGATTCGTGCCGCCTTGGCCTTCTTCCATGACCGCCCCGATGACGGCGCCCTCCTGCTGCACAACGGCGAGCGGATCATCCTGCAACGCCTTAAAGGACAACCCGTCACCTTCGATAACGCTTGGAAAGAATACGCCGCTGACTTCCCTGACGATCCTGAGCTAGACCGAATTCAGGGAAATCATCTGGTCACCATGCTCCCTCAGCCCTACCTGTAGCTCACCCAGCACCGCGCTTCCGCTTACCTCCCTTAAAACGACCGGGCACACCATCGAACTTCGTCATCACCCCTCTTGCTCCTGTAGCAATGCAGTAGAGCACCGAGCTGTTCTCCCAAGACCCTCGGATGAGTCTCCTCACCGGTATGCCAAGCAATACGACTGCATCGAGTGGATAGCCCAGGCCTCAGGCAGGACCTAGACATGGCGGCTGTGCAGGGTCAAAGCTCTCAACGCCTCAATTCCCGACAACGCCCCGGAAGCCCAGAAGGCTAGATAGGACAGAGGCCAGCCCGCTCCCCGACAGATCACCCCTGAGGGACACCAAACACTCTTGAGGACATATTGCCCTCAAGGATCAACAACTAGAGTGTTCTTCTAAGTACTTGCCCCGTAGCACCCTTGAAAGGTCTCCCTCTCACGCCGATTCGAGGTGACAGCAACGAGTGAAGTTAGTGGACAAGATCAGTCCAGTTATGCAAGCCGCCCTATAAAAGCGCAGGTCGCGTCCTGTCCTCCCCACGCACGTGGGGGTGTTCC
>Ga0207873_1000144_pt1 | contig 77105 bp, 79 predicted proteins | sample BGWIniCompost_FD_187373 | JGI IMG/M metagenome (GOLD analysis project Ga0207873, IMG submission 187373) | Cellulose adapted compost microbial communities from Newby Island Compost Facility, Milpitas, CA, USA - BGW Initial Compost (SPAdes)... ... | reverse complement strand
CGCCGGCCGCGGGCCAGGCGCGCCGCCAGCGGGTCTTTCGCCCCGCCCTCGATCTCCGCGGCCAGCAGCGCCGGGGTCGGCGCCCGGAAAAGCGCGGTCGGCGGCACGTCGCCCACGCCCTCGCGGCGCGCGGCCTCCAGCACGCGGATCGCGAGCAGCGAGGTTCCGCCCAGTTCGAAGAAGCTGTCGTCGCGGCCGAGGTCCTCGAGGTCGAGCACGTCGGCGAAGATCCGGCACAGCGCGGCCTCCACCGGCGTGCGCGGCGCCGCGTACGGACCCGCCCACTCCGGGCGCCCGCGCCCGGGCCTGGGCAGCGCCTTGCGGTCGAGCTTGCCGTTGGGCGAATGCGGCAGCGCGTCGAGCTGCACGTAGCCCACCGGCACCATGTAGTCGGGCAGCTCGGCCGCGAGCTGCCGGCGCAGCGCGTCGACGTCGACCGGCGCAGCCGGATCCACCGGCGAGAAGTACGCCACCAGGCGCTTGAGCCCCGGCACGTCCTCGCGCGCCAGCACGCCGGCCTCGCGCACGCCCGGGAACGCCATCAGGCGCGCCTCGATCTCGCCCAGCTCCACCCGGAAACCGCGGATCTTGACCTGGAAGTCCTGGCGGCCGAGGTACTCGATGCTGCCGTCGGGCAAGCGCCGGCCGAGATCGCCGGTGCGGTACATGCGTGCATCGCCGCCGGCGTGCGGATCGGGCAGGAAGCGTTCCGCGGTCAGGTCCTCGCGCGCGAGGTAGCCGCGTGCGACCACCGGGCCGCCGAGGTACAGCTCGCCCACCGCGCCGTCGGGCAGCGGGCGGCCCTGGGCGTCGAGCACGTATACGCGCGCGTTGGCGATCGGCCAGCCGATGCCCGGCAGGCGCGGCCATGACGCCGGATCCGGCCCGAGCTGGAGCGCGGTCACCACGTGGGTCTCGGTCGGCCCGTAGTGGTTGTGCAGGCGGCAACCCGGCAGGTGCTCGAAGAAGCGTACGATCTTGGGCTCGATTCGCAGCTGTTCGCCGGCGGTGATCACCTGGCGCAGCGCGCAGTCGAGCGGCGCGCCTGCCGGCAGCGTGGCCAGGTGCCCGTCCAGGCCCTCGGCCAGCATCTGCAGCGCGAAGTACGGCAGGAACATGCGCTCGATGCGCGAGCGCACGATGAACTCGAACAGCTTGCCCGCGCTCAGGCGCGTGTCCTGGTCGATCAGGTGCAGTTCGCCGCCGTTGGCCAGCGTGGCGAAGGTTTCCTGGAAGGCGACGTCGAAGCCGAGCGCGGCGTACTGCAGGGTGCGCAACGGCTGGTCGTTGCCGGGCTCGCGCAGCTGCCACTGGACCAGGTTCACCAGCGGCCCGTGTGGCATCGCCACGCCCTTGGGCTTGCCGGTCGAGCCCGAGGTGTAGAGCACGTAGGCGAGGTTCGCGGCGCCGACCGGGCATTCATCCGCGTCGAGGTCGCGGGCATCCAGCGACGCCCAGGTCGCAGCGTCGGCGACCATGTCCACCACCGCCAGCGACGGCGGCAGCTCGCCCAGCACCTCGCGCGCCGGGTGTTCCATGCCGGCCATGGTCAGCAGCACGCGCGGCGCGGCGTCGGACACGGTGTAGGCCAGGCGTTCGGCGGGATAGGTCGGGTCCAGCGGCACGTAGGCGCCACCGGCCTTGAGCACGGCCAGCAGGCCCAGCACCACCTCGATCCCGCGCTCGACGTAGATCGCCACGCGCTCGTCCGGACCCACGCCCAGCGCGCGCAGATGGCGCGCCAGGCGGTTGGCCTGCGCGTCGAGTTCCGCGTAGGTCAGGCGGCGGTCGCCGTGCACCAGCGCGGTCGCGTCGGGCGTGCGCGCGGCCTGGGCCTCGAACAGCCGGTGCACCGCATCCACCGGCGGGACATCCACCGCCCTGGCCTGGTCCCGCGCCAGCACCACGGCGGCCTGGGCCGCATCGAGCAGCGCGGGGGCCTCGATCCCGGCCTCGGGCGCGTCGACCAGCGCGCGCAGCAGGTTGCACCAGGCGTCGAGCCACTGCCGCGCGGCCTGCTCGTCCAGCAGCGAGGTCGCGAACCACAGCGCCACCGGGATCGGTCCGTCGTCGCCGGCGCTGCCCAGCCCCAGCCCCACCAGGGTCGCACCGTCGCGCGGCGCCAGCGCCACGCCGTCGGCGAACATCGCCTGCCAGGCGCGCGCGGCCTCGCCTTCGGCCGCCAGTTCCGATGCATGCGCGCGCGCCTGCGCCAGCGCCTCGCCGGCCAGGGCGATGCCGTCGGCCAGGGTCGCGGCCTGCCCGAAGCGCAACCGCAGCGGCAGCGCGGTGCCATCGGAGCCGAGCCGTTCGACCACGAGGTCGGCCTGGGTCGAGAGCCTGCGCAGGAGGATCGCGAATGCCGCAAGGCAAAGGGTGCCGATCGCGTCGCCTGCGCCCCCGGCCGATGCCCGCAGCCGCGCTGCCAGTGCGGCATCGATGGCGCATTCCACCCGACCGGATCCGCCGGCATCGCCTGCGGTCGTCAATCCAATCGACTCCGGCGCATCGGCCAGTGCCCGCTGCCAGTATCCAGACATCCCGTCCATCGATCCGCATTCCCGTTCCGGCATCCGCCGGTTCCTGCACTGCAAACGGGATCAGGGACGGCACAAGGCCAGCCCGGCACGCGCTCAGCGGTCCGCCAGCGGCTCCAGCAGGCAGGGGGCAGCGTCGGGCACCGAGGCCAGGGCCAGCACCCAGCCACGCCCACCGTCCAGTGCCTGCAGCCGGACCGCACGCCCGCCGAACACGGGACCGGGCAGCGGCAGCGCGACACCTTCGGGAGCCTGGAACCGGTCCATTTCCAGTTCCAGCCCGATCCCCGCGGCCTTGAGCAGGGCCTCCTTGCGCACCCAGAGCCGGAGCAGTGCGTGACCGCGCGCGTCGGCCGCGGCGGGCAGCGCGCGGCGCTCGAGCGGGTGCGCCACCCGTTCCTCCAGTTCGGGCATGTCCCGGGCCCGGTCGGCAGGTTCCAGGTCGACGCCGACCGGACCGGTGGCGGTCAGCGCCAGCGCTGCCCGCTCGCCGGCGTGGCTGAGGCTGGTGTGCAGGCGGGCATCGGCCAGGCAGGGGCGGCCGCGTTCGTCGCGCGCCAGCTCCACCCGGGCCGGCGGCAGCCCCAGCAGCTCGGCGATCCACAGCCGCTGCAGGGCGTAGGTCGCGAGCAGGGCGTCCCGGTTGCCGGGGATCCGCTGCCGCGTCGCGCGCGCCGCGGCCTCGGCGCCGACCAGCGCCTCGATCCCCTCGAGCAGCGGCCGCCAGGCCCCGAGGTCGAACACCGCCACCGCAACCCCGGTCTCCAGGTCGATCCGCCGTCGCGCACCGGGCCTGCGGGCGAACGCCAGCGCGAACGGGTGCTGCTCGGACGGTTGCGGGGCACGTTGCCAGGGCATCGCACGGCATCGTCGCAGCCGCCGCCTGGGGCGGCAAGCGCCGCCGGCGGGGGATGGACGAACCGGCTGCCGGGCCACGCCGGTCGCGGCTTGCGCGGCGCGCTAGGATGGAGCGATGGAACCATCCGACCTCGTCGCGCTCTTCGACCAGCAGGCCGCCGGCTACGACCGGCAATGGGCGAAGACCGCGCCCATTCGAGACTGCCTGTACTTCCTGCTCGAACCACTGCTCGCCCCGCTTCCGGCCGAGGCCCGCGTGTTGTGCGTGGGAGTGGGCACCGGCCAGGAGATGGGACACCTGGCGGCGGCCCATCCCGGCTGGTCGTTCACCGCGGTGGAACCTTCCGGCGCGATGCTCGAGGCCTGCCGCCAGCGCGCGGACGCGGACGGATTCGCGACGCGCTGCCGTTTCCACCACGGCTTCCTCGAGACGCTGCCGGCCGATGCCCCCTACGATGCGGCGACCTGCTTCCTGGTCTCGCAGTTCATCACCGCGCGCGCCGAACGGGTGCGGTTCTTCTCGGGCATCGCTTCGCGGCTGCGGCCTGGCGGCCTGCTGGCCAGCACCGACCTGGCCGCCGACACCGCCGCGCCCGGCTACGACGTGCTGCTGCCCGCGTGGCTGCGGATGATGGCCGCCGCCGAGGTGGCGCCCGAGGCGATCGAACGCATCCGGCTCGCCTATTCGACCGACGTGGCGGTGCTGCCGCCCGGACAGGTGGAGGCGATGCTCGCCGACGCCGGGTTCGACGCGCCGACGCGCTTCTTCCAGGCCGGGCTGATCCACGGCTGGATCTCGCGCAGGCCCTAGGGCGCCGCCGCGCCGCGGACGCGGCCGGCCTGCACGCGGGCATGAAAAAACCGGCCCTGGGGCCGGTTCTTCATTGCTGCTTGGCGCGCCCGGAAGGATTCGAACCTCCGACCCCCAAGTTCGTAGCCTGGTGCTCTATCCAGCTGAGCTACGGGCGCGTGGCAGAAGCGGAATTGTGCCGACTCGGATGCCCTGTCGTCAATGCATGCCCGACGGATGTCCGCGTTGGCCGGAACTGGCGGAGACTGAGGGATTCGAACCCTCGATGGAGCTTTTGACCCCATACTCCCTTAGCAGGGGAGCCCCTTCGGCCTCTCGGGCAAGTCTCCGGAACTGGTGCCGCGCAAGGCGGGAGCCCTGCACGACAGGAGGCGAAGGATAACGGAGCCGCTGCCCGCGCGGCAAATCCTCAACTGCCGGCGCCGGACTCGCGCTGGCCGTCGTCGCCGTCGCCGCGGCGGATGCGCTGGTAGATTTCTTCGCGGTGCACGGCCACGTCCTTGGGCGCAGTGATGCCGATGCGCACCTGGTTCCCCTTGACCCCGAGTACGGTCACGGTGACCGAATCGCCGATCATCAGGGTCTCGCCGACGCGGCGGGTCAGAATCAACATCTTGGAAATCTCCGTTGGCCAGTGGCCAGGTCCTGAAACGCCACTGGCCCACAGGCAACGGCCGCGGCCAACACTCGTTTCAAACTGAACAAACGTGAAGGATGTCCGGGTCAGGACGTCCGGTCAACCGCAACAAGTCATGGCCTGGTGCCGCGTCAGCCGGGACTCAGCTTGCCCCCTACCCACGACGGAACCTCTGCCAGGACTGCCTGCAGTCCGGGGCCATCCTGGCCGCCACCTTGCGCCATGTCCGGACGTCCGCCGCCCTTGCCACCGATTCGACCGGCGACGAAGCCGACGAGTTCCCCTGCCTTGATCCGCCCCATCGCGGTCCCCGACACGCCGGCCACCAGCGCGACCTTGCCGTCGCTGGCGCCCGCGAGCACGACCACCGCGCTCCCCAGTTGCTGCCTCAGGCGGTCCGTCGCATCGCGCAGCGCCTTGGCGTCCAGTCCCTCCAGGCGCGCTGCCACGACCTTGACGCCGTCGATGTCGACGGCGCGCTCCACCAGGTCCGCGGTCGCCCCGCTGGCGGCCTTGGCCTTGTGCAGCTCGATCTCCCGCTCGAGCCGCTTCTGGCGCTCAAGCAGGGCCTTGAGTTTATCAGCCACGTCGGCCGTCGTGCCGCCCAGCAGCCCGGCCGCTTCGCGCAGCCGGCGCTCCTCCTGGGCCACGTGGTCCAGCGCCGCCTGCCCGGTCAGCGCCTCGACCCGGCGGACGCCGGCCGACACGCCGCCCTCGGACACCAGCTTGAACAGGCCGATCTCGCCGGTGCGGCCGACGTGGGTGCCGCCGCACAGCTCGACCGACTCGCCCATCGCCACCACCCGCACCCGCTCGCCGTACTTCTCGCCGAACAGGGCGATGGCACCGGCGTCCATCGCTTCCTGCATGCCCATCTCGCGGATCACCACCGGATGGTTGGCGCGGACCTCGGAATTGACCCGGCGCTCGATCTCGGCCAGCTCCTCGGCGGTCACCGGCTGGAAGTGGGAGAAGTCGAAGCGCAGGCGGTCGGGCGCGACCAGCGAGCCCTTCTGCGCGACGTGGGTGCCCAGCAGCCCGCGCAGGGCGCCGTGCAGCAGGTGGGTGGCGCTGTGGTTGAGCACGGTGGCGGCGCGGCGGGCGGCGTCGACGCTGCCGGAGACCGTGTCGCCGCGGCGCAGGACACCGGCCTCGAGCCGGCCCGAATGGCCGTGGAACTGCCCGGCGAGCTTCTGCGTGTCGGCGACCGCGAAGCGGGTGTCGAGCCCGTGCAGCTCGCCGGTGTCGCCGACCTGGCCGCCGGACTCGCCGTAGAACGGGGTGCGGTCGAGGATCACGATCGCCTCCTCGCCGGCCTGGATCGACTCCACCGGACGCCCGTCGCGCAGGATCGCGAGCACGGCGAGGCCCTCGGCCTCGAGCGCGTCGTAGCCGACGAATGTCGTGGGCTGGAGCTGGGCGACGAGCTCGGCGGGCAGCTGCACGCCGCCGCCGAACTTGCCGGCCGCGCGCGCGGTCTCGCGCTGCTTCTCCATCGCCGCATCGAAGCCGGCGGTGTCCACTTCCATCCCGCGTTCGCGGGCGATGTCCTGGGTGAGGTCGAGCGGGAACCCGTAGGTGTCGTAGAGGCGGAACGCGTCCGCGCCCGGGATCACCTTGCCGCCGCTGCGCTCGACGATGTCGTCGAAGATGCGCATGCCGGCGTCGAGGGTCTCGGCGAAGCGCTCCTCCTCGGCCAGCAGCGCCTTCTCCACGAAGTCCTGCTTGGCCGGCAGTTCCGGATACGCCTCGCCCATCAGGGTCGAGAGCGTGGCCACCAGGCGGTGGAAGAAGGGCTCGCGCGTGCCCAGCATCCAGCCGTGGCGCAGCGCGCGGCGGATGATCCGTCGCAGCACGTAGCCGCGGCCCTCGTTCGACGGCAGCACGCCGTCGACCACCAGGAAGCTGCAGGCGCGGATGTGGTCGGCGATCACCCGCAGCGACTTGTTCTGCAGGTCCTGCGTGCCGGTGAGCGCGGCGGCCTCGCGGATCAGGGCCTGGAACAGGTCGATCTCGTAGTTGCTGTGCACGCCCTGGAGCACCGCGGCCAGCCGCTCCAGGCCCATGCCGGTGTCCACGCACGGCGCCGGCAGCGGCACCAGGGTGCCGTCGGGCTGGCGGTCGAACTGCATGAACACCAGGTTCCAGATCTCGATGAAGCGGTCGCCGTCCTCGTCGGGCGATCCCGGCGGGCCGCCGAAGTGGCCCGGGCCGTGGTCGTAGAAGATCTCGGTGCAGGGGCCGCAGGGGCCGGTGTCGGCCATCTGCCAGAAATTGTCCGAGGCGAACGGCGCACCCTTGTTGTCGCCGATGCGGATGATCCGCTCCTCGGGCAGGCCGACCTGGTCGCGCCAGATCGCATAGGCCTCTTCGTCGGTGTGGTAGACGGTGGCCAGCAGGCGCTCGGGCGGCAGCTTCCAGACGCCGGTCAGCAGTTCCCAGGCCCAGGCGATCGCTTCCTTCTTGAAGTAGTCGCCGAACGACCAGTTGCCCAGCATCTCGAAGAAGGTGTGGTGGCGCGCGGTGTAGCCGACCGAATCGAGGTCGTTGTGCTTGCCGCCGGCGCGCAGGCAGCGCTGGACGTCGGCCGCGCGCGGGTTGGCGCGCTTCTCCGCGCCCAGGAACACGTCCTTGAACTGGACCATGCCCGAGTTGGTGAACAGCAGGGTCGGGTCGTTGGCGGGCACGAGCGGCGCGGAAGGCACGATCTCGTGGCCCTTGCCGCGGAAGAACTCGAGGAATTCGCTGCGGATGCGCGCGGTGGTGTACTGGCTGGACGTGGTCATGACGGGCCTGGGGGACGGCCGGGCGGTCTGGTCCTTCCCGCGACACCCCGACACGAGGCCCAAGGCCAGAGCAGACAACCCGGTAAAGCGGCCAGATTAGCAAACCCGCCGCCCGCAGTCGCCGGGGCGGCGGTCCCGACGCGCCGGGGCCCGGACGCGTGCCGCGGCAGGCCAGGCTAGGCGTCGGGATCGAAGGGGTCGAACCGGGTCGCCGCGCGGATGGTTTCGCCGTCGAACCCGCGCCGGGCGAGCAGGTCGGCGGCCTTGCGCCGCTGCGCCAGGTCCGCCGGACCGGCTTCGCCGAAGCGGCGGCGCACCAGGTCGCGGGCGAGCTCGGCCCAGTCGCCCTCGAAGGTCGCCATGGCGGCCTCGATCGCATCGCCGTCCAGGCCGTGGGTGCCGAGTTCGGCCCGGATGTGGCGCGGACCGTAGCCGCCGGAGGCCCGGCTGCGTACCAGCGACTCGGCGAAGCGCGCATCGTCCTGCCAGCCGGCCTCGGCGAGCTTCGCCACCGCCGCCCTCGCCTCCTCGGGATCGACGCCCCGGGCGCCGAGTTTGCGGGTCAGCTCCCGGCGGGAGTGCTCGCGCCGGGTCAGCAGGCCGAGCGCCCGCTGCAGCGGGGTCTGCGGCTGGCGGGGCCGCCGCCGCGCCGGCGCGTGGTCGCTCACGCCGCCGGGGCGAACCCGTGCCCACCCACGGGACGGGTCTCGACGTACTGGCCGAACGCGGCGATCAGCGGCTTGCCGCGGGCGATCGCGTCGCGCACCTCGGGCAGCGCCAGCGAGGCGCGGTGGCGCTCGGCGCTGTCCCAGACCTCGGTGATCCAGACCACGTCGGGATTGGCCGGATCCTCTGCGACCACGTAGCTCAGGCAGCCGGGCATCGCGCCCACGTTTTCCAGCAGGATCGCCACCAGTTCGTCGCGACGGCCCGGCTGGGCCGTGGCGCTTCCGATCAGTCCGTACATGTCACCTCCCTGCCCTCGACGCCCGCATGCGGGGCATCCAGGTCATGATCGCGCCTGCGCCGCCCGCCCGCACGCGGCGTCGCGGGAGGACGGAACGTCGAAGCCGGCGGGCCTGCGTCAGTCGCAGGCGCAGCGACCCGCCCACGGGCAGGGCAGGTCGCAGGAGAAGGAGGCCGTCCCTGGCCGCGAAGTCCTGGCGGGCCTCAGCCGGCGGCGGCGCCCGCATCCTCGTCCCCGTCGCGGCGGGCGTCCGCGGGCTTGAACTTCTCGCGCAGGTCGGCCTCGAGCTTCCTGGCCACCTCCGGGTTCTCCTTGAGGTAGTTGCGCGCGTTCTCCTTGCCCTGGCCGATGCGCTCGCCGTTGTAGCTGTACCAGGCGCCCGCCTTCTCGACCAGCTTGGCGTCCACGCCCATGTCGATCAGTTCGCCCTCGCGGCTGATGCCCTCCCCGTACAGGATCTCGGTGATCACCTGCTTGAACGGGGGCGCCATCTTGTTCTTGACCACCTTGATCCGGGTCTGGTTGCCGATGACCTCGTCGCCCTTCTTGATCGCGCCGATGCGGCGGATGTCCAGGCGCACCGAGGCGTAGAACTTGAGCGCGTTGCCGCCGGTGGTGGTTTCGGGGCTCTGGCCCGGCATCATCACACCGATCTTCATGCGCAGCTGGTTGATGAAGATCACCATGCAGTTGCTGCGCTTGATGTTGCCGGTCAGCTTGCGCAGGGCCTGGCTCATCAGGCGCGCCTGCAGGCCGGGCAGCTGGTCGCCCATCTCGCCCTCGATCTCGGCCTTGGGCGTGAGCGCGGCCACCGAGTCCACCACCACGACGTCGACCGCGTTCGAGCGCACCAGCATGTCGGCGATCTCCAGCGCCTGCTCGCCGGTGTCGGGCTGCGAGACCAGCAGGTCGTCGATGTTGACGCCCAGCTTCTGCGCGTAGGTCGGGTCGAGCGCGTGCTCGGCGTCGATGAAGGCGGCGGTGCCGCCGGCCTTCTGGCACTCGGCGATGGTCTGCAGGGTGAGCGTGGTCTTGCCCGACGACTCGGGACCGTAGATCTCGATCACGCGGCCCTTGGGCAGGCCGCCGATGCCCAACGCCATGTCCAGCATCAGCGAGCCGGTGCCGATCACCTCGGCCGGTTCGACGCTGCCGTCGCCCATGCGCATCACCGAGCCCTTGCCGAACTGCTTCTCGATCTGGCTCAGGGCCGCGGAAAGGGCGCGCTTCTTGTTCTCGTCCATCGTGCTGGTCCTTGTCATGGTGTTGTCGGGTTGCGTGCATCCTTGCAGGCGCCCATCGCAAAAGCTGCGACTTGGACGCCACGGTCGATCCTGGGGCCGGCCGGGCCGCGGCGCTGCCGGGCCGGTGCCGCGGGCGGTGTCGGAAAACCCCGCGCCGGGCTCACCGGTTCGGCCTCACCAGGCCGCAGTACAGGCCCTCGATGGCGAAGTCCTGGTCGGGGAGGACCTCGATCGGGGCGTGGTCGGGATTGCGCGGCAGCAGCCGGATGCGGTCCTTGCCGATCCTGAGCAGCTTGACGGTGATGGCGTCGTCCACCCGCGCCACCACGATCTGGCCGCTGCGCGCGTCGCGGGTGCGGTGCACGCCGATCAGGTCGCCGTCGAAGATGCCCTCGTCGACCATCGAATCGCCCTTGACCTTGAGCAGGTAGTCGGGCGCCGGCGAGAACAGCACCCGGTCGAGCACGACGAAGTCGTCCGATCCGATGTCGGCGCCGATCGGCAGCCCCGCCGCCACCTGCCCCAGCACCGGCAGGCGCAGCGCGTCGTCGTTGCCCGCGGGCAGCTCGAGGGGCCGCTGGGCCGTGGCCACCGGCCGGGTCAGCCGGATGCCGCGGGCCCGGCCCGGGACGCGCTCGATCGCGCCGGCGGACTCCAGCGCCTCGAGGTGGTACTGGGCGGCGCGCACGCTGCTGAAGCCGAAGGCACGGGCGATCTCGGTCTGCGATGGCGGCACGCCCTCGGCCTCGATCCGTTCGGCGATCAGCTCGAGGATGGCCTGCTGGGTGTCGGTCAGGTTCATGGTTAGTAGTAATACTACTAACCCGATCGCGGCGCAACACCCCGCCCTACTTGCGGCGCCCGCTCCGCCAGATCGAGAACAGCACGGACAGTCCGCCCAGGGCCGCGCCCACGAAGCCGATGACGCCCAGCAGGCGCAGCCCGCTGCTGCTCACCCCGCCGGCGCTGTTGAGCACGATGGAGGAACCGACGATCAGCGCGGCGGTCACCACGCCCATGGTCAACCGGCTCACGGCACGATCGACCTGGTCGCCGAACACTTTGAGCGTCTCGACCTCCACCTGCACCCGCATGCGCCCCCGCCGCGCGGCGCGCAGCAGCCGCTGCAGGTCGCGCGGCGTGTCGCGCAGCAGGTCGAAGGCGTTCATCGCCGCGCGCCTGCCGCGCCGGACCAGCGCCGAGGGCCGGTAGCGCGCCCGCAGCGCGCGCTCCAGGAACGGGCGCGCCTCGGTGGCCATGTCGAAGTCCGGGTCGAGCCGCCGGCCCATGCCTTCCAGGGTGAGGAAGGTCTTGATCATCAGCGCCAGGTCCGGCGGCAGGACCAGCGCGTGGTTGCGCAGGATCGCGGCCACGTCGCCGAGCATCGCCCCGATCCGCAGGTCCTTCAGCGGCACCCCGCGGTACTGGGCGACGAAGCGCTCCACCGACTCCTGCAGCCTGGCCTCGTCGATGTCGGGATTGTCGCCGGCCCAGTCCACGAGCACGTCCGCCACCGACTCCGCGTCCTGCCCCACCAGCCCGTGCAGCAGGCGCACGATCTGGAACCGGCGCGGCGCGGACACGTGCCCGACCATGCCGAAGTCGATCACTCCGATCGCGCCCCCGGGCATGTAGAAGATGTTCCCGGGGTGCGGGTCGGCGTGGAAGAAGCCGTCCTCGAGCACCATCTTGAGCACGATCCCGGCGCCGGTGCGGGCCAGCTGCGCGCGGTCCAGCCCGGCGGCGTCCACCGCGCCCAGGTCGCTGCCGGGGATGCCGACCAGCCGCTCCTGCACGTTGAGCCGCTCGCTGGTCCACTGCCAGTAGACCTTCGGCACCACGATCCGCGGGTCGCCCTCGAAGCTGCGCGCAACGCGCTCGGCATTGCGGCACTCGGCGGCGAAATCGAGCTCGCGCAGCAGCGAGGTCGCGAACTGGTGCAGCATCTCCGCCGGATGGAAGCGCGCCAGCTCGGGCATCTGCTTCTCGACGATCACGGCCAGGTGGCGCAGCAGGCGCAGGTCCGCCTCGACCACCTCGCGGATGCCCGGCCGCCGCACCTTGAGCACCACCTCGGTGCCGTCGTGCAGGCGCGCGGCGTGGGCCTGCGCCAGCGAGGCCGCCGCCATCGGCACGTGCGCCAGGTCGGCGAACACGGTGTCCGGATCGGCGCCGAGGTCCTCCTCGAGCTGCGGACGGACCAGTTCGAAATCCACCGCCGGCACCGCGTTCTGCAGCGCCGAGAGCTCCTCGATCCAGCGCGGCGGCAACAGGTCGACGCGGGTGGCGAGCACCTGTCCGAGCTTGACGTAGGTCGGACCCAGGTCCTGCAGCGCCGCACGCACGCGCGAGGCGGTGTCGAGCTGCAGCAGGCCCTCTTCCACCGCGTGCCAGTGCACCAGCCGCCCGGCCCGTTCCAGCGCGCCGGCCAGGCCGATGCGGCGGGCCACGTCGCCGAAGCCGTAGCGCACCAGGACCCGGGCGATCTCCTGCAGGCGCCCGAGGTCGCGCACCGTGCCCAGCGCCTCCCACATCAGCCTGCGCTCCCGCTCGCCATCGCCGCTACTCCAGCACGCGCCCGATGCCCGCAAGCGCGGCGGCCACGGTCTGCCTGCGCACCGCCTCGCGGTCGCCGGCGAAATGGAATAATCCGGCGCGGGCGTAGTCGCCGCGACGCTTCCAGGCGATCCAGACCGTGCCGACCGGCTTGTCCGGGCTGCCGCCCCCGGGGCCCGCGATGCCGGTCACCGCCACCGCCACGCTCGCGCCCGAATGCACCAGTGCGCCGGACACCATCTCGATCGCGGTCTCGCGGCTGACCGCGCCGTGCACCTCCAGCGTGTTGGGATGCACGCCCAGCATCGCCTGCTTGGCCTCGTAGCTGTAGACGGCCATGCCGCAGTCGAACCACTCGGACGACCCGGCGATGTCGGTCACCACCTTCGAGATCCAGCCGCCGGTGCAGCTCTCCGCGGTCACCAGCATGTGCCGGCCGGCGCGCAGCCGTTCCCCCACGTCCACCGCGAGACGGTGCAGCGCCTGGTCGTCGGGAACCTGAGTGGCCATGGGCATCGCCGGGACGGGAGGTTCCATTGTCGCCCAAGATGCCGGCGATGTCGGCAGGCGGGGACCCGCGGTCCGGCCGGGCCGACCGCTCCCGGGGGGTGCCGCATCGCGGTCGTGTCCAGGGCCGCGCGATCGCCCCGATCGCGCCGCGTTCCGCCGCCCAGGGCGGCCGCACGGGCACGAAAAGGCCCGCGCTCCTCGCGGCGCGCGGGCCCCGGGTCGGCTGACGGGACGCCTCAGTAGCGCAGGCGCAGGGTCACGCCGTACATCCGCGGCGCGGCGGGGAACGCGTTGAACGTGTTGAAGCTGTTGCCCGGATCCGGGAACAGCGCCTGCAGCGGACCGTCGAAGCCCACCTGCACGTACTCGGTGTCGGTGACGTTGGTGCCCCAGAACTCGAGCATCCAGCGCTGGTCGCTGGCGCCGATGCCGAAGCGCGCGTTGACCACCGTGTACGACTCCTGGTGCTTCTCGACGTCGAGGTCCGAGCCGGTGTTGTAGTCGCCCATGTACTTGGCGCCGATGTTGAAGCGCCCGACCCACGAGTTGCTGAAGTCCCATTCGTAGGTCAGTGCCAGCGAGCCCGACCACTCGGGCGCGAACGGCATCGTCGCCCCCGGCAGCTTGTACAGCGCGCCCGAGCTGCTCAGCGGCGTGCCCTGGACGAAGTCCGGTCCCGGGATGTTGCGGCCGAACCTGGTCTCGGCGTACATCACGCCACCCTGCAGCATCAGGCCCGGCGCGGCCTTCGGCTGCCACAGGATCTCGGCGTCGACGCCGCTGGAGGTCACCTCCGGGATGGAGCGGACCACGAAGCTCGTGCCCAGGAAGCTGTTGAGCTGGAAGTCCTCGTACTCCTGGTGGAACACGGTCGCGTTGAGCAGCAGGGATCCGTCGGCCCAGGTCGTCTTGGCGCCGAGCTCGTAGCTGTCGACGAACTCGCCCGGGAACGAGGTATCCGCGGTGGTCGGGTTGATCGGCAGCGGGTTGGCCGCGGTCGCGGACTGGGTCCGGTCGAGGTTGAAGCCGCCCGCCTTGTAGCCGCGCGCGTACGACAGGTAGGTCATCACGCTGTCGTTCCAGCGGTAGGCGGCCTTGACCGTGCCCGACCACTCCTTTTCCTCCAATTCCTGGTAGGTGTTGCGGCCGTGGTGCAGCACGTTGGCCCAGGGCAGGCAGCTGTAGGCCACCACCTGGCCGATGAGGGTCTGCTGGGTGGCCGCGGGCAGGCTGGCGAACGGCACCCCGCGCGCAGTCAGCGCGCCCGCGATCCTGCCGACGGCGGCCGGATCGATGCCCGCGGCGCCGAAGAACGAGGCGCAGCCCGGGCTGCCGTTGGGGTTGCTGTAGCGCCCCGTCAGCTCCTTGTCTTCCTTCGTGTAGCGCAGGCCCAGGGTCAGGTCGAGCGCGTCGGTGGCGTGCCAGGTGTTGTTGGTGAACAGGGCCACGCTCCTGGCGTTCTGCGAGTAGTGGTCCAGCGCGCCCAGGCCGGAGAACACGGTGCCGGGCGCGCGCCCGGTCGCGTCGGCCAGGAAGGTCGTGCTCAGCTGCGGCGGCAGCGCCAGCAACGCGGGGTTGATCAGGCCGAGCAGGCCCATCGACAGGTAGCGCTCGTAGTCCGGGCCGATGCGGTAGGTCTCGGCGCGGTCGAGGTCCTCGTCCGAGTAGAACAGGCCGAACATCCAGTCCACCCGCTCGCTCGATCCGGTCAGGCGCAGTTCCTGGCTGAAGGTCTTGAAGCCGGTGAACGACTCGTCCTCGTCCGCGTTGCGGTAGAGGATGTCGGCCGTGCTGAAGTCGTAGTCCAGGCCGTTGATGGTCTGCCAGTCGCGCACCGCGGTGATCGAGGTCAGGGTGGCGTCGCCGGCCCAGCCGGTCTCCCACTCGACGTGGGCCGACACGCCCTTGTCCTTGATGTCCTGGGTGGTGGCGCGGTTGCTGTAGGCCACGCGCGCGAACGGGTCGCCGGGCGACGGGAACGACGACACCACCGGGAGGCCCTGGCCGCCGGTGAGCGCATTGATGATCGCCGAGCTGCTCCCGATCACCGTCTGCACCGCCGTGCAGCAGTTCTCCTCGCGGCTGGTGTAGTCGGCCGAGAGCAGGATCTCCAGGTTCTCGGTCGGTTCGAACAGCAGCTTGCCGCGCAGGGTGTGGAAGTTCTGGTCGTAGTCCTCGGCCTCGGCGCGCGGGCCCGCGCCGGTGCGCACGTCCATCCAGCCGTCGCGCTTGCGCTTGGCGGCGTAGATGCTGAAGGCCGAGCGGTCGCTGAAGGAGTCGTTGTAGGCGCCGGCGACGCCCAGCGCGCCGTAGTTGCCGGCCGTGACCTCGCCCTCGACGCTCTGGGTGTAGCTCGGGCGGCGGGTGACCACGTTGATCACGCCGGCCGAGGTGTTCTTGCCGAACACGGTGCCCTGCGGGCCCTTGAGCACCTCGATCCGCTCGAGCTGGCCGAGGTCGCCGAAGCCGACGCTGTTGCGCGGCCGGTACACGCCGTCGATGACCACGCCGACCGAGGACTCCAGGCCGACGTTGTCGCCCACGGTGCCGATGCCGCGGATGCGCGCGGTGGTGATCGCCTCGTTCTGGGTACTGGTGACGGTCAGGCCGGGCACCAGGATCTGCATGTCCTTGATGTCGCGGACGCTCGCGTCCTGGAGCAGCTGCTCGTCGAGCACGGCGACCGAGATCGGGACGTCCTGCAGCGCCTCCTCGCGCTTCTGCGCGGTCACCATGAGCGTGGCCAGGGTCTTCGCCTCCTCGCGCTCCGGCGCGGGGTCTTCCTGGGCGAAGGCGGGTGGCGCCATCGTGGCGATCGCCGCCACCAGTGCGATGGCAAGGGTATTGCGCTGCGGATCGCGTCGAGCCATGTGTGGTCCCCCCAGAGGTTGTTGGCACACCAAAATCGAGGCCCTTGTGGCCGGGCCACGGACTCCGGACGTGCGGCCCGCGTGGGGGGACCGGCCGCCGTCCGTCGAACAGTATCAAACGAAAACCTAACACAATTCACGGGATTGGGAAGGGGCTGCGACGGCCGCCGCGGAAAGCCGGCACGGGCGTTCCAGGGCGGTCCGCGCGGGCGCGATCCGGCGTGCGCCGCAGCATTTCGACTCCGTGCCCGCCGCGGCGCACAATAGGCGCGTGAACGCCCGGATCCCCGCACCTCGCAGCAGCGCCGGCCCCTCGGCGGAGCAGGACCAGCGCCTGGTCGCCGACTGGCAGCGTCATCTCGAGGCCCTCGCCGGTCCGGTCCGCGAGCTGCTGGCGGGCATCGACGCCGATGCCGTGCCCGCGGCCGCCGACCACTTCTATGGCGTGCTGCTCGACGACCCGCGCGCGTCGCGCTACCTCAGCCCCGAGCAGGTCCGCGAACGGCTCAAGCCCTCGCTCCAGCGCTGGCTGCGCAGCCTGCTCGGCGCCTCGCCCGCCGATCTGGACACGCTCTTCGCCCAGCAGCAGCATGTCGGCCACGTGCACGCGCGCATCGGCGTGCCGGTGGACCTGGTGTACCGCGGCGGCCGCCTGCTCAAGCAGGACCTGTACGCCGCGATCCGCGCCCGCGCGCCCGACGGGGCCGCGGCGCTGGACGCGATCCTCGCCCTCGACGGCCTGCTCGACGTGGCGTTCGAGACCATGTCGCGCGCCTACGCGCGCTCGCGCGAGGACGCCGGCGCGGTCGACGGCTCGTTCCGCCTGTTCTCGCTGATCCAGAACATCGGCACCGAGCGCGAGCGCCAGCGCGCGCTGCTGCCCGCCTGGGAGAACGCCGTGCTGTACGCGCTCACCGCGGATCAGCCCGGCCCGCCCCAGCCGCTGCTGATCAGCCGGTCCGAGTTCGGGCTCTGGTTCCTGCACAAGGGCCTGGCCAGCTTCGGCGACACCGCCGAGACCCGCGAGGTCGCCGCGATCTCGGCCCGGATCGACGCCGCCCTGTCCGAGCGCCTGCCCGGCGCCGACGTCCGGGCGCGGCGCGCCCTGCTCGAGGACCTGCGCGCCTGGGCCGAGCAGATCCGCAGCCTGGTGGGGATGCTGTTCGAAGGCATCGGCGACCTCGAGTCCGGGCGCGACGCGCTGACCCGCCAGCTCAACCGGCGCTTCCTGCCCACGATCCTGCGCCGCGAGATCGCGCTGCACGCCAACACCGGTCGCCAGTTCGCGGTGCTGATGCTGGACCTGGACCACTTCAAGGCCATCAACGACGGCCACGGCCACGAGGCCGGCGACCGCGCCCTGCAGCACGTGGCCGCGCTGCTGGTCGACAACACCCGCGGCAGCGACTACCTGTTCCGCTACGGCGGCGAGGAGTTCGTGGTGGTGCTCGGCTCGGTGGGCGAGACCGAGGCGCTGGGCATCGCCGAGGGCCTGCGCCGCGCGATCGCCGATTCGCCGCTGCCGCTGGCCGACGGCGGCCGCCTCGGCCTGACCGCGAGCATCGGCGTCGCCCTGCAGGACGGGCATCCGGACTACGAACGCGTGCTCGCGCGCGCCGACGCCGCGATGTACCAGGCCAAGCGCGGCGGCCGCGACCGCGTGGTCCTGGCGACCCGCGGGATGCCCGAGCCGCCGGGCGCGCGCGCCCTGCGCTACTGAGCCGGCGCGCCGGCGCCCCGGCTACACTTGCGTTTTCCGTTCCCCACCGCCGAGGCCGTCTCGTTGCAGCGCCCCGACCCCTCCCCCGCCCCGGGCAAGGCCACCGAACACACGCCGCTGATGAAGCAGTACTTCGCCGCCAAGGCGGAGCATCCGGACGTGCTGCTGTTCTTCCGGATGGGCGACTTCTACGAGCTGTTCTACGACGACGCGCGCAAGGCCGCGCGGCTGCTGGACATCACCCTCACCCAGCGCGGCAGCTCGGGCGGCGCGCCGATCCCGATGGCCGGGGTGCCCTACCACTCCGCGGAGGGCTACCTGGCGCGGCTGGTGGCGCTGGGCGAGTCGGTGGCGATCTGCGAACAGATCGGCGACCCGGCCGCGAGCAAGGGCCTGGTCGAGCGCAAGGTGGTGCGCATCGTCACCCCGGGCACGGTCACCGACGAAGCCCTGCTCCACGAGCGCCGCGACACCCTGCTGCTGGCGCTGGCGCGCGGCAAGTCCGGATACGGCCTGGCCTGGGCCGATCTGGCCGGCGGGCGTTTCCTGGTCAACGAAGTCGCCAACGACGAGCAGCTCGAAGCCGAGTTCGCGCGCCTGGAGCCGGCCGAGGTGCTGCTGCCCGACGAGGAAGGCTGGCCGGCGTTCCTGGCCGGTCGCAGCGGCGTGCGACGACGCCCGCCGTGGCTGTTCGACCCGGATTCGTCGCGCCGCCAGCTGCTGCGCTTCTTCGGCCTGCACGACCTGTCCGGCTTCGGCATCGAGGACAGGCCGCTGGCCGTGGCCGCGGCCGGCGCGCTGCTGGGCTACGTCGAGGAGACCCAGAAGCAGCGCCTGCCGCACCTGACCTCGATCGCGGTCGAGAGCGGCGACGGTGCGATCGCGATGAACGCGGCCACCCGCCGCCACCTCGAACTCGACACCCGGGTCGACGGCGAGACCCGCCACACCCTGCTCGGCGTGCTCGACTCCACCGTCTCGCCGATGGGCGGGCGCCTGCTGCGCCGCTGGCTGCACCGGCCGCTGCGCGACCGCGAGGTGCTGCGCCTGCGCCACGACGCGGTCGCGACCCTGGTCGACCACCGCGCCGACGAGGCGCTGCGCGAGCGCTTCCGCGCGCTCGGCGACCTCGAGCGCATCCTCTCGCGCATCGCCCTGCGTTCGGCGCGGCCGCGCGACCTGTCCACGCTGCGCGACGGCCTGGCCATGCTGCCGGCGCTGCGCGAGGTGCTGGCGCCGCTGGATTCGCCGCGCCTGCGCGAACTCTCGGAGCAGATCGGCGAGCACGCGGCCGAGGCCCACCTGCTGGCCCAGGCCCTGGTCGAGCAGCCGCCGGTGCTGGCGCGCGACGGCGGCGTGTTCGCCGACGGCTACGACGCCGAGCTCGACGAACTGCGCCAGCTCAGCAGCAGCGCCGACCGGTTCCTGGTCGAACTGGAGGCGCGCGAGCGCGAAGCCACCGGCATCCCGACCCTCAAGGTCGGCTACAACCGCGTGCACGGCTACTTCATCGAGATCAGCAAGGGCCAGGCGGCGAGGGCGCCCGCGCACTACACCCGGCGCCAGACCCTGACCGGCGCCGAGCGCTACATCACCGAGGAGCTCAAGCAGTTCGAGGACAAGGTGCTCTCGGCGCGCGAGCGCGCGCTGGCCCGCGAGCGCCTGCTGTACGAACAGCTGCTCGACGCGCTGAACGCCAGGCTCGAGCCGCTGCGCCGCTGCGCGGCCGCGCTGAGCGAGCTCGACGTGCTGGCCGCCTTCGCCGAGCGCGCGCAGTCGCTGGACTGGTCGCGCCCGCTGCTCACCGCCGAGCCCGGCATCCGCATCGAGCGCGGCCGCCACCCGGTGGTCGAGGCGGTGCGCGGAGAACCCTTCGAACCCAACGACCTGGTGCTCGGCGAGGACCGCCGCATGCTGGTGATCACCGGCCCGAACATGGGCGGCAAGAGCACCTACATGCGCCAGAACGCGCTGATCGTGCTGCTCGCCCACATCGGCAGCTTCGTGCCGGCGGCGTGCGCGGAGATCGGTCCGATCGACCGCATCCTCACCCGCATCGGCGCCGGCGACGACCTCGCCCGCGGCCAGTCCACCTTCATGGTGGAGATGGCCGAGACCAGCTACATCCTCCACCACGCCACCGAGCAGTCGCTGGTGCTGATGGACGAGATCGGCCGCGGCACATCGACCTACGACGGCCTGGCCCTGGCCGAGGCCTGCGCCCGCCACCTCGCCGCGCGCAACCGCAGCTACACGCTGTTCGCCACCCACTACTTCGAGCTGACGTCGCTGGCCACGCCCGGCAGCGGCATCGCCAACGTGCACCTGGACGCGGTCGAGCACCACGACGCGAACGGCAACGACGTGCTGGTGTTCATGCACGCGGTCAAGGACGGCCCCGCCAACCGGAGCTTCGGCCTGCAGGTGGCGGCGCTCGCGGGACTGCCCAGGGCGGTGATCCGCGATGCGCGCGCGCGGCTGGCCGAGCTGGAGCAGCGGTCGCACGAAGCGCCACCGGCCGCGCCGCTGTCGCCGGAGCGGATCGAGGAGCCGCAGCAGTTCGGGCTGTTCCAGTCGTCCTCGGCCGCGCTCGACGCACTGGCGGCGATCGATCCCGACGAGCTGACCCCGAAACAGGCGCTGGAGGCGCTGTACCGGCTCAAGGCCCTGGCCTGAGCCGGAGCCCGGCGTTCCCGGCGGAGATCGGGCCGCCGGCGGTGCGCGGGTCCGATCGTCAGGCTACGGTGCGTCCGTCCCGCCCGCTCCATCGTGGCGCCTGCGGCCGGTGCCCGGCACGAGGACCCCTGGCGCCTTCCGGGCGGAGCGAAGCGCTACAGTAGGCGCCCCGCGCAGCGCGCGCGTCCCCGGAGAAGTGCGATGTCCAGTTCCCTGACCGAGCAGCTGTTCCAGCAACTCCAGGGCGCGCCGCTGCAGCAGATCGCGCAGCAGCTGGGCGCCGGGCAGGACCAGACCGCCACCGCCGTGGGCGCCGCGCTGCCCCTGCTGCTTGGCGCGCTCGGCCGCAATGCCAGTCAGCCGCAGGGGGCCGAGGCGCTGTTCGGCGCACTGCAGAAGGATTTCTCCGGCGCCGGCGACCTCGGCGGTCTGATCGGCGCGGTGCTCGGCGGCGCGCAGTCGCGGCAGACCAACGGCGCCGGCATCCTCGGCCATGTGCTCGGTGGCCAGCTGCCGCGTGCGGAAGCCGGCCTCGGCCAGGCCACCGGCCTGGGCAGCGACAAGGCCGGGCAGCTGATGCGCATCCTCGCGCCGATCGTGCTGGCCTTCCTCGCCCGCCAGGTGTTCCAGGGCAAGGACCAGGCGCAGGCGGCCAACCCTCAGGCGCTGGGGTCGATCCTCGGCCGCGAGCAGCAGCAGGTGCGCCAGCAGGGCGGCCTCGGCGGCGGGCTGCTGGGCGCGGTGCTCGACCAGGACGGCGACGGCGAGCTCGGCCTCGGCGACCTGCTGAAGATCGGCGGCGGGCTGCTGGGGGGCAAGCGCTGACGCGGACGATGGCGCCGGCACGCGGCAGGACCCTCCGCATCGACGCGCACCCTTCCCGGCCTCCTCCCGCGGGCGGGGGGAGGAGCAGGCGGGCGCCGCCCGCGTGAACGCTGGACTGCCTCCATCCGCGGACGTCGTAGTGGTCGGCGCCGGCGCGGCCGGCCTGATGTGCGCGATCACGGCCGGCGCACGCGGACGCCGCGTGCTGGTGCTCGACCACGCCAACAAGGTCGGCAAGAAGATCCTGATGTCGGGCGGCGGGCGCTGCAACTTCACCAACACCGGCACGTCGCCCGCCAACTACATTTCCGCCAATCCGCATTTCTGCAAGTCGGCGCTGGCCCGCTACACGCCCGCCGATTTCATCGCCATGGTCGACGCGCACCGCATCGCCTGGCACGAGAAGGAGCTCGGCCAGCTGTTCTGCGACGAGTCCTCGAAGCTGATCGTGCGCATGCTGCTCGACGAAGCGGCGGCGGTGCAGGCGCAGGTGCGCACCCACTGCGCCGTCGGGGAAATCGCGCACGACGGCGACCGGCGCTTCCGCCTGCGCACCACGCTCGGCACGCTGGAATGCGAATCGCTGGTGGTCGCCACCGGCGGGCTGTCGATCCCCAGCATGGGCGCGACCGGCTTCGGCTACGAGATCGCGCGCCGGTTCGGCCACGCCGTGCTGGCCACGCGCGCCGGGCTGGTGCCGCTCACGCTCTCCGGCAAGCACCTGGAACGGCTGCAGGACCTGGCCGGCGTGTCGCTGGAGGTGGACGCGCGGTGCAACGGCATGGCCTTCCGCAACCGCATGCTGGTCACCCACCGTGGCGTCAGCGGGCCGGCGATCCTGCAGATCTCCTCCTACTGGCAGCCCGGCGACGACCTGCGCCTGGACCTGCTGCCCGACCGCGACATCCTGGACTGGCTGTCCTCGCGCCAGCGCGAGCGCCCCGACGCCGAGTTGCGCAGCGTGCTGGCCGACGTCCTGCCCCGCCGCTTTGCCCAGCGACTGTGCGAGGTCTGGCTGCCCAGCCGGCCGCTGAAGCAGTACGGGCCGGGGCAACTGCGGGAGGTGGCCGCCCTGCTCCAGGCATGGCCACTGGTGGCCAGCGGCACCGAGGGGTACCGTACCGCCGAGGTCACCCTGGGCGGCGTGGATACCGACGGCCTGTCCTCGACCACGATGATGTCGAGACGGGTCCCGGGCCTGTTCTTCATCGGCGAAGTGGTCGACGTCACCGGCTGGCTGGGCGGCTACAACTTCCAGTGGGCGTGGGCATCGGGCCACGCCGCGGGACTGGCCTGCTGATCACAGCGATTGATGCAATGCATCACGGCGAAAATCGATTGAGTGCGCCAATCGACCCGTTCATATCATTCGATTTCCCTAACTGACGGCCGCCATCTAAGTTGGGCGCACGCACCGACACCACCCCGCCCGGGAGATCGCGCCATGTCGTCCGAAGCCAAGTGTCCCTTCCACACCGCCGCGGCCGGCGGCACCACCAATCGCCACTGGTGGCCGAACCAGCTGCGCCTGGAACTGCTGAGCCAGCACTCGGAGAAGACCAATCCGCTCGGCAAGTCGTTCAACTACCGCAAGGAGTTCCGCAAGCTCGACTACGCCGCGCTGAAGAAGGACCTCCACGCCCTGATGACCGATTCGCAGGACTGGTGGCCGGCCGACTTCGGCAGCTACGTGGGCCTGATGATCCGCATGGCCTGGCACAGCGCCGGTACCTACCGCATCGGCGACGGCCGCGGTGGCGGCGGGCGCGGTCAGCAGCGCTTCGCCCCGCTCAACTCGTGGCCGGACAACGTCAGCCTCGACAAAGCGCGCCGGCTGCTGTGGCCGATCAAGCAGAAGTACGGGCAGAAGATCTCCTGGGCCGACCTGATGATCCTGGCCGGCAACGTCGCACTCGAGCATGCGGGCTTCCGCACCTTCGGCTTCGGCGCCGGCCGCGAGGACACCTGGGAGCCCGACCAGGACGTGTACTGGGGTCGCGAAACCACCTGGCTCGGCGGCGACGAGCGCTATTCGCGCGGATCCGAGGGCGTTCCCAAGGCGAAGGACGACAGCGTGCTGGTGTCCGAGGACGACGCCGACGGCAAGGTCCACAGCCGCGACCTCGAGAACCCGCTGGCCGCGGTGCAGATGGGCCTGATCTACGTGAACCCGGAAGGCCCCGACGGCAATCCCGATCCGCTGCTGGCCGCGCACGACATCCGCGTGACCTTCGGCCGCATGGGCATGGACGACGAGGAGACCGTCGCCCTGATCGCCGGTGGCCACACGCTGGGCAAGACCCACGGCGCCGGCCCGGCGGACCACGTCGGCCCGGATCCCGAAGCCGCCGACCTGGAGATGCAGGGCCTGGGCTGGGCCAACAGTTTCGGCACCGGCAAGGGTGCCGACACCATCACCTCCGGCCTCGAGGTGACCTGGACCAGCACCCCGGCGCAATGGAGCAACGACTTCTTCAAGTTCCTGTTCGACTTCGAGTGGGAGCTGACCAAGTCCCCGGCCGGCGCGCACCAGTGGGTGGCGAAGGATGCCGGGGCGATCATCCCGGGCCCGACCCCGGATTCGCCGAAGCGCAAGCCGACCATGCTGACCACCGACCTGGCGCTGCGCTTCGATCCGGTCTACGGCCCGATCTCGCGCCGTTTCCGCGACGATCCGCAGGCCTTCGCCAACGCGTTCGCCCGCGCCTGGTTCAAGCTGGTCCACCGCGACATGGGCCCGAAGTCGCGCTACCTCGGGCCGGAAGTGCCGGCCGAGGACCTGGTCTGGCAGGACCCGCTGCCCAGGCCCGTGCACCACCCGACTCCGGCCGACATCGCCGAAGCGCGGACGAAGATCGCCGCCGCCGGCATCCCCGCCGGCGACCTGGTCTCGCTGGCCTGGGCCTCGGCCGCGACCTTCCGCGGCGGCGACAAGCGCGGCGGCGCCAACGGCGCGCGCATCCGCCTCGATCCGCAGCGCGGCTGGCAGGCCAACCAGCGCGCGATCCAGGTCCTGCCCAGGATCGAGGCGCTGCAGAAGGAGACGAAGCTCTCGCTCGCCGACCTGATCGTGCTCGCCGGCGGCGTCGGCATCGAGCAGGCGGCGGCCGCGGCGGGGTTCCCGGTGGAGGTCCCGTTCACCCCGGGCCGCGTCGACGCGACCCAGGAGCAGACCGACGTCGAGTCGTTCACCCACATGGAGCCGTTCGCCGACGGCTTCCGCAATTACCTCAAGGCCGCATCGGAAGTGCCGGCCGAGCACCTGCTGGTCGACCGCGCCCAGCTGCTGACCCTGACCGCGCCGGAGATGACCGCGCTGGTCGGCGGCCTGCGCGTACTCGATGCGAACTGGGACGGCAGCCGCCACGGCGTGTTCACCGACCGCCCCGGCACGCTGACCACCGACTTCTTCGTCAACCTGCTCGACATGGCGAACGAGTGGAAGCCGGCCGGCCACAACCTGTACGAGGGCGTGGACCGCCGGACGGGGGCGAAGAAGTACACCGGCACCCGCGTCGACCTGGTGTTCGGCTCGAACTCGGTGCTGCGCGCGCTCGCCGAGGTGTATGCCTCGTCGGACGGCGCGGAGCGGTTCGTCAACGACTTCGTCGCCGCCTGGGTGAAGGTGATGAACCTGGACCGCTTCGACCTGCTCGACTGATCCTCCCTGCGTCGCCCGTCGCGGAAAGCGCCGGCATTGTCCGGCGCTTTCCATTGCGCGGAAGGTTCGCGACCTACAGCGCGTCGATATCGCCCAGCGCGCGCAGCAGCCGCCGGGCGCGCTTGTCGGGGCGCGACTCGGGCGGGCGATAGCCGTCGCGCGCGGCCCTGCGCAGCTTCGCCGCCTCCTCGCGCGCCAGGCGCGACGCCTCGTGCTCGCGGTACAGCGCCTGCGCGACAGGTGCCGGGCCGCGCTGGTCCGACAGGCCCAGCACCTCGACCTCGAACACGTCCTCGCCGCGCACAACCCGCAGCGCATCGCCCACGCGCACCAGGCGCGAGGCCTTCGGGCGCTGGCCGTCGACCTCGACCTTGCCCGTCTCGACCGCCTGCCTGGCCAGCGGACGGGTGCGGAAGAAGCGCGCCGCCCACAGCCAGACGTCGATGCGCACGCCGCGCTGCGGGGCTGCTCCGGAAGTGGGTCCACCCATGTGCGGGTTTCCTGCAGGGGGCCGGAACGCAAACGGCCGCCCATCGGCGGCCGTTCGCAGGTCTCGCCTGGCGCCGGGGCGCCGGCGGCGTTACTCGGCGTCGGCGGCAGCCGCGGCGGCGGCGGCCTTGGCGCGCGCCTTGGCGTTGCCGGCCAGGTCTTCCTTGATGCGCGCCTTCTTGCCCTCGAGGCCACGCAGGTAGTACAGCTTGCCGGCGCGGACGCGGCCGCGGCGCTTGACCTCGACCGACTCGATCGACGCGCTGTGGGTCTGGAACACGCGCTCGACGCCGTAGCCGTGCGAGATCTTGCGCACGGTGAACGAGGAGTTGAGGCCGGCGTTCTTCTTGCCGATGACCACGCCTTCGTAGGCCTGGACGCGCTCGCGGTTGCCCTCCTTCACCTTCACGTTCACGACGACGGTGTCGCCGGGGCCGAATTCGGGGAGCTTGCGCTGGACCTGCTCGCTTTCGAACTGCTGCAGCAGGGTGTTCAGGGTGGGCTTGGTGGTCATGGCGGGATCTCGATGGAGCCTGTTGGATTAGTTGTAGGCGTGGTGCACGCGGACGCACGCTCTTGGCACGGTGCCCTGTCGGGGACAGGGCAGCCGCGCATTATAGCCCGGAAACCAGGCCCGGCGCCACGCCTGCCCAGGAGGGTCTCAGCGGTCCCGCGTACCCTCCCCGTCCTCCGGCTGGGCGGCCAGCCAGGCCCGCTCCTCCGGCGACAGGTCGGCCGCGGCCAGCAGGTCGGGCCGCCGGCGTCGGGTCCGCAGCAGGGACTGGCGGCGGCGCCAGCGGGCGATCTCGGCGTGGTTGCCCGACAGCAGCACCTCCGGGACCGTCCCCAGCTCGTGCTCCACCGGGCGGGTGTAGTGCGGGCAGTCCAGCAGGCCGTCGGCCTCGAAGCTGTCCTGCGCGGCCGAGCCCGCATCGTTCAGGGCCCCGTCCTGCAGCCGGGCCACCGCATCCACGACCACCGCGGCGGCCAGCTCGCCGCCGGACAGCACGTAGTCGCCGATCGACAGCTCCTCGTCCACCTCGGCTTCGACCAGGCGCTCGTCCACGCCCTCGTAGCGCCCGCACAGCAGGATCAGCCGGGGCCGCGCCGCCAGCTCGCGGACGATGGCCTGGGTGAGCGGCCGGCCCTGCGGACTGAGGTAGGTGACCCGGGCCGGGGCCGGATCGGCCGCGCGCGCGGCCCGGATCGCGTCCCGCAGCGGGTCGATCATCATCACCATGCCGGGCCCGCCGCCGAACGGCCGGTCGTCCACGCGGCGGTAGTTGCCCCCGGCGTAGTCGCGCGGGTTCCAGCCGTGCACCGACAGCAGCCCGCGCTCGCGGGCCCGGCCGACCACGCCGAAGCCCGCGCACTGGGCGACGAACTCGGGGAACAGGCTGATCAGGTCGATGCGCATGCGCGGGGTCCGGGATCGGGGGTGGGCGGTGCCGGCGGCGACCCGGCGAGGATGCCAGAGCCGGCCCCGGCGCGGCTCAGAACTCCCGGTCCCAGTCGACCGTGACCCGGCCGGCGTCGAAGTCCACCGCGACGATGTAGTCGGGCTGCACGAACGGGATCAGGCGCTCGCGCTCGCCGCGCACGACCATCACGTCGTTGGCGCCCGTGGAGAACAGGTGCGAGACGACGCCGAAGTCCACGCCGTCGGTGTTGGCCACGCGCAGGCCTTCCAGGTCGACCCAGTAGTACTCGCCCGGCCGCGGCGGCGGCAGTGCCGAACGCGGCACGTAGAGCTCGGCGTCGAGCAGCGCCTGGGCGGCGTCGCGGTCCTCGATCCCGGGGATCCGCGCGACCACGCCCTTGGCGGTGGAGCGGCCGCGGAGCGCCTCGAGCTCGCGTTCCTCGCCGCGCGCGGTACGCAGCAGCAGCGGCCGGTAGCGCAGGATCGCCTCCGGCGGGTCGCTGAAGGATTCGAGCTTGAGTTCCCCCCGCACGCCGAAAGCGCCGCGGATCCTGCCCATGAGGATGCGGCGCGCGGGATCGTTCATGCGTGCGGTGGCTGCGCGGCGCGCAACCCGGGCATCAGGCGGCCGGGGCGGCCTTGACGGCTTCGCGGTACAGCGAGCGGACCTTGTCGGTCAGCTGCGCGCCATGCTTGACCCAGTGGTCGACCCGCGCGGTGTCCAGCACGACGCGCTGCTCGGCACCCTGCGCGACCGGGTTGTAGTAACCCACGCGCTCGATGTTGCGGCCGTCGCGCGCGCTGCGCGAGTCGGTCACGACGATGTGGTAGAAGGGGCGCTTCTTCGCGCCGCCGCGGGTGAGGCGGATCTTGACCATGGTGTGTTTCCGGTATTGCCCAGTCGCCAGGAGGGCGAGGTAAGCCGGCAAGTTTACGACATCCGGCCGGCCCGCGGAAACCCCGGGCCCGCGTTCAGCCGGCCAGCGGCCGCCACGGCTGGCGCTCCAGGGCCCGGGACAGGAGCCCCATCAGTGCCGGATCCGGGCGCAGCACGGTCTCGTCGATCCCGGCGACGGGCCAGATCCCGTTGGCATTGGCGGCGAAGGCGGCCCGGAACCCGCCCAGCGCGCGCGCCTCCACCGGGGCGTGCCGCTGCGGCACCCCGGCCTCGTCCAGTCCCGCCTGCAGCAGCCGCTCGGTGGTCCCGCGCAGGGCCTCGGCCTGGGGCCAGACCACCTGGTGGCCGTCCCAGAAGCCGATGTTCCAGACCGCGCCCTCGCTGATCCGGCCGCGCGCGTCCACGAACAGGGCGTCGTCGGCGCCCTCGCGCAGCGCGCGCCGGCGATAGTGGAACTGCGGGAGCAGGCCGACGTGCTTGACCTGCGGCAGCGGGCGCTGGAAGGCGAACGTCTTCACCCGGACCGGCTTCGGGTCGGCCTGTCGCGGCGGGTTGACCGACACCAGCAGTTCGACCGCCTGCGGGCGGTCCGGGCGCGAAGGATCGAAGCCAGGCGCGAACGCGGTGACCCGCACGCTGGCGTCGTCCACCCCGGCCGCGTCGAGCGCGGCCAGGATCGCGCCCCGGACGCGCGCATCGTCCAGGCCTGCGTCGAACAGTTCGCGGTTGCCCGCCTTCAGCCGCCGCAGGTGCAGGTCCAGCCCCTGCACCGCGCGCCGGCGCACCTGCATCGAACTGAAGTGGCCGTAGCCGGCCAGCGCCAGCGCGCGCAGTTCGTCGGCGGTGGCCGGGCGGCCCTCGATGCAGGCGATGGTCATGGCCGCATTGTGCGCGATCGCCACGCCTGCGGCGACGCCGCCGGGCTCAGCGAAACGGCATGCGGCCCATGCCGCCCATCATGCCCTGCAGCCCGCGCATCATCCCCTTCATGCCGCCGCGCGAGAACTTGCCCATCACCTTCTCCATCTGCTGGTACTGCTTGAGCAGCTTGTTGACGTCGGAAGGATGGGTGCCCGAACCGCGGGCGATGCGGGCGCGGCGCGAGCCGTTGAGCAGGCCGGGGTTGCGGCGTTCCTTCGGCGTCATCGAGTTGATGATCGCGATCATGCGCGGCACTTCCCTGCTCTGCTGGACCTGCTGCTTGAGGTGCTCGGGGATCTGGCCCATGCCCGGCAGCTTCTCCATCAGCGTGCCGATCCCGCCCATGCTCTGCATCTGCTCGAGCTGGTCGCGCATGTCGTTGAGGTCGAACTTCTTGCCCTTGGCGACCTTCTCGGCCAGCTTCGCGGCCTTGTCCTTGTCGACCTGCTGTTCGACCTGCTCGACCAGCGACAGCACGTCGCCCATGTCGAGGATGCGGCTGGCGACGCGGTCGGGATGGAACACGTCCAGGCCGTCGGACTTCTCGCTGGTGCCGACGAACTTGATCGGCTTGCCGGTGATGTAGCGCACCGAGAGCGCCGCGCCGCCGCGCGCGTCGCCGTCGGTCTTGGTCAGGACCACGCCGGTCAGCGGCAGCGCCTCGCCGAAGGCCTTGGCGGTGTTGGCCGCGTCCTGGCCGGTCATCGCGTCGACCACGAACAGGGTCTCGGCCGGGTTGGCGACGGCGTGCAGGGCCTTGATCTCGGCCATCATCGCCTCGTCGATCGCGAGGCGGCCGGCGGTGTCGACGATCAGCACGTCGGCGAACGACTTGCGCGCGTCGGCGATCGCCGCGCGCACGATGTCCTCGGGTTTCTGCCCGGCGTCGGAGGGGAAGAACAGCACGCCGTTCTGCCCGGCCAGGGTCCTGAGCTGCTCGATCGCGGCCGGCCGGTACACGTCGGCGGACACCACCATCACCTTCTTCTTTTTCTTCTCCTTCAGGTGCCGGGCAAGCTTGCCCACGGTGGTGGTCTTGCCCGCGCCCTGCAGGCCGGCCATCAGGATCACCGCCGGCGCCGGCACGTTGAGGTTGAGATCGGTGGCCTGCGAGCCCATGACCGCCGCCAGCTCGTCGCGCACGACCTTGATCAGGGCCTGGCCCGGGGTCAGCGACTTGAGCACCTCCTGGCCGACCGCGCGCACCTTGATCCGCTGGATCAGCGCCTGCACGACCGGCAGCGCCACGTCCGCCTCGAGCAGGGCGATGCGGACCTCGCGGGTGGCCTCGCGGATGTTCTCCTCGGTCAGCCGGCCACGGCCGCGGAGGCGGTCGATGGTGCCGGACAGGCGCTGGGTCAGCGATTCGAACATGGCGGGGACGTCGCGGAAACGGGAGCGCGGATTATAGCCGCCGGCCACCGCCGGCCCGCTGCGGGCCGCGGCGGGTTCATGCGAAACTGCAGCGATGCCCGTCGCCGCCCTCTCCGCCCTGTTCTACCTGCTCGCCGCCTGGCTGGTGGTGCGCCGCCTGCGGACGCTGCACGAGGCCGGGGCGGGCGCGTGGCTGCTGACCGCGCTGAGCGCGATCGGGCTGCACGCGGTGTTCCACGTGCTGGCCTGGCGGGCCGGCGGCGGCGTCGACCTGCACTTCTTCTCCGCCCTGTCGCTGGTGGGGCTGGGCATGGCGGCCCTGACCACGCTCTACGCCGCCGCCGGGCACATGGGCGCGCTGGGCGTTGTGGTGTTCCCGGTGGCCGCGCTGTGCCTGCTGGGCGACGCGGCGACCACCGGCGCGTCGACCCGCGAACTCGACTGGCGCCTGGAGCTGCACGCCTGGATGGCCCTGCTGGCCTACGCGACCCTGGCCATCGCCGCACTGCTGGCGATCATGCTCTGGGTGCAGGAGCGGGCGCTGCGCCGGCGCGAGTTCCACGGCTGGCTGCGCCTGCTGCCGCCGCTGACCGAACTCGAGACGCTGCTGTTCCGGACCATCTGGGCCGGCTTCGTGCTGCTGTCGGCGACCCTGCTCACCGGGGTGCTGTTCGTGCACGACCTGTTCGCCCAGCACCTGATCCACAAGTCGGTGCTGAGCGTGCTGTCGTGGCTGGTGTTCGGCGCCCTGCTGCTGGGCCGCTGGCGGCGCGGCTGGCGCGGCGCCAAGGCCGTGCGCCTGACCCTGGTGGCGATGGCGCTGCTGGTGCTGGCGTTCTTCGGCAGCAAGTTCGTGCTGGAGCTGCTGCTGCAGCGGGTCTGACGCGGCCGGCGGCGTGCGCACGCCGCGCGGCGTCCCGTTCGTCGTGCGCCATGTCCCGGCTTCCCGCGCGTGATGCGTGCCGGGCAGCGAACGCGTGGATCGGCGAGAATTGCGCATTCCCCCGCCGAAGCGTACGCCATGCCGTTTCCCGACGAGCCGGGCCACCTGGCCTGCAGCCGCCACCACGCCTGGACCTCCGCCGCCATCCGCCGGATCGAGGCCGATTTCAACAGGTCGGCCGACACCCACCTGATCCCGCTGTCGCTGCCCGGCTTCCCCGGCATCGACGTCTACTTCAAGGACGAGTCCAGCCATCCCACAGGCAGCCTCAAGCACCGGCTGGCGCGCTCGCTGTTCCTGTACGCGCTGGCCAACGGCTGGCTGCACGAGGGCAGCACGGTGGTGGAAGCCTCCAGCGGATCGACCGCGGTGTCGGAGGCCTATTTCGCGCGCCTGCTCGGTCTGCCGTTCGTGGCGGTGATCCCGGCCTCGACCTCGCCCGAGAAGATCGCCGCGATCGAGTTCCACGGCGGCCGCTGCCACCTGGTGGGCGACCCGCGCGGGATCGCCGCCGAGTCGGCGCGGCTGGCGCGCGAACGCGGCGGCCACTTCATGGACCAGTTCACCTTCGCCGAGCGCGCCACCGACTGGCGCGCGAACAACAACATCGCCGAATCGATCTTCCGCCAGATGGAGCAGGAGCCGCACCCGGTCCCGGCCTGGGTGGTCTGCAGCGCCGGCACCGGCGGCACCAGCGCGACCATCGGCCGCTATGCCAGCTACCGCGGCTTCCCGACCCGGGTGCTGTGCGCCGACCCCGAGCATTCGGCCTTCCACGCCCACTACGCGGCGGTGGTCGCGGGCCGTCCGGCACCCCCGGACCCCGCGCCGCCCTCTCGCATCGAGGGCATCGGCCGCCCGACCGTGGAACCGAGCTTCATCCCCGGCTGCGTGGACGCAATGGTGAAGGTGCCCGACGCCCTGGCCCTGGCCGCGATGCGGTACGTCAACCGGCGCCTGGGACGGCGCGTGGGTGGCTCGACCGGCACCAACTTCGTCGGCGTGCTGCGCGTGGCGCAGGCGATGCGCGCGCGCGGCGAGACCGGCTCCATCGTCACCATCCTGTGCGACGGCGGCGAGCGCTACGACCACAGCTACTACAACCCCGACTGGTACGCGGCCGAGGGCATCGACATCGATCAGTCCGACCGCGTGATCGCCGACGCCGCCGACGGCGACGGTCCCCTGCCCGACCTGCAGCCGGTCTCGCGCCACTCGCCCCGCGCCTGAACCCGCGCGGGACGGCTCAGGCGTATTCCAGCGCGTCGGCGAGGCGCTCGACGGCGATGACCTCCATGCCCTTGTAGCTGCCCGCCTTGGGCGCGTTGGCACGCGGCACGATGGCGCGCACGAAGCCGTGCGTCGCCGCTTCCTTCAGCCGCTCCTCGCCATTGGGCACCGGCCGGATCTCGCCCGACAGGCCGACCTCGCCGAACGCGATCGTCTTCTCCGCCAGCGGCGTGTCGCGCAGCGAGGACAGCACCGCCAGCAGTACCGGCAGGTCGGCCGCGGTCTCCTGCACCCGGATGCCGCCGACCACGTTGACGAACACGTCCTGGTCGCCGGTCATGATCCCGCCGTGCCGGTGCAGCACCGCCAGCAGCATCGCCAGCCGGTTGCCCTCCAGGCCCACCGTCACCCGGCGCGGATTGGACAGCGGCGAGGCGTCCACCAGCGCTTGCACTTCCACCAGCAGCGGGCGGGTGCCCTCGCGCGTGACCATCACGCAGCTGCCCGGCTGGGAGACGCTGCCGCCGGAGAGGAAGATCGCCGACGGGTTGGGCACCTCCTTCAGGCCCCTGTCGCCCATGGCGAACACGCCCAGCTCGTTGACCGCGCCGAAGCGGTTCTTGAACGCGCGCAGCACGCGGAAACGGCTGCCCGAATCGCCCTCGAAGTAGAGCACCGCGTCGACCATGTGCTCGAGCACGCGCGGGCCGGCGATGCCGCCCTCCTTGGTCACGTGCCCGACCAGGAACACCGCGGTGCCGGTTTCCTTGGCATAGCGCACCAGCCGCGCCGCGCTCTCGCGCACCTGGCTGACCGAGCCGGGCGCGGCGGTGAGCGATTCGGTCCACAGCGTCTGCACCGAGTCGGCCACGATGATGCGCGGGCGCAGCTGCGCGGCCTGCTCGAGGATGCGCTCGATGCCGGTCTCGGCCAGCGCGTTCAGCCCCTCCAGCGGCAGCCCGAGGCGTGCCGCCCGGCCGGCCACCTGGGCCAGCGATTCCTCGCCGGTCACGTACAGCCCGGGCAGCGTCCCCGCCATCGAGGCCACCGCCTGCAGCAGCAGGGTCGACTTGCCGATGCCCGGATCGCCACCGACCAGCACCACCGCCCCGGCGACGAGGCCGCCGCCCAGCACGCGATCGAACTCGCCGATGCCGGTGGACACGCGCACGTCGGCGCCCTGCTCCACGTCCTTGAGCGCGGTGACCTTTGGCGGATCGACCCTGCCGGCCCAGCCCGAACGGCGCGAGGCCGGTGACTTCACCGGAGCCGCGGGCTCCAGCACCACCTCCGACAGCGTGTCCCAGGCGCCGCAGGCGCTGCACTGCCCCTGCCACTTGCTGAAATCCGAGCCGCACTCGCTGCACACGAAGGCTGTCCGGGCCTTGGCCATATCCGCGTATTAGGTAACTGGTCCGGCGTTCAGCCTAGCCGAGTCGCGTCCCGGTCGCTGAGACAGGACCACGAGTCCCCGGTATCCAAGGAAGCGGACGATGATCCAGGATTTCCGTTCAGCCGACTGCCCCGAGACGCTGGCCGCTGACGTCTGCGTGGTCGGTGCCGGCCCCGCGGGCATCTCACTCGCCCTGGCGCTGGCGCAGGCGGGCTGGACCGTGTGCCTGCTCGAGGGCGGAGGCATGCATGCCGAGGCCGCGAGCCAGGCACTGAACGAGGGCGAGTCGGTCGGGCCCTACGCGTTCGATCCGGCTGCCTGCCGCCTGCGCGCCATCGGGGGCGCGACCCGCGTCTGGGGTGGCGGCTGCATCCCGATGGGCTCCTCGGAGATGGAGGACCGCGACTGGGTCCCCGGAGGGGGCTGGCCGATCGGCCTGGACGAGCTGGCCCCCTACTACGACCGGGCCAACCGGATGTGCCGCATCCAGCCCGCCGACATCGAAGACGGCGCCTACCGGGTGGAACCGCGCCGGCCCGACCCGCCCGCCCCACTGCGGCTGCGCGCCAGCCGTTCGTGCCGGCTCGATTTCGGCCGCGCCTACCGCGAGCAGCTGCAGCAGGCCCCGCGGATCACCCTGCTCCTGCACGCGAACCTGCTGCGCCTGCAGGCCACCCCCGACGCCCGCGCCATCCGCAGCGCGGCGATCGGCGACCTCTCCGGGCGACGCGGCCAGGTCCGCGCGCGCTGCTTCGTCCTCGCCGCCGGCGGGCTCGAGAACGCGCGCCTGCTGCTGCTGTCCGACGACGTCGCCCCCAACGGGCTCGGCAACGACCGCGACCTGGTCGGGCGCTACTTCATGGACCACCCGCGCTGCCGTCTGGGAACGCTCCGGCAGGCCGACGTCGCCCGCGCCGGGCGGCTCTACGAAAGCGGCCAGGGGCGCGGCCCGGGTTCCGCCTTCCACCACGTGTGCCTGTCGGACGAGGCGTTGCGGACCCACCAGCTGCAGCACGCGCGTGTGCGTCCGTTCACGATCGAGTGCGCGCCGCCCGAAGGCCTGGCGGCCATGCGGGCGCTGCGCGCCACCCTGCGCCAACCGTCCAGCCTGGACGAGTCGGCACGGGTCGAAACGCGCCTGCTCGACGCGCTGGACGACGACCTGCCCCAGCGCCAGACCGTGGGCACGGGCCGGCCCGGTCCGCTGGCGCTGCAGACCGTGCGCCATGCCGACGACGTGGTGCGCGCGGCCCTGCGCAAGCTGGCGCGGCGCCGGGTCGTGGAGGCGGACCGGATCGAGCTGGTCGGCTACTTCGAGCAGATGCCCAACCGCGACAGCCGCGTCGGCCTTTCGGACACCCGCGACGCGCTGGGCCTGCGCCGGATCCGGGTGGACTGGCGCATGACCGGCCTGGACGAGGAGCGCATCCGCAGGGCCGCGTTCCTGTTCGGAGAAGCGCTGGCCGGCGATCTCAACGGCCGCTTCGATCCCGCCAGCTGGCTGCTCGACCCGGGCGCGCCGCTGCCGCTGTACGGCACCGCGCACCACATGGGGACCACGCGCATGTCCGACTCGCCCGCGACCGGCGTGGTCGACCGCCAGTGCCGCGTGCACGGGATCGAGAACCTCTACGTCGCCGGCAGCTCGGTCTTCCCCACCGGCGGCTGGAGCTTCCCCACGCTGACGATCGTGGCCCTGGCCCTGCGCATCGGCGACGAACTGCTCAGGCGCCTGCCCGACATGCCGATGGCGGACGCGGCGCCGGCGGCGGAGCCCGTGCCCGCCTGAACAGTGCGTTCGCGCATGCGCCCTACAATCGGGCCATGCCGCACGCGCCGCGCCCACTGCTCATCGCCCATCGCGGCGCCAGCGCGCTGCTGCCCGAACACACCCTGGCCGCGTACCGGCGCGCGATCGAAGACGGCGCGGACGCGATCGAGCCGGACCTGGTGATGACCCGAGACGGCGTGCTGGTCGCCCGCCACGAGAACCGGATCGACGCCACCACCGACGTTGCCGCGCATCCGTCTTTCGCCGCGCGCAGGACCCGCAAGCGCATCGACGGCGCCTGGGTGGAGGGCTGGTTCACCGAGGATTTCACCCTCGACGAACTGCGCCGGCTGCGCGCGCGCGAGCGGCTGCCGGACATCCGCCCGACCCTCCACGACGGACTCCATCCCGTCGCCACGTTCGAGGAGATCGTCGAACTCGCCGCGGAGGCCTCGGCGCGACTCGGGCGTGACGTCGCGGTGGTGCCGGAGACCAAGCATCCCTCGTACTTCGCCTCGCTCGGCCTGGCGATGGAGGAGCCGCTGCTGCGCGCCATCGACGGACACCCTTGGGCGCGCCGCGCACCGTTGATCATCCAGTCCTTCGAGGACGGCAACCTGCGGCGGCTGCGCGAATGGATCGACGGCCGCCGCAACATCCGCCTGCTGCAGCTCACCTGCCCGGACCCCGGGGCGATCGACGCACGCGAAGAGCCGATGCACGCGCCCGGGGGACTGCGCGAGGTCGCCACGTACGCGGACATCCTCGGCCCGCCGCACCAGGCGCTGCGCGTGGCCGGCGGCCGCAGCCGGCTGGTGGACGACGCGCACGCGGCGGGGCTCCAGGTGATGCCGTGGACGTACCGGCCCGAGAACCGGTTCCTGCCGCCACGCCTGCGCGACGGCCCGCCCGCCGCGCGCAACGAAGCCGGCGCGATCCGGCAGCTCGTCGAGCACCTCGACGCCGGCATCGACGGGCTGTTCGCCGACGATCCGGCCGTGGCGGCGCGCGCGGTCGCGGCCCACGCGGCCCGGTCCCTTTGACCGTGCCGAGGCCGCCCGCTTAGAATCTGCGGTTCCCGCCGGAATAGCTCAGTTGGTAGAGCGGCGCATTCGTAATGCGTAGGTCGTAGGTTCGAATCCTATTTCCGGCACCATGCACCAGACCCCGGCAGGCACCGCTGACCGGGGTTTTTTCATGTCCGCGCCGGGCGCACGCGCGCGTGGGCCGGGTCAGTCGACCAGTTGCAGCCGCAGCTCCCTGGGCAGGGCGAAGACCATGTTCTCGGGCTCGCCCTCGAGTTCGCGCACCGGGCCTGCGCCGAGTTCGCGCAGTCGCGCCAGGACGCCCTGGACCAGCACGTCCGGCGCCGAGGCCCCGGCGGTCACGCCGATGTGGCGGCGGCCCACGATCCACTCCGGGTCGATCTCGGCCGCGCCGTCGATCAGGTAGGCCTCGACGCCGTCGCGCTCGGCCAGCTCGCGCAGCCGGTTGGAATTGGAGCTGTTGGGCGAACCCACCACCAGCACCAGGTCGCACTGCCTGGCCAGTTCGCGCACCGCGTCCTGCCGGTTCTGGGTGGCGTAGCAGATGTCGTCGTTCTTCGGCCCCTGGATGTCGGGAAACCGGGCGCGCAACGCGTCGATGATCTCGCGCGTGTCGTCCACCGACAGCGTGGTCTGGGTGGTGTAGGCGAGGTTGTCGGGCTGGCCGGGATCGAGCCAGGCCACGTCCTCCAGGTCCTCGACGAGGTAGATCCGCCCTGCCCCGGCCTCCGCCTTCCACTGCCCCATCGTGCCCTCGACCTCGGGGTGGCCGGCGTGGCCGATCAGCACCACGTCGCGACCGGCGCGGCAATGGCGCGTGACCTCGAGGTGCACCTTGGTCACCAGCGGGCAGGTCGCGTCGAACACCTTCAATCCGCGCCGCTCCGCCTCCTCGCGCACCGCGCGCGAGACGCCGTGGGCGCTGAAGATCACGGTGCTGCCGTCGGGCACCTCGTCGAGCTCTTCGACGAAGATCGCCCCGCGGCGCTTGAGGTCCTCGACCACGAAGCGGTTGTGCACCACCTCGTGCCGCACGTAGATCGGCGCCCCGAGGGTCTCGATCGCGCGCTTGACGATCTCGATCGCGCGGTCGACGCCGGCGCAGAAGCCGCGGGGATTGGCGAGGACGATGTCCATGCCGGGCATTCTACCGCCCGCAGCCGGAACCCGGACCAACGCGCATCCCCGCGCCCGCCGGCCCCGGGTTCCGCCGGCCGGCCCCTGGCCGCCCGGCGGACCGTCAGCCCCGCCGGGCCTGCGAACCGCCCTGGAACAGGCCGAACAGCACGATCCCGATCGCGCCGCCGACCACCGCGCAATCGGCGACGTTGAACGCCGGCCAGTAGTAGTCGCGCCAGTGCCACTGGATGAAATCGACCACGTGGCCGTGCAACTGGCGGTCGATCACGTTGCCCAGCGCGCCGCCGATCACCAGCGAGAACGGAAGCGCGGTGCGCCAGTCGCCGCGCGGCGTGCGCGCCAGCCAGAACGCCAGCAGGCCGCTGATGCCCACCGCCAGCGCGGTGAAGAACCACTTCTGCCAGCCACCGGCGTCGGCCAGGAAGCTGAACGCGGCGCCGGTGTTGTAGGTGCGGTACCAGTTCCAGAAGCCCTCGATCACCGGGACCGGCGTGTACTCGGGGAGGCTGGCCAGGACCCACCACTTGCTGAACTGGTCGAGCAGGACCACGGCCGCCGACAGCAGCAGCCATGGCAGGGCGTTGGGGCGCGGGGTCGGGCTCATGCCGGATCTCGATGGTGGGCCGGGGACGACGGGGCCGCGCCGGGGCGGGCGCGGGCGGGCGCGGCGGCGCGGGTCAGAACCACCGGCGGTCCTCGCCAGGGCCCTCGACGTTCGACACGCAGCGCGCGCACAGCTGCGGATGCGCCTGGTGCGAACCGACGTCGGCGCGATGGTGCCAGCAGCGCACGCACTTGGGCTTGGCCGTCGGCCGGGCGACGATGCGCGACTCCTCGCCGTCGAACGGCAGCACGGTCACGTCGCCGCTGATCAGGAAGAAGCGCAGCTCGTCGACCAGCGGCGCAAGCCGGATCTGGTCGGCGGTGCCCGCATGCAGTTCGATCTCGGCCTCCAGCGCCGCGCCGATCTCGCCGCTGGCGCGCATCGGCTCGAGCACCTTGGCCACGTGCTCGCGCAGCGCCAGCAGGCGCTCGAAGTCGTGGGGCGACAGCGGCGCCTCGGCCGGCAGCGGCGCCAGCCCTTCGTACCAGGTCGCCATCAGCACGTTGTCCTCGCGCGCGCCTTGCGCCGGACGCGGCAGGTAGCCCCACATCTCGTCGGCGGTGAAGCTGAGCACCGGCGCGATCCAGCGCACGAAGGCCTCGGCAATGCGGTACATCGCGCTCTGCGCGCTGCGCCGCCCGCGCGAATCCTCCTGCATCGTGTACAGGCGGTCCTTGGTAACGTCGAGGTACAGCGAACCGAGGTCGACCGAGCAGAAGTTGAGCAGCGCCTGCACGATCTCGGCGAAGTCGTAGCGCTCGTAGGCGGTCTTGATCCTCTCCTGCACCTCCCAGGCGCGGTGCACGATCCAGCGGTCGAGCGCGACCATGTCCTCGAGCGGGCGCAGGTCGCGCGCGGGCTCGAAGCCGCTGAGGTTGCCCAGCAGGAAGCGCGCGGTGTTGCGGATGCGGCGGTAGGCGTCGGCGTTGCGCTTGAGGATCTCCTGCGACAGCGACATCTCGTTGCTGTAGTCGGCGCTGGCGATCCACAGGCGCAGGATGTCCGCGCCCAGCGTCCTCATGATGTCCTGCGGCTCGATCCCGTTGCCCAGCGACTTGGACATCTTGCGGCCATGCTCGTCCACGGTGAAGCCGTGGGTCAGGCACTGGCGGTACGGCGCGGCCCGGTCGATCGCCACGCCGGTCAGCAGCGAGGACTGGAACCAGCCGCGGTGCTGGTCGGAACCCTCCAGGTACAGGTCCGCCGGCTTGCCGAGGCCGCGCTCGAGCAGCACGCCCTCGTGGGTGACGCCCGAGTCGAACCAGACGTCGAGGATGTCGGTGATCTTCTCGTACTGCGCGGCTTCCTCGCCCAGCAGCTCGGCCGGATCGAGCGTGTACCAGACGTCCACGCCATCCTTTTCCACCCGATCGGCGACCTGGCGCATGAGTTCGCTGCTGCGCGGATGCGGCTCGCCGGTCTCGCGGTGCACGAACAGCGCGATCGGCACGCCCCAGGTGCGCTGGCGCGAGATCGTCCAGTCGGGCCGGCCCTCGACCATGCCGGCAATGCGCGCCTCGCCCCAGGCCGGGAACCAGCCCACGCCCTTGATCGCCTCGAGCGCGTCGCGGCGCAGGCCGGCCTGGTCCATCGAGATGAACCACTGCGGCGTGGCCCGGAACGCGATCGGCGTCTTGTGCCGCCAGCAGTGTGGATAGCTGTGCTCGAGCTTGCGGAAGGCCAGGAGCGCGCCGCTCGCGCGCAGCACCTCCACGATCACGTCGTTGGCCTTCCAGATGTGCAGGCCGGCCAGCTCCACGCCGTGCGCGGCCGGCGTCGAGGGCAGGTACACGCCGCGCCCGTCGACCGGGTTGAGTTCGGCCGCGCCGTACTTCTCCAGCAGGCCGTACTGCCTGCCCACCGCGTAGTCCTCCTGGCCGTGGCCGGGCGCGGTGTGGACGGCGCCGGTGCCGTCCTCGGCCGACACGTGGTCGCCGAGCAGGACCGGGATGTCGCGCTGGTCGTAGAAGGGATGCGCGAACAGCAGGCCCTCGAGCCTTTCGCCCGTGGTCCGGCCCAGCACCGTCATCGCGTCCACGCCGTAGCGCTTCAGCGCGCCCTCGGCCAGCGCCTCGGCGAGCACCAGCCAGCGGCGCCTGCCGTCGCGGGCCGGCCCCTCCACCAGCGTGTACTCGAGCGCGGCGCCCATCGAGATCGCCAGCGAGGCCGGCAGCGTCCACGGCGTAGTGGTCCAGATCACCGCGGCGACCTCGACGTCCTCCGGCACTTCGACCCCGAACGCCCGCGCCACCGCCTGCGGGCTGCGCGCGGCATAGGCCACGTCGACCGCCGGCGAGACCTTGTCGGCGTACTCGATCTCCGCCTCGGCCAGCGCCGAACCGCAGTCGAAGCACCAGTGCACCGGCTTGACGCCGCGGGTCAGGTGGCCGTTGTCGACGATCTTGGCCAGGGCGCGGATCTCGTTGGCCTCGAAGCGGTAGTCGAGCGTCAGGTACGGGTTCTCCCAGTCGCCGATCACGCCCAGGCGCTTGAAGTCCTTGCGCTGCAGGTCGATCTGCGAATGCGCGTACTCCCGGCACTTCTGCCGGAATTCGACCGGATCGAGCCTGGTCCCGACCTTGCCGTACTTCTTCTCGATCGCGATCTCGATCGGCAGGCCGTGGCAGTCCCAGCCCGGGATGTAGGGCGCGTCGAACCCGGCCAGGAACTTCGACTTGACGATGATGTCCTTGAGGATCTTGTTGACCGCGTGGCCGAGGTGGATCGCGCCGTTGGCGTACGGCGGGCCGTCGTGCAGCACGAACAGCGGCCGGCCCTTCGCGTGCTCGCGCAGCCGCGCGTACAGGCCCTCGCGCTCCCAGCGCTCGAGCGTGGCCGGCTCGCGCCTGGGCAGGTCCCCGCGCATGGGGAACTCCGTCGCCGGCAGCAGGATCGTGGACTTGTAGCGCTGGTTGTCTTCGCTCACGCGGTGGCCTGCCCAGGAAGGTCGGGTTGGAGGATGCGGCGGGCCTCGCCGGCATCGCGGTGCATCTGCGCGACCAGGGTCGGCAGGTCGGGGAACTTTTCCTCGTCGCGCAGCCGCGCGACGAACTCGACCTCGATCCGGCGTCCGTACAGGTCGCCGTCGAAGTCGAACAGGTGGGCCTCGAGCAGCGGCTCGACGCCACCCACCGTGGGCCGGGTGCCGAAGCTCGACACCGACGGCCAGGGCCTGTCCGCCACGCCGTGGACGCGGGTGGCGTAGATGCCGCGCAGCGCCGGCACCTTGCCGCCGAAGCGCAGGTTGGCGGTCGGATAGCCGAGCGTGCGGCCGAGCTGCTGCCCGCGCACCACCCGGCCCGACACCGCGTACGGCTTGCCGAGCAGGCGCGCGGCGAGGTCGAATCGGCCCTGCACCAGCGCCTCGCGGATGCGCGTGCTCGACACCCGCCCGCCTTCGGCCGCCACCGGCGCGATCTCGCCCGCGCTGAAACCCAGGCGCGCGCCCTCGGCCTGGAGCACCGACAGGTCGCCGGCACGGCGATGGCCGAAACGGAATTCCGGCCCGACCCACGCCTCGACCGCACGCAGCCGCCCGGCCAGCACGGTGGCGCAGAACTCCTGCGCCGACATCGCCGCCAGCCGCGCGTCGAAGCGCAGCAGGCCGACGACGTCGACGCCCAGCGCGCGCAGCCCTTCGACCTTGGCCCGCGCCAGGCTCAGCCGCGGCGGCGGCGCGGCCTGCGCGAAGTACTCGCGCGGCAGCGGCTCGAAGCTCAGCGCCACCGCCTCCACGCCCCGTTCGCGCGCACGCGCGACGGCATGCCGCACCAGCGCGCGATGGCCCAGGTGGAGGCCGTCGAACGCGCCGATGCAGACCACACTGCCGCTGGGGCACAAGGCCCCGCCGTCGACGTCTCGGAACAGCCTGCTCATGGGTACTCGATTGGGCGTCCGGCCGACCGTGGACGGACGCGCGCGATTCCGCGCCCGAAAAGTATAGCGGCGCCGGCCAGCGGCCACGGACCCGCCGGTGCGAAGGGGGTGCCGCGCATCAGTGGCGCAGGTCGCGCGGGCGGATGCCCTGCAGCCACAGCGCCACCGCGTACACAGCGGCGCCGCTGCCCACCAGCACCGCCAGCTTCCAGGCGCGCTCGCTCCAGTGCCACGCGGTCCATCCGTCCCAGGCCGACAGGATCGCCAGCACCACGACCGCCATCGCCGCGCTCGCCACGATGAGCTGGCGCGCGAGCCGTCCCCAGCCGGGCTCCGGGCGGAACACGCCGGCCTTGCGCAGGTACCACCACAACTGCACGGCATTGGTCCAGCCCGCGGCCGCGGTCGCCAGCGCCAGGCAGGCATGCGCGCCCGGCAGCGCCTTGAGCGCGGCCTGCACGTCGCCGCCGCCCTGCGCCCAGGCCTCGCGCCCGGCGCCGGTCAGCGCCAGCGCGAGCGCCAGGAACAGCGCGATCGCCAGCAGGTTCGCCAGCACCGCCGTGACCCCTGCCTTCACCGGTGTGCGCGTGTCCTGGCGCGAGTAGAAGGCCGGCGCCAGCACCTTCACCAGCAGGAAGGCGGGCAGCGCGGTGGACAGCGCCACCACCGCCAGCTGCGCCATCCGGGTGTCGTAGGCCGTGAAGCGGCCGTGCTGGAACAGCGTGGCCACCAGCGGCTCCGCGCACAGCATCAGGCCCAGGCACGCCGGCACCGCGATCATCAGGCACAGCCGCAGGCCCCAGTCGAGCGCCTTCGAGTAGCCGTCCGGGTCGGCCGCGGCGTGGCGCCGCGAGAGGTGCGGCAGGATCACCGCGCCGATCGCGACCCCGAACATCCCCAGCGGGAACTCCAGCAGGCGGTCGCCCAGGTACAGCCAGGTCACGCTGCCGCCGACCAGCATCGAGGCGACCACGGTGTTGAGCAGCAGGTTGAGCTGGGCCACCGAGGACCCGAACAGGGTCGGCACCATCAGCTTCATCACCCGCCGCACGCCCTCGTGCGCGGCGCCCCAGCGCGGGCGCGGCAGCAGGCCCAGCCGCGCCAGCGAGGGCAGCTGGAAGCCCAGCTGCAGTACGCCCGCCACGAGCACGCCCCAGGCCAGCGCCATCACCGGCTGCTCCAGCCGCGGCGCCAGCGCCAGCGCGGCGGTGATCATCGAGATGTTCAGCAGCACCGGCGACAGGGCCGGCACCGCGAAGCGCTGGTAGCTGTTGAGCACGCCGCCGGCCAGCGAGGCCATCGAGATGAAGAGCAGGTACGGGAAGGTGATGCGCAGCATCTCCGTGGCCAGTTGTCCCTGCGGCCCCTCCGCGTCGAAGCCCGGGGCGAAGACCCGGATCACCCAGGGCGCGGCCAGGACCGCCAGCGCGGTGAGCACCAGCAGCACCGCCAGCAGGGTCCCGGCGACCCGGTCGACCAGCTCCCGGACCGCGGCATGGTCGCGCCGCTCGCGGTACTCGCTGAGCACCGGCACGAAGGCCATCGAGAACGAGCCCTCGGCCGACAGCCGGCGCAGGAAGTTGGGGATCCTGAACGCCACCAGGAAGGCGTCCATGGCCGGATTGGCCCCGAACACGGCGGCATAGACCTGGTCCCGGACCAGGCCGCTGATCCGGGACACGAGGGTCATGGCGCTGAACACGGCGGTCGAGCGCAGCAGCCCGGCGCGGCGCGGCGCGGCCGCCGCGGCCCCCGGCGGCAGGGCCGGATCGGGCCCGCTCACGCCGGCGACCCCGCCCCGCGGACCGTGTTGACCCAAGTGGCTGAATCCCCCATAATTTCCGGCTCCGTCTTTCCGAAGCCCGGCACACGCCGGTATTCGACGTTCAATTCCATACCAGTTTCCAGGATCCCACCGTGGCCAACATCAAGTCCGCCCAGAAGCGCGCCAAGCAGACCGTCGTGCGCAACGCGCGCAACTCGGCCCAGCGCTCGCAGCTGCGCACCGCCGTCAAGAAGGTGGTCAAGGCGCTCGACGCCAACGACGCCGCCGCCGCCGAAGCCGCCTTCGCCGTCGCCCAGCCGCTGCTCGACCGCTTCAGCTCGCGCGGCCTGATCCACAAGAACAAGGCCGCCCGCCACAAGAGCCGCCTGACCGCCCGCATCAAGGCGCTCAAGGCCACGGCCTGACCCTCCGCGCCCCGGCGCGGAATTCGCGAAGAACCCGGCCGAGGCCGGGTTTTTTGTTGCCCGCCGGCGGCGGGGGCGGCCGGCGGCGCCCGCCGGGCGCGACGGCTCAGCGGCCATCGGTCCCTTCGCCGGGGGAAGCGCCGGCCTGCTCCGCCGCATCGGCGGCGTCGCGGCCGAGTTCGTCCAGGTAGGCCTGGACCTTGAGCATCACCTCGCGGGTGCCTTCGCGCGCGAGCCCGGACACGATGAACCACGGCGCGGTCCAGCCCAGTTCGGCCACGATCCGCCCGGCCAGCGCGCGGGCGTCGTCGGCGGGGATCAGGTCGGCCTTGTTGAGCAGCAGCCAGCGCGGCTTGTCCAGCAGGCCGGCGTCGAACTTCTCCAGCTCGCGCTCGATCGTGCGCACCTGCTCGACCGCGTCGCTGCCGTCCAGCGGCTCGATCTCGACCAGGTGCAGCAGCAGCCGGGTGCGCTGGATGTGGCGCAGGAACAGCGCGCCGAGGCCCGCGCCGTCCGCGGCGCCCTCGATCAGGCCCGGGATGTCGGCGATCACGAAGCTGCGCGCCGGCTCGACGCTGACCACGCCCAGGTTCGGGTACAGGGTGGTGAACGGGTAGTCCGCGACGCGCGGCGTGGCCGCGGAGACCGCGCGGATCAGGGTGCTCTTGCCGGCGTTGGGGAAGCCGAGCAGGCCCACGTCGGCCAGCAGCTTGAGCTCGAGCCGCAGCCGCCGCTCCTCGCCCGGCGTGCCCGGGGTGGACTGCCGCGGCGAGCGGTTGGTCGAACTCTTGAAGTGCATGTTGCCCAGGCCGCCCTTGCCGCCGCGCGCCACCAGCAGGCGCTCGCCGTGCGTGGTCAGGTCGCCGATCACCTCGTCGGTGTCGAGGTTGTGGACCACGGTGCCGGTGGGGACCGGGATCTCCACGTCCTCGCCGCCCTTGCCGTACATCTGCCGACCCATGCCGTTCTCGCCGCGCTGGGCGCGGAACACCTTCTGGTGGCGGAAGTCGACCAGGGTGTTGAGGTTCTCGTCGGCCACCAGCCAGACGCTGCCGCCGTCGCCGCCATCGCCGCCGTCCGGCCCGCCGAGCGGGATGAACTTCTCGCGCCGGAAGCTCACGCAGCCGTTTCCGCCGTTGCCGGCGACCACGGTGATTTCAGCTTCGTCGACGAGTTTCATGGGGACTGGGTTCTGCTTGGGATGGAGGCCGGGGGCCGGCGATCGCGGGCGCCACGGGGAGTCTAGCGGCCGGTGGGCGCGATGGCGCGGACGCCGCGCCACCGGCCCACCAACGAAAAGCCCCGCACGCGGCGGGGCCTTCGTTCGCTGCGGGTGCGCGGCTCAGGCCTGCGGCACCACGCTCACGGTGCGGCGCTTCTTCGGGCCCTTGATGCCGAAGTGCACCTGGCCGTCGACCAGCGCGTACAGCGTGTGGTCGCGGCCCAGGCCTACGCCCGGACCCGGGTGGAACTGGGTGCCGCGCTGGCGGACGATGATGTTGCCGGCCTCGATGGCCTGGCCGCCGTAGATCTTGACGCCCAGGTACTTCGGGTTGGAGTCGCGGCCGTTGCGCGAGGAACCTACGCCCTTCTTGTGTGCCATGACTGCTTCTCCTTAACCCTTGATGCCCGTGATCTCGATTTCGGTGTAGTGCTGGCGGTGTCCCTGCCGCTTCATGTGGTGCTTGCGGCGGCGGAACTTGATGATGCGCACCTTGTCGGCGCGGCCGTGGCCGACGACCTTCGCGGTGATGCTCGCGCCCTTGAGCGCGTCGCCGACCTTGATGCCGTCGCTGTCGCCGAGCATCAGGATGTCGTCGAAGGTGACCTCGCTGCCGGGCTCGGCCTCGAGCTTTTCGACGCGGAGCGTCTCGCCCTGCGCCACGCGGTATTGCTTCCCGCCGGTGACCAGTACTGCGTACATGTGGAGCCTCTTGGTTCTGTAGTTATTCTGGTGGCCTGGCCGCCGTCGAGGGCGGACAGAAGCGGAATTATAGGGGTTTCAGCGACTTGCGCGCAAGCGGCCCCGCCCCATGCCCGCGGCCGGGCCGGCACAGGTCGGCCACCCTGCGCCAGGGCGGGTCGGCGAAGTGGCCGGACAGGTGCTCGATGAACGCCCGCACCCGCGGCGGCACCAGGGTCCGGCCGGGCATGACCGCGTGGATGCCGCTGGGCGGCGGCGGGAAGCCGGGCAGGACCACCCGCAGGCGGCCCTCCTCCAGGTCCCGGTGGACGTGCCAGAGCGAGTGCAGCGCGATGCCCAGCCCCGCCAGCGCCGCCTCGCGCAGCACCTCGCCGTAGTTGCTCTCGAAGCGGCCACGCACCCGCACCTCGAGCGGGGCGCCGTCCGGGCCGGTCAGGCGCCAGACCTCGCGCGCGCCGTCGCGGCCGGTCAGCAGCAGGCAGTCGTGCGAGGCCAGGTCGCCGGGCCCGGCCGGCTCGCCGCGCCGGCGCAGGTAGTCCGGGGCGGCGCACAGCACCCGCTCGTTGGCCGCCAGCTGGCGAGAGACCAGGCTCGAGTCGTCCAGCCGCCCGATCCGGATCGCCAGGTCGTAGCCGGCCCCGACCAGGTCCACCATGCGGTCGTCCAGGTCGAGGCTGACCCGCAGGCCCGGGTGCCTGGCCAGGAACCCGGCCATGAGCGGCGCGATGTACTGGCGGCCGAACGAGGCCGGCGCGGTCACGCGCAGGGTGCCGGCCACCTCGCCGCCGCGCTGGCGCAGCCGGTCGCCCAGCAGCGCCAGCTCCTCGACAAGGGGACGGCCCTCGCGCGCCAGGGCCAGCCCCTCGGGTGTGGGGTGCAGGCGGCGGGTGGTCCGGTGCAGCAGGCGCACCCCGAGCTCGCGCTCGAGCCGCTTCAGGCGCTGGCTGGCCACCGCCACCGACAGGTCCAGGTGTCGCGCCGCGGCGCTGATGGACCCGTGTTCGAGCACCTGGAGGAACAGGGCGATGTCGCCGACACGATCCATTTTCAATCTGTCATTGAAAGTGCTTTGCCAGTTTCTCTCTTTTTCGATGGTGCGCAAGCGCCGACAGTGCACTTCCGCCGCATGGCAGACGCAAGGAATCCCCCATGGAATACCGCACCCTCGGCAGTTCCGGACTGCACGTCTCCGTCCTCGGCTTCGGCGCCGGTACCTTCGGCGGCAGCGGCCCGCTGTTCTCGGCCTGGGGCGACACCGGCGAGGCCGAGGCCCGCCGCCTGGTCGACATCGCCATGGATGCCGGCATCAACTTCTTCGACACAGCGGACGTCTATTCCGACGGCGCCTCCGAACGCATCCTCGGCGCGGCGCTCAGGGGCCGGCGCGACCGGGTGGTGCTGTCGACCAAGACCGGCCTGCGCGTGGGCGACGGGCCCAACGACGCCGGCGCGTCGCGCCACCGCCTGCTGCGCGCGGTGGACGACGCTCTGCGGAGGCTCGGTACCGACTACATCGACCTGCTCCAGCTCCACGCCTTCGACGCCCGCACCCCGCTGGAGGAGACCATGGCGACGCTCGACGGCCTCGTGGCCGCCGGCAAGGTGCGCTACCTGGGCGTGTCGAACTTCTCGGGCTGGCGGCTGATGAAGGCGCTGGCGATCGCCGATCGGCGCGGCTATGCGCGCCCCGTCGCGCACCAGGCCTACTACTCGCTGGTCGGCCGCGACTACGAGTGGGAACTGATGCCCCTCGGGCTCGACCAGGGCGTGGACGCGGTGGTGTGGAGTCCGCTCGGCTGGGGCCGCCTGACCGGACGGATCGGCCGCGGTCGGCCGCTGCCGCCGGGCAGCCGCCTGCACGCCACCGCCGCGTACGCACCACCGGTCGATGACGAGCGCCTGTACCGCGTGACCGATGCGCTCGAGCAGGTCGCCGCCGACACCGGCAAGGCGGTCCCGCAGATCGCGCTGAACTGGCTGCTGCAGCGCCCGTCCGTCGCCACCGTGCTCGTCGGCGCGCGCGATGCGCGGCAGCTGGAACAGAACCTCGGCGCCACGGACTGGTCGCTGTCGCCCGCGCACCGCGCGCTGCTGGACGCCGCCAGCGCCATCACGCCGCCCTACCCCTACTATCCGTACTGGAACGGGATGTTCACCGAACTCGCCCCGCCGCCCGTTCCCCGCTCCCGGGAAGGGGCGCCATGAACGCGACCCCCGCGCCCGAACATGCCGCCGGCGGTGGCACCACGATGTGCGCCGACGACGTCCCCATCCTGGAACGTACCCGAACAGGAGATCCCCCATGAGCACCATGCAAGCCGTTGCCCTCACCCGCTACCTGCCGATCGACGATCCGCAGTCCCTGTTCGACTGCGAGCTCGACGTCCCCGCGCCCGGCCCGCGCGACCTGCTGGTGCGCGTCGAGGCGGTGTCGGTCAATCCGGTCGACACCAAGGTCCGCGCGCCCAGGCCGGAGGTGGAAGCACAGCCGCGGATCCTCGGCTACGACGCCGCGGGCGTGGTCGAGTCGGTCGGCGCCGAAGTCGCCGGCTTCAAGCCGGGCGACGCCGTCTACTACGCCGGCGACATCACCCGCCAGGGCAGCAACGCGCGCTTCCAGCTCGTCGACGAGCGGATCGTGGCGCGCAAGCCCGGCAGCCTCGACTTCGCCGCGTCCGCCGCCCTGCCGCTGACCGCACTCACCGCCTGGGAGCTGCTGTTCGAACGCATGGGCTACGCGTTCGAGGGCGGCGGCGACGGACGCGTGCTGCTGGTGATCGCCGGCGCCGGCGGGGTCGGTTCGGTGGCGATCCAGCTGGCGAAGATGGCCGGCTTCACCGTGGTCGCGACCGCCTCGCGCGAGGAAAGCGCGGCCTGGTGCCGCGATCTCGGCGCCAACCATGTCGTGGATCATCGCCAGCCGCTGGCACCGCAGCTGCAGGCGCTGGGCTTCGAGACGATCGACGCCGCGCTCAACTTCGCCGACACCGACCGCTACTGGACCGAACTGGGCGAGCTGCTGGCGCCGCTGGGACGCGTCGGGCTGATCGTCGAGCCCGCCGGTCCACTGCGCATCGGCGATCCGTACAAGGCCAAGTGCATCGGCATCCACTGGGAATTCATGTTCGCGCGGCCGAAGTTCAGGACCGCGGACATGGGCCAGCAGGGCCGGATCCTGGCGCGCGTGGCGGAGCTGGTCGACGCGGGCCGCCTGCGCACCACGGCGCGCGAGACGCTGTCGCCGATCAACGCGGCCAACCTGCGCGAAGCCCACCGGCGCCTGGAGTCCGGACGCAGCGTCGGCAAGCTTGTGCTGGCGGGCTGGTAACCGCGGACGCGGACCGGGGGCCGGGCCACGCCGGCGTCCCGGTCCCCTGCCCCCGGCGACTTGCCGCGAGGCCGCGTTCGCGGCATGGTGCGCAATCCGTACGCCAGCGTATCCCGAAGCATGACGGCCGACCCCGGAAACGCCAGCCCCTACCCGCACCTGTTCGCACCGCTCGACCTGGGCTTCACCTCCCTGCGCAACCGGGTGCTGATGGGGTCGATGCACACCGGGCTCGAAGACCGCAAGCGGGATTTCCCGAAGCTGGCGGCCTACTTTGCCGAGCGCGCCGAAGGCGGCGTGGCGCTGATCGTCACCGGCGGCTTCGCGCCCAACTTCGAGGGCTGGCTGACCCCGTTCGCCAGCCGCCTGGCCTGGCCGTGGGAAGCGCGCAAGCACCGCCAGGTCACCGGCGCCGTGCATGCGCATGGCGCCAGGATCTGCCTGCAGCTGCTGCATGCCGGCCGCTACGCCTACCACCCGATGGCGGTGGCGCCATCGCGGATCAAGTCGCCGATCACGCCGTTCACGCCGCGCGAGCTCGGCGCGCGCGGCGTGGAGCGCACGATCGACGCCTATGCGAACGCCGCGAAGCTGGCGCGCGACGGCGGCTACGACGGCGTCGAGGTGATGGGTTCCGAGGGCTACCTGATCAACCAGTTCCTCAGCGCGCGCACCAACCGCCGCACCGACCGCTGGGGCGGCGACACCGCCTCGCGCATGCGCTTCGCGGTGGAGATCGTGCGCCGCGTCCGCGAGGCCTGCGGCCCGGACTTCATCATCGTCTACCGACTGTCGATGCTCGAGCTGGTGCCGGACGGCTCGGACTGGAACGAGATCGTGCAGCAGGCGCGCGCGATCGAAGCCGCTGGCGCCACGATCATCAACACCGGCATCGGCTGGCACGAGTCGCGCGTCCCGACCATCGCCACCTCGGTGCCGCGTGCCGCGTTCGCCGGCGTCACCGCCAAGCTGCGCCCGCACGTGTCGCTGCCGCTGGTCGCCACCAATCGCATCAACATGCCGGACGTGGCCGAGCGGATCCTCGCACGCGGCGACGTCGACATGGTGTCGATGGCGCGGCCGCTGCTGGCCGACCCGCAGTGGGTGGCGAAGGCGCGCGCCGGCCGCCCGGAAGCGATCAACACCTGCATCGCCTGCAACCAGGCCTGCCTCGACCACGTGTTCCAGCGCAGGACCGCGAGCTGCCTGGTCAATCCGCGCGCCTGCGCCGAGACCGAACTCAATTACCTCCCCACCACGACGCGCAAGCGCATTGCCGTGGTCGGCGCCGGCCCGGCGGGCCTCGCCTGCGCCACCATCGCCGCGCAGCGCGGCCACGATGTGGTGCTGTTCGAACGCGACGCACGCATCGGCGGGCAGTTCAACCTCGCCCGCATCATCCCGGGCAAGGAGGAGTTCGGCGAGACGCTGCGCTGGTTCCAGCACCGCATCGTCGAGACCGGGGTGCAGCTGCGGCTCTCGACCGAGGCGACGCCGGAACTGCTCTCGGGCTTCGACGAGGTCGTGCTCGCGACCGGCGTGGTGCCGCGCCGGGTCGATTTCGCCGGCCACGACCATCCCAGGGTGGTCGGCTACCTCGACGTGCTGCACGGACGCGTGGTGCCGGGGCGTCGCGTGGCGATCGTCGGCGCCGGCGGCATCGGTTTCGACGTCGCCGAATTCCTGGTCCAGCCTGCGCCGTCGCCGACGCTCGACGTGGAGGAATGGATGCGCGAATGGGGCGTGGATCCCGTATTCGACAGCGCCGGCGGCCTGCGCCCGCCGCGCGTGTCGCCGCCATCGCGCGAGGTGTGGCTGCTGCAGCGCAGCCCGGGGCGTCCCGGCGCGCGCCTGGGCAAGACCACCGGCTGGATCCATCGCGCCACGCTCAAGCACAAGGGCGTGCGCATGATCGGCGGCGTCGAGTACGTGGCCGTCGACGACGCAGGCTTCCATGTCCGCGTGGACGGACAGCCGCAGGTGTTACCCGTGGACCACGTGGTCGTGTGCGCGGGCCAGGAGCCGCTGCGTGCGCTGCGCGCGCCGCTCGAAGCGGCCGGATGCCGCGTGCACCTGGTCGGCGGCGCCGACGTGGCGGCCGAACTCGACGCCAAGCGCGCCATCGCCCAGGCCAGTCGCCTCGCCGCTGCGCTCTGACGCGATGGCGCCCCGCGTCGTCGTTACAGCACATGCATCAGCCGCCGCTTTCATTGGCGACGGCAAGTGTTTGACGTCAAACGCACGCACGAGGCGTCGCGCGTTCGCGTCCGCGAAGCGCGCCATCCATGCGGCGGCTGCGTTCAGGAACGATTCGGACTTCGCCCCTTAGGGTGCGCGCACCTTTTCCCGCCCCCTCGATTGGCGGGTACCGGCCCGGCCCGCGCATCGCGGATTCCGGAGCCCGGGCGAAAGCGCCGCAGAGTCGCTGCCCTCCCCAACACGCCAGGTCCGGCCATTCCGGCGTCCACTCGTGGACGCACGTGGCCGGGCGCAACGGAGCAAGGAGTTCCCGATGAAGCTGGACTGGATCCTGTGGCTCGCCTCGCTGATGTCCCCCGAGGCCGCCGATTCCCTTTGCCTGAGCACAACGCTGTACCTGGAAGCGCGCAACCAGTCCGTGCGCGGCCAGCAGGCGGTGGCCGAAGTCGCGCTGCGGCGCGAGGAAAGCGGCCTCTGGGGCGACTCGATGTGCGAGGTGGTGACCGCGCGCAAGCAGTTCGCGCCCACGATCGTCTCGCCGCGCACGCGCATGCACAACACCCGCGCCTGGGCGCAGGTGGTGGACGTGGCGCTCGAGGCCGAGCAGAACTGGGCGCTGCCGGTGGGCAAGCGCCGCGAGATCGTCCCCGGCGCGAGCCACTTCATGGCCCATTCGATCGCGAGCCCGAGCTGGCGCTACGCGCACCAGGTCGCGACGATCGGCGACCACACCTTCCTCAAGGTGCAGTCGCTCAAGCCCAAGGGCTGATCGACCTTATTCCCGCGACGGAACACGCAGGGACGGCGCGCAAACGCGCCGTCCCTTTTCGTGCCGCAATGCTCAGCTTCCCGCCTGCGGCCCGTCCTCCAGCGCGCGCCTGATCTCCTCCAGCGCGGCAGGATCGTCCAGCGTCGACAGGTCGCCCGGGTCGCGGTGCTCGGCGAGCGCCTGCAGCGAACGCCGCAGCAGCTTGCCCGAGCGCGTCTTTGGCAACGCGCCCACCACGTAGATGCGCGCGGGCCGGGCCACGCCGCCGAGCTGCTCCACCACCACCTTCTGCATCTGCTCGGCGGTTTCGCCCGGATCGGCGCCGTCGACGCGCTTGAGCGTGGCGAACACGATCGGCACCTGGCCCTTGACCTCGTCGTGCACGCCGATCACCGCCGCTTCGGCCACAGCCGGGTGGCTCGACACCGATTCCTCGATCTCGCGCGTGCCCAGGCGGTGCCCGGCGACGTTGATCACGTCGTCGGTGCGGCCGAGGATGAAGGTGTAGCCGTCCTGGTCGCGGATCGCCCAGTCCAGCGAGCTGTAGAGCAGCTCGCGGAAGTGGCTGAAGTAGCTGTCGACGAAGCGCTCGTCGTCGCCCCATACCGTGGTCATGCAGCCGGGCGGCAGCGGCGGCTGGATCACCAGCACGCCCTTCTCGCCGGCCGGCGCGTCCTCGCCGGTGACCTCGTTGATCACGCGCAGGTGGTAGCCGAGGTTGGGCAGGCCGGGCGAGCCGAGCCGCACCGGTTTCATGTCGAGGCCGGGCAGCAGGGTGAGCACCGGCCAGCCGGTCTCGGTCTGCCAGTAGTTGTCGATCACCGGCTTGCCGAGCACGTCGGAGATCCAGCGCGCGGTCGGCTCGTCCAGCGGCTCGCCGGCGAGGAACAGGTGCTCGAATTTCGACAGGTCGCGGTCGGTGATGAACGAGGCGTCGTGCTTCTTGAGCACGCGCAACGCGGTCGGCGAGGAGAACATCGTGCGCACGCCGTACTTCTCGACGATCCGCCACCAGATCCCCGGGTCGGGCGAGGTCGGCAGCCCTTCGTACAGGATCGAGGTGGCGCCGGCGATCAGCGGCCCGTACACGTTGTAGGAATGACCCACCACCCAGCCGATGTCGGAGGTGGAGAACATCACCTGGCCGGGGCGGATGTCGTAGACCGACCACATCGACAGCGCCAGCGCGACCGCGTAGCCGCCCACGTCGCGCTGCACGCCCTTGGGCCTGCCGGTGGTGCCCGAGGTGTAGAGGATGTAGCTCGGCTCGTTGGATTCCAGCCAGGCCACCGGCACCTGCGCATCCTCGTGGTCGCGGCGCAGGTCGGCGTAGAGCGCGTCACGCCCCTCGCGCAGCGGCAGCGGGCCGGCCAACCCGCGATCGACCACGACCACCCGCTCCGGCGGGTGCTGCGCGCGCTCGAGCGCGTCGTTCACCAGCGGCAGGAACGGGATCACCTTGCCGCCGCGGATGCCCGCGTCCGCGGTCACCAGCACGCGCGGGCGCGCGTCGTCGATGCGCACCGCGAGGTTGTGCGAGGCGAAGCCGCCGAACACGACCGAATGGACCGCGCCGATGCGCGCGCAGGCGAGCATCGCGATCGCCGCGTCGAGCGTGTGCGGCATGTAGATCACGACCCGGTCGCCTCGGCCCACGCCCTGCGCCTGCAGCACCGCGGCGAACGTGTTCACCTCCCGGTGCAGCTCGCGGTAGGTGAGCTCGCGCACGCTGTCGGTCTCGGTCGACCAGCCCACCAGCGCGAGCTGGTCGCCGCGTTCGTCCAGGTGCCGGTCGACCGCGTTGTAGCAGAGGTTGGTCAGCCCGCCGACGAACCAGCTGCGGAACGGCGGCCGGGAATAGTCGAGGATGCGATCGGGCTGGCGGTGCCAATGGATGGCCTGCGCCTGCTCCGCCCAGAAGGCTTCAGGCTCCTCGATCGAGCGTCGATACCAGTCTTCGTACTTCACGACCATGGCTCCACGGAGACATGGCGCGAAGTCTGGACCCGCCCCCGCCGGGGGAGGTTAAGACCTTGGTCTTATGCCGGCAAAGCCTTGCATATCAATGGCTTGCGGCGCATCCGACATATTGATCGATCGGCTCAACCGGGTTGATCGAGACGGTCAATACCCGCATTTGCGCAGCCCGGCCAAGTGCCGGGCGCGCGAGGGAATCGCGGAAGGCGCAGCTGCCGCGCCTTCCGCATCGGCTCACAGCAGGTGGGCAACGCCCGCGCGTTCTTCCTCGAGCTCGGCCAGGGTCTTGTCGATCGCCTTCTGGCTGAACTCGTCGATCGGCAGGTCGCGCACCAGGGTGTACTCGCCATTCTCGGTCGTCACCGGGAAGCCGAAGATCAGGCCCTCGGGGATACCGTAGGAGCCGTCGGACGGGATGCCCATCGTCACCCACTTGCCGTTGCTGCCCAGCGCCCAGTCGCGGATGTGGTCGATCGCCGCGTTGGCCGCCGAGGCCGCCGACGACAGGCCGCGCGCCTCGATGATCGCCGCGCCGCGCTTGCCCACCTTCGGGATGAACTCGTTGGCGTTCCAGTCGGCGTCGTTGATCCTGTCCTTGAGCGACTCGCCCTTGACCGTGGCGAAGCGGTAGTCCGGGTACATGGTCGGGCTGTGGTTGCCCCACACCACCAGCTTCTCGATGTCGCCCACGGCCACGTTGGCCTTGGCGGCGAGCTGGCTCAGCGCGCGGTTGTGGTCCAGGCGCAGCATGGCGGTGAAGTTCTTCGCCGGCAGGTCCGGCGCGGACTTCATCGCGATGTAGGCGTTGGTATTGGCCGGGTTGCCGACCACCAGCACCTTGACGTTGCGCGAGGCGACCTTGTTCAGCGCGGCGCCCTGGGCGGTGAAGATCTTGGCGTTCTCCAGCAGCAGGTCCTTGCGCTCCATGCCCGGGCCGCGCGGGCGCGCGCCGACCAGCAGCGCATAGTCGGCGTCCTTGAACGCGACTTCCGGATCGTCGGTGCCGACCATGCCGGCCAGCAGTGGGAACGCGCAGTCCTCGAGCTCCATCATCACGCCCTTGAGGGCGGCCTGGGCCTTCTCCATCGGCAGCTCGAGCAGCTGCAGGATCACCGGCTGGTCCTTGCCGAGCATCTCGCCCGAGGCGATGCGGAACAGCAAGGCGTAACCAATCTGGCCGGCGGCGCCGGTGACTGCGACTCGGACGGGAGCTTTCATCGGGATTCCTCTTGCGAAGTGGACGGCGGGCGACGCTGGCCCGTCAGATGGAACCGGGTGCGGCCGCGCGGCCGTCGCGGCAGTGCGACGGCGCCAGGCGCAACGGGCGCATGCGATCGGCGCGCCCCTCATCGGCGTGCCCCCCGGCGACGGCGATGCGCGTGCCTTCCCGTGAGGACGGGCCCGGGCTCGGCACGGCCATGCGGCAGGCGGCTGGGGGCATCGCGGGGGTCTCTTGGGGGGCCGGCGGCAGGCGCCGGCGGGCCGATGGTGCAGCGCGGAATTCTAGCACGCGGGCTGCTGCGCCACCCCCGCCGCGCCCCGGGCCGGGCAGGCTCAGGCGGCCAGGATCCGGTTCCACTCGGCCACGCGATCGGCTTTCGCCGCCAGCACGGCCTCGGCGTCGCCCTCGATCCGGATCGAGCGGATACCGTCGCCCTGGCGGATGGCATCGACCACGTCCATGCCCTCGGCCACCTTGCCGAACACGGTGTGCTTGCCGTCCAGCCAGTCGGTGCGGATGTGGGTGATGAAGAACTGGCTGCCGTTGGTGTCGGGACCGGCGTTGGCCATCGACAGCACCCCGCGCTCGTGCGCCACGCCGTTGTCGGTCTCGTCCTCGAAGCGGTAGCCCGGGCCGCCGGTGCCAGTGCCGCGCGGGCAGCCGCCCTGGATCATGAAGTCGGCGATCACCCGGTGGAAGGTCAGGCCGTCGTAGAAGCCGCGCCTGGCCAGGTTGACGAAGTTGGCGACCGTCAGAGGCGCCTTGTCGGGGTACAGCTCGACCCGGATCGTCCCGCGGTCGGTGTCGAAAATGGCGGACAGGCTCATTGGTTCAGCTCCAGATGGCCGGAACGGCCGGCAGGCCCGCTATAATAGCCGGCTTCCCTTCCGCCCTCCCTGCGCCCTGCCGGCACCCGGCACCGGGTGCGGCCCGCCCGATGCCCGGATCCATGTCCATCGAACGCCTGCGCAATATCGCCATCGTCGCCCACGTCGACCACGGCAAGACCACCCTCGTCGACCAGCTGCTCAAGCAGTCCGGCACCCTGGACGAGCGCGCCGTCGTCCCGGAACGGGTGATGGACAGCAACGACATCGAGAAGGAACGCGGCATCACCATCCTCTCGAAGAACACCGCGATCCGCTGGACCAACCCGAAGACCGGCGAGGAGTGGCGGATCAACATCGTCGACACCCCGGGCCACGCCGACTTCGGCGGCGAGGTCGAGCGCGTGCTGTCGATGGTCGACTCGGTGCTGGTGCTGGTCGATGCCATGGACGGTCCGATGCCGCAGACCCGGTTCGTGACCCAGAAGGCGTTCGCGATGGGCTTCAAGCCGATCGTGGTGATCAACAAGGTCGACCGCCCCGGCGCCCGCCCTTCCTGGGTGCTCGACCAGACATTCGACCTGTTCGACCGCCTCGGCGCCAGCAACGAGCAGCTCGACTTCCATACCGTCTACGCCTCCGGCCTGCAGGGCTACGCAGGCCTCGACGAGAGCGTGCGCAGCGGCGACATGACGCCGCTGTTCGAGGCGATCTGCGAGCACGTGCCGGCCCCGCCGGTGGATCCGGACGGTCCGTTCCAGATGCGCGTGACCTCGCTCGACTACAACAGCTACGTCGGCGTGATCGGCGTAGGCCGCATCCAGCGCGGCAAGGTGCGCACCAACCAGCAGGTCGTCGTGGTGGGCGCCGACGGCACGCGCCGCAACGCGCGCGTGCTGCAGGTGCTGGGCTTCATGGGCCTGGAACGCGTCGAGGTACCCGAGGCGCAGGCCGGCGACATCATCGCTTTCTCCGGCATCGAGGGGCTGGGCATCTCCGACACCCTGTGCGACCCGTCCGCGGTCGAGCCGCTGCCCGTGCTCACCGTGGACGAGCCCACGATCTCGATGACCTTCCAGGTCAACGATTCGCCCTTCGCCGGCGTCAAGGAGCGTTCGGGCGGCAAGTTCCTCACCAGCCGCCAGCTGCGCGACCGGCTGATGCGCGAGACCGCGCACAACGTCGCCCTGCGCGTGGAGGAGACCGCCGACGCCGACAAGTTCAAGGTCTCCGGCCGCGGCGAGCTGCACCTGTCGATCCTGATCGAGAACATGCGCCGCGAAGGCTACGAACTCGCGGTGTCGCGCCCGGAGGTGATCCTGCGCGAGAACGACGGCGAGGTGCAGGAGCCGTACGAGTCCCTGGTCGTCGATCTCGACGAGCAGTACCAGGGCGGCGTGATGGGCCGCCTCGGCGAGCGTCGCGGGCAGCTGCGCAGCATGGAACCCGACGGCAAGGGCCGCGTGCGCCTGGACTACATCATCCCCGCGCGCGGCCTGATCGGCTTCCAGACCGAGTTCCGCACCCTCACCGCCGGCACCGGCCTGATGTTCCACGTGTTCGACCACTACGGCCCGAAGACCGACGGCGACATCGGCCAGCGCAGCAACGGCGTGCTGATCTCCAACGGCACCGGACCGTCGCCTGCCTATGCGCAGATCGCGATGCAGGAGCGCGGCCGGCTGTTCATCGAGCCGGGCGAGGAGGTCTACGAGGGCCAGATCGTCGGCATCCACGCCAAGGACAACGACCTCACGGTCAATGCCCTGCGCGGCAAGCAGCTGACCAACTTCCGCGCCGCGGGCAAGGACGACGACGAGGGCCTGGTGCCGCCGATCAAGCTGTCGCTCGAGCAGGCGCTGGAGTTCATCGACGACGACGAGCTGGTCGAGGTCACCCCCAAGGCGATCCGCCTGCGCAAGAAGCTGCGCACCGAAGTGGATCGCAAGCGGGCCAGCCGCGCGGCATGAGCGGCACGCTGTTCCCGGGCTGGCGGCCTGACGCGGCCGGACGGGAACAGCTGGCGGCGCTGGCCGCCCGCGTCGAGGCGGCATGGCCGGCCGATGCGCCGCGGCTGCGGATGCGGCGCCCGGACCAGTGGCACGCCACCCTGTGCTTTATCGGTCGCGACATGGCCCACGCCGTGACCCCGGCCCTGCTCGACGCCCTCGCGGGCGTAGCGGCCCGCGTCGCGCCGCTCGTGACGGAGATCGGCGGCCTCGACTACTGGCGCGGCCCCGGCGTGGTCGTCGCCCTGCCCCGCGACCCGGCGCCCCTGCAGGCCCTGTGCGACGGGATCGATGCAGCCGTGCGCGGCTGCGGCATCACCACCGCCCGGCCGACCACCCGGCCCCACGTCACCCTGGCCCACACCGACCGCGGCCTCCCCCACCTGCCGTGGCTGGCCGGCGTGGACGGCGCCGGCGGGCCATTGCGCGTGGACGGCTTCGAGCTCCTGTTCAACCCCGGGGCCCGCTACGAACCGCTCGGCAGCTGGCGGCTCACGGGCCGGGCCACCGCCATCGCGGGTTGAGCCGCCGCTTCGCCGCACGCCAGCGCATGTCGCGCACCGCGGCGGCTAGGCGCCGGCCCGCGGCTGCGTGCACAGCGCGCGCTGGCGCAGCGTGGCCTCGACGTGCCGTTCCGGCGACACCGGCACGTACCGGCGCTCGCCCGCCCAGCCGCGGTGGTGGAGTACGGCGATCATGTTCGACGCCGGGTAATCGCCCGCCTCCAGCCGCGACTGGTCGAGCGCGGCGAGTTCATCGATGAGGGCGGTGTCCTCGGCGCAGGCCGGGTCGAAGTTGAAGCCGATCCGGCGCTCGACGAAGGGCATGATCGCGCCGCCGAAGCTCAGGAAGCGCTCGAACTCGAACTCGCGCAGCAGGTTCGCCACCACGTCCTGGGCACGCACGCCCTCGTTGGAATACGCGGCGTGGTCGACCGGGAGATAGCGGTCGAGCACGCGCGCGTGGTAACGGTCGAAGCGCTTCTCCGCCGGCAAACGCCGCCAGTACGCCTGGACCACGGCCTCGACATCCGGCCAGGGGAGATGGCCGTTGCGGCCCACCACGTCCGAGGTGAGCAGCACGCCGTCGGCGGCAAGGCTGGCGCGCAGGCTCGCCGCAAACGTCTCCAGCGCCTCGACGTGGTGGAAGAACTGGTTGACGATGACGACGTCGTGCGGTGGCAGCGCGAACGGGCGGTTGCAGTCCAGCGCCTGCACGTCCAGCCAGGCGTCCAGCCCCCGCCCCCGGGCCAGCTCCACCGCCTTGCGCATCAGTCCGGCGTTGAAGTCGATGCAGGTCAGGCGCGCGTCGATCCCCTCCGCGCGCAGCCGACCGAGCAGCGCCAGCTCCATCGTGCAGGCGCCCGAGCCGATGCTGGCGATCGACACGCTGCCCTTGCGCGCGGCCATCGCCTTCGACTCTTCCAGGTACATGTGGTCGGGCGAGGCGACGCCGACGCGCCCGGCCAGGGGTTGCAGGTGGCGCCTGGCCCAGTACTCGAAGATCGGCGGCAGGGTCTCGCCCTGGTACTCGGGGACCACGCGGAAGGCGACCTGCTCGGCCACGGCCCGCAGCCGCCGCGACACGGGGGCCGGCAGCACCCTGGCCGCGGTGGACAGCCATCGCTTCGCATGGCGGCGGTTGCGGTAGACCCACCCCCTGATGCCGTCCATCTCCCCCCAACGCCGGTTGCTTGCCGGCGAGCCCGGCACCGGCGTCATTTCACCACATGGCGACCCGGGCGCGCCGCATCGCGGCGCCCGCTGCCGACCGGCCGGCGGATCAGGCGCTGACGGGCGGGTTGAGCTGGGCGTGCTTGCGCACGATCAGCATCGCCGTTTCCAGCGCCTGCTCGTAGTTCAGGCGCGGATCGACCGTCGAGCGGTAGGCCCGTTCGAGGTCGACCTCGGTGAGGTCGCGCGCGCCGCCGATGCATTCGGTGACGTCCTCGCCGGTCAGCTCCAGGTGCACGCCGCCGAGACGGGTGCCCGCGGCGGCGTGGATGTCGAACGACTGCTCGATCTCGCTGCGGATGTTGTCGAAGCGCCGGGTCTTGTAGCCGTTGCTGGTCGACTCGGTGTTGCCGTGCATCGCATCGCAGATCCACAGCACCCGGCGCCCCTCGCGCTTGACCGCGTCGAGCAGCGGCGGGAGCTTCTCCGCGACCTGCGCCGCGCCCATGCGGTGGATCAGGCCGAGCCGGCCCGGCTCGTCGTCCGGGTTGAGCACGTCGATCAGGCGCAGCAGCTGATCGGGCGTCACCGACGGACCGACCTTGACCGCGATCGGGTTGCGGATGCCACGGAAGTACTCGGTGTGCGCGCCATCGAGCGCGGCGGTGCGCATCCCGATCCAAGGGAAGTGGGTGCTGAGGTTGAACCAGCCCCACTGCCGCGGCACCTGCCGGGTCTGCGCCTCCTCGTACGGCAGCAGCAGCGCCTCGTGCGAGGTGTAGAAGTCCACCCGGCTCAGGTTGTGCACCTTGATCCCGGCCAGCGTCTCCATGAAGCGCACCGCGTCGCCGATGCCGGCGACCATCTTCTGGTACTCGCCCGCCAGCGGCGACTGCTTGACCCAACCCAGGCCCCAGTACTCGGGATGGTGCAGGTCGGCGAAGCCGCCGTCGATCAGCGAGCGCACGAAGTTCATCGTCATCGCCGAACGCGCGTGGGCCTTGATCATGCGCCGCGGATCGGGCCTGCGCGCCTGCGCGGTGAACGCCGGTCCGTTGACGATGTCGCCGCGGTAGCTGGGCAATTCGACGCCGTCGCGCACTTCGGTGTCGGCCGAGCGCGGCTTCGCGTACTGGCCCGCGAACCGGCCGACGCGCACCACGGGCAGCTTCAGCCCGTGCACCAGCACCAGGCTCATCTGCAGCAGCACCTTGAGCCGGTTGGAGATGATGTCCGAGTTGCACTCGGCGAAGTTCTCCGCGCAGTCGCCGCCCTGGAGCAGGAAGCGCTTGCCTTCCTGCGCCTCGGCCAGCTGCTGCTTGAGGCTCAGGATCTCCCACGAGGTCACCAGCGGCGGCAGCGCGCGCAGTTCTTCCTGGACCTCCGCGAGCTCCTCCGGATCCGGATACGTGGGCATCTGCATCGCCGGGCGGGTGCGCCAGCTGCCCGGATGCCAGTCGTCCGGAAGGTTCACTGCCTGGAGGGGTCGATCGGTCCTGTTCATGGTGCTGCCCGGTTGGAGCCGGCATGGTGCGCCGGATGCTGCGGCGCGTCAATTTCAGCTGCAACCGCCCCCGGAACGGTCAGCGGCGAAACGCCGCATGCAACGACCAGGCGGCGATGAGCACGAACCAGATGAGGCTCCACCACGGCATCGACAGGCCGAGGAAGGTCCAGTCGATCGCGCCGCAGTCGCCGGTGCCGGTGAGCACCTGCCGGACCAGGCTCGGGGTGTCCATGGTCTCGCGCATGAACGCGAACGGCGCGCCGCAGGCCGGGATCGGCGGCGGGAACAGCTGCAGCCAGACGTGCCTGCCGGCGACCCCGATCCCGGCGGCCGCGGCGGCCAGGACGACCACGCCCCAGGCCATGCGCCCGCCCCTGCCGCGCGGCGCATGCAGGCCGGCGGCGATTAGCACCACGCCCAGCGCGGCGAAGGCGATGCGCTGGAAGATGCACAGCGGGCACGGCTGCAGTCCCCAGGCGAACTGGCTGTAGATCGCGAAGGAGATCAGCGCGAAGCAGGCGGCGGCCGCGATCAGCATGCGGGCGCGGAACGACCAGGCGAATGGATTCATGGGGCCCTGGCGGCGGTGTCGGAACCGCCATTATCGCCCGCCACCCCGGCCCCGCACGACCGCCCGGGCCCGCGGCGCGGCCCGCCGTCGCCCGGGGCTCGCGGCGCGGCTGCCGGAACGAAAAAGCCCCGGCCAGGGCCGGGGCTTTCGGGACGACGGCGTCGCCGCGGATCAGGCGTCGTTCTGCGGACGGTCCACCAGCTCGACATACGCCATCGGTGCGTTGTCGCCGGAACGGAAGCCGCACTTGAGGATGCGCAGGTAGCCGCCCGGACGGGTGGCGTAGCGCGGGCCCAGGGTGGTGAACAGGTTGCCCACGGCGACCTTGTCGCGCAGGCGTGAGAAGGCGAGGCGGCGGTTGGCGACGCTGTCGGTCTTGGCGAGCGTGATCAGCGGCTCGGCGACGCGGCGCAGTTCCTTGGCCTTGGGCAGGGTGGTCTTGATCAGCTCGTGCTTGAACAGCGAGGCGGCCATGTTGCTGAGCATGGCCTGGCGATGGGCGCTGGTCCGGTTGAACTTGCGGCCGGCTTTCTGGTGGCGCATGGTCTTGGTTCCTTGCGGATTGGAAGGTTGAAACCCTGTACGTCTGTGTCGCCGTCCTGGCGCTGGAAGCGGACTGCGGATGGCCCTCGCCGGCATCCTTCGCCGGTCGTGCCGCGGGCTTGGCCCGTCGGCTCCCGCCGCCAGTGGCAGCGGGTGCACTGCATGGTGCTAACGCGTCGCGCGGGTGGCGGCCGAGCCGCTCCCGCGCGCGCTTGCTTCTCAGCCGAGCATGCCGTGGCTGGCGACGCCGGCCGGCGGCCAGTTCTCCAGCTTCATGCCGAGCGACAGGCCGCGCTGGGCCAGCACTTCCTTGATCTCGGTGAGCGACTTCTTGCCCAGGTTCGGGGTCTTGAGCAGCTCGACCTCGGTCTTCTGGATCAGGTCGCCGATGTAGTAGATGCTCTCGGCCTTGAGGCAGTTGGCCGAACGCACGGTCAGCTCGAGGTCGTCGATCGGGCGCAGCAGGATCGGGTCGACGCCCGGGGCCTGGCTCTTCTGGCTGCCGCGGTCGCGCTGGGTGAAGTCGCCGAACACCGACAGCTGGTCGGTGAGGATGTCGGCGGCGGTGCGCACGGCCTCCTCGGCGTCGATCGTGCCGTTGGTCTCGATGTCCAGGACCAGCTTGTCAAGGTCGGTGCGCTGCTCGACGCGGGCCGCCTCGACCTCGTAGGCCACGCGGCGGACCGGCGAGAACGACGCGTCCAGCATCAGGCGGCCGATCGCGCGGGTCTCCTCGTCGGGACGGCGGCGGGCGGCGGCCGGCTGGTAACCGAAGCCGCGCTCGATCTTCAGCCGGATGTTGAGCTGGGTGTCCTTGGTCAGGTGCGCGATCACGTGGTCGGGGTTGAGCACCTCGACGTTGTGGTCGGTCTTGATGTCGGCCGCGGTGACCACGCCCGGCCCGCCCTTGCTCAGGGTCAGGGTGGCGCTCTCGCCGGTGCCCATGCGGATCGCCACGTCCTTGAGGTTCAGAAGCACCTCGAGCACGTCTTCCTGCAGGCCCTCGATCGTGCTGTACTCGTGCAGCACGCCGTCGATCTCGACCTCGGTGATCGCATAGCCGGGGATCGACGACAGCAGCACGCGGCGCAGCGCGTTGCCGAGGGTATGGCCGTAGCCACGCTCGAGCGGTTCGATCACGACCTTCGCCCGGTTGCCCGAGAGGCGTTCGATCTGGGGACCACGGGGGCGCAGGACCTGGTTGGCGGTAACTGTCATATTCGTAGCATCTCCTGCAGGGCGGTCGCGCCCGTCGACGCGCAGCCCTGGACGTTTGGAGCCCCTTGCTGCCAAGGGGTGGCCCGTGCGTCGCACGGGCCGGGGGAGTTGTCGCTGGTGCCGCGGGTAGGCCCCGCCGCCAGTCCTTACTTCGAGTAAAGCTCGACGATCAGCGCTTCGTTGATGTCGGCCGGCAGGTCGCTACGGTCCGGGACCGCCTTGAACACGCCGGTGAACTTCTTCTGGTCGACCTCGACCCACGACGGGGTCAGGTCCATCGTCTGGGCGATGTTCAGCGACTCCTGCACGCGGAGCTGCTTCTGCGCCTTCTCGGACAGCGCGATCACGTCGCCGGACTTGACCTGGTAGGACGGCAGGTTCACGACCTTGCCGTTCACGGTCACGCCGCGGTGCGAAACCAGCTGGCGGGCCGAGGGACGGGTCACCGCGAAGCCCATGCGGTAGACGACGTTGTCCAGGCGGGTTTCCAGCAGCTGCAGCAGGTTCTCGCCGGTGTTGCCCTTCCGGTTCGAGGCCTTCTTGTAGTAGTTGCGGAACTGGCGCTCGAGCAGGCCGTAGATGCGCTTGACCTTCTGCTTCTCGCGCAGCTGGGTGGCGTAGTCGGAGAGCTTGCCCCGGCGCGCGGTGGCGCCGTGCTGGCCAGGCTTCTGCTCCAGCTTGCACTTGGAGTCGAGCGCGCGGGCCGGCGACTTGAGCGACAGGTCGACGCCTTCGCGGCGCGCGAGCTTGCAGGTAGGACCGATGTAACGTGCCATGTGCTTGTCGCCCCCTTAGACGCGGCGCTTCTTCGGCGGACGGCACCCGTTGTGCGGGATCGGCGTCACGTCGACGATGTTGGTGATCTTGTAGCCCACGTTGTTCAGCGAACGCACGGCCGACTCACGACCCGGACCCGGGCCCTTGATGCGCACTTCCAGCGACTTGACGCCGTAATCCAGCGCATCCTTGCCCGCCTTCTCGGCGGCGACCTGCGCGGCGAACGGGGTCGACTTGCGCGAGCCGCGGAAGCCCGCGCCGCCCGAGGTCGCCCACGACAGCGCGTTGCCCTGGCGGTCGGTGATGGTGACGATGGTGTTGTTGAACGAAGCGTGGACGTGCGCGATGCCGTCGGTGACGACGCGCTTGATCTTCTTCTTCTGCTTGCCTGCTGCCGGCTTGGCCATGTCGGTTGTCCTCGATTACTTCTTGATGGCCTTGCGCGGACCCTTGCGGGTACGGGCGTTGGTCCGGGTGCGCTGGCCACGCAGGGGGAGGCCGCGGCGGTGGCGCAGGCCGCGGTAGCAGCCCAGGTCCATCAGGCGCTTGATCGCCATGCCGACCTCGCGGCGCAGGTCGCCCTCGACCACGTACTTGCCGACCTCGGCGCGCAGGCGCTCGACTTCCGGCTCGGACAGGTCGCGGATCTTGGTGTTCGCCGGCACGCCCGCGGCCTCGCAGACGAGCTTGGAACGGGTACGGCCGATGCCGTAGATGCTCTGCAGCCCGACCCAGACGTGCTTCTGGGCAGGCAGGTTGACACCTGCAATACGCGCCATGCGCGGATCTCCAACTGGTTGGTCGACCGGGAGGGGCGCCCCCGGCTGAGTGAACACGAAATTGTAACAGGGTCCCGGGTTCTCTGGAAGCCGGAGGACGCCCTGGAGCGCCCTCCGGCCCGGCATGGGGAGTGTGCCCATGCTCCGGCGACGGAGCCGGGCTGGCCGGGGGTCTCCCCCCTGCCCCGCGCACTACTCTGGTGCGCGGCTGGCCCGGATCCACCCCCGCGCGGGACCGCCGCGGGAGTCGCCCATCGTGCCGGGGGAGGCTGTGCTCCGCGCCGGCGTGTGTCCTGCCCTCCTGGCCGGTGGGACCGGCGGCCGCTGGCCGCCCGGTTCCCGGACCCCGGCCCCGCCCCAGGCGGCACCGCTGGTCCCGTCCGACCGTCCCTGGCCGGGCCTGGGTCCGCCCACGCGTCAGCGCGTGCGGGACCCGCCCTTGAGGTTCGCCTTCTTCAGCAGGCTCTCGTACTGGTGCGACATCAGGTGCGCCTGCACCTGAGCGATGAAATCCATCACCACCACCACCACGATCAGCAGCGAGGTGCCGCCGAAGTAGAACGAGACGTTCAGTTCGTTGCGCATGAACTCCGGCAGCAGGCACACGAGCACCAGGTAGGCGGCGCCAGCGGCGGTGAGCCGGGTCAGGACCCCGTCGATGTACTCGGCGGTGGCCTTGCCCGGGCGGATGCCGGGGACCAGCGCGCCGGACTTCTTCAGGTTGTCCGCGGTCTCCTGCGAGTTGAACACCAGCGCCGTGTAGAAGAAGGCGAAGCCGGCGATCAGGCCCGCATACAGCAGGATGTACAGCGGCTCGCCCGGGGACAGCGCCTGGGCCACCCGCTGCAGCCACTGGGTCGAACCGGCCTGGCCGAACCAGGTGGTCGCGGTGGCTGGGAACATGATGATCGACGACGCGAAGATCGCCGGGATCACGCCCGCCATGTTGAGCTTCAGCGGCAGGAACGAGGTCTGGTTCATGTACGCGTTGCGACCGCCCTGGCGGCGTGCGTAGTTGACAGTGATCCGGCGCTGGCCCCGCTCGACGAACACCACGAAGAAGGTCACCGCCACCACCAGCACCGCGACCACGATCACCGCGATCGGGCTCATGTCGCCATTGCGGGCGGCCTCGACCGTGCTGATCACGGCGCTCGGCAGGCCGGCGACGATGCCGGCGAAGATGATCAGCGACACGCCGTTGCCGATGCCGCGCTCGGTCACCTGCTCGCCGAGCCACACCAGGAACATGGTGCCGGCGGTCAGGGCGACGATCGCGGTGAGCACGAAACCGGGGCCCGGCGCGTAGACCACCGGGATACCCGCTCCGGCGCCCTGGCTCTGCAATGCGACCGCGATGCCGGCCGACTGGAAGATCGCCAGCGGGATCGCGCCGATGCGCGACCACTGGGTGATCCGGCGGCGGCCCGACTCGCCTTCCTTCTGGATCGCCTTCAGGCTCGGCACGATCTGCACCAGCAGCTGCATCACGATCGACGCCGAGATGTAGGGGATCACGTTGAGCGCGAACAGGCTGAAGCGCTCCAGGGCACCACCGGAGAACATGTTGAACATGTCCACGATGGTGCCTTCCTGGCGCTCCATCAGCTGCAGCATCGCGTCCGGGTTCACGCCCGGCACCGGGATGAAGCAGCCGATCCGGTAGACGATCAGCGCACCGAGCACGAACAGCAGGCGCTGGCGCAGTTCGGTGAACTTGCCCGCGCCCGCCAGGCCCGACATTGCTCCCGCGCTTCGCGCCATGCCGTCCTTACTCCTCGATCTTGCCGCCGGCGGCCTCGATCGCCGCGCGCGCACCCGCCGTCACCAGCAGGCCCTTGAGCACGAGCTTCTTCGAGATCTCGCCCTGCTTGACCACCTTGGCCTTCTTCGCGGTGCTCGGCACCAGCTTCGCGGCGCGCAGCGCGGCGAAGTCGACCTCGCCGTCCAGGCGCTCGAGCTGGTACAGGAACACCTCGGCGGTGTCGGCCTTCAGCTTGGAGCGGAAGCCGACCTTCGGCAGGCGCATGTGCATCGGCATCTGGCCGCCTTCGAAGCCGGCCTTGATCTTGCCCTTGCCGGCGCGCGCGAACGAACCCTTGTGGCCGCGACCGGCGGTCTTGCCGAGGCCGGAGCCGATGCCGCGACCGACGCGGGTGCGCTCCTTGCGGGCGCCGTCGGCGGGCTTGAGCGTATTGAGCTTCATGTGCTTACTCCTCGACCCGGACCAGGTAGTGGACCTTGTTGATCAGGCCACGGACCTGCGGGCTGTCCTTCAGTTCGCGGACGTCGTTGAGCTTGTTCAGGCCCAGCGCGCGGACCGACAGGCGGTGCTTGGCCTGCGTGCCGCGCAGGCCCTTGACCAGACGCACCTTCACGGTGCCGGTACCAGCCTGGTTCTTAGCCATTGAGGATCTCCTCCACCTTCTTGCCGCGCTTGGCCGCGATACGGGCCGGCGAGTGCATCTGCTCGAGACCCTTGACCGTCGCGCGCACCAGGTTGATCGGGTTGCGCGAGCCGACCGCCTTGGCCAGCACGTCCTTCACGCCCACCGCCTCGAGCACGGCGCGCATCGCGCCGCCGGCGATCACGCCGGTACCCTCGGAAGCCGGCTGCATGAACACCCGCGCGGCGCCGTGGCCGGCCTTGACCGTGTGCCACAGGGTCGGGCCGTTGAGATCCACGGTGCGCAGGTTCTTGCGCGCGTACTCCATCGACTTCTGGATCGCGACCGGCACTTCGCGCGCCTTGCCGTAGCCGAAGCCGACCTTGCCGTTGCCGTCGCCCACCACCGTCAGCGCGGTGAAGGTGAACTGGCGGCCGCCCTTGACGGTCTTGCTGACGCGGTTGACCGCGATCAGCTTCTCGATCATGCCGTCGTCGATCTCTTCCCGGTCGCGATTGCGATCGCGGCCGCGGTTCTCACGAGGTTCTGCCATTGCCGTGTCTCTGTCTGGAAGGGAATTTCGCGGCTTGGCCGCTTATCGTTGTGGTCTGGAGCGGTGGATCGCTTCCGGCGGGCAGAAGCCGCGGAGCGCCCGGCACAGCCCGTGCCGGCGGGTCAGGCAGGAAGGCGGCGCGGACCTGGCCGCGTCACCCCCGGATCAGAACTGCAGGCCACCCTCGCGGGCGGCATCGGCCAGCGCCTTCACGCGGCCGTGGTAACGGTAGCCCGAGCGGTCGAAGGCGACCTTCTCGATCCCCGCGGCCTTGGCCTTCTCGGCAATCGCGCGGCCGACCTTGGCGGCGGCCTCGATGTTCTTCGAGCTCTTGAGGCCCTCGCGCACGTCGGCCTGGGTGGTGCTGGCGGCGGCGAGCACCTTCGAGCCGTCGGCGCTGAAGACCTGGGCGTAGACGTGCTGGCCGGTACGCAGCACCGACAGGCGCGGAACGCCGAGTTCGCGGATGCGGGCGCGGGTCGACTTGGCGCGGCGCAGGCGGGCGATTTTCTTGTCCATGGTTCTTGGTCTCTACTGGAAGCGGATCGGCTGGCGGTGGCCCTGCCCGACCGGCGGGGCCTGCCGCATTACGCCTTCTTGGCTTCCTTGCGGATGATGGTTTCGTCGGAGTACTTCACGCCCTTGCCCTTGTAGGGCTCCGGCGGACGGAATCCACGGATCTTGGCGGCGACCTGGCCCACCAGCTGCTTGTCGGCGCCGGCCACCACGACCTCGGTCTGGGTCGGCGTGGTGATGGTGATGCCCTCGGGGGCGGTGAACACCACCGGGTGCGAGTAGCCGAGCGACAGGTTCAGGTCCTTGCCCTGGACGGCGGCGCGGTAACCCACGCCCACCAGCTCGAGCTTGCGCTCGAAGCCCTGCGACACGCCGTGAACCATGTTGGCGACGATCGAGCGCAGGGTGCCGGTCAGCGCGATCTGGGAGGCGTCGGCCGCCGACAGGTGGGCGTTGCCGTCCTCGATGCGCACCTCGATGCCGGCCGGCTTGGCCACGCTCAGGGTGCCCTTCGGGCCCTTGACGCTGATCGATTCGGCCTGGGCATTGATCTCGACGCCCTTCGGCAGGGCGATGGGCTTCTTGGCGATGCGGGACATGTGCGTTACTCCCTTAGGCCACGAAGCACAGGACCTCGCCGCCGACGCCCTGCTGGCGCGCCTGCGCATCGGTCATGATGCCCTTGGAGGTGGAGATGATTGCGATGCCGAGGCCACCGAGGACCTTGGGCAGCGCGTCCTTGCCGCGGTACTGGCGCAGGCCCGAGCGCGACACGCGCTTGAGCTGCTCGATCACCGGACGGCCTTCAAAATACTTGAGTTCGATCTCGAGCTCGGCCTTGGCGCCGTTCTCGATCACCCGCAGGCCGCTGATGTAGCCCTCGTCCTTGAGGACGTTGGCGATGGCGACCTTGATCTTGGAGGACGGCATCTTCACCGTCGGCTTGCCGACCGCGGCCGCATTCTTGATGCGGACCAGCATGTCGGCGATGGGATCAGTCATGCTCATGGAAGTTCCTTATGAACGCACCGATATCCGCTTTCGCGAAATCTGTCGAGTTGTTCCCCGAACCGCCACCGGGGCGGTCGGGGGGCCGCCAGGCGTGCCCGGAGGATCGGGCAAGCCGGCAATTATATACGAACCCGGCCGCGCGGTGGTGGCCTGGTCCCTCCCCGGCCGCGGCCGGGGGCGGCGCTTACCAGCTGGCCTTGCGCAGGCCCGGCACGTCGCCGCGCATCGTGGCCTGGCGCAGCATGTTCCGGCCCAGGCCGAACTTCGAGTAGACCGCGCGCGGGCGCCCGGTGAGGGCGCAGCGGGTGGTCTGGCGCGCCGGGGAAGAATCGCGCGGCAGCTTCTGCAGCCTGGTCGCGGCCTCGATCTTCTCCTCGTAGCTCGCCGTCTGGCTGGAGATGATCTTCTTCAGCTCCTCGCGCTTGGCGGCGTACTTCTTCACCAGCTTGGCGCGCTTGGCCTCGCGGTTGACCATGGAGGTCTTCGCCATGTGTATTTCCTCAGTTGCGGAACGGGAAGCGGAAGGCCTCGAGCAGGGCCTTGGCTTCGGCGTTGGTCTTGGCGGTGGTGGTGATGGCGATGTCCATGCCGCGGAGCGCATCGACCTGGTCGAAATCGATCTCCGGGAAGATGATCTGCTCCTTCACGCCCATGTTGTAGTTGCCGCGACCGTCGAACGACCGGGCGGACACGCCGCGGAAGTCGCGCACGCGCGGCAGCGCCACGTTGATCAGGCGGTCGAGGAACTCGTACATCCTCGCGCGGCGCAGGGTCACCTTGCAGCCGATCGGCCAGCCGTCGCGGATCTTGAACGAGGCCACCGAGATGCGCGACTTGGTGACCACCGGCTTCTGGCCGGCGATCCTCGCCATGTCGGCGGTCGCGTTCTCGAGGATCTTCTTGTTCGCGGCGGCCTCGCCCACGCCCATGTTGAGCGTGATCTTGGTCAGGCGCGGCACCTGCATGATGTTGTCGTAGCCGAACTGCTCCATGAGCTTCGGCACGACTTCATCCTTGTAGAACTTTTCCAGACGGGTCGTCATTGTCTTCTTTCCTGGTGATCAGGCGGCCTTGATCAGACCGCCTCGCCACTCGAGCGGAACACGCGCAGCCGCCGTCCATCCTCGAGCACCTTGGTACCGACGCGCTCACCCTTGCCGGTGGCAGGGTTGAACAGCATCACGTTCGACGCGTGGATCGGCGCCTCGCGCTCGATCACGCCGCCGGGCTGCCCCGCCTGGGGGTTGGGCTTGGTGTGGCGCTTGACGATGTTGATGTTCGAGACGACGACCTTGTCGCCGAGCACGCGCACCACCTCGCCGGTCTTGCCCTTGTCCCGCCCCGCGATCACGATGACCTGATCGCCTTTCCTGATTCGCTTAGCCATGGTCTTGTGTCCTTCCGCTCACAGCACTTCAGGAGCGAGCGAGACGATCTTCATGAACTTCTCGGAACGCAGCTCGCGGGTCACGGGCCCGAAGATGCGAGTGCCGATCGGCTCGTGCTTGTTGTTCAGCAGCACCGCGGCGTTGCCGTCGAAGCGGATCAGCGAACCGTCGGGGCGACGCACGCCCTTGCGGGTGCGCACCACGACCGCGTCGTAGACCTCGCCCTTCTTCACCTTGCCGCGCGGGATCGCTTCCTTGACCGACACCTTGATGATGTCGCCGATCGCGGCGTAGCGGCGCTTGGAGCCGCCGAGCACCTTGATGCACATCACTTCCTTGGCGCCGGAGTTGTCGGCCACGTCGAGGTGGCTCTGCATCTGGATCATTGGACGCGTCCTCCGTTATTCGGCAGCGCGGGCGACGATCTCGACCACGCGCCAGTTCTTGGTCTTCGAGATCGGGGCCACTTCCACGAGGCGCACGATGTCGCCTTCCTTCGCGGAGTTGTCGGCATCGTGGGCGTGCAGCTTGGTCGAGCGGCGGATGTACTTGCCATAGAGCGGGTGCTTCACGTTCCGCTCGACGAGCACGGTCACCGTCTTGTCCATCTTGTCGCTGACCACCCGGCCCTGGACCGTGTTCTGCTTCTTTTCGCTGTTGTTCATGGTCTATGCCCTACTTCTTCGCCGACAGCAGCGTGTTGACGCGCGCGATCTCGCGGCGAACGCGACGCAGTTCGTGCGTCCTGGTCAGCTGGCCGGTCGCCTTCTGCATGCGCAGGGCGAAGCGTTCCTTGTGCAGGTCCAGCAGATGGCCCTGCAGCTCTTCGGCGGACTTGCCGCGCAGTTCCTTGATCGTAGCCATCAGCGCACCGTCCGGGTCACGAAAGTGGTGGTGACCGAGAGCTTGGCGGCCGCCAGGCGGAACGCCTCGCGCGCCGTCTCCTCGGGCACGCCCTCGATCTCGTAGATCATGCGGCCGGGCTGGATCTGCGCGACCCAGTACTCGACCGAACCCTTGCCCGAGCCCATGCGGACTTCGATCGGCTTCTTGGTGATCGGCTTGTCGGGGAACACGCGGATCCACATCTTGCCGCCGCGCTTGACGTGGCGGCTGATCGAACGGCGCCCGGCCTCGATCTGGCGGGCCGTGATCTGGCCGGTCGAGGTGGCCTTCAGGCCGTACTCGCCGAAGCTGACGGCATTGCCGCTCCACGCCAGGCCGTCGTTGCGGCCCTTGTGCATCTTGCGGTACTTGGTTCGCTTGGGTTGCAGCATGGTTTAGTCCCTCGCCTCGCGATCGCCGCGGTCACGGCGCGGGCCACGCGGGCGCTCGCGGTCACCACGGTCGCCGCGATCGTTGCCGCGCGGCGAATCGTCCTGCTTCTCCTGGCCGACCTGGGAGAAGTCGAAGACCTCGCCCTTGTAGATCCAGACCTTGATGCCGATCACGCCGTAGGTGGTGCGGGCCTCGGCGAAGCCGTAGTCGACGTCGGCGCGGAGCGTGTGCAGCGGCACGCGGCCTTCGCGGTACCACTCCGAACGCGCGATCTCGGCGCCGTTGAGGCGGCCGGCGACGTTGACCTTGATGCCGAGCGCGCCCAGGCGCATCGCATTGCCCACCGCGCGCTTCATCGCGCGGCGGAACATGATGCGGCGCTCGAGCTGCTGCGCGATCGACTCGGCCACCAGCTGGGCGTCGAGCTCGGGCTTGCGCACCTCGGTGACGTTGATGTGCGCGGGCACGCCCATCATCGCCGACACGTCCTTGCGCAGCTTTTCGATGTCCTCGCCGCGCTTGCCGATCACAACGCCCGGGCGGGCGGTGTGGATCGTCACGCGCGCGGTCTTGGCCGGGCGCTCGATCAGGATCCTGCTGATGCCGGCCGCGGCCAGGCGCTTGCGCAGCATCTCGCGCACCTTCAGGTCCGCCGTCAGGTACTCGGCGTATTCCTTCTTGCCGGCGTACCACTTGGAGTTCCAGTCCTTGGCGATGCCGAGGCGGATGCCGGTGGGATGAACTTTATGACCCATTTACTTGCCCTCTCCCACGACGACGGTGATGTGGCTGGTGCGCTTGAGGATGCGCGTGCCGCGGCCCTTGGCCCGCGCCATGAAGCGCTTCAGCAGCGGACCTTCGTCGACCGTGATCTTCGCGATGCGGAGCTCGTCGATGTCGGCGCCGGCGTTGTTCTCGGCGTTGGCGATCGCGGACTCGACCAGCTTCTTGATCAGGTGCGCCGCCTTCTTGTCGGAGAACTTGAGCAGGTTGACCGCGCGCTCGGCCGGCAGGCCGCGAACCTGGTCGGCGACCAGGCGCGCCTTCTGCGGCGAGATGCGGGCAGTGCGCAGCACCGCGGTGCGCTTGTTGACCTCGGAGCGCGCCCGCTTGGCTTCTTCGTGCTTGGCTCGTGTTGCCTTGTCCATCGTGCGCTCCTTACCTGCCCGACTTCTTGTCGCCGCCATGACCCTTGAAGGTCCTGGTGATGGCGAACTCGCCGAGCTTGTGGCCCACCATGTTCTCGTTGATCAGCACCGGAACGTGGTTGCGGCCGTTGTGGACGGCGATCGTGAAGCCCACCATCTCCGGCAGGATCATCGAGCGGCGCGACCAGGTCTTGATCGGCTTCTTGGTGTTGCCCGCGGCCTCGACCTTCTTGATCAGGTGATGGTCGACGAACGGACCCTTCTTCAGTGAACGTGCCATGCTCTATCAGCTCCTGCGGTCGCGCACGATGAACTGCTGCGTCCGCTTGTTCTTGCGGGTCTTGTAGCCCTTGGTCGGCACGCCCCACGGGGTGACCGGGTGCGGGTTGCCCTGGCCGGCCTTGGCTTCGCCGCCGCCGTGCGGGTGGTCGACCGGGTTCATGGCCGCGCCGCGGACGGTCGGCTTGATGCCGCGCCAGCGCTTGGCACCGGCCTTGCCCAGCTTCTCGAGGTTGTGCTCGACATTGCCGACTTCGCCGATGGTCGCGCGGCACTCGGCCGGCACGCGGCGCATCTCGCCCGAACGCAGGCGGATCAGCGCGTACACGCCTTCGCGGGCGACCAGCTGCACGCCGGCGCCGGCGGCGCGGGCGAGCTGCGCGCCCTTGCCCGGCTTCATCTCGATGCAGTGCACCGTGGAACCGACCGGGATGTTGCGCAGCGGCAGGGTATTGCCGGCCTTGATCGGGGCGTCGTTGCCCGCGATCACCTGGTCGCCGGCCTTCAGGCCCTTCGGTGCGATGATGTAGCGGCGCTCGCCGTCGACGTAGCACAGCAGCGCGATGTGCGCGGTGCGGTTCGGGTCGTACTCGATCCGCTCCACGCGCGCCGGGATGCCTTCCTTGTCGCGCTTGAAGTCGATGATGCGGTAGTGCTGCTTGTGGCCACCGCCGCGGTGGCGGGTGGTGATCCGCCCGTGGTGGTTGCGGCCGCCGGTACGCTCCTGCGGCTCGACCAGCGCGGCGTGCGGCTTGCCCTTGTGCAGGTCGGGCGTCACCACGCGGACCGCGCTGCGGCGGCCGGGGGACGTGGGCTTGAACTTCATCAATGGCATGGGAGCTTCCTCAGGCCGTCGCGTTGATCACGTCGATCGACTGGCCCTCGGCCAGCGTCACGTACGCCTTGCGCCAGTTGCCGCGGCTGCCCTGGCGGAAACGGAAGGACTTGCTCTTGCCCTTCACGTTGACCACGTTGACCGCCTCGACCTTGACGTCGAACAGCTTCTCGACCGCGGCCTTGATGTCGGCCTTGGTCGCGTCCTTCGACACCTCGAACGCGTACTGGTTGGACACTTCCTGCAGGCGCGCGGTCTTCTCGGACACGCGCGGCGCACGGATCACTTCATAGAGCTTGGCGTCGTTCATGCCAGCCACTCCTCGATCTTCTTCACCGCCTCGGTGGTGACCAGGACGCTGTCGGCACCGACCAGCGCGACCGGGTCCAGGCCCTGCACGTCGCGAACCTCGACGTACGGCAGGTTGCGCGCCGACAGGTACAGGTTCTCCGAGGCGTCCTCGGTGACGATCAGCGGACGCCTGCCCAGGTCGAATTCCTTGAGCTTGGCGACCAGGCCAGCGGTCTTCGGCGCGTCGACGTCGAACGACTCGACGACCTTGATCCGGCCCTGGCGGTTGAGCTCGGACAGGATCACCGCCATGGCCGCACGATACTGCTTGCGGTTGACCTTCTGCTCGAAGCTGCGCGGCCGGGCGGCGAAGGCGCGGCCGCCGCCGACGAAGATCGGCGCGGTCAGCGCGCCGTGGCGGGCGCCGCCGCCCTTCTGGCGCTTCGACTTCTTGGTGGTGCCGTTGACCTCGGCGCGGGTCTTCTGCGCCTTGGTGCCGGCACGGCCGGCGGCCTGGTAGGCCACCACGACCTGGTGGACCAGGTCTTCGCTGAATTCGCGCCCGAACACCGCGTCGGACACGGACAGCTTGCTGTTGCTGCCGTTGATGGCGAGTTCCATCGTCATCTCTCCTTATGCCTTGCTCGAGGGACGGACGATGACGTCGCCGCCCGGCGCGCCGGGGACGGCGCCCTTGACGGCGATCAGGCCGCGCTCGGCGTCCACCTTGACCACCTGCAGGCGCTGGGTCGTCTGGGTCACGTGGCCCATGTGGCCCGCCATCTTCTTGCCCGGGAACACGCGGCCCGGGGTCTGGCGCTGGCCGATCGAGCCGGGCGCGCGGTGCGACAGCGAGTTGCCGTGCGTCGCGTCGCCCATGCTGAAGTTCCAGCGCTTGATCGTGCCCTGGAAGCCCTTGCCCTTGGTCACGCCCTGGACGTCGACCAGCTGGCCGACCTCGAAAATGTCGGCCTTGATCTCGCCGCCGACTTCGAAGTCGCCGATCTTGTCGGCGGCGACGCGCAGCTCCCACAGGCCGCGGCCGGGCTCGACCTTGGCCTTGGCCAGGTGGCCGGCCTCGGGCTTGGTGAGCAGCGAGGCGCGGCGCACGCCGGCGGTGACCTGCACGGCGCTGTAGCCGTCGGTCTCGACGGTCTTGATCTGGGTGATGCGGTTGGGCGTGGCTTCGATCAGGGTCACGGGCACGGACTTGCCGTCCTCGGTGAACACCCGGCTCATGCCGGCCTTGCGGCCGACGATGCCCAACGAATGGATCTTCGCGGTCATGGTTCGGGGCCTCAGGTCAGCTTGATCTGGACGTCGACGCCAGCCGCGAGCTCGAGCTTCATCAGCGCGTCCACGGTCTTGTCGTTGGGGTCGACGATATCGAGCACGCGCTTGTGCGTGCGGGCTTCGTACTGGTCACGCGCATCCTTGTCGACGTGCGGCGACGTGAGGATGGTGTAACGCTCGATCTTGGTGGGCAGCGGGATCGGGCCGCGCACCTGCGCGCCGGTCCGCTTGGCCGTTTCGACGATCTCGCTGGCCGAACGGTCGATCAGTCGGTGATCGAACGCCTTGAGCCGGATCCGGATTTTCTGGTCCGCCATGACGGAATTCCTTCGTTGAAAGAGCGACGGGCCCGGCGGCTGGGTGCGCCGGACCCCGTTTTCGGCCCCCATGCCGCCAGGCATACCGCGCCTGGCCACCCGGGGAACGGGAAAAAAACAGGGCAGACCGGTCGCCCGGCCCGCCCAGACCTGGATCGCAAGCGTGCCAAAACGCCCCGCCTATGTGTCCCGGAGACCTCCGGAACGGGCGGAGCACCTGCCACGCGACAAGATCCCTGTCTGGCGAAGACGAGGCACTTCCTGCACCTCATTTCGCGGTTCCGCTGTCGCCCGGACAGGCTCGGCAGCGGGGAGTCGAATATTATGGAACCTTCACGATCCGGATGCAAGCACTGTTCGCATCCGGACGGTCCGGGTGGGGCGGCCTGCTCCCTGCCCGCCCCGGCCGCCAGCAGGCGCCGGGCCCGGCCTGTCCGGTCGCCGGGCCTGGGAGCCCGGCGTCCGGTTCACGGCCCCGCCGTCGCGGGGCCCGGGTGCTTACTTGATGATCTTCGACACCACGCCGGCGCCGA
>Ga0207873_1000143_pt1 | contig 77152 bp, 56 predicted proteins | sample BGWIniCompost_FD_187373 | JGI IMG/M metagenome (GOLD analysis project Ga0207873, IMG submission 187373) | Cellulose adapted compost microbial communities from Newby Island Compost Facility, Milpitas, CA, USA - BGW Initial Compost (SPAdes)... ... | reverse complement strand
CGCGGTCCGAACTCTCACCTATTCCCCTGACGGAACCCACCTCGCCACCGCCACCCGAAACGGCACCATCCACATCTGGAACACCACCACAGGACAACCCATCCACCACATCACCGACCACATCGACCCCGTCAGGGCCCTCACCTATTCCCCTGACGGCACCCACCTCGCCACCGCCACCCGAAACGGCACCATCCACATCTGGAACACCACCACAGGACAACCCATTCGCCGTCTCGTCGACCACGCCGGTTTTGTGACCGCCCTCGCTTACTCCCCTGACGGAACCCGCCTTACCGCCGCCACAGACAACGGTGCCTTCCACGTCTGGGATGCCACCACCGGCAAACCCATTCACCGCCTTATCAGCCCCACCAGCTCTGCCAGGGCCGTCGCCTACTCGCCTGACGGAACCCACCTCGCCGCCGCCCGAGATTACGGCACTATCCTCATCTGGAACGTCGCCACAGGCCGCCTGGTCCACCGACTCACTGAACACGCCGGTTTCGTACGGGCCCTCACTTACTCCCCTGACGGCGCCCACCTCGCCACCGCCACCAACGACGGCACCATCAAAATCTGGAACACCACCACAGGGCAACCCATTCGCCGTCTCGTCGACCACGCCGGTTTTGTGACCGCCCTCGCTTACTCCCCTGACGGAACCCACCTCGCCACCGCCACCCGAAACGGCACCATCCACATCTGGGACACCGCCACAGGGCAATCAATCCTCCAATTCGCTGAACACACTGGCGTCATCAACTCTCTCGCTTACTCCCCTGACGGAACCCACCTCGCCGCCGCCACCAACGACGGCACCATCCACATCTGGGACACCAGCACAAGAAATCCCGTCGCGACCCTGATTCCGCTTAAAGACGGGTGGGCCGCACTCGGGCCGAGCGGTCTTACCTACAAGCTGGAGGGGACGCCGAACGGGGAGTTCTGGTACACGGTCGGGCTGTGCCGGTTCGAGCCGGGCGAGTTGGATCCGTATGTTCCACAGCTGCGGCGACTGCCCGCCGACGCCCCGCTCACCGATCTCACCTGATAGTCCATATCAGACAGTCTGATATGGACGCACCGGCCTGATCGCGCTGTTCGGCGCAGCACAAAGGGGTACGCCCGCCGCGCGTGGTGGGCATCGCGGCGGGCGTACCCCGCTTGCTTGGGTATGTCGTTCTCAGTTCAGGGTCGCGTCGAGGGTGATCTCCACCGCCGACAGCGCCTTAGAGATGGGGCAGTTGGTCTTGGCGTCCTGAGCGAACTTCTGGAACTCGTCGGCGCTGAGCCCAGGCACCGTGGCGACGGTCCGCAGGTCGATGCGGGTGACGGCGAAGCCGCCCTCCACGGCCGACAGGTGCACCGTAGCGGTGGTCTCCACCGACTGTGCCGGGTGGCCGGCACGCTCCAGCGCCGCGGACAGCGCCATCGAGTAGCAGCCGGCGTGGGCCGCGGCGATGAGCTCTTCGGGGTTGGTTTGGGCGGGCTCACCCTCCTCGAATCGGGAGGTGAACGAGTACGCCCTGTCGACAGCGCCGCTGGCCGTGCGGACGGTCCCGCTCCCGCTGCGCAGGCCACCGTTCCAGACGGCGGAAGCTGATCGAGCCGGCATGATCTCCCCTTTTGGTCAGCCGATTGGACAGTGTGACTGATCGCGGCACAGAGCCTAGTAGGCGTCCCGGCGTCGGGCATGACTAACCGCCGCGGAAGTGATGCGCGATTCAGCCAGAATCCGACAGCGGTGACACATCACTTGATCATGGTCAAACCCGATGATCATCCGCGAAGCATAGGTGGATTGACACTCCAGACAAGCTGCCTTAAAGTAAGCTTGCGGAAAGCGCTTTCCGCCCTCTGGGCACGGGAAGCCACATCCGTCGATGGGTCTCGGCCTCACCCGTCCACGGTGACCTCGACCGGATGCCCGTCCCGCGGCGCGATCGGCGGCTGCGGAGACGCCCGGCATGAGGATTCCATCCCGGATCCGGTCCCGCACGCCCGGACAGTTCCTCACCGCCTGGCTGCCCACGGGCGACCCATCCGGTTCCCCGACGGAAGGTACCTGTCATGCGCAGACCACGTAGGCGCCTGTCCGCTCTCCTGGCCACCACCACCTTCACCGCACTCGTCACCGCTCTGGCCCTGCCCTCCTTCACCGCGCAGGCGGCTAAGGCTCCCCAGGACGCGATGCTGGGCGTCAACCCCGGCGTCACAGTGATCCCGCAGGCCAACACCGACCTGCAGGGATGGGCGACCGTCAACGGCACCACCACCGGTGGCGGGAACGCCAACCCGATCACCGTGACCACCGCGTCGGCTCTGATCAGCGCGATGCAGTCCAGCCAGCCGGCGGTGATCCGGGTTCAGGGCACGATCGAGCTGGACGGCATGCAGGACGTGGCCTCCAACAAGACGATCATCGGCGTAGGCACCTCGGCCCGCATCGTCGGAGGCGGCCTGGACATTGACAGCGCCTCCAACATCATCATCCGTAACATCACCTTCGCGAACTTCGAGGATGACGCCATCAACATCACCGATGGCTCTCACCACATCTGGATCGATCACAACACCTTCACCAACGGCGATGACGGTGCGGTGGACATCAAGCGTGGTTCGGACTTCATCACGGTGTCCTGGAACCACGTCTACAACCACAACAAGACCATGCTGCTGGGCCATAGTGACAGCAACGGCAGCCAGGACCGGGGCCACCTGCGGGTGACCTACCACCACAACTTCTTCGACGGCACCACCCAGCGCCACCCGCGGGTCCGCTTCGGCAACCCGGTGCACGTGTATAACAACTACTACCGGAACAACTCCGGGTACGGTGTGGCCAGCACCTGCGAAGCCGGGGTCCTGGTCGAGGCCAACTACTTCGAGAACGTGGAGGACCCCACGCACGTCGGTGAGGGCAGCTCCCCGGGTGGCTCCCTGGTGTTCCGGAACAACTACCTGGTCAACTCCGGAGCGCCTCAGACCTCAGGCAGCGTCGCCTCACCGCCGTACTTCGTGGTGATGGACTCGCCGAGCAGCGTTGCCGCCATCGTCCGGGCGGGCGCTGGTGTTGGTCACATCTGACGCGGTCTACCGGTGGACCGGCCGGTCCTGACCGACACGCACGATCCTGACCGGTCCGGCACGCCATAACCTCCCCATCGACTGTGGGTCCGGGGTCCGGCCCGTCCGGGTCCCGGACCCCGTTGCGTCACCGGGTTCCTGGCGCAGGTGACGCCGTCACGCTGTCGTCTCTATATAGCTGTCGTCTAGATATCTGTCTCGCCGCACGCCCAGCACCGGACGCGCATGCGGTTGCCTATCCCCCACCTCAGCCGGCGTCCACCGCTCGGCGTCCCGCCTCCACAGGCCGAGCCAGCAACACCGGCGTTCCCGGGACGGTCAGGCGGATTCGCGGATGACGAGTTCGGTCGGCAGGATCACCGCCGACGGCTCCGCTCCCTCGATCCGGTCCACCAGCAGGCGTACCATCTCGACGCTGATCCGACTCAAAGGCTGCCGCACCGTGGTCAGACGCGGCACGGTGGACAGCGCGATCGACGAGTCGTCGAAGCCACCCACCGCCACATCCTCCGGGACCCGACGCCCGGCCTGACGCAGCACCGTCAACGCACCGGAGGCCATCAGGTCGGAGGCGACGAACACGGCGTCCAGGTCCGGCACCCGCTCCAGCAGCCGCGCCATCGCCGCCGCGCCGCCTTCCTCGGTGTAGTCGCCCATCTCCACCAGCGCGGGGTCGGACGGGCCGAGCACGTCGTGGTACCCGGCGAGCCGGTCCACACCGCCGGGGGTGTCGGCGGGGCCTGCGACGATCCCGATCCGTTTCCGCCCCAGCGCCTTCAGGTACGTCACCATCTGCCGCGCCCCGTCCCGGTCATCGGCGGCGACGTAGGCGACCGAGCGCTCGTACCCCAGGGGCCGGCCGCACGCCACCACCGGCACGTCGCGGCTGAGCAGCTCGTCGATCAGTGGGTTGCCGGCGTGGGTGGAGACCAGCAGCGCGCCGTCGACGTGTCCGGCCGTGACGTAGCGGCTGACACGGCGCCGGTCGTCGGAGTCGCCGGCGATCGTCAGCAGCAGCGTGATGTCGTACTCGGCGAGGGCCTGGGTGCAGCCCCGAAGCAGGATGCTGAAGTTGGGGTCCTCAAAGAGTCGGTCCTGCGGCTCGGAGAGGATGAACGCCACCGACTGGGAGCGTTGAGTCACCAGGCTACGGGCGTGCTGGTTGACCACATAGCCGGTTTTACGGATGGCTCGAGCGATGGCTTCCTGAGCGGCGCGGCTGACGTTGTGCCCACCGTTGAGTGCCCGCGAGACCGTGCCCCGCGACACTCCGGCCGCGGCGGCGACGTCGTTGATGGTGGGACGCGTCTTCGCAGAGCGCGTCCGGCGCGTGGGCTTGGACACACTCATCATTATTCAAACCTCACTGTCGGTCCCGACCCTCACCGGTTACGCCTTCACCGCACCGGCCATCAGGTCCACCCGCCAGTACCGCTGAAGAGTCAAGAACAGCGCGATCAACGGTAGGACCGACAGCAGGGCACCGGTGATGACCAGGGTGTACAGGGCGGGGCGGTCCGCTCCCTGGTTGAGGAAGGTGTACAGGCCGACGGTGATCGGGAAACGACTGTCGTCGCTGATCATGATGAACGGCAGGAGGAAGTTGTTCCAGATCGCGACGAACTGGAACAGGAAGATCGTCACGACGCCGGGCAGCATCATCGGCAGCGCCACCCGCAGGAAGATCCGGAACTCACTCGCGCCGTCGGTGCGGGCGGCTTCCACCACCGAGTCGGGCACCGCGGCGGCGGTGTAGATCCGCGCCAGGTAGATGCCGTACGGGCTGAGGATGCTCGGCAGCAACACCGACCAGTAGGTGTTGGTCAGCTCCACCCGCGCCAGCAGCAGGTACTGCGGGATCGCGAGGGTCACGGCCGGCATTAACACGCCCGCGAGCAGGATGTTGAAGATCACCTGGCGTCCGGGGAAGGAAAACTTCGCCAACGCGTACCCCGCCATCGCGGACACCAAGGCGGACAGGAACGCACCGCCCCCGGCGTACAGCACCGTGTTGAACACCCACCGCCAGTACACGCCGTCGCGGTAGGACGACAGGTCCCGCAGGTTCTCTGTCAGGCCCGTGCCGGGCAGGAAGGTGAAACTGTTGAACAGTTCCCGTCCGTCTTTGGTGGAGGCGACCAGGAGCCACGCCACCGGCAGCAGGCAGTACACGGCGCCGAGGATCAGCACCGCGGTTCCAATGCCGGCCAGGAAACGCGAGGGGCGGTCAGAGCTGGGGGTACGCGCCTGGCGTGTCAGAGGAAGGGTCGTGGTGGTCATTGCTCGTCCTGGAAAGCGCGTCGCTGCACCAGCCGTAGGAAGCCCAAGGAAAGCACCAGCGTGATCAGCGCGATCACGACGGAGGTCGCGGCGGCGAGGTAGATGTCGTCGCGGGCGAAGGCGTCCCGGTAGATCTTCATCAGGGGCGTCCACGTGGACGAGATGCTGTTGGTCAGGGGCCGCAGGGTGGTCGGCTCGCTGAACACCTGCAGGGTTGCGATCACCGAGAAGACCGTCGTCATGATCAACGCCGGCATCACCATCGGAATCTTGATCCGTAGTGCGATCCGCAGCTCCGAACAGCCATCTATCCGCGCGGACTCATAAATCTCGGCGGGGATGGCGCGCAGCGCGGTGTAGATGACGATCATGTTGAAGCCGGTGCCGCCCCAGACCGCGATGTTGGCCAGGGAGAAGAACACCGAGACCCGCCCGAGGAGATCCACCTGGGGCAGTCCGAGTTCCTCCAGCAGGTAGTGGAACGGGCTCACCGCGGGTAGGTACAAAAAGCCCCACATCAAGGTGGCGGTCACGGCGGGGACCGCGTACGGCAGGAAGATCGAGATCCGGGCGAAGCGCCGCGCCCGCACCCGTTGGGCGTCAAGCAGGAGCGCGAACAGCAGCGCCGCGCCGAGCATCACCGGGGTCAGGATGCCGCCGTAGAGCAACACGCGCAGGGCGCCCCGCCACAGCTCCATATCCGTGACGGCGTCACGGTAGTTGTCCAGACCCGCCCACACCTCCGAGCGGGCGCCGGGCCCCAGCCCCAGTCCGCTGACCTGGACCCGCCGCAGGCTCAGATAGACGGTGTAGATGATCGGCAGCAGCAGGAACAGCACGAACAGCACGATCGCCGGCGCCAGGAACAGATAGGGCGCGAGTCGGGGCCAGCGCCGCCGCGCCCCCTGCGCAGGGGGCGCGGCGGCGCTGGCTGGTTGGATCTCTGTGGTCGCCATCATTCCGCCAGAGCGAATCCGTTGTCGCGCATGTCGTTCACCGTGGCCTCTTGCATGTCGTGGACGGCGTCAGTGAACGGTGTGCCGTCGGTGATGGCGGCGCCGAAGGCGTCCCGGTAGGTGCTGTAGGTGACGTTGACGTTCGGCCCCCAGGTGACCCCCACCGCGGTATCAGCGATCTCGCTGGCGAGGCTGTAGAAGTCCGGCTGGTTGCTGAAGAACTCCGGCGGCTCCTGCAGCGCCGGGCTGGCCTGCGCCTGCCGGGAGGCGGGGTAGATGTTGCTTTCCCGCACCAGCGCCGTCGTCGCCTCCGGGTCGGTGTTCAGCCACACCGCGAACTCGGCCGCCTCCTCAGGATGGTCGGAGTCGGTGGTGACCGCCGTGGAGGAGCCACCCCAGCTACCGGTGCGGTTCTCACCGGGTGTCCACTGTGGAAGCGGCGCCATGCCCCACAGACCGGCGGTGTCGCCCGCGACGCCTTCCAGCACCCCGGGGCCCCACACCGCGCTGACCCAGGCCAGCAGGGTGCCGTCGTTGAGAGCGGTGTTCCACTCCGGCGTGTACATCGGCTGATCGTCGATCACGTCCTCAGCGACCAGTCCACCCCAGTACTCCGCGACCCGCAGCGTGGCTTCATCATCGATCTCGACGTTCCAGGCGTCGCCTTCCACCTCCCACCAGGTGGCGCCCGCCTGCTGCGCCAGGCCGGCGAACCAGCCTGGGTCGTTGGCCGAGAACGTCGTCAGATACCGGTTGGGGTCGGCGGCCCGCACCGCGCGGGCGGTCTCGGCGAACTCCTCCCAGGTGGTGGGGACCGACAGGTTGAACTGTTCAAATAGGTCAATGCGGTAGTAGAGCATCATCGGCCCGGTGTCCTGGGGGATCCCCCAGACCGCGTCGGTGCCCAGCGTCACCTGCTGCCAGGTGCCTTCGCCGAACTCATCGGAGATGTCACCCACGTACTCCGACACGTCGGCGACCACCTCGTTACTGATCAGGGTGGGCAGTGCCTGGTACTCGGCCTGGATGAGGTCGGGCGCCTCCCCCGCCTCCGATGCGGCCAGGACCCGGGTGACCATGTCGTCCCCGCCGGCCTGCTCGACCACGGTGACCTGAACGTCGGGGTGGGATTCGTTCCAGATTTCGACCACGGACGCCAACTCAGGCGCCCAGGCCCAGTACGTCAGCTCGATCGGACCGTCATCGTCGGAGTCGCCACCACCGCATCCGGCCGCCAGGGTCGCCGCCACAGCCAGGGTCGCGGTGGCTTTCCCGGCGACGGTGGTCGCCTTCCCGAAGAACCTGTGTGGGGTACGCGGTGCGTCCGCGGTATTGCTCCACCGGTGTTGGTTGCGCCACATGCCAAGGGGGGACTTCATGTGTTTCTCGCTTCGTCTGTGTCGCGGTCAGTGACCGGAGGGCTGGAACGGTTGGAGGAACCGGCTCAGCGTGCCGCCGAACCGACGTCAGATAGGTCCCGACCAGTCGATTTTCTACTGTGAACGTTCACAGTGTTAGCTCAGTCACAAGGCCTGTCAAGACCGCCTCCTCCGTTTCGAACCCTTGTCCCACCCCTCATGCCCAGGGAATATTTCCTGTCAATACAGATAAATCTTCGAAGCGGGCTCCGGGCAACACGGAAAAATCGATGGCCCGCTCGGATTTTTGACGGACTCGGCTTAGTGTGAACGCTCCCAGCCCATTGCACTTCCGGAGGTCGTCGTGTCCCAAGCCCGGCCCACGTCACCGGACACTTCGTCCACGTGGGAAGTACCGCCCGGTGCCCCACCCGAGGGACAGGGTGCTGTGGTTCTGACAGGACTGGGCCTGCGCGGGTTAACCTCCATCGCCTACGGGGGCGACTACAACCCCGAGCAGTGGCCACCCCAGGTGTGGGAAGAAGACGTTGAGCTGATGCGGCAGGCCGGGGTGAACCTGGTCAGCCTCGGGATCTTCTCCTGGGTGCTGCTGGAGCCGTCGGAGGGGCGCTTCACCTTCGACTGGCTTGACCGCATCATGGACATGCTGCACAAGGCGGGCATCTTCGTCGACCTCGGCACCCCGACCGCGGTGCCTCCCGCCTGGTTCTTCCGCGCATACCCGCAGGCCCGACCGGTGGATCGCGAAGGGCACGTCCTCGGCGGTGGCTACCGCCAGACCTTCTGCCCCAGTTCCCCGGAGTACGCCGCCGCCGCGACCCGCATCACCGAGCAGCTCGCCCGCCGGTACGGCGATCACCCTGCGCTCGCGCTGTGGCATGTGCACAACGAATACGGGCAGGCGCTCGCCTCCTGCTACTGCCCGGTGTCAGCGGCCGCCTTCCGCAGATGGCTGCGTGCCCGGTACGCCGATGACCTGGCGGCGCTCAATGAGGCTTGGGGCACTACCTTCTGGGGGCAGTGTTACAGCGACTGGGAAGAGATCGAGCCGCCGCGGCTGACGCCCCACGTGGTCAACCCGTCGCAGCAGCTGGACTTCATGCGTTTCTCCTCCGACGAGCTGCTGAAGTGTTTCCAGGCTGAACGCGACATCCTGCACGCGCTCTCCCCCGGGGTCCCGGTCACCACCAACTTCCAAATCGCCAACTGCAAAGGCCTGGACTACTGGCGATGGGCGTCCGAAGTGGACGTCGTCTCCAACGACCACTACCTGCAGGCCGAACGCGCCGACAACTACATCGAGCTGGCGATGTGCGCGGATCTCACGCGCGGAGCAGCCGGCGGCCGTCCCTGGCTGTTGATGGAGCACTCCACCAGCGCGGTCAACTGGCAGCCCCGCAACATCGCCAAACGTCCCCGAGAAATGCGCCGCAACAGCCTGGCACACCTGGCACGGGGCGCCAACGGAGTGATGTTCTTCCAGTGGCGTGCTTCCCGCTTCGGCGCGGAGAAGTTCCACTCGGCGATGGTGCCCCACGGCGGCACCGAGACCCGGATCTGGCGTGAAGTCACCGAACTCGGCGCTGACCTGGCCACCCTCAGCGCTAAGGAGCCCGAGCTGTTGAACACCCAGGTCCTGGCCGACATCGCCATGGTGTGGGACTGGGAGTCGTGGTGGGCGCTGGAGCTGCCGTGGCGCCCGTCGGTCGACCTGAACTACCGCGAGCGAGTCGAGGCCTACTACACACGGCTGTGGCATCACGGGTTGACGGTCGACTTTGTCCAGCCCACGGGGGATCTGACGCGCTACCCGCTGGTGGTGGTCCCGAGTCTGTACCTGACGACACAGGAGGCGGCGGCGAACCTCACCTCCTATGTGGACAATGGCGGGACGCTGCTGGTTTCCTACTTCTCCGGGATCGTCGACGAACACGACACCATCTACCCCGGCAGTCACCCCGGTGCACTGCGGGAGGTCCTCGGTCTGAAGGTTGAGGAGTTCCTGCCGCTGCGGGCCGGGGAGCAGATCACGGTGGAGCCTGACATCCAGGCCGATGTTTGGGCCGAGCACATCGTGCCGACCGGCGCGGAGGTGGTGCTGCGCTACCTGGACGGCCCAGCCGCCGGAGGCCCCGCCGTCACCCGGCACCGGTTCGGCCGCGGTCAGGCCTGGTACGTATCCACCCGTCCCGACTCGGCCGGGCTGGACAGCATCCTGCGCCGGGTCTACGCCGACGCCGGCCTGGCGCCGCGCGAGCTGCCGCCCAATGTGGAGGTGGTTCGCCGCACCGGCAACGGCGTGAGCTACCTGATCGCGATCAATCACTCGGACCAGGACGTCACAGTGCTGGCCCGTGGGGTCGAACCGCTCACCGGGATCCGCCGCGACGGCACGCTTCCGATCCCCGCGGGTGAGGTCCGGATTCTTCGGGAGGAGTAAACCGCACCGCACGCTGTTCTGTGAACGTTCCCAGCCTGCGCTCGCCCAGAATTATCGGAAATAGCATGCCGATGCTCTATACATCTGCATCGATGAGCCGCCACACTTTTGGGAACGTTCACAGTTTCCCTTCCCCCGAGGGAGGCACCTCATGCCCGGATCACGCCTGAGACGAGCCCTGTCCTGGGCCGTGGCGGCGCTGCTGTCGGCTGGTCTTTTCACCGCTCTCCCCACATCGTCCGCGTACGCCGCATCGACCCTCGTCAACCCCGGGTTCGAAGCCGGCGCGAGTCAGCAGCCACAGGGGTGGAGCGAGAGCGGCCAGGTGTCGGCCAGCTACACCGAATGGGGTGGCCGCGCCAGCTCCTACCGCCTCGCCCACTGGGCCACCTCCGCGTACTTTGTGGAGACTTGGCAACGCCTCACCGACCTGCCTGACGGCACCTACACGATGCGGGCCTGGGTCCGCTCCAGTGGTGGGCAACGCGCCGCGTACCTGTTCCTGCGGAACTGCGGTGGCCCAGAAGCGCGGGTTTCCATCCCGGCGACCGGAGGCGACAACTGGCTGCAGCTCGCCGTCTCTACCCAGGTCCGCTATGGACAATGCACCGTGGGCATCGCCTCGGACGCGAACGGCGGGAACTGGCTCAACGTCGACGACGTCACCTTCACCCGTGATTCAGGCCAGGTCATGCTCCGGATCCGAGGCGGGGACTTATCCAGCCTGCCTAAGGGTGAAGCGATGGGCGGCGTGTGGCGGGACGCCAACGGCAACCCCGGAGACGCCCTGCGGATTCTGGCCAACGCCGGCATGAACTACGTTCGGCTCAGGGTGTGGGTGAACCCGGCCGACGGCTGGAACAACTCCGCCCGCGTGTTGGAGATGGCCCGCCGCGTCAAGGCCGCCGGGCTGGGCCTGCTGGTTGACTTCCACTACTCGGACCGGTGGGCCGACCCGGGGCAGCAAAACAAGCCAGCGGCCTGGTCCTCCTACAGCTTCCCCCAGCTAGTCCAGGCGGTCTACGACCACACCTACGCGCTCTGCAGCGCACTTCGCGCCCAGGGTACGCCCGCCGACATGGTCCAAATCGGCAACGAGATCAACAGCGGGATGCTCTGGCCCGACGGCAGCATCTCCAACTGGGATAATCTCGCGGCGCTGCTGACCAGCGGCGCCAACGCTGCCCGGGACGCTTGGAGTGGCACCCGGATCATGCTGCACCTCGCCGAAGGCGGCGACAACGCCGGCACCCGCTGGTGGTTCGACAACGCCGTGGCGCGGGGCGTGCCGTTTGACGTGATCGGCCTGTCCTACTACCCGTACTGGCACGGCACACTGGCGGATCTTCAGTACAACCTCAACGACGTGGCGGCCCGTTACAACCGTGATGTCGTGGTGGTGGAGACCGCGTACGGCTTCACCCTGCAGGAGAACGACTCCACCCCCAACATCTTCAACGCCAACCTGCAGCGGACGGCCGGCTACCCAGCAACCCCTGAGGGCCAAGCCCAGTTCCTGCGGGATCTCTCCGCCGTCGTGGCCGCGGTACCCGGTGGTCGCGGACTCGGCGTCTTCTACTGGGAGCCGGCCTGGACAGCGGTGCCCGGCAACGGCTGGGACCCGGAGGATCCGTCCTCAGGAAACGCCTGGGAAAACCAGGCCCTGTTCGACTACTCCAACCGGCTTCTGCCCGCCGCCACCGCCTTCTTCGGCGGTCGCTAAGTAGAGGAGTCACGAACTCTAATCAGTACGCCGGTTAAGCAGGCCCCGCCCTGGTGCTCATGCCCCGGGCGGGGCCCTCACGTTTAACCCGGCACATGAGCTCACGACGTGACGCTTAGTAACCGCATCACAGGCAGCCGGCTCGAGCACGCCAGCGTCTCGCTACCCCTCTAGGGGTGATGAAGCAACCCTAACCTCAAGTCGCAGGTCAAGCCCGCTTTTCGCGGCTCGGCACAGCCGATTTTTGCAGCGATCCGCCGGTTGTGCATCTGTACTGGTCAGAGCGTCAAAACTGAATGATCATGCTCGGCCCTGTTGAAGGTCCTTAAACGCCTCCCTCGTTGAGAAGTAGCGGTCTAGTTTTGCCCGCGTTGCCGCACCGCCTCGTAGACGACCAGGGCCGCGGAGGTGGCGACGTTCAGGGAGTCGATCCGGCCGCGCATCGGGATGCGGACCCGCTGGTCCGCCTCGGTGAGCCACCGGTCGGTCAGGCCGTGTTTCTCGGTGCCGACCACCACCGCGGTTGGCCTGCTCATGTCGACGTCGTAGTAGAGGGTGTCGGTGTCCGGGGTGGTGGCGACTATCTGGATCCCGTGCCGCCGCAGCCACGCGAGTGTCTCGTCGCTGCTGGCTTCGGCGACGGGGACGCTGAACACGGTTCCTTTGCTGGCGCGGATGATGTTGGGGTTTCCCCAGTCGGCGATCGGGTCGGCGGCGATCACTGCGTCTAGTCCGGCGGCGTCCGCGGTGCGCAGCATGGCGCCGAGGTTGCCGGGTTTCTCCACGGATTCGCAGACCAGAACCAGAGGGTTCTGGCCGATCTGCACCCGGTCTAGCCGCGCGTCGATGGCGGGCACCACGGCTAGCCAGCCGTCGGGGGATTCGCGGTAGGTGATCTTCTCGAAGATCCGGCGGTTGACTCGAATGATCTCCGCGTTGAGGGCGGCGACCCGCGTCAGGAGCGGCTCGGGGTCGGTCACCAACTCCGGACAGTAGTACAGGGCGCGGGGCCGGGTACCGGCGTCCAGTGCGAGGAGCAGCTCCTCCTGACCGTCCACAATGGTCAGTTTTTGTTGCTCTCGGGCGCGTCGGCGACGCAGCGCCGACAGGGCTTTGACCCGCGGGTTCGCGGTGCTTGTCAGCTCCAGTTCCCGCCTGGCCGCGGCATCCGACGACACCGCGCCATGATAGCCAGGCTTCACCGGTGGTAATCACCGGACACCGGGTCCGGCCGCGGCGTTTCCTCACCGGCTCACCGACCGTCACGCCCCACCGGCCCACCTACGGGTGCTGTGCCCGCGACGCCGCCCCACCGGCCGCGTACCGATCCGGGGTTTTCCGGCTCTGACAAGCGATCTTCTGACAGCTGTCGCCACTACTCGTTCTGATTTGAGGGGTTGACGCCTGCTGTGTGAGCGCTAACATCAGCGCAACACGACGGTAACCCACATCACACAGGACGGCGCTACGGCGCCCCTGTGGTGGGCCGTTCGTGCCGCTCACGAGCATGTTCGCGTCCGGGAAGGTGGTGAGCGTGGTGGCCACTGATGGCAGTCGGCCCGCCACCATGGCGGACGTGGCCCGGCTCGCTGGAGTGTCACACCAGACCGTGTCGCGGGTGCTCAACGAGCACGCCAATGTCCGGCCGGCCACCCGCGAACGCGTCCTCAACGCCATCCGCCAGCTGGATTACCGGCGCAACATGGCGGCCCGCACGCTGGTCACGCGCCGCTCCCAGATGCTGGGGGTCGTCACGTTCGACACCACGCTCTACGGTCCGGCTTCCACGCTATTCGGCCTGGAGCAGGCGGCGCGGGAGATCGGGTACGCGGTGAGCATCGTGTCGGTCCGCCGCATCGACCGGCAGGCGATGGCTGAGGCGGTGACAGCGCTGGCCGATCAGGCCGTGGCCGGCATTATCGTGATCGCGCCGCAGCGGATCGCGGTGGAGGCCCTGAACGATCTGCGGGTTCGAGGCGCGAGGGGCCGCATTCCGCTGGTCGCGGTGGAGGGTGACCACTCCGGGAAGTACCCGGTGGTCGCCGTCGATCAGAACGCCGGTGCGCGGCTGGTGACTAATCACCTGTTGGATTTGGGGCACACCACGGTGTGGCATGTGGCCGGGCCGCCGGACTGGCTGGAGGCCCAAGCTCGGGTCACGGGCTGGGAGGCCGCGCTGGCCGAACGTGGGGCCCCGGTTCCTGAGCCGTTGACGGGTGACTGGAGCCCAGCCTCGGGTTACCGGGCCGGGGAGGAGCTGGCGGCGCGTCTGGCCGCGTCGTCCCCGGGGGTTCCCGCACCCACCGCCGTATTCGTCGCTAACGACCAGATGGCATTGGGCATGTTGCGGGCATTCCACGAGCGTGGGATCCGCGTACCTGAGGACATCAGTGTGGCGGGCTTCGACGACATTCCGGAGGCCGCGTACCTCATTCCTCCCCTCACCACCATCCGGCAGGACTTCGGTGAGGTGGGACGGCGAAGTATGTCCCTACTGCTGAGCATGATCGACGCTCCTGAGGCGGCCGATGTGCCGCAGCGGGTGGTTGTTCCTCCACGCCTGGTGATTCGGGACAGCACTGCGCCGCCCCACCGATCCGATCATCAATAGCTCTCCGACAACCACACACCCCCACAAACCACGAAACCCGCGGGCTTACCACAACTGAAAACCGAGTCCTCTCACCCCTCCCGACCCCAGTTCCCTCACCCACCGAGGGAGGCGTTTCCCCACCCCCGGGAAGCGCACCGATCCTCACCCCCGGAGGTCGAACCCTATGACCGGCCCACCGTCCGACCGGACTGCACCGTCAAATGTGAACGCTAACATCGGCGGTATTCCAGCATCCGACTCCTATGTGGTCGGTGTGGACTTCGGCACCTTATCCGGGCGTGCCGTGGTCGTCCGGGTCGCCGACGGCACCGAAGTCGGCAGCGCCGTCTACGAGTACCCGCACGGAGTGGTGGACGAAAAACTCCCCGCCACCGGGGAGCCGCTGCCCCCGGACTGGGCGCTGCAGATCCCCGAGGACTGGCGGCAGGTGCTCCGCCACGCGGTCCCGGCGGCGGTACGGGACGCGGGGATCTCCCCAGAGCAGGTGATCGGCATCGGGACGGACTTCACCGCCTGCACCGTGCTGCCGACCCTGGCCGACGGCACCCCGCTGTGTGAGTTAGAGGAGTTCCGGGGACGCCCCCACGCGTACCCCAAACTGTGGAAACACCACGCCGCCCAACCGCACGCCGACCGGGTCACCGAGGTGGCCGCCCAACGCGGCGAGCCCTGGTTAGCCCGCTACGGGGGCCGGATCTCCTCGGAGTGGCAGTTCGCCAAAGCGTTGCAGCTGTTCGAGGAGGACCGGGAGGTCTACGACCGGACCGAATGGTGGATCGAGGCCGCCGACTGGATCGTGTGGGAGTTGTGCGGCCGCCACACCCGCAACGTCTGCGCCGCCGGCTACAAGGGGATCTACCAAGACGACTCATACCCGTCCCGGGAGTACCTGGCCGCGTTGGCGCCCGGCTTTGAGGATTTCGTCGCCACCAAACTCGAGCACCCCCTCTCACCCCTGGGCGGGCTCGCCGGGCGGCTCACCGCCCGCGCGGCAGCCGCCACCGGGCTGCCGGAAGGGATCGCGGTGGCGGTCGGCAATGTCGACGCCCACGTCACCGCCGCCGCAGCGCAGGCCACCGCGCCCGGCCACATGCTCGCCGTGATGGGAACCTCCACCTGCCACGTGATGTCCTCGGACCGGCTGGCGGAGGTACCCGGCATGTGCGGTGTGGTCCGGGACGGGATCGTCGCGGGCCTGTGGGGCTATGAAGCAGGGCAAAGCGGGGTGGGTGACATCTTCGCCTGGTTCACCCGGGAAGGTGTCCCACCCGCCTATCACGACGAGGCGCGGCGCCGCGGCCTCAGCCTGCACGAGTACCTCACCGAACTGGCCGCGGCGCAGCGGGTCGGCGAACACGGCCTAGTGGCGTTGGACTGGCACTCCGGTAACCGGTCGGTGCTGGTCGACCACACCCTCTCCGGGGTGATCGTGGGGCAGACCCTGGCCACCCGCCCCGAGGACATCTACCGGGCGCTGCTGGAGGCCACCGCGTTCGGGACCCGGATCATCGTCGACGCCTTCACCACCGCGGGGGTGCCGGTGGAGGAGTTCACCGTCGCCGGTGGCCTGGTCCGCAACGCGTTCCTGATGCAGGTGTACGCCGATGTGCTACGGCGGCCGCTGAATGTGCTGGACGCGGCCCAGGGCCCCGCCCTGGGGTCGGCGATCCACGCGGCGGTGGCGGCCGGGGCGTACCCGGACGTGCACGCGGCCTCCGCCGCCATGGGGAAGGTGCAGCGGCACGTGTACCGGCCCGACCCTGAACGCGCCGCCCGGTACGACCTGCTGTTCGCCGAGTACCAGCGGTTGCACGACTACTTCGGACGTGGTGGCAATGACGTCCTGCGGCGGCTCCGCCGGCTCCGCAACGAAACTCCCGTGTCGGCGCCGGCTGGGTCGGCTGCGTCCGCAGCGACGCCCTGACCCGGCTTCACTCATCAGGCTCCGGCCCGGGCGGCCGACTCCCCCCGCTAACCCCCGAGGACCCCCGGGCCGGTCCGCCGGCTCCCCGGTGCCGACCACCCACCACCGACACCCAACTCACAAGGAAGAGACGGAGGCATGACGGCACTCGACGAACGCGTGGCGACGCTACGCCGCACCGTCGCCGACCTACACGCCGAGCTGATCCGCTGGGGTCTGGTGACCTGGACCAGCGGCAACATCAGCGCCCGGGTCCCGGACAGCGACCTGATGGTCATCAAACCTAGCGGAGTGGCGTACGAGGACCTCACCCCGGAGTCGATGGTGGTCGTCTCCCTGGACGGCACGGTGGTGGAAGGCGATTACGCGCCGTCCAGCGACACCGACGCGCACGCCTACGTCTACCGCCACATGCCGTCGGTGGGGGGTGTGGTTCACACCCACAGTCCGTACGCCACGGCGTGGGCCGCCCGGGGGGAGCCGATCCCCTGCGTCATCACCGCGATGGCCGACGAGTTCGGCGGGGAGATCCCGGTGGGGCCGTTCGCGCTCATCGGAGGCGACGACATCGGCCGGGGCATCGTGTCGACCCTGTCGGGGCACCGCTCTCCCGCGGTGTTGATGCGCGGCCACGGCGTATTCACCATCGGCCCCACCGCCCGCGCCGCGGTGAAGGCCGCCGTGATGTGCGAGGACGTGGCCCGCACCGTCCACCTGGCCCGGGCCCTGGGCGAGGTGAAGCCTTTGGCCGCTGAGCACATCGACGCGCTCTACGACCGCTACCAGAACGTCTACGGACAACGCGCAGCGCACCCGCGTACCTCTCGATGACGAAGGAGACGACAGCGTTGAGTACGCCTACGCCCAACGTGACCCGCAAGCCCCGCATCGGCCTGCTGGGGATCATGCAGGCGCTCTACGACCACATGATTCCCGGCATCACCGAGCGTCAGGGCGCTTACGCGCAGCAGATCGCCGATCATCTGAGCGACATCGCGGACTGGACGGTCGGGGAGCCGGTGAAGAGCCGCGCCGACGCCGAACGCGTGATGCGGCAGTTCGTCAACGCCGACCTGGACGGCGTCATGGTGGTCATGCTGACCTACGGCCCGGCGATGCGGGTGGCCCGGCTGTTCAACGAGAACCGGCTCCCGGTGTGTCTGGCCAACATCCAGCCTGAGCCGACGGTGACGCCGGCCTGGGACATGGCTGACATGACCTACAACCAGGGCATCCACGGCGCCCAGGACACCGCGAACGCGATGGTGCGGGCGGGTCGGCCTTTCCACGTGATCACCGACGACTGGCGGTCCCCGTCGTTTGCAAAGCGGGTTGACCGGTGGGCCCGCGCCGCCCGGGCGGTCACCGCCTGGCGCTCGCTGAAAATCGGCATCTTCGGCTACGCCATGAACGACATGGGCGACATCCGGGTCGACGAGACCGCCCTGCTACGCGCCCTCGGGCCGGAGATCAGCTTCATCGCGCCGGGTGACCTGTGGCGGGGCATGAACGCGGTGACCGACGAGGAGGTCGCTGAGCTGCGGGCCTGGGAGGATCAGAACTTCGAGATCGACCCGCGGCTGTCCGACGAGGAGCGCAACGACCACGCCCGGATGCAGATCGCGATCGAGCGGCTGCTGGTCGAGCGGGGCTACGGGGCGTACTCCACCCACTTCGACGCCATTGGTGAGGATGGCCGGTTCTCCCGGCTGCCGCTGGCGGCCGCCTCCACCTTGATGGCGCGCGGCTACGGCTACGGCGCCGAAGGGGACGCGTTGGCGGCGGCGATGGTGTACGCCGGTCACCAACTCATCGGTGACGGGCACTTCACCGAGATGTACGCGATGGACTTCCCCACCGACTCGATCCTGATGAGCCACATGGGTGAGGGCAACTGGCGGATCGCACGGTCGGACCGTCCGGTACGCCTCATCAAGCGCTCGTTGGGGATCGGGCGCCTGGACGACCCGCCGACGTTCCTGTTCCAGTACCAGCCGGGACCGGCGACGCTGGCGACGTTGGTGTCGCTCGGTGGGGAGCGTTTCCGCATGGTTGTGGCCGAGGGCGAAAACCTCGACAGCCAGGAGCTGCCGGCGTTGGAGATGCCCTACGGCCAGTTCCGTCCCGCCAGTGGACTGCGGGACTGCATGGACCGCTGGCTGCGTGCCGGCGGCCCGCACCACCAAGTGATGAACCTCGGCCACCACGCCGAGGACTGGCGAGTGTTCTGTGAGCTCGCCGGTATTGAGTTCTGTGCCGTGTAGGTCCCGTCTTAGGCCTGATGGTGACCTGAGGGAACGGAGACGCCTATGCGTCCTACACACACACCCTATGGATTAAGCCGGCGGTCCCTGCTCGCCGGCACGGCCGGGATCGTCGCAGGCATCGGGTTATCCGCTTGTACTGCGGACGATCTGATCGGAAACCGCACCCGGGTGCGGTACTGGAATCTGTTCGGTGGCGGCGATGGCGCCCGCATGACCCAGATGACGGATGCGTTCATCGAGTCCCGCCCCGACATTGATTTCCGTGCCACCACCTTGGCCTGGGGCGCGCCGTACTACACCAAACTGGCGATGTCCGCCGCGGGTGGCCGCGCCCCAGAGTTGGCGATCCTGCATCTGTCCCGGCTCGGCGGGTACGCGCCGGGACGGCTGCTGGATCCCTTCCCCCTCGACATGTTGGCGGAGCTCGGCATCACCCAGGACCGGTTCCTGCCTGACATCTGGAACCGGTGCACGGTCGACGGTGAGCTGTACGCGATTCCGCTGGATACCCACCCGTTCGTCCTGTACTACAACGTCGACATCTGCCGCGAGATCGGTCTGCTGGACTCCAACGATCAGCTGATACCTCTGTCGGGCACCGACGAGCTGATCGAGGCGTTCGTTGAGGCGCGGCGCGTCACCGGGAATCTCGGGGTCAGCCTCAGTACCGGGGATGTGTCCCCGTGGCGGCTGTGGTGGACCCTGTACCGGCAGCTGGACGGTGAACTGTTCGATGAGTCCGGCACCGAGCTGATCCTCGATGAGGAACGCGGACTGGAGGCGCTGGAGTTCATGCGTCGCCTGTCGATCGAGGAGGAGGTGGCTCCTCGGGGAGCCGACTATCAGGCGGCGGTGGCGAACTTCAGCAACGGGCAGGCGGCTTTCCTGTTCAACGGCGGCTGGGAGGTCACCACCTTCCAAACCCAGCAGGTGCCGTTCAGCATGACCACGTTCCCCAACGTGTTTGGTAACACCAACCGCACCCAGGGGGACTGCCACTGCTTCGTGTTGCCTCACCAGCGCAACCGGGACTGGGACAACACCCGGGCCGCCTTGGAGTACGTGGCCTACATGCTTCAAAACAGTGTCGACTGGGCGGCCGGCGGTCACGTCCCCTCGTATCTGCCGGTGGTGGAGAGCCCTGAATACCTCAACCTGACGCCCCAGTCGCACTACCGCCACGCCGCGGAGAACGTGCAACTCGACCCGGACGTCTGGTTCAGCGGTTCGGCGTCGGACATGGAGAGCCAGGCGAGCGGCGCCTTCGGCGCGGTGCACGCCGGGACTAACACCCCCCAGGAGGCCCTCGACCAGTTCCGGGGTGCCTTACAGCGCCTGTTGGACACCCCGTCCCCCGTGTAAACCCCGCGACACGGCGCTCCTTTCCTCGTCCCCCGAAGGAGGCATCATGGCCGTGCACACCGCCGTTCGGCAGACCTCTGCCGCAGCGCCGTCCGATACCACCCGTACCCAGCCGTTGCTGTCCCGGCTGGGTGGGCTGTGGTTCGTTCTTCCATTCGTCATCGTCTATGCCCTGTTCATGGTCTGGCCGGTGCTGACCGGCCTGTGGAGCAGCTTCTTCAACACCAGCCTCGCCGGCGGTGACTCTGAGTTCCTTGGCCTGGACAACTACCTGGAGATGGTCAGGGACGACGCGGTGTGGACCTCGCTGTGGCACACCATCCTGTTCACGCTGCTGAGCACCCCACCCCTGGTGCTGCTGGGGCTGGTGATGGCCCTACTGGCGCACCGCGCCCGGCGCCTGGGCTGGTTCCTGCGCTTTGCCTACTTCGCGCCCTTCGTGCTGCCGGTCACCGTCGTCACCCTGATCTGGATCTGGCTCTACCAGCCGGGATTCGGGTTGATCAACGACGCTCTCACCCGGATCGGGCTGAGTGAGGTGGCCTGGTTAACCGACGAACGGGTCGCGATGATCGCGATCGTGCTGACCACCACCTGGTGGACGGTCGGCTTTAACTTCCTGCTGTACCTGGCGGCGCTGCAAGCCATTCCCCGGGAGCTGTATGAGGCGGCGTCGGTGGATGGCTCCTCATCGTTCCAGCAGCTGTGGCACATCACGCTACCGATGCTGCGACGCACCACGGGTTTGATCATCGTGCTGCAGCTCATCGCGTCGCTGAAGGTGTTCGACCAGGTCTACCTGATGACAGGCGGTGGCCCGAACTTCTCGACCCGGCCGATCATCCAATACATCTACGAGACGGGCTTCACGTCGTACCGAATCGGCTTCGCTTCGGCGATCTCCTACATGCTCTTCGCGCTGATCGTGGTGGTGTCGATCGCGCAGTTCAAGCTCTTCCCCGCGCGTGAGGAGTCCGCGTCATGACCAGATTACGCGCCGCCCTGGGCCGAACGACGTTCGGCGGGGCCACTCTGTCCCTGATCGGCCTGCTGCTGGCTCTGCTGTGGCTGGTTCCTCTGGCGTGGGCTGTGGACACCGCGCTCAAGCCGGAGGCCGAGACCACCGTCATGCCGGTGAGTTGGATCCCGAGCGAATTCACCCTGGAGGCGTTCCGCATCATCCTCGGACAGGGGGACATCATTCGCTGGCTGTTCAACAGCCTGCTGGTGGCGTCCCTGGTCACCATCCTGACGCTGGCCCTGACCAGCCTGGCGGCGTACGGCTTCTCCCGTACCACCTTCCCCGGACGCCGCTGGCTGTTCGCCGCGGTGCTGGCGGGCATCATGGTGCCGCCGCAGGTCCTGATCGTGCCGCTGTTCGATGAGATGCGGGCCCTCGGGCTGGTCGACACCTACTGGGGCATGATCCTGCCGCAGCTGGTGGCGCCGGCCATGGTCTTCATCCTCAAGAAGTTCTTCGACGGCATCCCCCGCGACTACGAAGAGGCGGCGGAGCTGGACGGCGCCAGTCGGCTGCGCATCTTCTGGAGCGTGGTACTGCCGATGTCCCGGCCGATCCTGGCGGCCGTTGGAATCTTCACCTTCATCTCGGCCTGGAACAACTTCCTGTGGCCGTTCATCGTCATCACTGACCCCGAGATGATGACGATCCCGGTCGGCCTGTACTCGGTCCAGGGTTCCTTCGGGGTGCGGTACGCCCAGACCATGGCCGCGGCTCTGATCGCCGGGCTGCCCCTGGTGATCCTCTACGCCATCCTGCAACGCCACGTCATTCGCGGCGTCGGCCAGGCCGGCCTGAAAGGGTAAGGAGATGAAACGGCCGACCATCATCGTGCTCGCGCTGCTGACCGCGGGCCTGGTCGGGCCGGTTCCCGGTGCCGCGGCGCCCACCGCGACTTCTGAGGCGGTGGGCGCCGCGGTACCCGGTGACTCGCAGGGCCGTGGCCGGCGGCACGGTCATCCTCTCGGAAAACGGCTCGATGATCGGCCCAGGTGGACAGTCCATCTTCGACGGATGGCTCGCCCACCACTACTACGACGCCGACGGTGATTTCCGGCTCAGTATCCGCCAGATCCGGTGGGGCCCTGACGGTTGGCCCCGCGTAGCCTAGGGAGTCCATAGTGCATAAAGCCTCGTTCACACTCGATCCTGCCTTCACCATCGCGCCGGTTCGCCGTCGCACCTTCGGCTCCTTCGTGGAGCATCTGGGGCGGTGCGTCTACAACGGCATCTACGAACCGGACCACCCCAACGCGGACGAGGAGGGGTTCCGCCGCGATGTGCTGGAGCTGACCCGGGAGCTGGGGGTCACCACGGTGCGGTACCCCGGTGGGAACTTTGTCTCCGGGTACCGCTGGGAAGACGGCATCGGGCCCCGCGATAAGCGCCCGGTCCGGCGGGATCTGGCCTGGCACAGCATCGAAACCAACCAGGTCGGGTTGGATGAGTTCATCAGCTGGTGCCGCAAGGCGAACGTGGAGCCGATGCTGGCCATCAACCTCGGCACCCGGGGTGTGGCCGAGGCGCTTGATCTGCTGGAGTACGCCAACCACCCCAGCGGCACCTACTGGTCAGATCTGCGGATCGCTCACGGCGCGACCAAGCCGCACAACATCCGGATGTGGTGTCTGGGCAACGAGATGGACGGCCCGTGGCAGATCGGCCACAAGACCGCCACCGAGTACGGCCGGTTGGCCGCTCAGACCGCCCGGGCGATGCGGATGGTCGACCCCGACCTGGAGCTGGTGGTCTGCGGCAGTTCCGGCTCCTCGATGCCAACCTTCGGGGCGTGGGAGGCCGAGGTCCTCACCCACACCTACGACGTGGTCGACTTCATCTCGCTGCACGCCTACTACGAAGAGACCGATGGCGACCTGGGGTCCTTCCTGGCCAGCGCGTTGGACATGGACCACTTCATCGACTCTGTGGTCGCCACCGCCGACCACGTGGGCGCCAAGCTGCGCAGCAAAAAACGCATCCAGCTGTCCTTCGATGAGTGGAACGTCTGGTACCTCAGCCGCTACCAGCAGCAAGGCAACCCCGTCGATTGGGAATACGCGCCCCGGCTGCTGGAGGACAACTACCACGTCGCTGACGCCGTGGTGGTGGGGAACCTGCTCATCTCGCTGCTGCGGCACAGCGACCGGGTCACCTCCGCCTGCCAGGCTCAGCTGGTCAACGTGATCGCGCCGATCTTCACCGAGCCCGGCGGCCCCGCGTGGCGGCAGACCATCTTCTACCCGTTCGCGCAGGCCTCCCGGTTGGCGAAGGGATCGGTGCTGCGGGTGGAGGTCACCGCTCCCCAGTACGAAACGGCCAAGTACGGACCAGCGCCGGTGGTCGACGCCGTGGCCACCCACGACCCTGAGTCCGGGGAGGTGACGGTGTTCGCCGTCAACCGCGCCATTGAGGACGAGACCGTCCTGACCATTGATCTGCGGGCCTTCAACGGCCTGGTGCCGGGTGACTCCACCTGCCTGTGGGACACCGATGTGTACGCCCGGAACAATGCCGAGCAGCCCGACCGGGTCCAGCCCCGGCCGCATCCGTCGGTCACGGTCGCTGACGGCACCGCCACCGTGGTGATGCCTCCAGTGTCCTGGAACGTCATCCGCCTCGTCCGCGACTCCGCCTGACGTGACTCTGTCTGACACGGTTCTGCCTGAGACAGGTGCTGTCTGACGGGCGCTGCCTGGGCGTACCCACCGCCTCGCTCCTAGTGCGCCCAAGGCACGCGCCCGTGCCGGCCACGGCTGGTCGACCTGGCGATTAGCGGTCGCCACCGGCCAGCCGTGGCCTGATCACCGCCCCCGGGTGACGTAGACTCCGGTCTATACCGGGCAGCCGGGACCAAGGGCCGAGGGAGGATGATCACGTGGACGAACACGGCGAACACACAGCACGGGTGTGGGTCGCCGACGAACTGCGTTTCCTGCTCCCCCCACGGCACCGGCACGGCGAAGCCATGGTGCCGGTGGACGGTGTGTCGTCGGCCGGCCACCTCATCGAATCACTGGGCGTACCGCGCACCGAGATCGGGGAGCTGCGCGTGGCGGGGCAACCGGCGGAGTTCTCCACCCGTCCCCGCGCCGGCGACCTGATTGAGGTGTTCCCCGTGCGGCGCCCGCAACCGGTACCCGAGTACCGCTTCATCCTCGACGTCCACCTCGGGGCGCTCGCCCGCCAAATGCGACTCCTGGGATTAGACACCGCGTACAGCAACGACGCGGAAGATCCGGAGATCGTGGCGCAGGCGAACCGAGAAGGGCGAGTGGTACTCACTCAGGACCGCGGCATTCTGCGTCGGCGTGCGCTGCGCGCCGGGGCGTACGTGCGCGGCAGCTCCGCGGCCGACCAACTCGCCGATGTGCTCGACCGGTTCGACCCACCACTGGCGCCATGGACCCGCTGCCTGACGTGCAACGGCTCCCTGGTCAAGGTCGACAAGCAGGACGTGTCGCATCTGCTGGAGCCCGGCACGCTCCGTGCGTACACGGAGTTCTCGCGATGCGCCGCGTGCGGCCAGGTCTACTGGCGCGGCGCCCACGCCGACCGGCTGCAGGAGCTGGTGGCTCAGGCCACCCGACGCCAGGGGTAGGCCTCCGCGCCTCCCACCGGCCGGTAGGGAGGTTCCCGGATCGATGAAGACGCCCAGAGAATGGATGGGGTGACGCTGGTGAGCGACGGTGTGACCATCACCTGGTTGGGACAGTCCGGTTTCCACCTGAGCGCTAACGGCGTCACCGTCGTGGTCGACGCGTTTCTGTCTCCATGGGAAGGACGCCTCTACGACCCGCCGATCACCCCCGACCAGCTGGGGAACGTCGACGTCGTGCTCTGCACGCACGAACACATCGATCACCTTGATCTGCCGACGGTACGCGCGCTCGCGCAGCGGCTGCCCTCCGCGGTGGTCGTGCTGCCCGCGCCTGTGGTGCCCATGGCGCTTGAGGCGGGGATCCCCGAACGGCAGGTGCTGGGCGCTCAACCCGGTACTGACCCGCTGCCTGGGCTGCCGGTCCCGGTGTACGCGGTGCCCGCCCGCCACGGGGTGGAGGTCGCCGACGCGTACACCTTCGGCACTGAACTCTCCGACGGCCAGGTCCGCTATCTGGGGTACGTCGTGGAGCTGGGTGGGGCCCGCGTCTACCACGCCGGCGACACCATCACCTGGCCAGAGCACGCCGAACTACTGCGTAATCTGGGGGTTCATGTCGCGTTGCTGCCGATCAACGGGCGTGATCCGGTACGGGAACGGCAGAACCTGGTCGGCAACCTCGACCATCGGGAGGCCGCGCTGCTGGCCGCTGAAGCGGGCGTCGACACCCTGATCCCGATGCACTGGGACACCTTCGAGCACAACCAGGGGTTCCCCGACCACCTGATCTCGGTGGTGACCCGGCTGAGCCTGCCGCTCCACGTGCTGGTCCCCCGCCGGCTTCAGCCGTTCCGTTACCTGCCCCCCACCGGGGAGCCATTCAGCGCAGCGGCCGTCTGACTCTCACCGCCGGTCCCCGGCGGGCTCTTCACGGTTCGTCGGGTCGTCGACTTTGTCTCATCACGGCTCTCGCGGGCTTGTCTGAATCCGACGAGCCGACGTGTGATGACGACGGAGGGTTTCCGTCGCGGCTCACGCGGGCTTCAGGTGCGGCTCGGGTGTACCACGCGTCACCGCCACGCCATCGGCGAGGTACGCCCGTGGCGCATATCCAGAAGCTTCCAACCCCATCGAACAATCGCCCCAAGAACGATCATGTGCTCTCCCCTGGCATTTAATGAAAATGCCACCTATGCTTAATGCGGAATTCTTTTTGATCAAGGAATTCCTGCCGGGACCACCTGTCAGATCTATCAGACGGGCGCTCATTCCCCATCCCGTCCTCACGCCTGCATTCCACCGATGGACCTGCTCCTGACCGTCGGTGGCATTGGATTCTGACCACCACACCCCACCCCATCTTTCGCCGGTCGAGATCGTGACCAGTTCGGCGCGCTGGCGGGCCGTCCGGCATCCATAACGGATTCGGAGACAGGCATATGGCCAACACAGTGGCGGTGATCGGCGCCGGTCCCGCAGGGGCAACGGCCGCGTATGTGCTAGCCAAAAAAGGAATTCCTGTTCATCTGTATGAAGCGTCTCCGCACGTCGGCGGGATGGCGCGCTCTATACAAATGTGGGGGCAGACGGTCGACATCGGGCCCCACCGCTTCTTCAGCGCCGATCCACGCGTGAACAAGCTGTGGCTGGAAGTGATCGGCGATGACTACTCGATGGTTGACCGCCTCACCCGTATCTTCTTCTGCGGCAAGGCCTACCACTATCCCCTCAAAATGGGGAACGCGCTTAGGAATCTGGGCCTCGTTGAGGCCACCCGCTGTCTGGCCAGCTATGTCCGGCAACAGCTCACCCCACGCAGCGCAGGCTCGGAGGACACCTTCGAAGGCTGGGTGACGGCGCGTTTCGGAAAGCGCCTGTATCAACATTTCTTCAAGACCTACACGGAGAAACTGTGGGGCATCCCGGCGGATCAACTCGACTCGGACTTCGCACGCCAGCGGATCAAACGCCTCTCCCTGTGGGAAGCGGTCAGGGACGCCATCCTCGGCGGCGGATCCGAACGGCACCGGACCCTCGTGGACCAGTTCGCCTACCCCAACCAGGGAACGGGCGAGGTCTACCGCCGGATGTGCGCGTTCGTGGCGGACAACGGCGGCCAGGTGTACCTGAACACCCCCATCCACAGCCTGGTCACCTCCGGAAACACCGTCACCGGCATCAGACTGCCCACCGGCGAGGTCCGCTCCTACGACCAGGTCATCTCCTCCATGCCGCTCACCGCCCTGGTAGGGCGCCTCACGCATGTCCCACCGGAGGTGACACAGATCAACCGAGGCTTGAAATTCCGCAACACCCTCCTGGTGTATCTGCGCGTCAAAGGCAGTGACCTGTTCCCCGACAACTGGATCTACGTACACAGCCCAGAACTCCTCACCGGGCGCATCACCAATTTCGACAACTGGGTTCCCAGCATCAAAAACGGCATGCCGGACACCATCCTGGCCATGGAGTACTGGTGCTTCGATGAGGACGACATCTGGCGCTGGCCCGAGAGGCGGTGTGTCGCGCTCGCCACATCTGAGCTGATCCGGACCGGTCTGGTCCCCGCCGACCACATCCTGGACGGCGCCGTGATCAAAGTGCCTCGCTGCTATCCGGTGTACCGGCTGGGTTACCGCACCCAACTGGCGGTTGTCGAGGACTTCCTGCGGGGATACCAGGGCCTGCAGGTGATCGGTCGCGGCGGTGCGTTCAAATACAACAATCAGGACCACAGCATCCTGATGGGATTGCTGGCCGCTGAGAACATCGCCGACGGCGCCAACCATGACCTGTGGTCCGTCAACAGCGACGATGAATACCAGGAATCCTCCACCATCACGGAGACCGGTCTGGTGACGGTCAACACGAAAGTGCATTCACCCCGTGACCGGTGAGAGCAAGCGGCGCCATGAAAATCCTAGTGACCGGGGGAGCCGGTTACATCGGCAGCGTGGTCACTGCCCGTTTACTGGAAAACGGCCACGAGGTCATCGTCGTCGACAATCTGTCCCGAGGGCATCGGGACGCCGTCCCGAAAGGCGTCCGCGTCCTCCAGTGCGACGTGGCCGAACTGCGGCAGGTGATCACCCTTCGGGACCGTATCGACGCGGTCGTCCACCTGGCCGGTTACGCCTATGTGGACGAATCCGTCAGCAACCCGAGTATCTACTGGCGTAACAACGTGATCGGTACGGTCCTGCTGCTTGAAGCCATCCGGAAGGCCGAGATTCCCCGCCTGGTCTTCGCCTCCACCTGCGCGACGTACGGGATCCCTCCGGAGCTGCCGATCACCGAACGCACCATCACCAAACCGGTGAACGCCTACGGCATGACCAAGTTAGCCATCGACATGGCTATCACCAGCCAGACCCACGCGTACGGGCTGACCGCGACAAGCCTGCGTTTCTTCAACGCGGCAGGCGCGTACGGCTCCCTCGGGGAACGCCACTCCCCCGAAACCCACCTCATCCCGCTGGCGTTAGCGGCCGCCGCCGGGCACCGACCCGCGCTGCTGTTACGAGGCGACGACTATCCCACGCCTGACGGCACCTGTATCCGCGACTACATCCATGTCCTCGACCTCGCACAGGCCGTCATCTGTGCCCTGGAGCGGGCCCGGGAGCATCACCACTCCATCTACAACCTGGGCAACGGACATGGCTACTCCAACCGCGAGGTCATCGCCACGGTCGAGGAAGTCACCGGCCGGAAGGTCCCCGTTCAGATCTGCCACCGGCGCCCCGGGGATCCTCCTGTCCTCATCGCTTCCAACGAGAAGATCAAAACCGAGCTGAGGTGGCGTCCCGAACACTCCTCGCTGTGGTCGATGATCTCCGACGCCTGGGATTTCTACCGCGCCTCCACGGCCTTTGCCTGACCGCCAACCGGGCGTGGTCCCGGGCTTGGTCCCGTCACGCCGCCGGTGCCCTGCCCGCTCGTCTTTCGTGTTCTTTACACGCTTCATGCGCTTCACGCGCGGACGCATACAGAACAGCACACCACGGATGGCGTCAAGGACAGCGTCGGCTGCCTTGAGGCGGCGCATCGCTGTGCCGCGTACAAACAATCAATGTTTTACGACAGCACCCAGGGCCGTGCCGCGCACCGCGCGACAGGGGCGCGCCTTGAACGTCTTAGCTCCAGATCCTGCGTCGGATAGGGCCTCCACCACGCTAAACGTGGCAGGATACGACGGTGGGCATAGTCGTCAAAGTTGTCACCACGGCCGCGGCACTGTGGGTCGCCACTCTGATCGTCCCCGGTATCACCGTCGGGGACGAGGACACCGTCACCCGGGTTCTGACGCTCCTGGCGGTCGCGGTCATCTTCGGCATCGTGAACGCGGTCCTCAAACCGATCATCCGCACGATCGGGTGTGCTCTGTACGTGTTGACGCTGGGGCTGATATCCCTGGTGGTCAACGGGCTGCTTTTCCTGCTGGTCGATTTCATCGCCGGCGAGCTGGATCTGGCATTCAACGTGGAGAACTTCTGGCCAGCCGCCGTGGTCGGCGCCCTCGTCGTCAGTGTGGTGAGCTTCCTGCTCAACCTGCTGATCCCCGACGGCGACGACTGATCAGAGAGCCTCGCGAGCGTACTCCTCCTCCGGTACGCCGCCCCGCCGAAGCGGGCGTGGTGCGGGCCTGGTCAGCTGACTCCGGCGCGGCGTTCCACCGCGACCAGGGCCAGCGCCAGGCACCCCAACGCGGGAATCAACAGCACCGGCAGCTGCCAGGTCACCACCACGACGATAAACAGCCCGAAAACCACCAGCAAGGACCCGCTCAGGTCACTGGTGGCGCGGTGCGCGGCCTGCCTCACCAGGCCCCGCCAGTCGGCGCCCGGCCGCCACGTCGCTGCGGCCCGTGACCCCACCACGACCAAGGCGAGGATGCCCAGGCCGCACACCGCCGCCACCAGGTTCCCACCCGGCAGGCCGGCCTGACTGATGGCCAGGTCCAGCCAGAACAACAGCAGTACGCCCAGTCCCGCCAGCGACACCATCCAGGAGCCGCGCAGGGCGGCGCGGAACCGCTCCCCCCAGGCCCGTATGGAGGTGTCCTCCTCGTCCAGGTGCGCCCGCAGATGAGCGCAGCCCGCGGCGAACGCTGGCAGGACGGTGATCAACGGCACCATGGCCACGGTCACCAACACCCCGACCAGCAGACACTCGGCGAACAACGTGAACCGATCACCGAATGGTGTGGTTCGTCGGGACGGGGACCGCACCATGCTCATCCTTTCAGGCCGGAGGTGGACACGCCTTCCACCAGGAAACGCTGGAACGCCAGGAAGAACAAAATCACCGGCACCAGAGCGAGCATGGACATGGCAATCATCGCGCCGTAGTCGGAGGCGCTGGTCTGATCGATGTACAGCTGCAACGCCCGAGGCAGCGTGTAGTTATCAGGGGTTTGCAGATACAGCAGCGGCCCCAGGAAGTCGTTCCAGCTCCAGATGAAAGCGAAGATCGAGGTGGTGATGATCGCCGGGCGGGCCAGCGGAAGAATGACATGCCAGAAGATCCGCGCATGCCCACAGCCGTCGATCTTCGCCGCCTCATCCAGATCCCGCGGCAGGCCGCGCATGAACTGGACCATCAGGAAGACGAAGAACGCCTCGGTGGCCAGGAACTTCCCGAGCAGCAACGGCACATAGGTGTCGACCAGTCCGACGCGTTGGAAAACGATGTACTGCGGAATGATCAACACGTGGAACGGTAGTAGCAGCGTGGAGATCATCAACGCGAACAGCACGCCGCGCCCGGTGAAGCGGATACGCGCGAACGCGTAGGCCGCCAACGCCGAGGAGATGACCGTGCCGATGACCGACCCGACCGCCAGCAGCAGGGAATTGAGGAAGAACCGGCTCACCGGTACTCCGGCGATGCCTTCGAGGGCGCGCTGATAGTTACCGAACTCCGGTGAGGTGGGGAACAGACCGATGTTGCCGACGATGTCGTGCGACGGACGCAGCGACGCCCCGAACAGCCACACGAGCGGGTAGAGCACGATCGCCAGCAGGATCAGCGTGCCAACGTGCCACAACACAGTAGTCAGGGTCCTGCGGCGGGCACCGGTCCGGGTGGCCGAGGAGCTCGACGCCGATACAGCCTGCGTAGTCATCGGTCATCATCCCCTCCGTAGAAGACCCAGAAGCGGGCCAGGCGGAACATCAGCACCGTCACCAGACCGACGACGAGAAGCAGCATCCACGCCATCGCCGAGGCGTATCCCATCCGCAGGTCCTGGAAGCCCCGTTGATACAGGTAGATGGTGTAAACCAGCGTGGATCCCGCCGGTCCTCCGGCTCCCCCGGTGGCGCCGGAGCTGACCACGAACGCCGAGGTGAACACCTGGAAGGCGTTGATGGTCTCCAGCAGCAAGTTGAAGAAGATCACCGGGGAAAGCATCGGCAGGGTAATGGAGATGAACCGGCGCCACCGGCCCGCACCATCCACCGCCGCCGCCTCATGCAGCTCCTGAGGGACCTGCTTCAGCCCTGCCAGGAAGATCACCATCGGTGCGCCGAATTGCCAGACGGCCAACAGGATCAGCAGCCACAACGCATAGTCCGGGTTACCGATCCAGCCCCCGATGTTCAAACCCACCAGCCGCAGCGCCCGGTCGACGATGGCGTCGTCGGAGAACAGGGCCCGCCACACGATCGCGACGCTGACGCTGGCGCCCAGCAGGGACGGCGCGTAGAACGCCGACCTGTAGAACCCCTGCCCACGCCGGGAGTTGTTCAGCAGTAACGCCACCCCCAGCGCCACCACCAGCTTCACGGGGACGGAGACCAGCACGTAGTGCAGCGTCACCTTGACCGACTGGTGGTAGCGGGGGTCGGACAGCAGCTGGACGTAGTTGTCGAAGCCGACCCACTGGGGCGACGTGAACAGGTTGTAGTTCGTGAAAGACAGATACAGCGAGGCGGCCATCGGGCCGACGGTCAACAGCACAAACCCCAAAATCCACGGGGTCAGGAACAGGTAACCGGCGATTTGGTCACGGCGGTTCCTGCCCCGCTTGCGGGGTTTGACAGGGGGAGGGGAGGCCGTAGTCTCTACGGCCTCCCGCACCACTGTTGGTGTCGCCACAGCGTGCTCCCCTCCGGCGTCAGGAAGCGAGCGCCGTTTCGGCCTCGGTGAAGAACTGCTCGACCGCCTCATCAACCGAGATCCTCCCGTAGGAGATCTCCTCACCTAGCCGCAGGAAGAGCGCCTCGATGGTGCCAGCGCCAGCGGGCGGGGCCGGAGGAGCCGGCTGGAGGTCACCAGCCTCGATAAGGCTGTTCTCATAATCAACCACCGCCTGCTCCACCTCGGTCAGCTCAGCGGCCTCCCGCTGGGCGTTGGTGGCGGGGATTCCCCGGTTCCCACCCAGGATGCGTCCAGCCTCCGGGTCGTTGATGAGGAAGTCGATGAACATCGCTACCTCCTCCGGGTGCTCGGTACGCGCGGAGGCCGACAGCAGCATGGACGGCTTAAGGTACTGCCCCAGCACCTCAGGGTTGTCGCTGGGCACCGGGCCGAGGGCGAGCGGGGTCTCGGTCTCCCCGGCGTACCGGACCAGGAAGTTGTCCCAGCTCATCTCCGAAGCGACCAGGTCCGCACCGAGTGGGGTCAAAGGCGCCACCTCAGCCGACTCCTGCGGAGGCAGGGTGTAGCCGCCGTCGCGCAGCGACGCGGTGGAGTTCCAAAAGTCCCTCAGCTGGTCCCGTGTGAAGCCCAGCTGACCATCCTCTGTGTACAGCTGTCCGCCCTCCTGCAGCAGCTGCAGCTCAAGGACATAGATCCGACCGATGTAGTCCGGTGCGCCGTGAACCCCGGTGCGTTCGGTGATGGTCCGGATGGCGTTGTGGTAGTCGTCCCAGGTCCACCCGACCTCCGGCAGCGGTACGCCGGCCTGCTCAAACAGCGCCGGGTTGTAGGCCATGCTCCAGGTGTTACCGGCCCACGCCACCCCGTACAGTCCTCCGTCGATCACCCCGGTCTCAGCCAGGCCCGAAACCATGTCGCTGGTATCGAGGTTGCCGGCCTCCACCTGAGGGTTGAGGTCCAGCAGGACACCGCGTTCGGCGTACTGCCGCAGGTACACGTAGTCCATCTGGAGCACATCGGGCAGACCGCCACCGGCGACCTCTGTGGAGCGGGCTTGCCAGTACGCCTCAAACTCGGCGAAGTCAGGAGAGATGGTGATGTTGGGGTGCCTCTCCTCGAACAGGTCGATCACCTGCTGGGTCAACTCGGCCCGCTCCGCGTTCCCCCACCAGGTGAATCGCAGCTCCACCGTACCGTCGTCCCCTGACCCGCCGCCGCAACCAGTAGCGAGCATCGTCAGGCAAAGCGCCATCCCCACCGCCGCACGCACGCGTCGCGTGCGTCCCACAGCCGTCATCTCGCCTCCATATCTGCACCAACCGAAGCCGTATCCACCACTCGCCGGACGGGCGTCATCCGGGCGCGCTTAGAGTTCACTGGAAAAGCGGAAAGCGCTTGCTCGGGACGTTAAGCGCAGGTTACGGGGGCCGTCAACAGTTCCAGCCGGCCGTTGTGAAACTTTCATCGTCCAATCTGTAAGCGAAGCGCGTTCCTTCGAAATCGCTTTCCTTACGTTTTGGAGGCCCGGCCGAAGATTTCAATTTCGCAAAATTTACCGAAAATGAAAAGCGACCTTGGCACTGCTCTCTATAGCGATATTCATCTCACCGAGAGTACAGCTCAGTGAGCAGCATGTCTCACTAACGCGGTTCTTGGGTTTTCTGTTTCTAACACGCCAACTGTCGTTCTCAAAGAGAAAGAAATTTTTCCGATACTTTCCGGATCAGGCGCCTCACTCAACGCTCACGGACCCCAAACACCGCCCCTTTACTCTCGCTACGCGCCAGGAGACAAACATCCGGTGTTCGCCACGGTCACCAGCCCAACGCCCATCATTACTTTCCGTTACGGCGATGATGGCACCGGTGCATTCACGGTCACCTCACACCCCGGCTGTAACCGGGCCACTGAGGCGGCCCACCGACACCCCGCCGACAACCCCACGATCAGCGTGGTTCCCGTAGTGGACCGCCTGATCCACCAAGCCCGCGAGGGAACACCGCGACGGAGGAGACATCAACCCGGGCCGGGATCACCAGGCCGGCTCGCTCCTTCAACGCCGCCGTCAGACTCCCCCACTCGGGGAGCACCAGGGGGTCAGTCCGTCACAATCCCACAGCTTTGTAGAGGGACCCAACCTCCAGCCGGGTCAAGCGGCGTACCTCCCCTGGCCGCAGGTCACCCAACCGGACCGAGCCGATCGCGGTCCGCACCAGCCGGGTCACCGGGTTGCCCACCTCAGCCATCAGACGCCGCACGATGTGCTTGCGCCCCTCATGCAGCACCACTTCCACCAAGCTGCGTGACCCTAACGTCTGAATCACCCGGAACCGGTCCGCTTTCACCGGCCCGTCCTCCAACTCCACCCCGGCCAGGATCTGCCGCCGCACCCGATGCGGCACCGTCCCCTTCACCTCACACACATAGGTCTTGGCCACCTTGAAGGAGGGATGCATCAGACGATGCGCCAGATCACCGTCGTTGGTCAGCAACAGCAACCCTTCGCTGTCAGCGTCCAACCGCCCGACGTGGTACACCCGCTCCGGCATGTGATCGGTGAACTCGGCCAGGGTGCGACGCCCCCGGTCGTCAGACATCGCCGACAGCACCCCACGCGGCTTGTTCAACGCCAAGTGCACCAACCGGTTGTCGGTCAGCACCCGCATGCCGTCGACGTGGATAACCACTTCCTCAGGCTTGACCCGCCTCCCCAGGATGGCCACCTCGCCGTCCACGGTCACCCGACCCTCGGCGATCAGCTCCTCGCAGGCCCGTCGGGAACCCACTCCCGCGGCGGCCAGCACCTTCTGCAGGCGGATCCCTTCGGTCTCAGCGTTTGTCACGGTCGCTCTCGGTGAGGGCATCGGCCAGGCTCTCCACATCGTCGGGTAGGAACGGGGCCAGAGGAGGCAATTCTTCCAGACTGTTGATCCCCAACCGCTCCAGGAACAGCGGTGTGGTGCGGTACAGGTACGCGCCGCTCTCCGGCTCGGTCCCGCACTCCTCGATCAACCCCCGCGTCACCAGGGTACGGATAACACCGTCGCAGTTGACTCCCCGGATCGCCGACACCCGTGCCCGGGTGATCGGCTGCTTGTAGGCGACCACGGCGAGCGTCTCCAACGCCGCCTGAGTCAGCCGTACCTGCTGCCCGTTCAAAACGAAACGCTCAACGTAAGCAGCGTAATCGGCGCGGGTGTACAACCGCCAACCCCCGCCGACATGCCGCAGTTCCATCCCCCGCCGTGCGGCGGTGTACTCCTCCGCCAGCGCGGTCAACGCCCGGGTGACCTCCTCGGTGGGCCGCTCCAGGATCTGAGCCAGCGTCACCTCGGAGACCGGCTCGTCGACCACCAGCAGAATCGCCTCCAGCACAGAACGCATCTGGACCGGGTCGGTGACGTCGACCGGCGGCGTCGCCGTCTCGCTGTCAGCGGCCGCGTCGCCGTCAGGGCCCGCCCCGGCCTGGGCTTTGTCCTCGTCCTCGCCGTCGGATGGGGCCGTCACTTGAGGCTCGGCCTGATCGGCTTCCTGCTTCACCGTCTGCTTCGGCGAAGTCGTCGCCTGTCCCGGGGTCTCCTGCGGCGCTACGGGCTCGGGCGCCTCCAGACTCGAGGCGGACAGCTCACCATCACCGGCGTCATCGACCGCCCACGGCGGGGGTACGCGAAGGTCAGCGGCATCATCCGGGCCCGGTACCTCCTCCAGCACACCGTTGTCCGCGCCGCCCACGACGGCCACGGTGTCCTCAGCCTCGTCGAGCCCGCCATCCCATACGCCGCTGTCTGAGGCGTCTTCATCGTGCGTACCAGCGTCCGCGCCGCTCTCCCCACCAAGGTCACCGGCCGACCCGCTCTCCTCCTCGGCATCGCCGCCCACGCCGCGTTCGACAGGCTCATCAGCTTCGTCGCTGCCGCGGCTGCTCTCTCGCTGCCACGGCGGTGTCCACGACGCCAGACTCTCCGCCAGGTCCCGTTCCACGCTCACCTGTGTTCCTCTCCCTCACCGAGTCCTGACCTGTCCGCCTTGAAGAGCCCTCCGTGTCCACTCGCGGCCCCACCGCCGCCCACGAGTACTCACGACTCCTGAGGCGTCCCCGCGTACTCATCGATCTCCAAGGCGACCCCGTCAGCGTCGGTGTTGCCGGTCCACCGCACGGTCAACTCCCCCAGAGGCTGCACCTGTTCGAAACCGACCAGCCCCTCCCGGTACAGCTCCAACAGGGCCAGGAACCGAGCCACCACCTCCAAGGTGGAGCGGCAATCCGCGCACAACGCCCGGAAGCTAGCCGCACCGATCCGGGACAGTCGTTCGGCCAGCAGCACCGCATGCTCCCGGACGCTCACCCGCGGCACGTGAATGTGATGGGTGGGGATCGTAGGCGGCGCCTTAGGGGTCATGGCCCGGGCCGCCAGCTGCGCCAGCCGCTCCGGCCCGATACCCAACAGCACCTCCGGAAGCGCCTCGGCGTACCGGGGCTCCAGGCTGACCGCCCGAGGCCAACGACGGGCTGCCTTCCGCTCCATGGCCGCCAGATGCGCCGCCGCCTCCTTAAACGCCTTGTACTGCAACAGACGCGCGAACAGCAGGTCTCGCGCCTCCAGAAGCGCCAGGTCCTCCTCGTTCTCCACATTCCCGGACGGCAACAACCGCGCCGCCTTCAGATCAAGTAGGGTCGCCGCGACGACGAGGAACTCGCTGGTCTCGTTCAGGTCCCAGTCCTCGCCCATGGCGCGCAGGTACGCGATGAACTCATCTGTCACCTGCGACAGGGCTACCTCGGTGACGTCCAGCTTGTGCTTGCTGATCAGCTGCAGCAGCAGATCGAACGGCCCTTCAAAGTTGGCCAAACGGACCTGGAAACCGGTCCGTGGGGTCTCCTCCGCCCCAGCCTCAGCCTTCTCCGCCCCAGTGTCGACCCCCTCCGGCGCCCCACCGTTGGCTTCTTCGGTCCTGACACTGGCCCCCTGGGTCCCCTCGTCGGTGTCGGCTACCGCTGGTTCGACAGCCGTCGCCCCGGGCTTGTCGAACGCCTGGTCACCGTGCTGGTTCACTCGCCGAACGTAACTCACCGTTTCCGAGGACGATACGGGGACCTCACCTCCCCACGCTCCGCCCGATGGCTCTAACTTTGACTTTGCCTTTCGCACCCAGCCGCGCGGTTGACGTCGCCTACCGGAACGGCCCCGTCAGTGGCCACACCAGGTAGTCGAGCACAACCAGCAGAATCGGACGCGCCCCAGGCGGCAGTAGGGCACAAGCCAGCAGGATCACCACACCGAGGTTGTGATCCTCCAGCCAGTACCGTGCCCGCTGCGCACCAGGGCCGGGGCGGCGCAGCGCAAGCCACAACAGGCCCCACCCATCCAACGGCGGCAACGGGATCAACGCCAGGACCCCGAAACACAGCAGCCCCACCCCCGCCGAGAGCAGAAACTGCTCACCAGCCTGACCCGGAACCCCACGCAGCACGTCGACGGGACGGCTGAAGACGATCAAGAAACTATCCGGGTACCACACCCGATGCAGGGCCAGCACCGCCCAGCCCGCCACCAGGACCGCCAGCGGCCCACCGGCCAGGGTCAGGGCCCGCCACGCCCGGCCGAACCGCGCCGCCCCGACATGAATCCCCCCATACCCGAACCCGCCCGGGGTGGGCAGTTCCGCGGCCTTGCCCCAACCGGTACCGCCAAGCGCCGCGGCCACCGCCCCAAAAGGATCCACGTCATACCGCAGACGCGGCATGACAGGCAGCCGTCGTTCCCCCAACACCCACCGGCGCAGGGCCCGCTGCGTCGTGGTCCGGATCAGCAGCCCCAGCGCGAACGCCACCAACAGCCCGGCGAACGCCGCCGGCTCCGCCAGGGCCCACAACACCGCGTTACGACCCTGACTGGTTGTTACGGGCGTGGGCGGCGATCACCTCACGCGCCAACTGCCGGTAGGCCCGCGCTCCCGACGACGCCGGCGCCCACGTGGTGATCGGCTCCCCGGCCACCGTGGTCTCTGGGAACCGGACGGTACGCGTGATCACCGTCTGGTAGACCCGGTCGCCGAACGCCTCAACCACGCGCTGCAGCACCTGTCGAGAGTGCGTGGTGCGGCTGTCGTACATCGTGGCGAGAATGCCCTCCAACTCCAGATCGAAGTTGAGGCGCTCCCGCACCTTGTCGATGGTGTCCAACAACAGGGCCACACCGCGCAGGCTGAAGAACTCACACTCCAGCGGAACGATCACCCCATGGGCGGCGGTGAGAGCATTCACCGTCAACAGACCCAGCGACGGCTGACAGTCAATCAGGATGAAGTCGTAATCGTTCACCACCGGACGCAGGACCCGCGTCAGAGTCGTCTCCCGCGCCACCTCGGTGACGAGCTGGATCTCGGCCGCCGACAAGTCAATGTTCGCTGGAAGAATGTGTAAATTGTCCACATTCGTCTTGAGGACAACCTCTTCCAGCGAAACATCCCGCTGCATCAGCAGGTTGTAGATCGTCAGATCCAAGGTGTGAGGGTTGATGCCGAAGCCCACCGACAACGCGCCCTGGGGATCGAAATCAACCAGCAACACCTTGCGGCCGTACTCAGCCAAAGCCGCGCCCAGGTTAATGGTGGTCGTGGTCTTACCCACCCCACCCTTCTGGTTCGCCATGGCGATGATCCGCGCCGGCCCATGCTTATCCACCGGCGCTGGGGTCGGAATCGGCCGTTTCCCCGTGTACGCCTCGGGGTCGGCTGGGCCCAGCTCCGCTTCGCCGACATCCTGCGCGGACTGCTCCGCACGCAGTGCGGCCCACGCATCGTCCCGGTCAAGACCCATGTCTGTACGCCCTTCCCGACGGCCAGTCGGCGCCGCCTCGGAGGTTCCGGGGAAGCGGGGCGGCCTGTGTTTCCACGTTCTGCCGCAAGACTGTACGCCCTCGGCAGCGCGCAGAACCGTCACCTGCTCGGCGTGTCCCCCACAAAGCCGTGAAGTGATGGCAATGTCGCCGCGTAGCAGTCTTCACATAACCGCCTTTGCCGACAATCTCCGCGCCACCGTCTCCGGCGGAGCCTCTGACAATGCCGATGGCCCGAGGCTATCTGATACCGGTGTCAAATGACGCCGGCCAGCCAGGTCACCCCGGTATGTCCGAGGCGAGCTCATCCGGACACGGTCCAGACAGTGGTTGCCTGAACAGCCCCGATCCATGACAGGCACCCCGCCAGCCCCGGATCATCACACACCACATCCCTGTGCTGAATCCTGTCAGAAGTTTGACGCAAGCGCCCGTCACGGTCGGACAGTTTGACACGGGTCACGCGCCCTGACCTGACCGACACTCGCACCAGGTCGCCGGTCACCGCTTCGAACCGGCTCGACCAGCCCAGACAGCGTGGATCTTGACATCGCGTTGTTCCTTCACCCACCCCATACCAATCCCGTATCTAAGTATCTCGCCCAGCGACACATCCACTTGACGCCACGCCCGCCATGCCGACGCGTACCCCCTCCGACCAGCCAGCCCGCGTGCAGGGCACATCCCTCGCCCAAAACTCACCCTCAGGCCGCAGGCCCGGTGTCAAATACCTGACTCACGCCCGTCAGGTACGCGGCTCACGGTTGTTCAGGCGCCGCTAGGGCCATCCAGCGCCGCACCGGACATCCCTTCTCGGGCCGAGGCGCCCGTCCCTGATAGACGCCCTCACTAGCCCAGCCCGCTGCCTGGGAGTCACCTTGCCCCTGACGGTTATCTCCCTTGGCCCTGACGGGTGACCCGTCTCCGTCTAATGCCCGCCTTCTGAGACGCGCCAGCATGCCCCTCCCACAGACTCTCAGCTAGCCGCCTCAGCTACCCGCCCGCCGTCAGTTACCCGCGCGACCTGCGAAAGGGCATCCGGGGAGGGCCTGCCTCCGTGACCGACCTTACGGGATCCGCGACACGTGAAAAGGCACCCGACCTCGCCCTGGACCGCCCTACCTCCTGCCGTTCCTCTTGCCACAAAGATCCACCTTTTGCGGCAAAGTTGACCGATTTTCTGCCACGCCCCTTACACATAAACCATCACGAATATCTAGTCTCATATCCCCAGGCTTATAGCCGCCCTAACGCCCGTTTGCTGTAGATGGATGGCGATGTAAACCTTCAGCGGTAAAGCCGGCTCATCGCCTCACTGCTCTCCGCCAGCCGGGACGACTGCTAACGAGCACCTTCGACGAGGTTCGTCCCACCAACCCTTGTCATGTATTGGCATGGCCTCGGCGGCGATGGATACCTCACTGGTAGCCCTCGGATCGCCGTACGCCCATCACCGTTGACCCTGGCCGACGCTCACCCCCGCCATCGGCACGATCGACTTCCACACGGCCTGACTTCCACACGGCCGCCCGCTGGCGCGCCTTCTGTATTGCCCTAGCGGGCGATCTGTTTGCCCTAGTGTGCGATGGACTAACCGGGTCCGACCCTCGGCCTTAGCCGCGCTTTTAAGCGCCTGCTGGTACTCGTCTGTCGCTCATAGAAACACCCTCCTGCCCCCTTGCTTGGCCTTCTCCCCTCCGCTGCCTTCTCCACCGCCGCACCACAGGCGCTATAAGCCCACCAGCTACCGTCCTTTGTGGCCTTCCCACACGTCTTGTCTTCCCCCACCACTTATCCCACGCGAACGTTCGCCTCACACCGACCGTCTTGCCACCGGCCACCACCTGTCTTCATCCCCGAGCTCGCCTGTTCCCTCCTCCCGCCTTCCCTCAGCAACAACCGGCAATTAGTCGATCAACTCTGCTCCTGGTCTCGCCGTCGCTTCCTTCGCGCCCCGAATTCATTCCCCCACCCTGGGTTGACCCCAACCGGCGAGCCCTGGGCCACCCCTACCACCTGCGCAGATGAGCAGCACCCCACAACCGCATCAAGGCCACCGGCCCCAACCGGCCGCCACCCTGGCCCGCCCAGCCGACCACACCCACCCACCCACAGGACACCTAACCTGCAAAGGACCGTGGGATACCCACCCACACCCACGCCGAGAAACCCACGGTTTACGCGGACAGGGGTCACCCCATGCCGCCTACCAGCGACTCCGTGCTGTCTGCTGGTTTGAACATCGGTCAGGCAGGTGCCACCTGGTCCACGACCTCAACCGCCCCAACCAGGACAGTCCGCATCAGGAACCACCGCTGGATGGTCACCACCCAACCTGGCTAGGTCGAAAGATCCGGGCTGCCGCACTGCTTCCGATCCTCGGGCGCCTCAGGCGCCTTACGGTCTGGGTCGGCTTGCCACTGAGATAAGCCCAGTCACCTCACCGGCTCCGAACACCCTGCCTTCCCCAGGCTGGCCATCTATGACCTCATATCGGCCTATACCGCTACGGTCAGCACACCCCACGCCTGCTTCCCGAGATAATTCCACCTTCAATTCCTCACTACCTCCGGCCATATCTGTCTCCATTCCTGCAGGCAGCTCTTCACATGGCTCATCAGACTCACCGTCTGGTATGGATAAGGAGAACCCTGACTCCCGCCTTCTGACCACATCGACGATGATTAATGCCAATAGACGTCTGCATCGGCCGGCACCCACCACATTCCTTTTCAGCTAGGAAGCTGTTTCCCCTCCAGCGTTAGTCGCCGATGGGCTTATCACCCCATGTGACAGGCGCTTGTAGAGCACCTTCAAGCTCTCTTCTTCATATCTCCAGGCACACGGCGAGAGATCTAATACAAGGGGGTTAGATGCAACTTGATCGTCCCTCCACTACCCAAGCACGACATCAATGCGGATAGAAACTGTCCTCTTTAATCTTCAGAAGCGACGGCCAGAGCGTCTTCCCAAGCGACACAAGCTCACAATGCACCTTTTATGACGTTTTGACACAGTGCTAGCTAACAAAGTTTGGGGACAGGTATAGTCCAGTTATGTAGTGCCTCCGGTAAAAGTGCAGGTCGTTTCCTCTCTTCCCCACGCACGTGGGGGTGTTCCTTTCCCGGGCACGGTCGTGCGCACGCTGGCGAACTCTTCCCCACGCACGTGGGGTGTTCCCGCCGGAACTCCGCCCACAGACGCGCCAACGTCCTCTTCCCCACGCACGTGGGGGTGTTCCTACGCTCATGGTCGAGGACGACCAGCTCCTCAACTCTTCCCCACGCACGTGGGGTGTACTACCTGCTTACGCGGGAGTTCAGTTTCGGCTTAAAGCTTTCCTATGTGTATTAGGTGTTCCCGGGAAGCACTGCGCTAGGTCTCGTGTCGCGCTTGGTGCTCTATGCGTGCCCTCATCTACCGAGGCTCTGTATGCCGAGGCGTTGCGTTAAACAAGCGACTGTCAGCGATCGGGACATGCTGAATACAGAATGAGAACTGGCGATCACATCACCTCGTTGGCCTCCCGGCTGTGCGGTGATGCTGGTTAGCCTGCCGAGATCGCTGCTGCTGTCATCGCTATCGACCGATCCATCTACCTTGTCTCTAACAGGCGGCAGGGCAACGAGGGTGCGGCCGAGGCTGCTTGGGGTCGGAGTAGAGGTGGGTCTTTCAGTATTTGTGGCCTCATCCTCGTGAGACAGAGGCCAACCGGGTGCGTACTCGCGCCTTAAGTCGTTCTGTGCAGATGCGGGTCGCTGCCGTAAGCAGCGATCTCCGCAGCAGGGCGGTTAGCTGTGTTGGTTCAAGTGCTTCATGGCACCCGCAGACGGTTTATCGACACGTTGTCTGGCCGGCCAGCACCAGCATCGCCTTTAGATCAGGCGGCGGCAGGGAGGCTTAGTCCCAGTTCATTAGCGGTGATCGTGAGATCACAAGCCCGTGACTCCCGCAGTCCGACCGATGGCGGATAAGCAGCGTGCACTTGCTGAGGAAACGGCCTGAACTCATCGAGGGATGTGGTCGGCGTGATCGTGACGGATGTATGGCCTGGTTAATCGGGGAGTCATCAACCTCATGGGTGCGCGGCACACCAACGGTCAGGCGCCTACTCCAGGAACCGGGTGAGGCTTGCACTGTTTGCAGTACGGTCACTCGCCCGGCCACAACGCGAACATCATGGTAGACGATTGGCAAAGAATGTCATAAATGATGCTTTTATTGCTTTACGGGCATGGGCAGGTGTCGTAGCGATATACGCCTTAGTAGGAATGCCGAAGACCGCAGTGCCTGCGAAAGCTGGGGAAGTGTAAGCGCTGATGGGTCAGAGTCACTGCCGTACTCAGTTCCATGATCGGCCGCGCTCGTCAACTCTGCCCCACAAGGTGCCTCAAAAGTCGATCACGGGCGTCTAGAGGCAGGTCTTTACAGCTCGTCGGTGCTGGTGGCCTTCGGTGAGAGGTAGCCACGGTCCATGCCTGTACCTGCGCGATCGAGCTGTACGCCCAGGTTGCTGTCACTCCGCTGTCAGCATCTCAGTTATGCCTACTATCGACCGTCCTCACCTTGATTGCTATAACGCGGCATGATATGGGCTGTGACGGATTCAGCGGCGCAAGAGGCGGCGTGGGCCCAAGCGATGGCGTGGTTTGCAGAGCCGGGAACGCGATCGGCCGGGTTTGAAGCGTTGTCGCGTCTCTGGGAGGAGTGGCCGCAACGGCGGCAGGAGATCATCGATCAGGTATGCGGGTTCCTGCGCACCCCATACACCCCTTTCGATTTGGACCCCACAGGTACGACACCGTTTAATCAGGTTCTTGAGAGGCCGGAGCATCAAGCGCGCCTCGCCGCGCAACGGTTCCTGAGACAGCACCTGACATTCGTCCCTGGAGAGGATCCTCAGGAGATCTTCAGTATTGACCTGTCCGGCGCATTTCTCACTGACTTCGATCTTTGCAACTGCCGAGTCAGCGATGCCCGCTTCACACGGGCTTTCTTCTTTGGCAACGCGTTGTTCCAAGGAGTCCACGTTCTCGGTGTCGCTGATTTCAGCGGTGCGATATTCACAGGAACTGCTTATTTCGACTTCGCTCATCTCAAGCGCAGTTGTTTCCTCAAAGCCAGCTTCTCCGGAGGCAGCTCGTTCTACCAGACCGAGTTCGTAACGCCCCCAGAATTCACTCACGGCCGTATACCGGATCCCTGGGAGTTGGATCAGCCCGCACCGGAGAGCCGGACTCCGCAGCGGCCAGTCAGGCCCAGCAACGGCCATGGCTCGCCCGTTTCAATGCCGTCGGGCACCTTGACGACTGGCCTCATGAATGCTGGCCTCTGGGTTACCACGGCGATGGCCAGCGGCGTGGTCGGCAACATCGCCTACGACCTGATCAAAGCCAGCCTGCCTCGGCTCTCCCGCCGACGATCGCGCCTGCGTAGATTCCTTCTTTGGCGGCATGACAAAAAGCGACCGATCAAGATATACCAGGATATTGCGGTCCGAGCCGTCCAGGAACGCTGCCGTCAACTCAATCTGCCCGCACCGAAACCCAACGCTCTCCGCCTCGAGAAGGTGCAGTGCAACGAAAAAGGCTACATTTACTACCTACGCTCGAAATCTCTCAGTGCCCGCATTGAGATTCCCCATGGCGCCCTCGACGGCGCGTTTATCGGTGTCACTCTCTACACAGGTCAGAGCCCAATGACTTGGCAGAATCATTAATCGTTTTCTCTCGAGTGGCCTGTGAGCGCCGATACGCCGGGCGCCATGTCAGTGGGGCGATCCTGAAGGTGCTGATACCCGTTTTGGATCGATCATGCCGGTGTGCGACTATTTCGAATACGATAACACCGTTCGGCTCTTACGCTGTAAAAGGGCTGTTTGTCCGCCAGCGGCTACGAGCCCGCCGCTGGCGGACATCCGCGCCTCGTGTGCACCAAGGAGGACAGCACCTAGGCCAGGAGGCACACGCCCGCGTCTCCTTCAGGCGTCCTTGTCCGTCACTTCATGGCCGTATGCGGTGGTTCTCCCTCCCGGTCGCGGGATCTGGTGCTCTCTTCACGGCCACCCAGGGGTACGTCGCCCCCTCACACCCCACCGGTCGCCGTACCCCAGAGGCCGGACTCATCGGTGCTGATCAGGCCTCCGTCTCTGTCCCGCCCGTCCGGTTGTGTCTGTAAAACGAACCGTTTCTTCTCTCACGACACCGCTTAGCTACAGGGGCTGACCAGCCATGTTGCTCGGCTCAGCCACGGGCCCGGGGGTGGCTGGCAGCGTACACCTCACGCAACGTATCCACCGTGACCAGGGTGTACATCTGCGTCGTGGTGACGGAGGCGTGCCCCAGCAACTCCTGCACCACCCGGACATCAGCGCCGCCGTCGAGGAGGTGGGTGGCGAAGCTGTGCCGCAGGGTGTGGGGTGAGACGGCCTGGGACAGGCCCGCCCGTTCGGCAGCGCGACGCAGGATCGACCACGCGCTCTGCCGCGACAGGGGCCCGCCTCGCGCGTTGAGGAACAACGCGGGATGGCCACGCCCCGCCGCGGCCAGGGCTGGCCTGCCGCGTACCAGGTAGGCCTCGACCGCCCGACGCAGGTACTCCCCCACCGGCACCAGCCGGGAACGCCCACCCTTACCACGCAACAGCACCGCACCGTCGCTTGTCAGGTCCACATCATCCACGGCGCATCCCACGGCCTCGCTGATGCGGGCCCCGGTGCCGTATAAGAACTCCAGCAACGCACGGTCCCGCAACGCCAACGGGCCGTCACCACGGCCGGCCGCCTCCAACAGCCGCTCCACATCCGCCAACGGAAGCGCGCGAGGCAGCCGGCGCGGCAGTGTCGGAGGACGCACTCCACTGGCCGGGTCAGAGCCGGTCAGCCCTTCCCGCAGGGCGAAACGGTGCAGCCCGCGTACCGCGCTCACCGCCCGAGCCGCCGAGGCCGCCGACAGCGGGGGATGCTCGGCGTCTCCTTCCCGGAGCCGGGCCAGGTAGGAGCTGACATGCGCGGGCCGCACCTGAGCCAGGGATTCCACGCCGGCCTCGGCGAGCGCCTCGGCATACCGGGTCAGGTCACGCCGGTAGGAGGCCAGGGTGTTACGCGCCAAGGCACGCTCTACCGACAGGTGGTCCAGGTATCCCCGGATCTGAGGCAGGATGCCCTCTGCCTTCCGCTTATCACCGGGGCGCTGGGCACCGCTGGCCGGCGTATCCTCGTCCTCCACTTCGTCGTGAGAGTTACTCACGCCTTTCAGGCCAATACCTCCTCCAACGTGACCCACGGCAGACCGTGTGCCTGGGCGACCGGCGCGTTGGTGACGTGACCGGCGTGCGTGTTCAGACCCAGCCGCAGGGCAGAATCACGACGCAGCGCGCCCCGCCAGCCGTGGTTAGCCAGCTCCAACGCATACGGCAGCGTCACATTCGTCAACGCATAAGTAGAGGTGTGCGGTACGGCTCCCGGCATGTTCGCCACGCAGTAGAAGATGGAGTTCGCGACCTGGAAGGTGGGGTCAGCGTGGGTGGTGGGTCGAGAATCAGCGAAGCAGCCCCCTTGGTCGATAGAAATATCGACCAGGACGCTGCCTGGCTTCATCCGAGTCACCAGCTCATGGGAGACCAGGGTCGGCGCTTTGGCGCCAGTCACCAGCACCGCACCGATCACCAGGTCAGCGTCCAGCACCGCGCGTTCAATCTCGTACGCGTTAGAAGTGACGGTCCTCAAATGCCCCTGGTAGATGCGGTCCGCCGCACGCAGTTTGTCCAGATTCTTGTCGAGTAACAGCACCTCGGCGTGCATTCCTAAGGCGACAGCGGCGGCGTTCATCCCCGCCACCCCGGCGCCGATCACGACGACCTTCGCCGGGTACACCCCGGGGACGCCACCCATCAGCACCCCACGACCGCCGCCCTGACGCATCAGGTGGTACGCCCCCACCAGCGGCGCGAGCCGCCCCGCCACCTCACTCATCGGGGCCAATAGCGGCAGTGAACCATCCGGGGCCTGCACCGTCTCATACGCGATAGCGGTGACCTGCCGATCCAACAGTGCCTGAGTGCACTCCTCAGACGCAGCCAGGTGCAGATAGGTGAACAGCACCTGTCCGGGACGCATCCGGGGGTACTCTTCAGCGATCGGTTCCTTGACCTTGAGGATGAGGTCAGCGGCCTCCCACACCTCATCGGCGTTGGGGAGGATCCGTGCCCCAGCCGCGACGTAATCTGCGTCCGGGATCGCCGAACCGACGCCGGCCTCCGCTTCAACGAACACCTCATGACCAGCACGGACGAGCTCGTGGACGCCGGCGGGGGTAATAGCCACTCGGTATTCGTGGTTTTTGACCTCGCGGGGGATTCCGACTCTCACTTCCGACTCCTCTTCCACGGGCCGTGCGGGGTAACGTCGTTGTTCCCCGTCCTGGACACAGCCCGCGCGGGAAGTCTAGATCTGAGTCGGTTTCATTGCCGTGAAGCGCCAACCGCCGCAGACACGCCGCTACGCTACCGGGGTGTCTGTGCCTTTCGACCCCAGCCGGCTCCGCGCGCTGTACGACAGCTCCCTGCGTACCTTCCTCCCACTGCTTCCTGGGGTGACGGTGGAACGCGACGGACCCGTGCTGCGCGTCAGTGGCCTGGGGGCGGGTGGGCAGATCCTGTACCGGGACTTGGGTGGGCTCAACGGCCCGGACCTGGACGCGCTCATCGCCCGGCAACGGGACCACTTCACCGCCCGCGGGCTGAGCGTGGAGTGGAAGCTACACACCCACGATCGCCCGGAGGATTTACCTCAGCGGCTGCAGGCGGCGGGCTTCACCCCCGGCGCCACCGAGACGGTCCTGGTCGGCCTGGCAGCGCCGCTGGCGACCCACACCCCACAGTTACCGGAAGGGGTACGCGTCCGCGAAGCCACCACCCGCGACGATCTCGAAAGGATCGCTGTATTAAAGGAGCGGGTGTCAGGCGGCGACTACAGCAGGCTGGTAGACGGGCTGGCAACGGAGCTGACCGAGGCCCCGACCGGGCTGACGGTGCTGGTCGCGGAGGTGACGACGGGGGACAACGAGCCGGTGGTGGCCTGCGCGGCCTGGATCCGCTACGCCCACGGCACTGAATTCGCGACCCTGTGGGGCGGCGCCACCCTGCCGGAGTGGCGCAGCCGGGGCCTGTACCGGGCCCTTGTGTCCCATCGCGCCCGGTTAGCACGGGAACGCGGATTCCCCTACCTGCAGGTAAACGCCTCAAGCAGCAGTCGCCCCATCCTGGAGCGGCTGGGGTTCATCCCCATCACCACCGCCACCCCTTATGTACACACCTTCCCACCCGCCCATCTGGTGTGGCCCCAGATCATGACCGCCCCGCCCGGCCTCTAAAGGCAGGGGTCCCTCACCCCGGAACGCTCAGGGCATTTTGAGGGACCCCTGATTCAGGTCGTGACTGTCAGGCCACGCCGTAAGCGCGGATGATCTCCTGCTCAACGCTGTTGCCGGCCTGGTCAGTGACCGTGGCCCGTAGCGACACAAACCCGGAGTCCGGGTTGGTCACAGTGGCCACCCAGTGGTCGCCCCGCCGACGCAACTGCACCGGCTGCCAGGTCGCCCCATCGTCAACCGACATCTCCACAGTCACACTCGCCACCGGCGACGACGGCGCTCCCGCCTGCCGCTGCACATACACCGGGACCTGGAACCGCCGCCCCGCCGGAGCCCGGTTCCTGTCATCCAGATCCGGGGTGAACCGCGCCGCCAGCAACGGCAACCCATGTGGCTCCTCCGTATGTCCGGACCGGAACGTCCACACGCAACTGACCCTGGTAGACACATCTGTCACACTGCGCTCAGCCGATGCCTCCAGCCGGTACGTCGCTTCCTGCGCCGGCAGCCCATCGACCTCCAGGCGTGTAATTGAGTCCTCCGCGATCAACTCATCGCCCAGGTACAGACGGGTGGACGCGGTGTCTATCGCCGAATAACCCTCGTGACTGAGCGTCCCATCCGAGAACAGGGCCAGCAGTACGCGTGCCTCGTCACCGGAACGTGTCGCGTGCTGCCACACAGACGCCGACGCCGGGAACCCAGGGCCAAACACCCCATGGTTCCACTCTTCACTGACGCGGCCCGCCCGGTACGTCGTCCACCCCGAGTACTGGGTGGCGCTGGTGGCCAGTGCGTTTCCCTCAGGCTGGTGGACACCCTGGAAGAACTCGCGTGTCCACTCCACCCCGTCGACGGTGAAGTATTCCGTCCGTTGGGTTGGCAGCGTCGTGAGCAGCGACACGCCCCAGGAGCGGTAGTCGGCTACCCCAGCGGGACGGGCGTAGACGACGGTCTCGCCGTGGGGCGCCTCCCCCTGGACCCGGTACGTGGTGTCGATAGCGGCAAGCTGCTGGTCCCGCACGTGCCGCTCAAATCCCGTCGCCAGACCACCCCTTTCAAACCACGCGAGGTGGTAGACGTACGACGTATCGACGACCCTGCCGTCCCCGGAGGAAGGCTCGATGTACTCAGCTCTCACCGAGGAGTAGTAATGGGCTCCCTCCGGAGCATCCGGGCCCAACTGGAGGGTACTGACCCCCTCCCAGCTCTCAGACGTCTTCCACGCCGCTATGCCGTAGTCAGGGCCGATATTGAAGTCGATACCTCCCCTCCGCAGAACGGCAGACTCCCTCGCGAGGGTGATCTCCACAGGCTCAGCGTCCCGCGCATCCAGCTCGATCTCGGTATCAGCGGTCACCTCCAGCCTGGGCTGGGCGATGATAGCGGTCTTCGTTCCGCCGTCTTCGATCACCGCTGTCAAGGCGTATGTCCCGACCGGGAGCCGAGCCGTCAGCGAACCATCCTCCTCATAGAAGGCCCAGTGTTCCTCGGTCGCGTAGTCGGCGATGTAAACGGCGTAGTCCGCGGGCACGCCACCGTTGTGGTCAATAACCTCAATATCCACGTTGTGGTATTCGGGCTCCCGCTCAACCGCGACCGGCGTCACCACCCGCTGATCACCAGCGGTGGCAACCACATGCCCCTGATATATGCCGTCAGCGGTCCCCACACGGGTGTCGGCGGTAACCGTGATCTCCGCGGTGCCGCCCGCCGGCACCGTCACCTCATCCGCGCTGAGGTGGAACAGACCGTCCGGCACCTCACTCCCAGCGGGGCCGCTCACCTGCAGCTGAAGGGCGAGGGTGATCGGCTCATCACCGTTGTTGGTGTAGGTGATGGTGCTGCTGACTGGCTCGTCATCGTGGTGCGGCCACGGCACAGCCCCCAAGTTCACCGTCGACGGCGAGGCCACGACCGGAAGCGCTATCGCGGCAGCGACATCAACGAGGCCGGCGCCCTGCTGGAACACGGTCTGGTTCGCCGCCGGCCGGGCCGCACTCATCAGTCCAGCTTTAAGCTGCTGACCGTCCCAGTCCGGATGCTGCTGCGCCAGCAACGCCGCCGCTCCCGCCACATGCGGGGCAGCCATCGAGGTACCCGCCATATCCGTGTAGAACTCATTGACCGGTTCCCCGTTCACCCCGTTGCGCGCTCGGGCCGCCACGATCCCCACGCCAGGCGCGGTGATCTCCGGCTTGATCGCCCCGTCACCGATCCGTGGCCCTTGAGCGGAGAAGGGTGCTCTGGCGCCGGAATCGAGCACCGCGCCCACCGCCAACGCCGCATCCGCGCTCGCCGGTGAATCAACGGTCTGCCTGTGATACCCCTCGTTTCCAGCGGCGACCACGAACAAGATCCCATGCGTGGCGCTGAGGCTGTTGATCGCCTCCTCCAGCGGGTCGATCTCCGGAGTGTCAGGACCGCCCAAGCTGAGGTTGATGATGTCGGCACCGGCGTCGGCCGCCCACTGGATCGCCTCTAAAAGCGCTGACTCCTCACACCAGCCATCGAACATGCACGCCTTGGCGTTGAGCAGCGTCGCCTCCGGCGCCACCCCTCGAAAAGCGCCATCAGAGGCCGCACCGGTCCCGGCGATCGTGGCCGCTACATGCGTACCGTGCCCGCTGTAGTCATCCGCGTCCAACTCGAAGGTGAAGTTCTCCGACGCCGCCACCTGCCCGACCAGATCCGGGTGAGTGGTGTCGATGCCGCTGTCCACCACCGCCACCGTCACACCCTCACCGGTGAGTCCGGTCTCCCAGGCCGCCGACGCCCCGATGGCGGGCACCGACACATCCAACGACAACCGTCGCCGACCGTCCAACCACACGCGCTCAACACCGGAGGCTGCGCGCCGGTTGTTTCCGGCGGTCAACGCGGCCCACACCTCATCGGTCTGGCCGGTGGGCACCTCCACCGCCGCCCCACCGATCGCCGGCAACGACGCGGTCACCTCCGCACCGGCTGACTCCAGGCCGCCTCCGGCGGCCCGCGCCGCACCCCGGGCGTACTCCACGATCAGAGGAAGTGAGGACCGCTGGTGGTAACCGGCCTCGATCAGCCCGGGCACATCGAACAGCCGCCGATCCACGGTCCCGTTCGCCACCAGCCGCATCGCGTCGGCCGGGATGACATACATGCTCTCGGCTGTCCGTTGCGTGACGAACCGCATGCCCTCACGGCCCTCGCCGGGCTGAATGTCCACAGCCCACCCGGCGGCACCCTCAACGAGTCTGACCCGGTCACCGGTGATAAGGGTGACCGCTCCGCTGTCTGTCTCTGACAGCGCTGGCTCTTCACCAAATGCCGCTGGCGCCGGCATCAGCACCAAGGCAGTGGCGAGAAGCCCAGTACACCACTGAGCGTACCGTTTGTTTTGTGACATTTTGTCTCTCCTGTCGGAAGAGGACACTGTCAGAAGACAAGACCCACACCTCTGCCCGACAGTTTCAATTGATCGATAACGGAAAGATCACAGGCATTTAAGACACTGTGGACGGTGACTGCCACACCCACGACAAATGACGCGACACCTACGCCTAAATGGCGTTGTCAGGGCACGTCTCATAAGCACAGTGACACCTGGAATGTCCACAATGGCCACATAATGGACGCCTTGATACCGCGTCCACTCCAGCCACCAGGCCCAGCTAGCACCAAGCCGCACTCGCCACTACAGCCCGACCCTCGTCATCTAGCCACACCGCCATCACCGGCAGCTCACGCCCACCCTGTGATTTCGAGCCCGCCTCAGGACCCTCACCGCACACCGGAAGCCGGTTCGCCACAAAAAAGCTGGCCGGCAACCATGTGCCGGCCAGCCTCCACGCTCACCGTAAAAACGCCGCGAGGACCCCTACCGGCCACCCGGCAACGCCACGGGAGTGTCCACCGGACGCAGCGCCGCCCAACCGCTATCGCGGGCCCGAGCCGCCGCCAACAACCCGATCAGGCACGCCGCGTTGGTGATCTCCCCCCGCAGCGCCATCGCCACCGCCTCATCCAAGTCGAACCAAGCGATGGTCATATCGGCTTCCTCATGGGTCCGCACATGTCGGTCACTGTGCGGCACCTCTGACAGGTCCCGAGCGAGGAACAGGCGAATCATCTCGTTGGAGCAGCCGGGCGTGGGATGCACATCCACCAGCAGGTCCCAACGGGCAGCCACCAGATCGGCTTCCTCAGCCAGCTCCCGTGCCGCGCTGGCGACCAGATCCTCCCCCGCCACATCGGTCAACCCCGCGGGCAGTTCCCACAACGACCGCCGAACCGGATGCCGGTACTGCCGCACCAGCACCACCCGATCGTCCGCATCCAGCGCGACCACCCCGACCGCGCCGACATGCCGGATGTAATCCCGCTCGGCAGTGCCACCCCCCGGCATGGTGACCGTGTCGGTCACCACCGAGAACACCGGGCCGACGAACCGCTGCCGGCTCTCCACAACCCGGTACACACCCCCCACACCGCTCGCGACGGTGAAGTCGTTCCCCACGGTACTGTCGGTGGACTCGTCCGCGCCGGCCCCGTGATCGTCGACCGTCGCCTCAGCCATTGGCCGGTCCCCCACTGCGCACCAACCCTTGACTGGCCGTGTCGATCTCGATCGGCAACCGCGACGACTCCGACCGTTCGATCGCCGCCGCCACGAACGCCTTGAACAACGGATGCGGGCGGATCGGACGGGACTTCAACTCCGGATGCGCCTGAGTCGCCACGAAGAAGGGGTGCTTCTCACGGTCCATCTCAATGAACTCCACCAGCCGACCATCCGGCGAATACCCCGAGACGATCACTCCGGCCTGCTTCAAGGCATCCCGATAGGCGTTGTTGACCTCGTAACGGTGACGGTGCCGCTCGGTGACATGGGTGGTGCCGTACGCCTCAGCCACCAGCGACCCCGGCAACAGCTCGGCCGGGTAGGAGCCCAGGCGCATAGTGCCACCCATGTCTCCCTTACCCGCCACGATCTCCTCCTGGTCGGCCATGGTGGAGATCACCGGGTGCTCGCAGTTGGGGTCGAACTCGGTGGAGTCAGCACCGGTCAGCCCGGCGACATTCCGCAGCACCTCAATCACCATGCACTGCAGGCCGAGGCACAGCCCCAGCACCGGAATGCCGTTCTCCCGGGCAAACTGCACCGCGCCGATCTTGCCTTCGATCCCGCGTACCCCGAAACCACCGGGGATGATGACACCATCCACATCGGACAGTGCTGCGGCCGCGCCCGACCGGGTAGCGCACTCATCACTGGGGACCCACCGGATGTCGACCTTGGTGCGGTGCGCGAACCCACCGGCCCGCACCGCCTCCACCACCGACAGGTACGCGTCCGGCAGGGCCACATACTTCCCAACCAACGCAACGGTCACCCGCTGCTTGGGATGGTGCACCCGGTCCAGCAGGTCATCCCACCTGGTCCAGTCCACATCCCGGAACGGCAGGTTGAGCCGACGCACCACGTACGCGTCCAGCCCTTCCCGGTGCAACACCTTGGGAATGTCGTAGATGCTGGGCGCGTCCGCAGCCGAGATCACCGCCTCGGTATCCACATCGCAGTACAACCCGATCTTGTGCTTGAGCTTGGGAGGAATCTCCCGGTCCGAACGGCACACGATCGCGTCCGGTTGGATACCGATGTTGCGCAACGCCGCCACAGAGTGCTGCGTCGGCTTAGTCTTCAACTCTCCAGAGGGCGCCAAATACGGCACCAAAGACACGTGCAGGAAGAAGCAGTTCTCCCGTCCGATGTCGTGCCGTAGCTGACGAATCGCCTCCAAGAACGGCAAAGACTCGATGTCACCGACCGTACCGCCCACCTCGGTGATCACCACATCGGGCGGTCCGTCCGGACCGGGCGCCGCCATAGCCCGCACCCGCTCCTTGATCTCGTTGGTGACGTGCGGGATGACCTGAACCGTATCCCCCAGGTACTCCCCGCGCCGCTCCTTAGCGATCACCGCCGAGTAGATCTGCCCGGTCGTCACGTTCGCCGAACGGGTCAGATCTGTATCCAGGAAGCGTTCGTAGTGGCCGACATCAAGGTCGGTCTCGGCGCCGTCTTCGGTAACGAAGACCTCACCGTGTTGGAACGGGTTCATCGTGCCCGGGTCAACGTTGAGGTAGGGGTCAAGCTTCTGCATGACCACCCGTAGCCCTCGAGCGGTAAGCAGGTTGCCCAGGCTAGAGGCGGTGAGGCCCTTGCCGAGCGAGGAGGCGACGCCCCCCGTGACGAAAATATGTTTGCTCGTCCGAGCCGTTGGGGCCAAGTCGTTCTCCCGTGGTCTAGTGGCGCGACCCGCTATGTGGTGCGTCGCCGGAGAACGCACCCGGAATCGCGCGATCCACGGGATTCCACAGTAACACCCCCGCTCAGGCCGGCCACCGATGGGCGCTACACCACGCGTTCTCTTTTCGTTCACATCCTCGGTGATCACGGCGCGGTGGGAAGCGTCACGCTCCGCAACAATCCTAGGAAGCTAGAAATTAACGGAGAGCGGAGGGGCCGCTTCAGGATCTGACTGAAGCGGCCGACGCCTGGAAAGCCCTCCGCTGTAAAAGTCGCCTGGCCTAGACTCGACCCGCTAGTCGCTGCTCGAGGAGTACGACGACCCGCTGCTGGACGAGTACGATCCGCTGTCCGTGCCGCGGTAGGAGTCGCTGCTGGAGGAATACGACGACCCGCTCTCTGAGCCGCTGCCGCCGCTTTCCGTCGCCGCGCCCGCCGGAGCCAGCTCCGATGCGTTCCGTGAACCGGAGCCCGATCGTGATTCAGACTCCGAGACGGAGACATCGGGAACAGACTTGGCCGGGATCGGAGCGATCGGCCCCGGCTCAGACGGCCCCGGCTCGGATGGCCTGGGTTGCTCGGACTCGGACGCGCCTGACTCAGATGACCCAGACCCAGCGGGCGTGGCGGGTTGAAACCCAGACGATCCGGAATCACCGGGCTTGGAGTGACCGGCCTCAGACAGGATGAGGGTTGTGGAGGTACTCGTCGCTGCGGCGGCCCCATCCTCAGACGACTGCCCACTCGTCGCGGGCTGCTCGGCTTTCCTCCCGTCCTTTGACACCCGCCTCGTGGCCGGCTGCGCGGCGGTCGGCTTCGTCTGCGCCATCGCGTACCGCGGCTCATCGGCCGGACGGGTAGCGGGGAACCCTTCAGGAGGAGCGGTACGCTGGTCCGCCCGCACCAGCACCCGCAGCGAGGAGACCAGCAGCATCGGCATCAGGGTCGCCGCCGCGGCTCCCCCGGCCACGCTCACCGCGCCGTCCGCCAGGCCTCCCAGGGTCGCCGCGATCACGGCCCCGATCACAGCCGCCCGGACCGCCGGGTACAGGCCGTAGACCCGTTTGAGCCCACCCGAGGGCCGCAGCAGCACGAACGCCACAAACAACCCGGCGCCGATGAACAGCCACGTCAGCGGGCTGGTCGCGAAGGCCAACACGTTCGCCTCGCCGGTGCGGTGCAGTACCGCCCCTGCGGTCCCGTCCCCCAGGTCGGTGAGGAAACGCCCCAGCCTGCCCCGCTCAGTCTCCGGCTGCCGGAGATTCAACAACGCCAACGCACTGGTGACAACTAGGCCGGCCAGGGTGCCCCACAGCAGCCGGGTCATGGTCAGCCAGCCTCCGGTGCAGATGACCGCCGCCACACAGGTACCGGCGGTCAGGGCGATCGCGCTTCCGGAGTCCGCGCCCAGGGCGGGCAGACCCACCACCACGACGCCTAGGCCACCCAACACCGCGATCACCAGCGGTCGGCGGGAACGCGGCACCCACTGTGCCAGGCAGCCGGCGGCTATCAGGATCCCGACCGCGAACACCCCGGCGCCGATCGGGCTTGCGCCCGCCAACCGGCCACCATTGACCGCGTTATACCCGACCATTCCGTTGAGCTGGAGATGCGCGCCTGTGAGCAGATCAGCAGCCACCACGACAGCGGCGATACCGGCGACGGTCCCCAAGGGCCCGAGAGAGGTGCGCCACCACGGCGCGAGTCGCACCAAGGCGGTCAGTACCAGCAGCACCGCCACGCCGGTGGTCGCGAAGATCAGACCAGGGTGAGGTTGGCTCCACCACGGCACCAGCTCAGCCAGCAGCGCCGCCGGTAGCCACAGCGCGGCGGCCACCGCCGCCAACTCCACCACCCGGATGGCGACCGGTACCCACCGGGTCTCCTTCGTGGACGCCTGCCGGGCCCGTCGCAGCACCGGAATCGCCACGACGAACAAGACCAGCTGGGCCACCACCAGGATGAGCAGGAACCGGTCCGACCGCCAAAACTGCTGCCAGGCGGCCTGGTCAGCGTCGACCAGGGTCGACGTCGCCGCAGCGAGATCGGCCGACCGGGGCTGAACGGTCAGCGGCGCCCCGGCGAACCAGTCCGACCGCGGCAGTCCCAGCACCTCCGCCGCGGTCGGGGCGATGTCGATCAGCTGGATGTAGCCGGCGCGGCGTGTGGTCGCCGACTCCAACCAGCCCCGCTCGAAACCCGCCCCGTTGGCCAACGCCACATGCAGCCGAGCCGCTCCGGCGGTGTCGGCGACCCCCACCACCATCACCAAAGTCCGCTCTGGGCGGGCGTCCAAGATCGTGGCCAGGTTGCTGTCCAGCGTCCGCAGCGCGGCTTGCCGGCCCAGGGACGGGATCGTGCCCAAATCCACGATCGACAACGCGCAGGACTCAAACAGCTCGGCGGCGTTGTCGGGCAGCTCCTCCCGGTACACGCTGATCCGACCCACTCCGGGGCTGGCGGCGGCGATACCCGCGCCGTGCCCCACCGCCACCGTGCAGCGGACCATCTCGGCCAGCACCCCGGGACGCGCCCGGTAGTACAGCGTCCGGTTGTCGTCGTAGATCTGTCGGGCCCCCCGCATCAGGGCGCTACCGCCCTCCTGCAACTCCACGGTGGGGAGGGCAGCCTCACAATCGTCGGCTCCTCCCGCGTCACCGACCCGGGCCTGGTTACCGGCGCCGAGGGTCAGCCACCCGTCGGCCGGGCAGGTGTGGCGCTGCGCTGACCGGACCGACATCGACGCCAGCGCGCTGTCCTCGGCCAGGGCCCACAACGTGGGGGTGAGCGCGGGGTTGATGTCCTCCCAGCGCAGCCCGGCCGCACCGATCAGGATCACGTGCTCGGCCGTGGTGTCCTGCACCGGCGCGGCGTGGGCCGGGGTGGCCCCACTGAACGCGACGCCCGGCACGAGCAGGCCCAGCGCCCCCACCAGCGCGGCAAGTACCGCCAGCGGACTCTTCATGCCAACTCAGCGTAGACGGCTCGGATCTGGGCGATCGTGGACTCTGGCGTCGGCAGTAGCGGTATTCGCGCGGCGGCGCGTTCCACAAGGCGCGCCGCATGGTCGGGATTGTCCAGCACCGAGGCCAGCGCCGCCGCCAACGCCGCGGGGTCACCGGGAGGTACCAGCTCACCGGCGTCCCCGACCAGTGACGGGACACCCCCCACCGCGGTCCCCACGAACGGCCGTCCGGCGCGCAGTGCCTCCTGCGCAATCAGCGGGCTGCCCTCCCACTGGCTGGGGAGCGTCACCACGTCGGCGGCCGCCAACAGATCGGGCACGTCGTTCCGGGCCCCCAGCAGCCGCACCGGGGCGCCGGTGACGGCGATCCGCTCCTCCAGCTCCGCCCGCTGCGGCCCATCCCCGGCCACCACGAACAGCGGGGGGTACGCACGTGGCGCACCCGACGCCGTCGTGGTCGGGAACGCGGCCGCCGCCTCGATGAGCGTGTGCAGCCCCTTCTGCGGACTCAACCGCGCCACCGTGACCACCAGTGGCCGCTCCGGCGGCAGCCCGAACTCCGCGCGTACCTCCTCCACCGAACGCGACGGGGGTGGCAGGGTAGGCGCCGCCACGGGGCCAGGCCGGACATCGCGTCCCCCCAACTGCCGTACCCGGGCCTCCAGATCGGGGGAGACACACAGCGTGATATCAGCCCGCCGGGCGACGACCTGCTCCAACTGGGCGTAGATGGTCCGGAGCGGCCCGTCGGCCAGGACAGCGTTGTGCCAGGTCACCACGAAGGGAATCGAGCGGGGGGTGGCTAGTCCAGCCAGCAGACCCGCGCGCAGCCCGTGGGCGTGAACCAGGTCGGCGCCGCGCAGCACCGTCCGCAGTCGCGCCCACGCCCGCAGATCGGCGACCGGCCGCGGACCGGAGGCGATCTCCACGGAGACGAACCGGGCCCCGGTTCGGGTGAACCGGAACTGCTCCTCGGTGCTGGACGGGCCGGCCACCACCACCCGAGAGCCGGCGCGGACCAACCCCTCGGCCAGAGAGGCGACGTGCCGACCGGTTCCACCGGTGGTGGTGGCCACCACCAGCGCCACCCGTCGCCCGGCGTCCCGAGTGTCGCCGTCGTCAGCGTCGTATCCGGCGACCAGCTGGTCGGCCGGTGGGTTGTTCTTTCCGTGTGCGGCGGACTGTTCCGCGTGCGTCCTGGTCACCGGACTGCCTCCTGCTCAGACTCGCCCTCGCGACCGCGGGGCAGAATGCTCACCCTCATCCGATCGCCCGGTCACATCAGTGGTGTTCCTATCAGGAGCCTCGTCAGCGGGGGTGACGGCAGGGGGCTGCTCCCCGCCCGTGGCCGCGTGCCGGAGGCCGGGAATCCGCGCCGCGAACCGACTCACCAGCGGCGCCACCTCCCGACGCGCCACCAGCAGCGTGACTCCCCCGAACACTCCCAGCACCACCAGGCCGACCAGGACCCCCGCCGCCAGGGACACAATCGGCCCCGGGTGTGCGTCCGGCTCACCGGTTAACACCGCCGCCAGCGCCCACCCCACAGCGCCGGAGAGCACCGCGGCGACCAGCCCAACCAGGCAGCTGCGCCCCGCGCCATCCAACGCGTGCCGGCCGGCGCGCCGCGCCACCACCGCGATCAGCAACGCGCCCAGCACTATCATGCCGATGGTGTTGCCGACCGCCAGCGCCACGACCCGGTCCGACAGGGGCACCACCGACACCAGCACCAGGTCGGCCAGCATGACCGTGCCCCAGCCAGCCACCGTGGCGCGGGCGGCCAGCGCGGTGTCGCCTCGGGCGTACAAGGCCCTGGTTAACAACGCGAACAGGCTGTAGCCCACCAGGCCCGGCGCGAAGAACACGATGCTGTAGGCCAGCGCCGTGTAGCTGGCTTGCCCCGGGGCGAACGATCCGATCACCCCCGCGGCCGGTGCGGCCACCGCGACCAGCGTCGCCGCGCCGAACCAGCCCACCAGCAGCGACCCTCGGGTCGAGGCGGCCAGGGTACGGGCGTACCGTGCGTGGTCCCCCACCGCCACCGCCTCGGCCAGCGTCGGGTACGCCGCGGTGGCCAGCGGAACGGCCAGGACCCCCCAGGGCAGGAAGAACAGCGTCTGCGCCAGGGTGTAGACCACGATCGAGCCGTCGGGGGCCGGCGGGTTGGTCAGGTAGATCACCAGTCCGAGGGCGACCTGTTGGGCTCCGATCGTGACGGCCCCTGCGATCGCCAGGGAGCGCACCCCGGCGGCCATCCCGTCCGGGAACCGGAGGGTCGGGCGGTAGCGGATCCCCAGCCGCGACAACGGGATCAGCAGGCTGCAGGACAGCGCCACCACCCCACACGTGGTACCCACCGACAGCACCAGCTCACCAGTGCGGGTCACCTCCCCGATCCCGGCTCCCCGGCTGTCCACAATGGTGAACAGGGTGTACGCGCAGATCACGGTGACGCTCGACAGCAGGGGCGCCAGCGCCGGCCACGCGAAGCGCTCATGGGCTTGCAGCACCCCGATGAGCACGGTGCCCAACCCGTACAACGGCAGCTGCGGAGCGAAGATCCGCAGCATCCGGGCCCCGGTCTCCACCATCGCCGGCGGCGCATCGGCCGCCATGAGGTTCACGATCGGATCGGCGAAGATCGCCACCAGCAACGCCGCCGGAACCAGCACTACCATGGTCCACGTCAGTAGCGCTGAGGTGGCCGCCGACACCGCCGCGCGGTCATCGCGGGCGCGCGGCGCCGCCAGTAGAGGAACCACCAGGCTGGCCAACGCCCCACCAGCGGTGATCTCGAAGATGAGGTTGGGGACGGTGTTGGCGGTCTGGTAGATCTGCGCCAGGTCGTTTTCTCCGATCGCCCAGTAGAAGACGAGGTTCCGCCCGAAACCCACAATCCGGGCAGCGATCGTAATCAGGGCGATCAGTGCGGCGGCACCCGCGATCCGCCTCGCGGTGCTCATCTGCGGACGCGACCCCACTCGTCAAGACGGCGCAGCACAGGGTGGGACTCGATGACGGCGGTGAAGCTCACCTTCTCGCTGGCCAGGGTCAGACCGACAATGCCGGCCAGCACCGCCAGCCGCGCCGGCCGCGGCAGGGTGGCGGCGGTGGCGAGCCCGAGCAGGGCCCCGAAGGCGTTGGCCCCGGCGTCACCGAGCATCGTGCGCTCCCCCAAGTCATCGGGCAGCAGCCCGGCGGCGGCCCCCACTGGCCCCGCCGCCAACGCTCCCGCAGGGCCGAGCGTCAGCGGCACCCCGACGGCCAGCCCGGCCTTCAACGCCCGTCCGGGCCGGAGATCCAACAGGTTGATCAGGTTGGCGGATCCGGCGATCAGTCCGGTGTCGATCACCACGTCGGTCACCGTGGCGGCCAGACCGCCTCTCTGGCCGGGCCGGGGCCGTGAGGCCAACGCCGCCGCGGCCAACGCGCCCGACGCACCGATCCCGACGATCTTCACCAGACCCGTGGTGATCTGCCCGCGGCGCAGCGCGGCCAGATGACCCCGGAACCCCTTGGCGGACTTCTGCTCCGGGCGGGAGCCCACCACGTCGTCATACAGCCCGACGGCTCCCGAACCGAGCCCGGCGACGGCGGCCGCCGCAGCGATCGGCAGACCCAACGGCCGGGGTGAGCCGGCCGGGTCGGTGGTGGTGGAGCGCCAAGCGGCGGCTCCCAACGCCGCGGTGGTGGCGGCGGCGACGGCCATGGCGGGTCCGGAGGCCAGGGTCACCGTCTGACCGCGGTGATTGAGACGCTCCAACTGGGTGGCGCGAGACGACCGGCTGACCGCACCCAACGTCACCCGCGCGGCCAGCGCTCCTGCGCCAGCCAGCAGCGCCCGACGTGCCAGCGCACGGAAGGCTCCCACCTGGTCCTCCATCGACAGTGTTCGTCGTCTTCGGTTATCTGGCCGTCACGTCGGCCGGTGGCGCCGGGGTGGAAGCGGCTCGAGGCCGGGACGACTCCGTCGCGACGCGCCTACCGGACGTGACCGGTATGGGTGAACACGCTACCGACATGCCCGACCCCGCCGTGCACCGGGAGGCTCTTCCGAGCCCTGGCACGGAAACCAGGGCTCCACGGGTCACTCAGCGGTCGGCGTATCCGTTGGTTGCGGCACCGGACCGGAGGCGCCGTCCCCGTTGCCGTAGTGCCCGCCGGTGATGCCGGCGAGCTCCTGGACGAGGGTGTGCACCGTGACAACCTGCCCCAACGTGGTGTTGACGTTGTCCACGGTGGACATCGTGTCCACCAGGGAGGAGTCGGAGCGGATCGCCGCCACCACGTTGCCCTCGCCGGAGGCACCGTGCGATGCGACGACGGTGACCGCCGCCTGATCCAGCTGCGTCACCGTGGTGAGCACCGCCGCGTTACGTTCGGCGCCGTTGGTGTCCACCGCCGGCTCCCCCGCCACCACCAGGAAGGCGTCCACCGGGGTGTCAGGGTCGCCCTCGTAGGTAAGCATGCCGTCCTCCGCGTAGCCGGTCAGCACCGCGCTGCCGCTCCCCGCAGGCAGCGGTGGGTCCTGCGCCACCAGCACCGCGGCGATGAGGGCCGCCGAGGATTGCACCCCGTCGGATTCGTTGGGCAGCTCCAACGGCGGGGTCCGCTCCGGCAGTAGACGGGCCGCCAAATCACTGAGGTCGACGTTCCGGGCAGGATCGATGAACCGGTCGTTGAACCGCACCTGCACCCCGATGGTGGCGTCAGCCATATCCAGCATCTGGCTGACCGCTGTGAGCTCGTCATCCGCGGCGCCGGGCATCGCCACCAACGCGATCCGCTGCCCGGCCAGCCGACCGTCGAGCAGCAGCGGAGCCAGGTCCTGGATGGTCTCCTCCTGGCTGTTGACCTCCTCCTCCAGCTCGGCGACCTGGTCACGGAGCTGACTGTTGCTGTTGCTCAATGACTGAATCTCGCTGAGCAACCGGTCGGACAGCGGGCCGTTGAGAGCGGCGGTGCCCAGCACCAGACCAATCGCCAGTGCCAGGAAAATCGCGGTCAACGAGACCACGTGGTACCGGAAGTTGATCACTGGAACAGCCTCTGGACCTGGTAGATGATGTTGTCCCACCACTCGGCCGCCACCTCAAGATAGGCACGCCCGGTGGTGGAGACCGCCACCGCGGCGGCCAACGCGGCGAAGGCCGACAGCAGCAGCAACAACAGGGATGATGCGGACAGATTCTGACGGTACAGACGACTCACACCCTTAGCGTCGACCAGTTTGCCGCCCACCCGCAGGCGGGTCAGGAAGGTCGACGCCATACCGCCCCGGCCCTTGTCCAAAAACTCCACCAGGGTCGCGTGGGTGCCCACCGCCACAATGAGTGACGCGCCTTTCTCATCGGCGAGCAGCATCGCGATGTCCTCACTGGTGGCGGCGGCCGGGAAGGTCACCGCGGACAGCCCGAGCCGCTCGATCCGCGCCATACCTGGGGCACGCCCATCGGCGTAGGCGTGAACCACGATCTCCGCGCCGCACCGCAGGACGTCGTCGGAGACCGAATCCATGTCCCCGACGATCAGGTCCGGGGTGTACCCGGCCTCAACCAACGCGTCAGCGCCGCCGTCCACCCCGATCAGGACCGGTTTGAACTCCCGGATGTAGGGGCGCAGAACGTCCAGATCCGCCTTGTAGTCGTACCCGCGGACCACGATCAGGCAGTGTCGGCCGGCGATCGGGGTGGAGATGTCGGGTACCCCGACTCCGTCCAGGAGCAGCTCCCGCTCGTGCTTGAGGTACTCCATGGTGTTGGCGGCGAACGCCTCCAACTGCACCGACAACCCGTCACGAGCGTCGGCCATCGCCTTGGCGATCGACTCCGCGTCATGCCGAGTGCCCTGGGCGACCGGCTCATCGCCGCGGTAGATCACCCCGCCCTCAATGCGGAGCACGTCCCCTTCGCGGACCCGCTCAAACACCTCCTCACCGACATCGTCGATGAGCGGAATCCCGGCCCGGATCAGCACCTCAGGGCCGAGGTTGGGGTAACGGCCAGAGATCGACGGCTTGGCGTTGATGACCGCGGCGACCTCACAAGCGACCAGGGAGTCCGCAGCGACCCGGTCGATATCAATATGGTCGATCACGGCGATGTCGCCCGGTCGCAGTCGCCCGGCGAGCCGCTTGGTGCGCCGGTCCAAGCGGGCAGGTCCGGAGACTGCACCAGGCAGCGTGGTACGCGTACGGCGCAAGGTCGGTAGACGCATCGGCCCCATCCTGTCACCCGCTGTCCATGTCTACGCAGCGCGACTCGCCCGGGAGCGGTGCACTCACCATAACCGGTGCCCTGACCTGCTCGCCCTCCACCCTTCCGGGCATTCCATCCGTTTCGTCACCATGACAGTGTGCAACGATCGGTCCATAACGACCGACCGATTCCACCATGTCGGCCCTGACCGCTGCGGCTCGTCGGCGTCGTCAGTCGACGCGGCTTTTCTCCTTGGCCGCCGCCTCCAGCAGCTCTTCGGCGTGGGCCACTCCCACGTCGCTGTCAGGCATCCCCGCCAACATGCGCGCCAGCTCCCGGGCCCGTTCGGCGGCCTCCACCACCCGCACCCCACTTGTGGTGACCGCGCCCGATGAGTCCTTGGTCACCACCAGATGCCGATCGGCGAACGCCGCCACCTGGGGCAGGTGGGTCACCACAATGACCTGATGCTCACGGGCCAGCCGGGCCAGTCGCCGCCCGATCTCCACCGCCGCGCGCCCACCGACCCCGGCGTCCACCTCGTCGAACACTAAGGTGGGCGGGCCACCGGACCCGGCGAACACCACCTCCAGCGCGAGCATCACCCGCGACAGCTCCCCACCGGAGGCTCCCCGCTGCAGCGGCAGCGCCGGCGCCCCCGGGTTCGCCATCAGGCGGATCTCCACCTCATCGGCGCCTTCGGGCCCCACCGGGACGGGCGTACCCCCCACCGTCAGGACCGGCAGGCCTCGCCCGGCCGGCCGCGGCAGGACCACCGCGCTCACCCGTGCATGCGGCATGGCCAGCCCGGTCAGCTCAGCCGTCACCGCCGCCCCGAAGGCGTCGGCCGCCGCCCGACGGGAAGCGGTCAGCCGCTCGGCCAACTCCGCGGTGGCCGCCGCCGCCTGATCCCGCTCGGTCTCCAACGCCGCCAACGCCTCATCAGAGGTGTCCAGTTGGGCCAGCTGCTCACGGGCCTGCTCCGCCCACCGGATGACGCCGTCGATGTCCTCGGCGTATTTGCGCGTCAACGCCCGCAGCGCGGCCCGACGCTCGTGCACCGCCGCCAACCGGCCGGGATCGACGTCCAAAGACTCCAGGTAATCGGACAACTCCGTGGAGATGTCCACCACCTGAGCCACCACGTCGGTCAAGCGTTCGGCCAGCTCCCGCAGGGTCGCGTCCACCCCGGCCTGGGACTCCAGCAGGCGACGCGCCTCCCCCAACAGAGTCCCGGCGTCGGTCGCGCCGCCCGGGTCGTCGGGGTCACCGGCCAGCGCCTGATGGGCGGCACTGACCGCGGCCCGCAGCCCTTCGGCGTGCTCCAGCCGACGCGCCTCCTCCCGCAGCGCCTCATCCTCACCTGGCTGCGGATCCACCGCGGCGATCTCCGCCAGCCCCAACCGCAGCAGGTCGGCCTGCTGGTTCCGCTCCCGCAGGTTCCGCCGTCGATCCTCAAGTTCTTGATCGAGTTGTCGCCACCGTGTAAAGGCTTCCCGGTAGCGGGCCAGGAGTTTCTCGTGTTCCGGGCCGGCGTAACGGTCCAACGCCGCCCGCTGCTCCGCGGGGAGCAGCAGCCGCATCTGGTCAGACTGCCCATGCACCGACAGCACATGCTCCCCGATCTCGGCCAGCACGCTGACCGGAACCGACCGCCCGCCCACATAAGCCCGGGAACGCCCCTCAGCGGTCACCGACCGCGTCAGCAGCAGCGCCCCATCCTCGTCAGGCTCAGCCCCTGCCTCAGCCGCACGGGCATGGACGACCCGGGCGGTCTGGCCTGTCAGATTCAGCCGGCCCTCCACGACCGCGCGCCCCGCGCCCGGGCGTACCCGGCCGGCGTCCGCCCGACCGCCGAAAAGCAGCCCCAACCCCGCCACGACCATGGTCTTGCCGGCCCCGGTCTCTCCGGTGATGACCGTCAGGCCCCGCGCCAGAGGGAGCGTGGCGTCGTCGATGACCCCAAGACCGGTGATGCGGAGTTCCTCAAGCACAACTTTCAGACACTAGTGCCCCCCGCTGACAAATACAGCTACCGCCCCACCACCCCGGTCAGGAGATGGGATGGCGCCACCCGTCGACAGGCAGCCCAAACTTGGCCACGAGCCGGTCGGTGAACGGCTGGGGCTTTAACCGCACCACCCGCACCGGCAGCACGCCACGCTGAACCGTCACCCGACTGCCGGGTGGGACCGGGAACACCCGACGACCGTCACAGGTCAACACGGCGGAGTAGCCAGAAGGCTCCACGGTGATAGCGATCGTGGAATCCGGCGAGGTGACCAGCGGCCGGCTGAACAGGGCGTGCGCGCTGACCGGGACCAGCAGCAGGGCGGCCAACTCCGGCCACACCACCGGCCCGCCAGCGGAGAAGGCGTACGCGGTGGAGCCGGTCGGGGTAGCGCAGACCACCCCATCGCAGCCGTAGCGGGACAGGCGCCGGCCGTCGACCTCCACCATCACCTCTAGCATCCGCCCCGGCTCGGCCTTCTCCACACTGATCTCGTTGAGCGCCCAGGAGCTGGCTATCCGCTCGGCGTCCTGCTCCACGGTCACATCGATGGTGAGGCGCTCCTCGACGCTGTAGGCGCCGGACGCCACATCCCGAACCGCCTGATCAAGATCGTTGATTTCGGCCTCGGCGAGGAACCCGACCCGGCCCAGGTTGATGCCCAGTAACGGCGCGCCCACCGGGCGTGCGAGTTCGGCGGCCCGCAGCAGGGTGCCGTCGCCTCCGAGCGCGACGACGATCTCCACCCCCTTGGCGGCGGACTCCGGCTCCACCGCAGACACCTCGGGCAGATTCAGCTCCGCCGCCTCGTCGACCAAGACCCGCACCTCAAAACCGGCGGCTATCAGATCCGAAGCGACGGTCCGGGCATGCTCGGTACTGGCCTGCCGGCCGGTGTGGGTCACCAGCAACGCCTCACGTCTGGCCACAGCCAGCTCCTCTCACGGTCGGACCCGCAATCCACCCGAGCGCCCCCGTGCTGTCGTGTCCTCCTCCTGCTCGGCCACCGCGCGTACCTGGTCAGGGTCAACCGGCGGCGCGTCCCGACGCAACCACAAGAAGAACTCCACGTTGCCCGATGGGCCCGGCAACGGACTACGGACCACCCCAGCGACGCCGTACCCCATGGTCTGCGCCGTCCGCGCTACCTCAATCACCGCCTCCGCCCGCAGTCGGGGGTCACGCACTACTCCATCACCGACCCGGTCCCGGCCGACCTCGAACTGAGGTTTGACCATCGGGATCAGGTCACCGTCCGGTTCGGTGCAGGCCGTCAGGGCCGGCAGCACCAACCGCAGCGAAATAAACGACAAGTCAGCAACGGTCAGCCGCACCGGGCCACCGATCATCTCAGGGGTCAGGCGGCGCACATTGGTCCGCTCATACACCCGGACCCTGGGATCGGTCCGTAATGACCAGGCCAGCTGACCGTAGCCGACATCAACCGCCACCACCTCTTGCGCACCGGCGCGCAGCAGCACATCGGTGAAGCCTCCGGTGGAGGCGCCGGCGTCCAGGCACCGGTGGCCGGCCACCGTCAGCCCGGCGGCGGTGAAGGCTTTCAACGCACCGGCCAGTTTGTGGCCTCCACGGGACACGTAGTCCGCCTCTGCACCGCTCACCCCCGCCTCCTCAGCGGGGGTGACCAGCACCGGGTCGGCTGGATCCACCGAGGTGGCGGGTTTGACCGCCACGGTCCCCTTCACCCGTACCCGTCCGGCCGTGATGAGGCTGACGGCGTGTTCACGGGAGCGGGCCAGACCGCGACGCACCAACTCAGCGTCCAGACGGGTACGACGTGCCATAGATTGATCCAGATTCAGTCGGCGTCGATCGAGGCGAGTGCGCCCTGCAGGGCGCGGTGGACCTCTTCGTAGCCGGCGACCTGGTCGGCGACCGGCCGTGTCGTGAGCTCAGCCAGCCGCTCCAGGGCCGCCGTCACCGCAGGATGCTCTGCCGCCTCGACCGCCTCTGCGTCGTCACCCCGCCTGGCCTCCGCCAGGCGGGCCAGATGGGCTGGGGTTGGAACGGGCGTCTGACTCACGACGCTCCTCCGGATGAGGTCGCCCCGGTCCCTGTGTCCGAGGCCGGCGTGGTGGCCTCAGCCGGGGTCGGCTCCTCCGATGCCTGAGGGGCGGCCGCAGGTGGTGTCGCCTTCTTCGCCGGGGTCCGCTTGGCGGGGCTTTGCCGCGAGGTGGCCTTGGCACCGGCGCCCGTCGCGCTCTCAGCGGCCGCCTTCTTCGCGGTGGTCTTCTTGGCGGTGGCGGTTTTCTTCGCGGTGGTCTTCTTCGCCGTGGTGGTCTTCTTCGCGGTGGTGGTCTTCTTGGCAGCGCTCTTGGTGGCCTTCTTCGCGGTGGCCGCTTTCCGCGTGGCTGAGGCCGCCTCCGGCCCCGACGGCTCCGCACCGGCCGACTCTGCACCGGCCGCGGCGGCACGCGCCTCACGTAGCTGACGTTCCAGGTCCCGGATACGTTCGTTGAGTTCGGCGACCTCCTCGGCGGTCGCCAGCCCGACCCTGCTCAACGCCCGGTCCAGTTCATAGCGGATGAGCTTGGTCAACGCTTCACGGTTGCTGGCGCTCGCCTCCAGCAGATCCTCGGTGAGGGTCTGCAGCTGCTCCACCGTGACGCCGCTGCGCTTAACCAGCTTTTTGACTATCTTGGCGGCCTTCTTACGGGAGGCCTCCGTCAGCCCCAGCACCACTTCCAGATACGACCGCCAGGCCTCCTGCATCGCGTGCCCTCCTCGATGGGCTCTTCCCCTTCGGTGTCAGTCAGCGGTCCAGAGCCTTTCGGCCCTGCCTCCTCCCGTGCCCGAAACCGTCATGCCTCAGGTTGTCTACGCTACCGGTCAGGGGGTCGGGAACCTGGAGTACCGTGCCGATTAGTGGCGGCTTAAATACCGGACTGGAACCACATCAGCGCCGCTGGCCTCCCACCGCCGAACCTGAAAGAGGTGACATGGCCACAATCGAACAATGCCGTGAGGCCTTGCACACTCTCGCCGCGCGTCTCGAGGAGCATGCCGCGCGGCGCGCCTCCTCAATCACCCGCACCCTGCACCTGAGCATCCCGGATCTGGACGCCGCTTTCCACGGACGGCTGGAACAGGGACGACTGGTCGAAATCGCCGACGGGCCGGCGCCGGACGCCGCGATCCGCTTGACGATCGCCAGCGATGACCTGATCGCGTTGGTGGCGGGACACTTGGACTTCGCTCGGGCCTGGGCCACCGGTCAGATCTCACTCAAGGCCAGCATGGCCGACCTGTTCAAGCTGCGTTCCCTGTTGTGACCTCCGAAAGGGCGTACGCCGCCTGTCTCCCGCAAAGCACACCGCGATACAGCGCACCCCGCCCAGCGGGCTGCCGTGTCGTGCCCTCATTGAACGTGGGCCCAGCAGCCGGTAGCACCCCACCGGCCCTGAGCCCACGATCATATGGAGGACACCAGGTGCGTCAGTGACGACGAAGCGTGGCCTGCAGGTAGTCGCGGTTCAGCCGCGAGATCGTCTCCAACGGGATCCCCTTCGGGCACGCCGCCGCGCACTCACCGGTGTTGGTGCACCCGCCGAAACCCTCGGCGTCATGCGCCGCCACCATGTCGACCACCCGCGTGTACCGCTCCGGCTGGCCCTGCGGCAGCAGACCCAGGTGCGTCACCTTCGCCGCGGTGAACAGCATCGCTGAGCCGTTGGGGCACGCCGCGACGCACGCCCCGCAGCCGATGCACGCCGCGGCCTCGAACGCCGCGTCGGCGTTGGCCTTAGGCACCGGGATCGAGTGCGCCTCTGGCGCGCTACCGGTGGGGGCGCTGATGTACCCGCCGGCGGCGATGATGCGGTCGAAGGCGCTGCGGTCCACCACCAGGTCCTTGATGACGGGGAACGCCTGGGAACGCCACGGCTCAATGGTGATCGTGTCCCCGTCGGAGAAGTGGCGCATGTGTAGCTGGCAGGTGGTGGTCGCCTTCTGGGGTCCGTGCGGCACACCGTTGATGACCATTCCACAGGCGCCGCAGATCCCCTCACGGCAGTCATGGTCGAACGCGATCGGTTCCTCCCCGGCGAGGATCAACCGCTCGTTGAGCACGTCGAGCATTTCCAGGAAGGACATATCCGGGGACACGTCGGTGACCTCGTAGGTGACCAACCGTCCCTCGGCCGACGCGGAGGGCTGCCGCCACACGCGTAAAGTGAGGTTCACTTGTAGCTCCGCTGAGTTGGCTTGACGTAGGAGAACTCGAGGGCTTCCTTGTGCAGAACCGGGGGACGCCCGACCCCGGTGAACTCCCAGGCCGCGACGTAGCTGAAGTTCTCATCGTCGCGGAGCGCCTCCCCCTCGGGGGTCTGGCTCTCCTCCCGGAAGTGTCCACCGCAGGACTCGGTACGGTGCAAGGCGTCGATACACATCAACTCGGCCAGCTCGAAGAAGTCAGCGACCCGACCGGCCCGCTCCAAGGCCTGGTTGAGTCCTTCCCCGCTGCCGGGGACCTTCACCCGCTGCCAGTACTCCTCACGCAGCGCGCGAATCTGATCGATCGCCTTCCGCAGCCCGGCGTCGTTGCGGGACATACCGCAGTAGTCCCACATCAGCCGTCCCAGCTCCCGGTGGAAGGAGTCCACGGTCCGGTCCCCGTTGACAGACAGCAGGCGCTCTATCCGGTCGCGGACCTCCTGCTCGGTCTGCTTCACCTCAGGGTGATCGGGGTCGATCGACGGGAATGGACCGGCCGCCAGGTAGTCGCTGATGGTGTTGGGGAGGATGAAGTAGCCGTCGGCCAGCCCCTGCATCAGGGCGCTGGCGCCCAGCCGGTTGGCGCCGTGGTCGGAGAAGTTGGCCTCGCCGATGACGTACAGCCCAGGGATGGTGCTCTGCAGGTCGTAGTCCACCCACAGGCCACCCATGGTGTAGTGCACCGCCGGGTAGATCCGCATCGGCACCTTGTAGGGATCCTCACCGGTGATGCGCTCGTACATCTCGAACAGGTTGCCGTACTTGGCCGCCACCGCCTCACGCCCCAACCGGGCGATCGCGTCGGCGAAGTCCAAGTACACCCCCAGACCACCGGGACCGACCCCACGCCCCTCGTCACAGACCCGCTTGGCGGCACGGGAAGCGATGTCCCTCGGCACCAGGTTGCCGAAGCTGGGGTACATCCGCTCCAGGTAGTAGTCCCGCTCCGCCTCGGGGATCTGGTCCGGGGGTCGGGTGTCACCCGGCTTCACCGGCACCCACACCCGTCCGTCATTACGCAGCGACTCACTCATCAGCGTCAACTTGGACTGGTAGTTGCCGCTGACCGGGATGCAGGTGGGGTGGATCTGGGTGAAGCAGGGGTTGGCGAAGTAGGCCCCCCGCCGGTGCGCCCGCCAGATCGCGGTGGCGTTGCAGCCCTTGGCGTTGGTGGACAGGTAGAACACGTTGCCGTAGCCACCGGTAGCCAACACCACCGCGTCGGCCAGGTGGGTGGAGACCTCCCCGGTCACCAGGTTACGGACCACCACACCGCGGGCCCGGCCATCGACCACCACCAGGTCCAGCATCTCGGTACGCGGGTACATCCGCACGGTGCCGGCCCTGATCTGCCGCTCCAGCGCCTGGTAGGCCCCTAGCAGCAGCTGCTGCCCGGTCTGTCCGCGGGCGTAGAAGGTGCGGGAAACCTGGGCGCCTCCGAAGGACCGGGTGTCCAGCAGCCCACCGTACTCCCGCGCGAACGGCACGCCCTGAGCCACGCACTGGTCGATGATCTCCACGCTGATCTCGGCCAGCCGGTACACGTTGGACTCCCGGGACCGGAAGTCACCGCCCTTGACCGTGTCGTAGAACAGCCGCTGGATGCTGTCACCGTCGTTGCGGTAGTTCTTCGCCGCGTTGATACCACCCTGCGCGGCGATGCTGTGCGCCCGACGCGGACTGTCCTGGTAGCAGAAGGATTTGACGTTGTACCCCAGCTCGCCCAGGGTGGCCGCGGCCGACGCACCCGCCAGACCGGTGCCCACCACGATGATGTTCAACCGCCGACGGTTCGCGGGGTTGACGAGCTTGCCGGAGAAGCGACGCTGCTGCCAACGTGTCTCAATCGGGCCGTCGGGCGCCCGAGTGTCGGCGATTGGAGCGCCTTCGGTAAACATGCTCATCCCACCAGCCCGAAGAAGACAGAGAACGGTACGGACAAGAAGCCCACCACCAACGCGGTGGCGAACACGATCGCGGCGACATTCACCACACGCTCACCCCGGGCGGTGGTGACCCCTAGGCTACGCAGCGCGCTGGCCACCCCGTGCCGGATGTGCACCCCGACCACGACCACGGCGGCGGTGTACGCGAGCGCCACGTACCAGTGCTGGAAGTCCACCACGATGTTGTCGTAGACCTCACCGTGCTCGAAGTCCGGATTCAACCAGCCCACCGTCAGGTCCAGGACGTGGTAAGTGACGAACAGGGCGATGATGACGCCACCCCACCGCATGGTGCGGGCGGCGTAGCTGCCCTGAACCTTCGGCCGCGTCGCGTAACGGACTGGACGCGCCTGACGCGCCCGACGGGCCAGCTGTGTCGCGGTGACGATATGCAACACCACGCTGAGCGTGAGCACCACGCGGATCACCCACACCAGACCGCCGTACCCCAGTAACGGCTCGGCGATCTCGCGCAGCCACACCGCGTACCGGTTGATGCTCTCTTCACCGAAGAAGATCCGCAGGTTCCCCAGCATGTGGGCGATCAGATACAGCAGAAGAATCACGCCCGTCGTGGCCATGATGGCCTTCTTGCCCACCGTGGAGCCGAAGATCGCACCCACCACAGTACGGGGTCGCCTCACGCGGGGTGCCCCCGCGGGGGCCCGCTCATTCGTGGGACGCTTCGCCTCCGGTGGACTGACTGCGGAACGGGTTGTCTGTTGAGTCAGTGCCACCCCGCCAATCTAGAAAGCACCTCACGAGTGCGTCCAAGATATCGAGGCACTCATCTCCATAGCCATAAGCTATGGAAGTGCAGCTTCAACAACTTGTCTACTTTGTCGCGGTCGCCGAAACCCGACATTTCACCCAGGCGGCAGAGCGGGTACGCGTCGCCCAACCGTCGTTGAGCAAACAAATCCGCAATCTGGAAGCTGAGCTGGGCGCGCCACTGTTCAGCCGCGCCCGCGGCAACATCACCCTCACCCCCGCCGGCGAAATCCTGCTCCCCCTGGCCCGTCGCATCCTCGCCGACGTCGACACCGCCCGACTCCAGGTTCAGGAACTGGTCGGGCTACGCCGCGGCCGCGTCCGACTGGGCGCCACCCCGAGCCTGTGCGCCGGGCTCCTCGCCGACGTCCTCCGCCGCTTCCACGACACCTACCCCGGCATTCAACTCCTGGTCGAGGAGAGCGGCTCGCGAGACCTGACCCGGGCCCTGACCCGCGGCGCTGTGGACCTAGCCCTGATCATCCTGCCGCCCCAGGGAGGCGACCCCGCCTTGACCACCACCCCGATCCTGCGGGAACGCCTGGTGGTCGCCTCCTCCGCGAACAGTCCACCCCCGGTCACCGGCCGGGCCCTGCGCGTCGCGGACCTGCGCGACCACCCTCTGGTGATGTTCCGCCCCGGGTACGACCTGCGAGAAGCCACCCTGAACGCGTGCCGCCACGCCGGTTTCGAACCACGCTTCGCCGTCGAAGGCGGCGAAATGGATGCGGTCCTGCGGTTCGTCGAGGCCGGACTGGGCGTGGCGGTGGTCCCCAGCATGGTGCTGGTGGGGCGCCCCGGCCTGCGCAGCACCCCCTTGGAGCCGGTCCTGGAACGCACCGTCGCCCTGGCGCACCGCAAAGACGTCACCCTCACCCACGCCGTTCGCGCCTTCCGCAACACCCTGCTGACCCACCTGACCTCAGCCGCCCTGCCCAGCGGGGTTGAGCTTCACTGACGGCCCCGCTGGGCAGGACAGCCTTTGAAGGCAGGTCTAGGACAGGCCGAGGGTACGCAAGGCGTCCACGGCCGACGCCGTCCCGCCGATGATGGGATCCAGGGACGCCGCAGTCTGTGGCGCCTCCGCCCACACGGCGCCGCATAACGCCCGCAGCGCATCCAACGGCGCCCCGTCACCGGTCAGCTCCCACCCCTTCGGGCCCCGCCGGACCTGCCAGCCCCGGCACTGAGCACCGTCCGGGACCCGCACCGTGGGGGGATGCACCTGAAGCAGCCCGGTCAGATCCTCGGCAAGGTAGGTGGGGCGCTGCTGCGGGGGCGCCGTCAACACCTCGGCTGGAGTGCTCACCCCTGTGAACACCAGCAGGCTGTCCATACCGGCCCGCACCGCCCCCTCCACATCGGTGTCGAGCCGATCCCCCACCATCACCGGCCGGGCAGCCTCCGCATTCTGAGCCGCCCCCAGCAGCAGAGCCGGCTCTGGCTTCCCCACCACAATGTCGGGCTGTCGCTGCATGGCATGACTGAGCGCGGCGACCAACGCCCCGTTCCCCGGTAACGGCCCTCGAACCGACGGCAGGGTGCGATCGGTGTTCGTGGCGACCCACAACGCTCCCTGCCGTAACGCCACAGCGGCCTCAGCCAGCTGCGGCCACCCAACCGTCGGACCGTACCCCTGCACCACGGCCACCGGCTGCTCATCGGCCGAGGTGACCGGCTGCAGCCCAACCGCCGCCACCTCCTCAGCCAGCGCCGGCGCACCAACCACTAAAATCCGGCTCCCCTCCGGCAGCCGCTGAGCCAACGTCCATCCAGCTGCCTGCGCGGAGGTCACCACCTCAGCGGTATGGGCGGGCACCCCCACCCGGGTGAGTAACTCGGCGACGGCCGCCGGGCGACGGGCGGCGTTGTTCGTGACGAACCGAACCGCCACCCCCTGGCTGCGGACCGCGTCAATGGCCGACGCGGCCCGAGGCACCGGCTGCTCCCCCAGGTACACCACGCCGTCCAGGTCGAGCAGGACAGCATCGTGGCGCTCCACGAGCGGGACACCGTCCGAACCGGCCTCAAAAGAACCGGTCGCCATCTGACCAGCCCGCGTCGTCAGCTCACTCATCGGTCTGCGGCCGCCCTTCTGCCGGCTCCTTCTCCGACGGCTCATCCGGCTGCCCTAGGTCCGGCCGAGGTGAGCTCGATGCGGCGTCCTCCTTCGCCGCTCCGGGATCACCCGCCGAAGCGGAGGCACCGGTCGCGCCGTGCGCCGTCACCTCCACCCCGTCGAGCTCCTTATCGAACTCCTCCGGCTCGAGCTCATCCTCCCCGTCCGCGTCCAGCTCCTCATCCCACTCCAAGACCACGCCTTCCAACTCCAGCAACCGATCGGCCGCGTCGGTCTCGTTGGTGGTGTCGGCCTGGACCGCCTGCTCGAACCAGTACCGCGCCTCCTCCTCCCGACCCAGTCCGGCCAGAACATCGGCGTACGCGTACCGTAACCGCGCCACCCATGGCTCAGCCCGAGACGAGTTCAGCTCACGAACCTGCAACATCGCCGCGGCGGCCTCCGGATGCCCCATGTCACGTCGAGCCCCGGCGGCCACGATGAGCAGCTCAACAGCCTCCGCTTTATCCAACAGCCGCTGGTCCGCAGTGCGGTACAGATCAATCGCGCGTTCCGGACGCCCCAGCGCCCGCTCACAGTCGGCCATCACCGCAAGATGGGTCAACCGACCGGTGATCCGGTGATACGCCCGCAGCTCGGAGATCGCGGTCTGCCACTGCCCCGCGTGGTACGCGGCCAAGCCGACCGCTTCCCGTACCACCCCCAGGCGGGGCGCCAACCGGCGGGCGGCCATGGCGTGCGCCAACGCGGTGTCGGGGTCGTCATACAGCAGCTGCCCTGCGGCGACCAAGCGGCGCGCCACCGTATCGGCCACCGTTGGCGGCCGCACCACCCGCAGCTCGGCCCGGATCGTGGCGTCCAGGTCGGTGGCGGCGATGTGGCGAGGGATCGGTGGCGCCTGATCTCGAGACGCACCCGCCGCTTTCGCCGCTGCCGCAGGCTCCTGCTCCCGGAAACGCTGCTCCTTCGAACGCTGCTCCTTCGGTGGACGAGAGCGATCCCGTGGCGAGCGGCCCTGGTCCTCCCGGGCGGGGCGTCGTTGCCCGGACACGCCCCCATCCCGCTGTTCCCACGGGCGGGAGAAAGATTTCCGTGACGTCAGGCCCCGCTTCTCCCAGGCGTTGTCATCCCTGAAACGCTGTCCCCGCTGCGGCTTCGAGGACGGATCGGACCACCGCTGGGAGCGTCCCCCCGCCGCCCCACCACGCCACTCATCGTCACGGCGACGGGCCTTCTTGCCGTCAGCGTCCCGCTGGAATCGCTCACGGTCCCTGTAGCCACGCCATCCTTTGCCGCTGGAGCGGTCCCCCTCATCCCGATACGGGAAGCGGTCCCGCTCCGGTCGACGGGCACCACCAGACTGATCGCCACGGTCAGCCCGGTCAGCACGGTCCTTCCAGGAAGGACCGTCCCCCCGCCGCCCACGCGACCGGTCTTTGAAGGTTCCACGCGTGGCCTTATCAGCCGCGCCCGGCCCGCCCCTGCCGCGACGGTGGAATGCTGGGGTGTCAGCGGACCGGCGTTCTTTGTTTTGTCTGTCGCGTTTGTCTGCGGAGTCGGGGGATTTTCCAGGCATGGCGTTGTCTTGTGGTGTCACGGCGTTCATCTTTCCCTTGCGGTGGGACGCGTACACGATGGGGCACCGCTCCCATGACGGGAAGCACTTCCCCTGATTGGAAGTCGGTTTGACGCGGTACGCCCGACCAAGCGGGGTTGGTGCCCGTAGCCGACCACCGTTCGTGTCCTGATCACCTTAGACCGTGTCCGGTGCGGTGCTTCGGGCACCCGGTGGCGTTGTTAAGCGTGAAATTATCGCCGCCTCAGCAGAAGCGGCGCGAAAGTCCATCGTGGACCGGACGTGGGTTGGTCAGTGGCTGAAGCCGGTGAGCGAACCGACTCCCTAGACGCGGTGTCTTTTACCCCGCGGCATCACCGAGGCGCTTATTCCTGCGGACAGCGCCACAACCACGGTGATACCACGATGCCGGCTGACGCTGGTCGACAATGACGCTTTCATCGGATCGCACAGAAGGAATTATCGTCACCGCCATAATGCGGCCGTCTTCAGCCGCCTGGGACAACGATGGGACCCACCTCCTGGCGAATTGCGGCGCAATAACGACCCTCAATCCGACTCGCCTTCCGGGAGTCGCGAAATGCGATGAAACAGCAGGCGATCATAGTGGTTAAAAAAATATTATGGGGGTCTACCCGAATGGGTAGACCCCCATGTAATGTGCTTCGGCGGCGTCCTACTCTCCCACACCCTCGCGAGTGCAGTACCATCGGCGCTGGAGGCCTTAGCTTCCGGGTTCGGAATGGGACCGGGCGTTTCCCCTCCGCTATCACCACCGAAACTCTCACCCACACACCAGGGCGCACACCCACACCACAACGGGGGCCGCAACATCCTGCGTGTGTGCCAGGAACCGTACAGTGAACGCGACAATCTTCGTGGTCAAGCCCTCGGCCTATTAGTACCGGTCAGCTCAACACGTTACCGTGCTTACACACCCGGCCTATCAACCCAGTCATCACCTGGGGGCCTTACCCGGTCAAGCCGGTGGGAGACCTCATCTTGAGGCAGGCTTCCCGCTTAGATGCTTTCAGCGGTTATCCCTTCCGAACGTAGCCAACCAGCCATGCCCCTGGCGGGACAACTGGCACACCAGAGGTTCGTCCG
>Ga0207873_1000138_pt1 | contig 78557 bp, 67 predicted proteins | sample BGWIniCompost_FD_187373 | JGI IMG/M metagenome (GOLD analysis project Ga0207873, IMG submission 187373) | Cellulose adapted compost microbial communities from Newby Island Compost Facility, Milpitas, CA, USA - BGW Initial Compost (SPAdes)... ... | reverse complement strand
GGTCGGCAAATCGCGTTTCAAGGCCGATGCTGGTAAAGGCGAGGACAAACCACATGGTCTGAATTGTCTTCAGGCTTCCTGATACGGCTGATATGGTTGTCGGAGAAAGGAGGAACGAAAACACAAGGGACGCTAGCACAAATCCCAACACAAACTTTGGAAAGCGTTCCCAAATGACACGAAGGCTCGGCTTCTCTACGTTAGAAAGCTTTTCGCCTTTGCCGGTGTAGGTCCAGTAAATGCTGATGGCGAATGCCGCGATGCCTAGCATCACGTTTTGTGAGAACTTTACAATTGTACTCACTTTCAATGCCGTCTCTCCCACCAGCGTTCCCGATGCTACAACGGCGCCCGTCGTGTCAATGCTTCCGCCGAGCCAGGCGCCCGTGACTTCCTCACTGAACTTGAAGTGGTTCGCGATCATCGGCATGAAGATCATCATGGGTATCGCGATGATGAGCACAAGCGATATCACGTACGACAACTTCTTCGTGTCGCCCTTGATGGCACCGGCAGTGGCGATGGCGGCTGAAACACCACATATCGATACTGCACTGGAAATCATCATCGACATTTCATCGTCAAGCTTGAATTTCCTGCACACCCACCACGCAAAGTACCAGACGACCAGCACAACGATGGATGCCTGAACGAGTCCCAACGAACCCGACTCGAGAATGTCCGAAAAGATAATGCGCGTACCCAACAGCACGAGCCCTATCTTGACAAACAACTCGGTCGTAAGCATGGAGCGAAACCATTCCGGAAGCTTGAAGAGATTTCCAATGAGTAGTCCGATTGACAAGCTGAAGATGACAGCTTCCAGGTTGAGATCGCGAACCGTGCCATTACCTTCGATAATCAGCGCGCACAACGCCACGGCATACACAACCGGAAAGACACCGAGGAAAGGTCGGATAGATTTCCCCGTCATCGTAATCCCCGCAGCGGCCATTACACCGATGAAGAGAAATTGTATGAGAATCGCTCCCAGGTTCTCTCGTCCCAGCACGTGCCCTCCCAACTGTTGCCACGATTCCCATTTAAAGTCGGGCGCGGGAACCACGAACCAGGCAAGCGACAAAACGATGATCAGAAAACCCAGGATGACGGATGCCCAGTCCTCATGAACCGGAAAAAGGGAACGCCGCGACTTTTCCATCAGCGAATCATTTCTCTTTGCACAATACTTTTCTAGCCGGCGTTCAATATAAAAATATCCGGATAATACGAACAGTATAAATCACGCAAATGGATCCTGAGGAATTACTGCGTCGAACTTCCCAACCTGGCAACCTGTTCATTGTAATATTCAATTGTCTCAAGCACGGAGAGCAGATTGCTTGGCACCGTTTCCGCATCGCGTTCGATGTAGATGTGACCTGAGAAGTTTTGTCGCTTGAGTTCCGCAAAAATAGCAGGGAAATCCACCACACCGGTTCCCACGCGAACATCCTGGATGTTAGGGTTATTGTACTCGGCAATATCCTTGAGGTGAATACCCATGATGTGTCCTTCCAGGCGCTTCACGCCGTCAAGCGGGTTAACGCCGCTCTTGGGCCAGTGGCCCAGATCAGCGCACGCGCCAAAATTCTTGTGCCCTTCAATGGCGGCTAGCACTGAATCCGGATGCCAGTACTGACTAACGCCACGCCAGTGCTCATGAATGGCCATGCGCAGGTCATATGCGCCGAGCAGACTGTCAATTTCATCCAGCATGGCGACCGGCGGCTCGCCGGTGACGTATTTCACGTTAAAGAATTTTGCCACGTCGAATTGTCGCTTCCACGATTCGATGTTTCTGTCACCTCCCACATACATTGACTCCATTTTCAAACCGCGTTCATCGAGCATTGCGCGAACCTTCGCGAGTCCGGCGTTCGACAATACTCCGATGATGGAATCTCCCAACTCCGCTCCTGCATTGAAGAACGTGACGCCTTCGACATACTCGACACCACTGCTGTCGATCTTGTCAAGGGCGTCCGGAAGTTTGAATGTGTGGAAAGTCCAGAAAGCAACGCCCAGTTTCCAGTCGGGCACTTCAGTCTGTGTTGTCTCATTTGATTGCCGCCCAGAACATGCCGCCGCGATGACAATAAGTATCAGGAATTGAAAAAAATTATTTCTCATGGTTTAGGTATAAGGTATTTGATTGGTTTCTATCTGGTCTTATTACGCCACTGCTTGTCGGCAAAGTTCATGAACTGTTCCCAGTCGTATGCTGTCAGATCGTGTTTGCCTTCGCGTAAGTGATATCCAATCCTTCCCTCGTGCAGCGGATTCCCGACGGCGGGCATTTTGCGCGTACCCAAACCTTTGTATCCATAAAGTTTGTACACGGGTTCAGCGTAGACGGCAGTAAGAAATTCGCCTTCCGGGTCTGCCCAAAGATCTTCAACCGCGCTTGCCACGTATACGGGTCGCGGTGCAATCAACGCAAGCAGCATGTGTTGGTCGAAAGGCAGATCGTTCACTCTTCCTGCATACGACTTGTACACGCTGCAAAACCAATGCGGGAACCTTGTCGTAATCTGTTCGAGGCTTTCCCCTTTCTCATTCCGCGTAAGCGCCGCTCCACCCTCGCCTGATTCGTTAGAGATCACCATAGCAAACCGTTCATCCGTAGCACCGGCCCAAAGCGCTGCTTTTCCCAGGCGCGAGTGACCCAGTACCGCAACTTTTAGTGCATCGACGTCAGTATCTGTTACGAGGTAGTCCATGGCACGTTGAAGGCCCCACGCCCAGGCGGCGATCGACCCCCATGAACTTTCTGTGCGGCTGCCCTTGTCGAAAAGTCCGTGGACACCATTCTTAAATCCATCGTCGAAGTCGGGATCCACGTCACCGTAGTAGATCGTAGCCACACCGTATCCACGCTCGACAATCCGCTCAATCGGCCAGCGCGACGCGCGAACACCACGTGAAGCTTCCGTTGCGCGGTTGTTCTCCACACCGAACGCTTCATTGTCATCGACCCAATTAGGCGTGATGAGAATTGCCGGGTCGCTGGACACGGTTTGATTGCCATAAAAATTCATACCCAGGAAAACAGGTACAGGCGACGTCTTCTGCGCCGGCAGGTACATCAGTATGTCCATCCAGACTGAAGTATCGGGCGCGAAAAACACGCGTACCTGCTTGCGTATCGCCTTGCCATCCAACGCATCGCGGTCGTGAGAAAGCATACGGTACGAAAGTTCAGGCGGCGCAGGCGAGTAGCCGTACATGTGGCGACTAAACAACTCGCGAATCTCCGGACGGCGGATGCGCTCCCACTCATCAACGGTTTTCACGCGCATGCCGCGGTCGAGTTTCAACGGATCAGGTATGTCCTTTTTCTGTGCCATCGTTATGAACGGGAGAATAAGCGTGACAATCAGGGAAGTAGCAGTAGCGTTACGCATGAATTTCAGTTCCATGATGGATATACAAAGTAAAAAGGAATGCCCGACGGTACAAGTCCCGAATCCCGGAATTCCGCAGCCGGTGTATGAAAGCCAAATGAAAGTTTATAATATTGAAAAAGCCCCTCCGGAATGATGTGTGATTACACGCAACCCCAAGTCCATGAATCGTTCTCTTCTATTACTGTCCTTCGCCACATTGATATGCTTCTCCTGCCAAACAGAGAGCAAAATCACCGCGGACGCACGAGTGTCAAAGCTCATAATCGGATATGTACCAGGGTTCCGTGGCGCGATTGATCCTGCGACCATCGCGGCGGAAAAAGTAAGCATTCTAAACTATGCCTTCGTCGATGTGAAAGACAGCATGGCGTGGCTTACCAACATCGCCACAGACACCATCAACTTTCGCAACCTGGTTAAGCTGCGCGAGAAAAATCCTGATCTCAAAATTGTGATATCCATTGGCGGCTGGAGCTGGAGTGAAAACTTTTCTGATGCGGTCCTCACGCCTTCATCGCGTAAAAAGTTTGCGGAAACCAGCGTGGCAATCGTTGAGAAGTATGATTTGGATGGTGTCGACATCGACTGGGAGTACCCAGGCTTCAAAGGTGAGGACAACGTGTTCCGAACCGAAGATCGCGAAAACTTTGTGTTGATGTTCGAAGCGCTGCGTAAAGAGCTCGACCGCCTTTCTGAAAAGACGGGAAAGCCTCAACTGTTGACGACTGCCGTTCCGTGCTTCTCGGAATTCCTGCAGAAGAACGACATGGGCGGCGCTGCGCAGTACCTCGACTATGTCAACCTGATGGCATACGACTTTTATGTCGCCGGTCCATTCGCCGGACATCACAGCAACCTGTATCACAGCGAAAGCTATGAAGCGGAGCAGTCTGCACATCGCGGCATTACGGAGTACGTCGCGCAGGGCGTACCCATCGAGAAGATCGTGTTGGGTGTTCCGTTCTATGGAAGAAGCTGGATCATGCAGACGACCGAAAATCACGGGATCAACAGGCCCATCGAATCTGTGACCCGTGGTGGCGGCTACACCTATATTCGCGACAGCATTATGGCCCGACCCGGGTTCGTAAGGTATTGGGATGACAAGGCAAAGATGCCGTACCTTTTCAACGAAGAGAAAAAGCAGCTTGTCACCTATGATGATGAAGAGTCGCTGAGGATTAAGTGCGATTACGTGATCGAGAACAATCTCGCAGGCATTATGTTCTGGCAATTTGCAAGCGATCCGAAAGGTTATCTCCTCAATACCCTTAACGAAAAATTCGCTCCCTGATGCAGGTCTATAACGAACTTCCCTCACAACGACTCCATGCCGTCGATATCCTCAGGGGATTGACAATCCTGCTGATGGTGTTTGTCAACGAAGTAGCCGGTATTCGAAACATTCCGGCGTGGTTAAAACACGTAGCGCCCGGTGTTGACGGCATGACGATCACGGACTGGGTCTTCGCTGGGTTCCTTTTCATCGTTGGTATGTCTGTTCCACTTTCACTGAATAACAGAATCCGGAAAGGCGACAGCTTCGTTAAGCTTCAGGTCCACATCCTCGTTCGGACGATTGCCCTCCTCGTGCTCGGCATTTTCATGGTGAACGCGGAAGGCGGATACAACGAGGAGGCGATGGGCATGCGGATCGGCGTTTGGTCACTCCTCTTCTATCCCTGCGTGATACTCGTCTGGAACGTTTACACTTTTGAAAATAAGACCTGGGCATGGATACTGCGCGGAATTGGCATCGCCGGACTCATCGCACTGGCCTCCATTTATCGCGGTGGCGAAGACGGCACGCAGTACCTGCAACCCCGTTGGTGGGGTATCCTCGGCCTGATTGGTTGGGCCTATTTGTATACGTGCATTTTGTACCAGCTATGCCGCGGAAACCGTTTTGCTCTGCTGGCCATGGTTGGGCTTACGATTCTTGTGTACGCGGTCGGCCGTTCACCGATATCGGAGGAGAGTATCTTGCTGGGCTGGACACGTTCTCAGGCGGGTAACGCAACACACACCGGTACTGCGCTTTGCGGCGCGATACTGACGATCATCTTTTTCGATCAGAAGACGCAGCGTACGCTCATGCAACGGCTCAACGAGGCATTGGGATTTGCTGCAATACTTTTCCTCGCGGGATTTATTCTGAGACCTTACTATCACATCGGAAAGATCGGTGCCACACCATCGTGGGGATTGTACTGCTCCGTCATTGCAATCATTGCTTTCATTATCCTGTACTGGCTTACCGATCTTAAAGGCATCAACAAGTGGGCGAAGTTCCTGCAACCCGCAGGTGGAAATCCGTTGCTCACGTACATCATTCCGTTCATCATGTGGGCAAGCTACCGCGTGTTTCATTACTACCCCCTTCCCGACTCATTGCGGACGGGCATAACGGGGATCATATACTGTTTGCTATATGCAGTTGCTGTGGTATGGATTGTGAAATGGTTGAACCGGATACACATCCGATTACAGTTGTGACCGCTACTGACCGCCCATGTTAAGGAGTCGCGGGCCTGTACCGATTTCGTCAACGATGGACTGCCGAAGAGCGAGCGCACTGGTGGCGAGTCCGACGAAGTCGAATTCCGCGCGGGGACCTTTGTACGGATACAGCGTCATTTCACGACTCACCGTTGCGATTTCGTCAAGTCCGTCCTGCAACATGTAAACGACTTCTGGGGTCCTGAACTCTCCCCCGCGCGCATAGATGCGATACGCAAAGTAAGCCTTGGCGCTGGCCCGGTAGAGTCTTGAAGCCATTTCCGTCCGACGCATGGTTTCGATCAGGCGACTGTACTGATCTGCATTCGTAATATGCGGCTTTGCGCTAAGGACATCTTCCAAAGCGCTTTGAGCAACACGGACGGCGTAGTCCTTTTCGGCAACAATGCTCCGCAGGTAGTCAACGTTCATCAGCTCGCGGTCATCAAGCCAGCCGTGTTCGAATACCTGGGGTATCTCTGCCGCGGAGGCACTGGTGAGTTTCTTGAACTCCGCTGGAGCGAGGTGATTCGTCACGTCCATCCAATAATGGTACGTCCTGTTGACATCGTGGTCGACGGTATACTCCATGCTGCGCTGCCACTTACCCGGATTGAGGCTGATGTAGGATGACTCTTTTGAAAATGACATGGTCAGATGGCTCGCGACCGGAAGACCGAGAGTATACATCATGGAGGTGATGATGTCGTAGCTCTTTCGGAACGCGGGCTCCACATAAGGACCAGCCTTTTCTCCATACTTTCTGGAAACAAATTCGGTGTACACCTGGTCGATGTTCATCCAGGGATCGTCGGACGCGCGCTTCAGCGCGTATAAATTGATCTCACAGGGACCGTCGATAATGGTCGACTGGTAAAAACGGTCCGTTCGCGCCACATACCCTTCGATGTTCGGCTCTGACATGTATTCCTTCCACCGTTTCAGGTGCACCTCGGGCAACATGCTGGCAAGAATGCCCTGACCATTGTACTCGTGAGCCGCGTCGAACTCGACAATGATGGGATACTTCCGGATGCTGTCGCTGACGGTAGACAGGGGGTGCGTGAGCAGGAACGCCTGTTCAGTCTCGGTGATCATTACCTTGATTGCCGGGTGACGCATCTTGCGCACTGCGCTTACAAGGAGCGAGAAATCGTGCTGATTACTCACAGCAGCGCGTATGCATAGGGAGAGGTTATGCCGGTCAATGAAAATCCTCGCGAGGGAATCGATGACGGCGGCGACTTTTGAGGGGCCGTCGGGAAGTCGTGCTGAAAACTGCTCGGCTATTTTGCCCGGCGCATCAAGGAAATTGAGAACGATGCCGTCAATCTCGGGTACCAGCATGAGCATGCTGCGGTAGTCGGCGCGGATCCATCGCCATAAGTCGGGGTCGTCCAGGTCCAGTCGTTCCTTACCTTCCACCGTCCTCCGAAATGCCTCAGGATAGTAACCCACATCGTACAGCGCCTGGTCCCAGACAAATACTTCCTTGATTCCTTTTTCATGGGCATAGGCAGTGAGACGGTTGACAAGCTCCGCCCGGCCTGCAGGACGAACGTCTTTAAGCTGATTGACGAGTTGATGGGAGAATTCGATGTGGTTGATATCGTAGTCGGTAGTGGCTACGTCGATCACCCTTCTCGCGTTAGGTTCGCTGTCGGAGAGGATGTTCCATCCGCGGACGGCCACCTGACTTTCTTGCTTTTTATTTCGACCACATCCGAAAAAAAGCAGAAAGCAACCGGTCAAAAGTACAATCACCCGGATTCCTGGGGCTCGAACCATGCAGGTTAGTGTATCCTATGCAATATAAGGTGATCCTTCAACTCTTCAATATTTGGTCTTTAATCTTCACACTCAATCTTATTTCGACGGCTATCACTCTCGCACCCACACTCGCTCTCACACTCATACTCGCACTCACCCTAGTCGACGTCCCGACGAGAGACGCACAGCCGTGCGTCTCAACCTGGCGATCTCCATCGGTTACCGATTACCCTCACCGATTACCTGGTTGATAGTAGTAGAGACGTTGCATGCAACGTCTCTACTTATCCAGGGCAACGTCACTACATGGGAATCCCCTTAGATATAGCTATTGATAAGGTTCTCAAAGAACTCTTGTCTGCCGCTGATCATCTCCGGTTCACCGTTCTGAAGAGCGAGCCTGCGCATAGCGTCGAGGCTGAGTCGACCGCGTTCAAATTGTTTGCCCTTGCCCGAGTCGAAGCTGGCGTAGCGCTCCTTCAGGAGAGCAGTGTATTGACCATCGCTGAGGATCTCGTTGGCGATGAGGAGTGCACGCGCGAAGGCATCCATGCCCCCGATGTGGGCATAGAAGATGTCGACGAGGTCGGTGGAATTCCGGCGGGTCTTGGCGTCGAAGTTGATACCTCCCGTTTTGAAGCCGCCGGCCTGAAGGATAACCAGCATAGCTTCCGTGAGTTCGTGGATGTTGTTAGGGAACTGATCGGTATCCCAGCCATTCTGGTAGTCGCCGCGGTTGGCGTCAATGCTGCCCAGCAGCTTGGCGTTGGCCGCTACCTGAAGTTCGTGCTGGAATGTATGTTGGGCGAGTGTAGCGTGGTTAACTTCGATGTTGAGTTTGAAGTCGTCCATCAGATCGAACTCGCGGAGGAAGGCAATAACAGTAGCCGCATCGAAGTCGTATTGGTGCTTGGTTGGTTCCATCGGTTTGGGTTCGATCAGGAACGTTCCGCGGAAGCCCTGCTTGCGACCGTAGTCGCGCGCAGCGCTGAGGAATGCTGCGAGGTGTTCCTGTTCCCGCTTCATGTCGGTATTCAGGAGCGACAGATAACCTTCACGTCCGCCCCAGAATACATAGTTTGACCCGCCAAGGGCGATGGTGGCATCGATGGCATTTTTTACCTGGGCAGCGGCATAGCACACGACGTTGAAGTCGGGATTAGTAGCCGCACCGTTCATGTAGCGGGGATGGCTAAAGAGATTGGCTGTACCCCAAAGCAGCTTGACGCCGGACTCCTTTTGTTTCTGCTTTGCGTAGTCGACAATTTTCTGGAGTCGCTTTTCCGACTCTTTCAGTGTGGGCGCCTCTTCTACCAGGTCGTAGTCATGGAAACAGTAAAAGGGTGCGCCGATCTTAGTAGCGAATTCAAACGCAGCGTCCATTTTGTCGTATGCCCTTTGCATGGGGTCGGAAGCAGCAAGCCACGGGAAATTCTTCGTGGGAAGACCGAACGGATCGCCGCCCGTGCCGCAGAACGTATGCCAATAGGCAATGGCGAATCGAAGGTGTTCCTGCATCGTCTTCTTGCCTACTCGACGGTTCGGGTTGTAATACCTGAAGGCCAGCGGATTATCGGTATCGGGACCTTCGTATTTGATAGCGCGAATTCCCTTGAAGAACTCTTTTTTTCCTTTTACGATTTTCATGAGCGGTTATGATTGGTTAGTCAGTTGAGTGTTTAGTATCGATTTCCATTTTTCAAATGCCTCACGATATGCATCTCCCTTTTTTGGATCAGGCTCGATACGCTTTAGGCAAGTGAGACCATCAAAGGCTGCAGCCATGGAAGAATAGTATCCGCATCCAACTCCAGCAGCCCGCGCGGCGCCCTGTGAGCCGTCGGTGTTGAAGAGCTCTACCTGCGTGCCTGTCGTATTGACGAAAGCGTCAGAGAAAACATCACTGAGGAACATATTTGCCTTTCCGGCGCGAACGACAGTCGACTTCAAACCCATCTTGTTGAGGATGTCGAATCCGTAAGCAAGGGAAAACACAATACCTTCCTGAACGGCGCGGCAAAGATGAGGCGCCCCGTGACGATTGAGGTTGAGTCCATGGAAGCTTGCGCCCGGTTCGCGGTTCCTGAGCATACGCTCTGCTCCGTTGCCGAACGGAAGCACAAATACGTTGTCAGAACCAATGGGTACAGAGGCGGCCATCTCGTTCATCTTTTGGTATGACAACACCTCACCACCAGTGAGGTTTCGCCGCAGCCAGCTGTTCATAATGCCCGTTCCGTTGACGCAGAGCAGTACGCCGTATCGCCTTGAACTCTCGGAGTGGTTGACGTGTACGAAAGTATTGACGCGCGATTCAGGGTCGGAAGATGGCGTGTCGATGATGCCGTAGATGACGCCGGAGGTTCCTGCCGTCGCCGCAATCTCCCCAGGTTCGAATGTTTTCAGCGAGAACGCGTTGTTGGGTTGATCGCCGGCTCGGTATGTGACAGGGATACCGGCCTTAAGTCCCAGCACCGAGGCTGCTTCACTGGTTAGGTGACCTTGTATTCCAAAAGTCGGTACAATTTCAGGGATCAGACCGCGGTCGATATCGTAATGCCTCAGGAGTTGCTCCGAAATGTTGTCGGACTTGAAGTCCCAGAAGACCCCTTCAGAGAGTCCCGATACAGTCGTCTTGATCTCCCCCGTAAGCCGCATGGCGATGTAATCGCCAGGGAGCATGAACTTGTAGACTTTATCGTAAATCTCGGGCTCATTCTCACGCACCCAGCGAAGCTTCGATGCGGTAAAATTGCCGGGTGAGTTGAGGAGGTGATCCAGGCAATAAGAGGACCCAAGCTTTTCGAAGGCAGCGTCGCCAACAGGAACTGCACGGCTGTCGCACCAGATTATCGAAGGCCGAAGCACCTTGTGGTTGCGATCGACGATCACGAGACCGTGCATCTGGTATGAGATGCCAATGGCGAGCACGGAATCTTTGGACGCAGATGCTTCGCTGAGAACCTGACGCGTAGCAATTTGGGCATTTTCCCACCACATCTCCGGTGCCTGTTCTGCCCATCCGGGTTGGGGGCTGTTGATAGGCATTTCCGTTTGGGGACACGTAGCGGATGCAACGGCTTTACCCGTAGCTGCGTTGAGTAGCGTAACCTTCACCGACGAGCTGCCAACGTCGTAACCCAGTAAGTATTCGGGAGTGATCACACGTAGTTTTGTTTTTTCGGTTTTGTTCAGGTTGTCCAAAAAAAATGAAAAAATCCCGAATAGCCTAAAACCGACGCTTGTTCAGGCGCTGAAATAAGACAACAATGATTTGATTGTTGCGTAGGAGGTCGCACCAAACTAGGACCTCTCGACTCTTCCCGCGACGATATACATGAGGCTGCCGCCTGCTGAGATGAAGCGTTGCGCTTTCAGATCCCGAAGCAATTCCTCCTTGTGTATGAGCCAGTTTGCCCAGTAGGCGTTAAAGTCGGACTTCGTGCCGCCGCCTGCTTTAAAATAACGGAAGTTGGTGTCGTAGTCGAAGCCGCCTGTACCGGATTCCAGCCATTCGATGAGTTGGGATACGCGAACGCGTTTCTCGCGGGTGTCATAGGGAGGAATACACGAGAGCGCTTTGTCGGATATCCAGACGCGGATGTCTTTTAATCCTACCTGCTGGAAAAGGTCCGGCAAAGCATCGCCCAGCGAATTGTAGCCCAAGCCGAGTTTCCGTTTGCCGTTCTCGCAGCGAAGTCTTACTTCTACGACACGCAGGAGTTCGGGCACGCTAAATTCGGTCTGGCGGTAGTTGTCAAACATGAGGGATGTCACCAGGTTGTTCGGTTCGAAGGCAATTATCCACCCGCCATCACGCGTAATGCGCTTCATTTCATTCAGTACCTGGATAGGGTCGTCAACGTGAATGAGCAGTGTTTGACAGAAAGAAAGATCCATGACACCGTCATCGAACGGAATCTCGTGCGCATCGCCTTCTATGAATTTGAACGTCCTGCCGGACTCATCCTTACGAGCACGCTGGGCAGCTTTACGTATGTGGGTGCGTTCGGCGTCAAGTCCGTGGAGCACAGCATCAGGAGAAAAGTAAGGCGCGAGTGCGAACGACATCGAGCCTGTGCCGCATCCGATGTCGGCTATGTTACGACAAGTTGAAAAATCGAGGCGGCGTGCTGTGAGTTCAAGAAAGTCTTCGTTCCACCAATATTCTCTCCCTTCAGTGAGAACATCAACGGAGTGAGCGTCTGAGTGACGGCTATTTTGATTTTGCTGGCTGTACCTTCCCTTTCCTGACTTCTCCAATGTAATGGACACTATAGGCGTTTTCGTATTGTTTGATAGCGCGTTGAATTTCCGCGTAGGTATCTCTTCTGATCTTGATGCCCTTGGGCGCTCCCTTCTGGCGGACTTCAATGTAAAAGCCGCTTCTCAACTTGACTTCTTTTGTTGCTGGCCTTGCCATGATATTACAATTGTTAAAATGAACACTTCGGCGTGAACCGGGTGATTCCTGATGGAAACTTCAAACAATCAAAATGCTGTTCGGAAGGGAGTCAACTGATTCGAAGTGAGATTTCCATTAAGCTTGCGAAGGTAAGCAAAATATGTCAAAATACCCCCTCTACTATCATCTCCCTGAGCTTAAGCCCCAATTCCTACCAATTATGGCATTTTGACCTTCCTCTTCCGGATCACGACGATAGAACAGCTATGCAGTCGTGAGGGTTCCGCATCAGGGAAAAAAATCCCCTTTTCATTGTTTTCGACTTAAAAACTGCTCCTATTTTGGTCATTCAGGCCGGAATTTCTGTGGACATACAATTTCAACCGATTTCGGAACGAGACCTCGATGAGGTGAAGGCGATATACGACTGGTTTATCGCCAACTCCACCGCCACGTTTCACACCGAACCCATCACGCACGAGCAGCTAAAAACCTTCCTGTATGTAGGCGATCCTGTGTATCGCTCGTATCTCATCCGGCATAGCGGTGCGGTAGCCGGTTATTGCTTCCTTACGAAATACAAGGACCGACCCGCTTACCGGCGCTGTGCAGAGATCACGATCTATCTGCGACCGGAATTTCAAGGAAAAGGCATCGGCTCCGCAGCCCTGAAGCGGCTCATCGAGGATGCCAAAGCGAATGATTTCAAGACACTGCTTGCCATCATCACCGGCGGCAATGATGCTAGCATCGCGCTTTTTGTAAAAGCCGGGTTTGCCAAGTGCGCCCACTTCAAAGGTGTGGGCGAGAAGTTCAACCAGGTTCTCGACGTTGTCGGCTACCAACTCGAATTGTAGCCACCCATTCAATCAACGATTTAACCAAAGGTCTACAGGCTTCCTGACTTTAGGTGTGAACGGAAGTTCTATCCTTTTGCCCTGCCCTGCCGAAGCGTACGCTGCATAAATAACCTCCAGCACATCACGCCCTAATTCGCCTGTTACCAGTGGCTGTTTGTCGTCACGGACACATTCAATAAAATGTTGCAACTCGTGCGGATATCCCTGGTTGAAAGCCTCTTCGAAAATTGGGAAGCTCCAGCCTTTTGTAGTGTCAGCCTTCTCCATTGCATAGCCGTACCCATCGCGACTATAAGCCAAAGCAGCGTTTCCCATAAACAAGTCGGCATAGATTACGCCGCCGGTACCATATACCTCACTCCGATCGTCCATGCCTCCATGTTTTGCCCAGCTGTTTTCAGCAACACAGGTTACACCGTTGTCGTACTCCACAATCACTATTGAGTTGTCCTCTCCTTTGGTACGGCCCTTGTGAAATACCGTCGCCATGCTTGCAAACACACTCTTTGGTTTGGCGCTTCCCAGCATCCAGCTAAACCAACCAAACGCATGACATCCCATATCCATGAGGACACCTCCGCCGGCGAGGTTGATGTCATAAAACCAATCCGAATGCGGTCCCGAATGCTTCTCACCCTGTTTCAACATGTAGATGTCGCCTACGGCTCCTTCTTTCACCATGGTGCGAACGCGCTCATACTTGGGAGCAAAGCACAGTTCTTCCGCATACATCAGCTTCACACCCGCGTCACGGCATGCTGCAATCATCGCATCCGCTTCCTCAAGCGTTATCGCTAAAGGCTTTTCAATGATGACATGCTTTCCTGCCTTTGCAGCTTTAAGCGTTGCCTCGCAGTGAAGGTAGTTGGGAAGACAAATGTCGACCACATCGCAGCCTGATTCGGAGATCGCGCTATCCAGATCTGAAAAGTGTTGCGGAATCCCATGCTTCTCTGCAAACTCTTTTGCCCGCTCCGGCCTTCGCGAGTAAACGGCTACTACTTCAGCATCGGGAACGAAACGTTGGTAAGACTCGAGATGGATGTCAGTGATGAAGCCTGAACCCAGGATAAGGACTTTGGTTTTTGACATGTGTTGATGGTGTGTTAATGTGTTGATGTGTTGATGTGTTGATGTTGCGGTATCTACCACGTATGTCATTAGTTATAAAGTGAGTACGAACTTAGTTCGTGTCTTTTTTTAACGGTGTCTGCGGTTACAGTCATAGATTTCTTCGCTTCATTTCTCGCACCGCGTAGTCCGCGGCACGGGCGGTTAGTGCCATGTAGAGCACGGATGGGCTTTGGTTGCCGGTGCTGGTCATGCAGGCACCGTCGGTAACGAATACATTCCTGCAATGGTGCATCTGGTTCCATTGGTTGAGAAGTGACGTCTTTGGGTCGCGGCCCATTCTGACACCACCCATCTCGTGAATATCACGACCCGGAGCCCAATGATTGTCGCGCTGCTCTATATCCTTGCAGCCCGCAGCTTCCAGCATTTCCGCAGCCTGTGTGAGAAAGTCTTTCAAAAGTTTTTCATCGTTATCGTCATAATCCACTTCTGTCACGAGAAGCGGAATACCCCACTGATCGGTTTTGTCTTTGCTAAGCGTCACCTTGTTCGTCTCCTTTGGTACAGTCTCACCCTGCATGTACATGTAAACGCCCCATTCGCCGGGTTCGGTGAGTGCCTCCTTGTATGCAGCGCCTATGGATGGTGTCACATGACTGCCGTCGCTGCGTGTACGGAAGGCTCCCATGAAAGCCATGTATCCACCAACGAAATCCATTTCCTGTTTCCCAAGATTCCGGAAGTTGGCGAGCATGGGCTCGGCAGGCGTTCGTCCATAATAGTACTTGTCGTCCGGACCGTCAAACCTGGCGCCGACGGAACCGCGATAGTTGTGAAACATAACATACTTGCCCAGCAATCCGTTGTCATTGCCCAGGCCCTCCGGGAAACGATCAGACTTTGAATTGAGCAGGATCAGCGTGCTGTTAAGAGCAGAGGCATTTACAAATATGATCCGTGCGAAAAACTCCGTCGCAACTCCGGTTTGTGTATCGATGACACGTACACCCGTAGCCCGCCTGGCTTCAGCATCATATATTATGGAGTGGACTACCGAAAAGGGCCGCACCGTAAGGTTTCCCGTCCGTTGCGCCCAGGGCAAGGTCGAAGACACAGAACTGAAATAGGCACCGTACGGACATCCTCGCATGCACATATTGCGGGCCTGGCAGCGAGCCCTCCCCTGTTGAATGTGTATGTCTCCTGGCTCGGTTAGTTGTGCCCACCGCCCAGGTATCATATAGCGGTCAGGAAAGTGTTCGCGAATCCGTTGTTGAAGTGTCTTCTCAACACAATTTAACTCGAACGGAGGAAGGTAGTCGCCATCGGGCATGGCCTCGAGTCCTTCACGTCCACCACATATCCCAACAAATCTTTCGACATGTGAGTACCACGGGGCAATGTCGTTGTAACGAATGGGCCAGTCTATACCGTACCCTACGCGAGCCGGCGCTGTGAATTCATGATTGCTCCAGCGTTGACAGGCGCGGCCCCAGATGATCGACTTTCCACCAACCTGGTATCCTCTGATCCAGTCGAAGGGTTTTTCCTGAACATAAGGATGATCGTCATCTTCGATAAAGAAGTGCGCAGTGTCTTCGCCAAATCCCGCGGCGCGTGTTATCAGGGGATTCTTTTCGACAAACTCGCGCGTCATCCGACCGCGATGCGGGAATTCCCAGGGGTGAAGATTCATCGTGGGATAATCCTTGATATGCTCAACATTTCGGCCGCGTTCAAGTACGAGCGTTCTGGCGCCTTTCTCGCAAAGTTCTTTGGCTGCCCAACCTCCGCTAATACCCGAGCCTATGACGATGGCGTCGTAGGTGTGCGCGTCCTTTCCGCTGCTGTTGATGTTTCGTGATGAATCTTCCTGCATGTCCACTCGCCCTGTCAAGGCAACACGTTGCGTGATTCGGTAATCACACCGCCATGACTTTTAAGATCCTCTGTCGCCTTTCTGAATCCATCTTCCGATATAGGTCTTGTGGCATCTGCGATGACGGTGCACGCAAAACCTTCCAGAAGTGCGTCACGGGCAGTGAAATATACGCAGTAATCGCCGGCGAGACCAACGACAAATACATCCGTCACGCCGCGATCACGAAGATAGCCTGCGAGACCCGTATTGTGTCGTCGACCATTGTCGTAAAAACCACTGTAGCTGTCGACCGACGGATCCATGCCTTTGCGAAAGATGGCGGCAACGCGTTTCATGTCGAGCGCATCGTGAAACGCGGCGCCGTGTGTACCCTGCACACAGTGGTCGGGCCACAACACTTGTTCCAGACCGTCGAGCGAAGTCGTTTCAAAAGGCTTGCGACCCGGATGATTGGATGCGAAGCTGAGGTGGTTTGGTGGGTGCCAATCCTGCGTCGCCACCACCAACTCAAACTGCTCCTGCAGTTTGTTGACAAGTGGAATGATCTTCTCTCCTTCTTTTACTTCGAGATTGCCTCCCGTGGTAAAGTCGTATTGTATATCGACAAGAATCAAAGCCTTCATGCCATCGCTTGTTTCAGTTCCGTTCTCAGGCGTTCACGCAATTCGGCAAGTCCAGGGCTAAGTCCCACCTTGTACAGGTGAGGAAATTGAAAGCGTTTATACTCCGGAGGAAGCAATGCCAGACGTTGCCGGGCATAAGTTGCAATTTGTTCGAGGGGAATGGGTTCATCCGTCATCCGTCCGTTCTCCATCACCTTATGCAACAGCGGTTCGAGTCTATAGGTTTTCAGTGACATTGACTTTCCAGCCTCGAATGGATGAGACATTCCGGGAATATTTTGTTCGTCTGCCAGCGCTACAACATCTGCACCTGCAAAAAGGTTGTCTCCATTGATCGCCCGATAGACTTGCTTGACGCCGGGTAAGGTGGTTTTGGAAAGAGATTCTGAAAGTTTAATGCGTGGCTTTTCCTGAAAGTAGCTGAGCTTGTATACGCCATCGAGGGCAGCGTCAGGTTTTCCCGTAACCAGGCTGGTGCCCACGCCGTAAATGTCGATAGGCGCTCCCTGATCGACGAGGCTTTTGATTACATACTCGTCAAGTTGATTTGAAGCTGCGATGCGTACGTACGACAAGCCGGCGTCGTCGAGCATGGCCCTTGCGCGCTTGGCCAGGTAAGCGAGGTCGCCACTGTCGAGACGGATAGCCACAAGCCGATGCCCGCGCGCTTCCATTTCGCGCGCCACGGTAATCGCGTTGGGCACGCCGCTTTCGAGTGTACTGTAAGTGTCGACAAGCAGAACACAATCATTTGGTCGGCTTTCGGCAAAGTAGCGGAATGCCGTCAGTTCGTCGCCAAAGCTCTGGATCAGTGAATGCGCCATGGTTCCGGAAGCCGGAACACCGAACTGCATGGCAGCGGCAACGTTACTCGTGGAGTTAAAACCTCCGACAAGGCATGCGCGGGTTGCGTGCAAGCCACCAAGACCCTGAGCTCGCCTCAGGCCGAAGTCCATAAGTATGGCATCTCCCGCGACGTAGCGAATACGCGCGGCTTTTGTAGCCACAAGGGTCTGAAAGTTGAGCAGGTTCAGCAGTAGTGTTTCGACAAGCTGGGCGTCAAGAATGCTACCCTCGACGCGCAGAACAGGGGCAGTTGGAAACACCACGTCGCCTTCCCGTGCAGAGTAGATGGTACCTCGGAAGTGCCAGTCGCGCAAGTGGTCAACATAATCAGGCGCGAACTTGTTACGCCTCAAAAAATCAAGATCCTCCTCCGTAAACCTAAGTCCTTCGAGAATGTCAAGAAGGTCGCCAAGGCCAGCAAACAGCGCATAGCCTCCGCCGAACGGTAGCTTTCGAAAGAAGTAGTCGAAGACTGCACGGTCGTTATGATGGCCGGACTGAAAGTATACCTGCCCCATCGTAATCTGGTAGAGGTCGGTATAGCTTGCTGACAGGGCAGACTGAAGCGTCATCGTGCAATCGTTATTGCCGGTTACAATATAGCAATTCGGTGCAATCGGTATTCGGTACCGGACAGTCTGTGACAAGCGGTATGGGAATCGAACAAAACATTAATAAAAGTCACTCTAAATTATGATCTTAGCTGCGAAATTTGGCCGAATATGAAGATTGGAATTGCCGCAGATCACGGAGGCTATGCACTTAAGGAATCTCTGGTGAGGTATCTTCGGTCGCGTAACTACGAAGTTAAAGACTTTGGTGCCTACAGCAGGGATGATCAGGATGACTATCCTGATTTTGTAGTGCCCCTTGCGCAGGCTGTTGCATCCGGAGAAGTGGACCGGGGCATAGCCGTATGCGGTAGTGGTGTCGGCGCGTCAATAGCTGCCAACAAAGTAAAGGGGGTGCGCGCTGCCTTGATCAGCGACCCTTTTTCCGCACGGCAGGGCGTAGAGGACGATGATATGAATCTGATTTGCCTTGGTGGACGCGTGATTGGCGAACGATTGGCGGAAGTGTTTGTTGATGGATTCCTTAATGCCGCATTTAGCGGAGCTGAGCGTCACAAACGCAGACTTGCGAAAGTAAAGAGCCTGGAAAACAAATGAAGCCTCTCATGACTGAGAAATTATCAACCCGCTATGCAAGAGAAATATATTTTTGGCATGATCGGATTGGGCACTATGGGTCGAAACCTGTTGCTCAACATGGGCGATCATGGCTTTCGAGTTTGTGGATTCGATAGAGACCCTCAGAAGGTAACCCAACTCGAACGGGAATTCAACAACAACGAAGGCGTTCGCGGGTTCAATCACCTTTCTGAATTTGTCAGAGCACTTGACAGGCCCCGGGCCATTATGATGCTCGTGCCTGCAGGAGCACCGGTAGACGACGTGATCAAAGAGATTACACCCCTGCTCGATAAAGGCGATCTGCTTATTGACGGAGGCAATTCCCATTTCGTCGACACTGCCCGGAGGGCCAAAGAGCTACGCGAAAGTGGAATTCACTTTTTCGGAATGGGTATTTCCGGGGGTCAGGACGGCGCGCGAAACGGGCCGAGTATGATGCCCGGAGGAGATCCGGTAGCTTATCGCACCGTTCAGTCGCTGTTTGAAACCGTAGCGGCTAAAGTCGACCGCAAGCCTTGCGTGACTTACATCGGCCCGGGCGGTTCAGGTCATTTCGTAAAGATGGTTCACAACGGCATTGAGTATGCCGTAATGCAAATTATCGCCGAAACATATGAGATGCTGCACAAAGGTCTCGGTCTTCAGGGCGATGAGATCCACGACATCTTTGCCGCATGGAACGAGGGACGGCTGCGTTCATATCTCATGGAAATAACCCGCGACATCCTCGCCTACCGTGAGCGCGGAACATTTCACCTTCTGCTGGAGGACATTAAGGATGAAGCCAAGGCGAAAGGAACCGGAAAGTGGACATCGCAGGTGGCTATGGAGATTCAGGTTCCCATTCCCACCATTGACATCGCGGTATCCATGCGCGATCTGTCGAGCTACAAAAACCTGCGCATCGCATCGAGTGTACGCTACGCATCGCCCGCTGCCATTGGAGCAGACACGAAGCCTTTTCTCGTGGCACTTGAACAGGCGCTCTATTTTGCGACCATCATTGCATACGCCCAGGGCATGCACTTGCTGTCGCGTGCCTCGGAAGTATTTCATTACAACCTGAAGCTCGACAAGATTGCGCTGATCTGGAGAGGCGGGTGCATTATTCGGTCGGCATTCCTGGATGAAATCTTCAGGGCTTACCAACAAAACCCCGGACTGATTCACCTCATGCTCGATCAAAAAGTCGCATCGCTGCTCAAGGGCAGTGAACAAAGCATGCGTACTGTCGTTTCAACCGCCACTGCATCCGGAGTTGCCATTCCTGCGTATACATCAGCACTAAGCTACTTTGATACCATCCGAAGTGAACACATGCCTACGAACCTGATTCAGGCACAACGCGATTACTTCGGGGCCCACACCTATGAGCGCGTCGACAAGGAAGGAGTATTTCATACCGACTGGTTGCAAAGGGAACACTAAACACCAGAGGTAACATTAAAACAAAGGGACATGGCAAAGACACCGCTCGTAAACGACGGCACCGTATTCTTTATCTTCGGTGGTACAGGCGACCTTACATCACGCAAAATCATACCGGCACTGTACAATCTGTATCTCGACGGATGGATGCCGCCTCGTTTTGCAATTATAGGACTTGGGCGTACGCAACTTAACCACGACCAATACCGTGATCAGCTTGCACAGGGAGTAAATAAATTTTCGCGTCGCGGCAAGGCAGACAACGAACAATGGAAAACGTTTGCTGAGCGTATAGAGTATCAGGTATCTGAAATTTCCAGCATCGATGCGTACGCATTGCAGGCTGAGACCATTGATCGGTTCCGGTCGGAGTGGAAAGAAGATCCAATTGTAATATACTACCTGGCTGTGGCACCGCGATTCTTCACGACCATCGCCCAGAATCTGGCAGCACAAGGACTTGCGCGCGAATTGAAGAAGTCGCGTATTGTTATTGAGAAGCCTTTCGGCCACGACCTCGAATCCGCTCGCGCATTGAATAAATTGCTGTGCAGCATCTTCGAGGAAAATCAGATCTATCGGATCGATCACTACCTCGGCAAAGAAACCGTACAAAATCTCCTTGCCTTCCGCTTTGCGAATTCGGTGCTTGAGCCCATATGGAACAGGAACTACATCGACCATGTACAGATATCGGTGACAGAACAACTTGGTGTGGAAGATCGCGGTGGATACTACGATGAAGCTGGCGCACTTCGCGACATGATTCAGAATCACTTGCTTCAGCTGCTTTGCCTCGTGGCGATGGAACCGCCTGTGAGCTTTCAGGCCGATGAAATCCGGAACAGAAAGGTCGATGTCCTTCGCGCCATGCGGAAGTTCGATGCGGAAGCGATCAAAAAGGGAGCGGTACGCGGACAATACGGTCGTGGATGGCTGGAAGGAAAAGAAGTGCCTGCTTATCGCGAAGAGAAGGGCGTAAACCCGTCCTCCAATACGGAGACATTCGCGGCGATTAAGTTTTTCATTGACAACTGGCGGTGGCAGAATGTGCCGTTTTATGTCAGGACAGGCAAGCGCCTGCACCAGTCTGCTTCGGTAATTTCAATCCAGTTTCGCGACGTTCCTCACCTCATCTTCCCGACTGAAACGCTGGAAAGCTGGCAACAGAATCGCCTCATCATAAGCATTCAACCCGAAATGAGCATCCGCCTGCAAGTACAGGCGAAGCGACCAGGTCTTGAAATGATGCTCAATCCTGTCGATATGATCTTCGACTACAAAGGCACATATCCTGACCAAAGCCCGGAAGCTTATGAAACCCTCCTTCTGGACACCATGCTCGGCGACCAAACGCTCTTTATGCGGGGCGACCAGGTTGAAGTTGCCTGGGAATTGCTTATGCCCATCCTGAATGCCTGGGAACGAAAGAAGAGTTTGAATTTTCCTAACTACGCGGCCGATTCATGGGGACCAGAAATTGCAGAGGCGCTGATTGCCCGCGATGGCTTCCATTGGTTTACGCTGCCTGTGAATAACCGTTATGGTGGATAGCGAATTTCATATTCTGCCCGACAGCACCAGTCTCATCGAGTCAGCTGCTGATTTCCTGCGCAACGCGATTAACCAAGTTGTATCGACAAAGCCATTCTGCAGTGTTGCATTGTCCGGCGGAACTACGCCCAAGGGGCTTTATAAACTCTTAGCATCTCCCCCGTTCGTTACTGGCATTCCATGGACGAAGCTTCGCTTCTTTCTTGGTGATGAAAGGTATGTTCCGCACGATCATCCCGACAGCAATTACAAGATGATCCGGGAGAGCCTTTTCAGCGATCGGGAACCTGAGGCCGGCACGTTATTCCCGGTAGATACAAGCCTTCCCTCTCATAAAGCTGCAGCGGAATACGAACGTACCTTAAGAAAACAGATTGGTGACGATGGCTCGTTCGACATCATCTTGCTTGGTCTTGGCGATGATGCGCATACAGCTTCACTTTTCCCCAACACGACGGCGTTGGAAGAAAAAACCGCATGGGTTACGGACGTGTATGTAGAAAAACTGAAATCGCGTCGCATCACATTCACCTTTCCGTTAATCAACGCAGCCCGTATTATTACCTTCCTTGTGAGCGGTAGCGCCAAAGCTGCTGCCGTGCGCAACGTCATCAGAGGGCCGCGCGCACCACACAACTATCCTGCCCAGTGTGTAGAGCCTCGTAACGGCGTCGTCCATTGGTTCGTTGATAAGGATGCCGCAAGCGAATTGAAATAGCCAAAATACTGCCGTAGAAATCGCTCATAATGCGGGTGTTGAGGGCGAAATCGCGATTGAGAGAATTTTTTTCATGCGGAAAAATAAATTATTCTTATTTTCATCGCGTTTTCAGAAACCTGAAAGGATATAAAAACAAGCAACAAGGATGCAAGAAAATGTTTTTGACGCTATTGTAGTCGGCTCCGGCATCAGCGGGGGATGGGCAGCAAAAGAATTGTGTGAGAAAGGCTTAAAAGTCATCATGCTGGAGCGTGGGCCGAATGTTGAACATATTAAGGATTATCACAGCGCAACGAAACATCCGTGGGAGTTTCCTCATCGCGGTTCGCGCACCCAACAAATGATAAAAGACTATCCGGTTCTGAAGCGGGATTATCCGTTGAACGAAATGAACCTGGAATGGTGGGCAAGCGATAAGGATTGTCCCTACACGGAAATCAAGCGATTCGATTGGTTCCGGGGATACCAGGTGGGTGGCCGCTCCCTGATGTGGGGAAGGCAAAGTTATCGCCTCTCCGACCTCGACTTCGAGGCCAATGCCCGCGAAGGCATTGCTATTGACTGGCCCGTGCGATACAAAGACATCGAACCGTGGTATGATTACGTCGAGAAATTTGCTGGCATAAGCGGCAACCGCGATGGTATTGCCCACCTCCCCGATGGTCAGTTCCTGCCGCCTATGGAGTTGAATTGCGTTGAAAAGGACGTCGCAGCGCGCATCAAATCGACATTCGGCGGCAAACGTCATATGATCATCGGACGATCAGCCAACGTAACAGGCCCGCTCGCCGGAAGACAACAGTGTCAATTCCGCGATAAGTGCTGGCTCGGATGTCCGTTCGGTGGATACTTCAGCACGCAGTCGTCTACCCTGCCCGCGGCGATGAAGACGGGAAATCTCACACTGCGTCCATGGAGCATTGTGACTAAAGTATTGTACGATAAGGACAAGAAGCGCGCTACCGGCGTTGAAGTACTCGACGCTCAAACGAATCAGACATACGAATACAAGTCGAAAATTGTATTCCTGAACGCTTCAACACTTAATACGACCTGGATACTCATGAACTCCGCCACAGATGTGTGGCCGGATGGTCTGGGCAGCAGCAGCGGTGAACTTGGCCATAACCTGATGGACCACCATCTGGGCGTAGGCGCCGGAGGCTGGGTTGAAGGTTATGAAGACAAATATTACTACGGACGCCGTCCGAACGGATTTTATATTCCGAGGTTCCGTAACTTGAACGGCGAAAAGCGGAACTATCTCAGAGGATTCGGTTATCAGGGCGCGGCCAGCAGAGAAAACTGGGAGCGCTCAATTGCTGAATACAGCATTGGTGCAGAATTCAAGGAAGCCCTTACTGAACCGGGACGCTGGACTATCGGTATGGGCGGATTTGGCGAAATCCTTCCGTATCACGAGAACAAAGTCACGCTCGACAAGACGAAGACAGACAAGTGGGGGTTGAATGTTCTCGCGATCGACTGTGAGCTCAAAGAAAACGAGCTCAATATGCGCAAGGACATGCTGAACGACGCCCTGGAAATGCTTGAAGCCGCCGGAGTAAAAGATGTGGGCGGCGCTGATGGAGATGGTACCCCTGGTCGCGGCATTCACGAAATGGGAACAGCGCGCATGGGCCGTGATCCGAAGACGTCTGTGCTCAACAAATGGAACCAGGTATGGGATGCGCCAAACGTGTTCATCACCGACGGATCGTTCATGACATCAGCCGCATGTCAGAATCCTTCACTAACTTACATGGCGTTTACTGCGAGAGCGGCAGACTATGCGGTTCGGGAATTAAAACGCATGAACCTCTAACATTATCCAAGAACGACTAAAGCCTATACGTATGAATAGAAGAGAAGCATTATCGAGGGTCGCCCTGATTTTTGGTGGAACCATTGTGGGCGCCGAGGCCTTCCTGACCGGCTGCCGCAATAGTTCAATGCCTGCGGAGACCTTGACCTTCTCCCCTGACGTCATCAGCCTTCTTGATGAAGTCGGTGAAACCATACTGCCCACTACAGCCTCATCACCCGGCGCAAAGGCTGCGGCCATTGGTGAGTTCATGAAAGTGATCGTAACCGACTGCTACGAGGAAAAGGATCAGCAAATCTTTATGGAAGGCATCGGCAAGCTCAACGAAGCGGCCGACAAGAAATTTGGAAAAGATTTCATGGACCTTTCCGCCGAAGAAAAGCATGACCTTCTCGTTGAGATCGATGCTGAAGCCAAAGCGTACAGCGAAAGCAAAGGATCTGAAGATCCCAACCACTATTTCACGCTGATGAAGCAACTCACGCTGTGGGGATACTTTACATCTGAAGTAGGCGCTACCAAAGCGCTGCGATACGTGCCTGTCCCCGGCCGGTATGAAGGCTGCATCGAGTACAAGAAGGGCGAAAAGGCCTGGGCCTTGTAGATGTGAGTAAGAACTCCAAACCGTCGCGTCGCCAATTTATTTCCGACACGTCCCGGTTTGTAGCGGGCGTCGGCCTGTCCGGCATCTTTTCAGCTCCTCTCTCATCCGCCGCGAAGCCAACGACTTCCACCAGCGATAAAGTTCTGGTTGGACTGATCGGTTGCAGGAGCATGGGCTTTGGCGACCTGGAAAACGCGTTACGCGTTCCTGGCGTTGAATGTGTTGGCCTTTGCGACGTAGACGCATCCATACTCGACAGGCGCGCAGAAGACGTAAAAGCCATCCAGGGAAAGGCTCCCAAAAAATTCTCAGATTTTCGAAGGCTCCTCGAACTTCGTGATCTCGACGCTGTGATCATCGGAACGCCGGATCACTGGCATTGCCTCCCATTTGTTTATGCCTGCCAGGCGGGTAAAGACGTGTACGTGGAAAAGCCCCTGGCCAACAGCATTGCCGAATGCGATGTCATGGTCCGCGCTGCACGACACTACAATCGCGTTGTGCAGGTCGGGCAACAGCAACGAAGCGGTGATCACTGGAAGAAAGCGCTCGATTTTGTTAAGGGCGGCAACATCGGTCAGCTCAGGAAGATCAACGTCTGGGGAAATTTCGCTTACGGCATCGGTCAGAAGAAGGTGCCCGATAGTACAGTTCCAGCAGGTGTTGATTTCGACATGTGGCTCGGACCAGCACCTGTCCGTCCCTTCAATGCCGCCCGCTTTCACAGCTCATGGCGCATGTTCTGGGATTATGGCGGCGGACTCCTGACTGACTGGGGTGTTCACCTCCTCGACATGGCATTATGGGCCACTGACACCACTACACTGCCGCTTTCTGTTTCAGCAGCCGGAGGAAACTGGGCGTCCCCCAATTACGATCATGAGACGTTTGATACAATGAGCGTCATCTATCAAATGAAAGATCATGTGATCACGTGGGACCACACCGCAGGAACACAAAATGGTCCCTATGGAAGGCGATATGGTATTGCGTACGTGGGCGACCTTGCCACGCTTGTCATCGACAGAGCTGGTTGGGAAGTATTTCCTGAAAGTGCGGACGGCACGTACAAGGTTCCCGCAATACCGCCGCAACCGGGTCGCGATTACCATCAGGAGCACATGCAGAATTTCATCGAATGCATTCGCTCAAGGAAAGACCCGAATTGCACCATTGAGAACGGACGATTGGTCGCCCTTTATGCCCACATGGGCAACATCGCGCTTCGCACTCAAACGCAGCTGAAATGGAATGAGGCCGGTTCCAACTTTGGCGATAACAAAGCCGCCAACGCTTTTATCCGACCGAACTATCGCGAACCCTGGACGTTTCCAACGGTCTGAGGTTTGATCTCAAACACAGGCGAGGGTGTTCGCTGCTTCGCCAGTAGTGCCGCAAGTTCGGCAGTCCTTTCCGGAAACTCTTCTGCGACATTTCTCGTCTCGCTTACATCTTCGCGAAGGTTGTAGAGTTCAAAAGCTCCCTGCGGTTCAGACCACGCATTGTATTGCACCAGCTTCCAGTCGCCAACGCGCAGGGCACGTCTTCCGCTCTGTTCGTGAAACTCCCAGTACAAAGCTTCATGCTGCTGTTGTCTCGCAGTGTCCCCGAGAAGTTCCGGAAGGAATGAAATGCCATCGCTCTCAACTTCAACATCGATCAGATCAGCGATTGTCGGCATCACATCCCAAAACGCCGAGACATGATGGGACACGCTTCCTGGTCTTATGTGACCAACCCAGCGGGCAATCATAGGCACACGAATTCCGCCTTCGTACAAATCGCGCTTATATCCACGCAAAGGACCATTGCTGTCGAAGTAATCCGGATCGCCGCCGCCTTCTATGTGGGGACCGTTGTCTGAAGTAAATATGATCAGTGTATTTTCTTCCAGGCCGAGTTCTTTCACGCGTTGCACAATTTCGCCAACCATATCATCCATCAACGTCACCATCGCAGCAAAGGCAGCGTGAGACTCAGGTTGTGATCCATACGGGCCTTGCCGGAAACGTTCGCCATCATCAACGCCTTCGAACGCTTTCTCCGGTAAGAGTTTTCCGCGGAACCGTTCCATATAAGCCTCTGGCGCGGCAAGTTCAGCGTGCGGCATTATGAAAGGATAAAACATGAAAAAGGTCGTGTCGCGATTTTCTTCGAGAAATTTCAGCGCCTCGCGGTGAATGAGTTCAGGTGCGTAAGTGGCTTTCGCCAATCCTGTATTGCCTTCCAGCACAACTTTCGTTTCATTGTCCCACAGATGAGCAGGGTAGTAGTTGTGGGCAAGACGCTGGCAGTTGTATCCGTAGAATCGGTCGAAGCCCTGACGATGCGGTGCACCGTCCGTGTCCACAAAGCCTAACCCCCACTTTCCAAAAGCTCCCGTTACGTAGCCTGCTTCCTTCAGCATTTCAGCCAGCGTGTAAGCAGAATCCGGTAATGGCCATTGTCCTTCTGGTTGCCATTCCTTGTTGCCCCGGATGGGTGTATGACCTGTATGTAGGCCGGTCATCAACACAGAGCGAGAGGGAGCGCATACTGTAGTCCCCGCGTAGTGTTGCGTAAAACGCATGCCTTCTGCAGCCAGCCGGTCGATGTTGGGAGTTTGAAACCTTTTCTGTCCGTAACAGCTTAAATCACCGTATCCAAGGTCATCTGCAATGATATAAATGATGTTAGGTCGTTTGACTGCCTCCTCGGCGTTCTCACGTTGTGGGCTGCACGAAATAACCACAAGTCCGACGAAGAGGAGAAAAAGCGATCGTATCGTGTATTTCATCCTACCTTCTTTCCTGCAATATATGTTTCTCTAACTGGTATTGACCCTGATACGACATTTATTGACACTCTGCCACCTTCCAGGGTTACTGTGCCATATCCAGTGGCAGTGCAAAGGAAACTTGTAAAGTCTCCAATCTTTGAATCGACATGAAGCGCCTGATCGACGGCGTCGTAGCGTACACCGGTAAGCCCCTGCAACAATCCGTAGCTCGCCAGCGCGCGGGCGTACCAACTGCCGCACTCATACTCATTGAAAGGATTGCGAACCACGCCGTCATAGCGATCACGGCAAGTGCGTACGATTTCAAGCCCTTTCTCAACTTCACCGCACAACATGAGGTGCGATGCGACCTGGTACTCGATACCCGTCCACACTTCGTCGCTGTACACAAATGGAAGAGATAACTTCCCACCTTTCGGCCATGAACACAACAGCAGACCACCATCGTTGCCAAACGCATAGGCAGGACGTTGTGGATTGGCATGGTCGCTCAGGTCGTGTTTCAGGTTGTATTTGTGAACGGCAAGGAGGTGGCTTTTGATCTTTCCCGAATCAAATGGATCATCAAGTCCACACATGCGGGAAATCCAGGCGCCCAGCACGCCATCCGACAAGCAGCCGTTGCCATACTGATATTTGGGTCCCTCCTTCCGTAGCAAGTCGAGGGCCTCTTGCGAATACTGCCCTCCGATCGACTTCTGCGAAGCCTCGACGGGATTCGCTGCATTGAGTCCGTCAACTGTAATCTTTTGAATAAAATACTCGCCGTTATACAGTTCTGTTTCAATTGCCTTCCGGCCTTTCGTCAACAGCCTTTTGTACCTCGTCACGTTTTCCTTCAACGCGGTACCCATTTTAATGACAGCCTGAAGTGCGCCGAGGTAAAAGCTTGTGCACATACCGTCAGGACCCCAGAACTCGATGTCATAGGTGTTATGATGCGGCTCTTCAAGCACTCCTTTCTCGCGGGGATCCCAGGTCTTAATGCAATAGTCGAGGCTTACCTTAACCATTGGATACATTTTTCGCAGCCACTCTGTATCACCGCTGATACGCCATTCACGGTAAACCTTCATGATGCCACCCAACTGGCCGTCTGCTGCGGCATGAAAGGCGTGGTCTGTGGGACGTATCGGAAGTGAAGCCCTGAATGTTTGGTGCCCCGCGGCGCTTTGATTCTCACAAAACTCAGTATGACGCAAACTCCGCTCTAATGATGGAAACAAGTGCGGCAGCGCTTGCGCATAATTCCACACGTGGGTGCAGGAGCCGTGGCAGCATCCCCAGTCGTCTCCACAACCTTCGTAGTTCCACAACCGGCCATCGTATTGCCGCATGACCGTAGGCGACTTCAGTATCGTGAGGTTGGCCGCTACGGCTTCCACGACTTCCGGGGGTAGCGTTGTTTTGTAAAAAGTGTCGCGAAAGAGTGCAGACCGCGCGTTGAGGTCTTCGTAGTTGGCGATGAAGTAGTCGGCAACCTCCTCTACATTCTTAAATCGGCTGCTGTACCAGGGTTTATAGAACTCGGCGTTAAAGTCCTTGTCGTAGGGATCGAGACCAATGTCCGAAGGTGAGTTGCAACACCCCGATTTTGGATCACAATTTTCCGGTTCGGCAGGGTTACCGTGACGGATATCTGACTCTGGCACGTACCATGCCATGACAATTTTGACGATGCGCGTTTCTCCAGGGCGTAAGCTTATCGGAACAAACAGGGAAGCTCCTGGCGCACCCTTTTCAACCGGCTCCACGGAACGCACTTCACCATCCCTGACGGCGTTCCAGGCCATCGTTAATGGATCCCACCATCCGCCGCGAAACCAGCAGTGATCGACGACCACATTGGGCTCGGTCGCGCCGATGTAGAAGTCTGCCTTCTGGTTGGGCTTTTGTTCAGTGCCCGCTTCAGAAAGTATGAAACCGCTTTTGCCGCTGCGAATGCTGTTGGTGCCGCCTTCTACAGAGAGGAAATTGCGTGAGTGATAAGAAAAGATCGCTTCAAGAGGATTCGAGCCATTGTTCCTGAGCTCATATTCGAATGCACCGACCGGAAGCCCGGAGTTATCCGGATCGTTGGGTATGAACGGATTCCAACCGGTGATCTTCACCGTGATGGGCAGATCGTCGTCCTCAAGCTCAATAATGCCGTAAGGAAATCTTGCCAGGAATTTAGCGCTGTTGAAGCGCGGAAGACCGTAAGTTGTGCCTCCGGATCCATTACCCGCTCCGCGATACCCGAACTTCTTCCAATCCGGTACCGGGCCTTCCAGAATCTTGGCTCCTTTTTCCACACCCTTAACCGAGAGCGCAGCGAACATGGTGGGCTCGCGAAACAGCTCCGGTCTGTGGCGGATGGACATGTGCGAAATGGCACCGGTGCCTTCCAGACAAAACATGCCTGTCCCGATGCCTCCGATGGGAAAAGCAATGCGGTTCAGTTGCGCACCGGTGTAATAGTCGTTGTACTGGCGCGCTGACCGACGCGTTGATTTCCTTGACTGTGCCTTTTCCGGCGAACCTTCCTTCTCAGCGAGAGCGGTCCCGGGAAGGGCAACAGCGCCGAGGCTGCCAAGCCCGACGTTCCTGATGAACTCGCGGCGACCCGTTTTTCTCCCCATAGTTTCTGGTTTGGTAAGGATTTCAAAAAACAAAAAAAACTGGTAAGAACCGTCCTGTAATTGCAGTTTTCCTCGGTACACCCACCAGCGCAGGACAGTGCGAGTCGGGCGGCGATTCCACAAAACATATCTTTGAATATGAGAACTGCATGGATAGGCCTCATTGCGGCCCTGGCAGCCACGGGATGCAGGGATAAGCCCTCGACACTCTTTACAGCGCATTCCGGCCCCGACCTGGGCATCAGCTTCCAGAACACGCTGGTGACCGATGATTCTGTCAACGCACTGACGTTCGAATACATCTACAATGGCGGCGGCGTGGGTGTCGGCGACTTCAACAACGATGGCCTGTTCGATCTCTATTTCGGGGGAAACCAGGTCACGAGCCGACTCTACCTGAATAAAGGGAATCTGAAGTTCGAAGACGCCACGGAAAAGTCCGGCACGACCACCAACCGGTGGGTCACCGGTGTCGCGGTGACTGACATCAACGGCGACGGTCTTGATGATATTTATCTCTGCGTAGGCGGAATCGGCTCTCCTGAGAGGCGTAAGAACATACTGTTCGTCAATCAGGGTGTCGAGGATGGCGTGCCCACATTTCGCGAGATGGGTGAAGCGTATGGGCTGGCTGACAGTTCTTATAGCACCATGGCCGCGTTTTTTGATTACGACAAGGACGGCGACCTGGACATGTACCTGCTCAACAACTGGCTCGAAAAATTCAACCGCAACAACCTGCGTCCAAGGCGTGTCAACGGCGAGGCTGAGTCGACCGACAAGCTCTACCGAAACAACGGCGATAACACATTCACCGACGTCTCCCGGGAAGCAGGAATTTTGATTGAAGGATACGGGTTGGGCGTCGTGATCTGCGACATCAATAACGACTCCTGGCCGGATATCTACGTATCGAACGACTTTCTCTCAAACGATCTCCTGTGGATTAACCAGCAGGATGGCACGTTTCAAAACCGCATAGGTGATTACCTGAAGCACCAGGCGCACAACGGTATGGGCGCCGACATAGCAGACTTCAATAATGATAATCTTCCGGACATTGTCGCTGTTGACATGCTACCACCGGATCACAAACGGCAGAAGCTTATGACGCCGGGACAGAACTATGACTTCTTTCACATGGCCGTGGGAATGGGTTATGAGCCGCAATACATGCGCAACACGTTGCAACTCAATCGTGGCCCATCACCCGATGGCTCCTACCTGTTTTCCGAAATCGCGTTCCTGGCTGGTGTTGCCAAAACCGACTGGAGCTGGGCGCCTTTATTGGCAGACTTCGACAATGACGGTTACAAGGATTTGTTCATTGGAAATGGTTATCGAAAAGATGTGACCAATCTCGATTTTGTTTTCTTCGGGATGGGCGCAAGTCCTTTCGGAACACCGGAAACGAGATCTAAAAGACTTTATGAAGAAGTTGCAAAACTTCCTGATGTCAAACTTCCGAATCCAGTGTTCCGAAATAGCGGCTCGCTGATCTTCGAAGACAAAACCGAAGAATGGGGAACAAGTCTGCCAACCTTCACCAATGGTGCGGTGTACGTTGATCTTGACAACGATGGAGATCTGGACCTTGTTACCAACAACATCGACCAGGAGGTTATCGTGTACGAAAACACTCTGGACCGTCTTTCAAACAGAAATCATTTCATCAGGCTAGTGCCGGAAGGATTGCCGGTTAATGAGAAAATTTTGGTTTATGCTGGCGGAACGACTCAGTCTATAGAGATGACGCCTTACCGCGGGTTTCAGTCAAGTGTAGAACCCGCCGCGCATTTCGGACTTGGAAGCAACACTAGTGTCGATTCCGTGCTGATCGTCTGGCCGGACAACACGTATATGAAGATGGTTGGCTTGCCCGCCGACACGGTAGTCCTTTATTCAAAGAAAGAAGCGCAGCCCCTGCATACTCGCCCTACTCCGCGGGAAGGCTTAATGGCACGGAAAGAATTAGTCGCTCATCAGCACAAGGAGAAAAGTCCGTCTGACATCCTTTCTACACGGACGCTGATGCATGAGCTGTCACGTTTCGGACCATGCCTCGCGCATGGTGATGTAAACGGCGATGGCCTGGACGACTTTTATATCGGGGGTGAAAACGGCGAAGAGACGGCGATATACGTTCAATTGCCGGACGGCACATTTTCATTGAAGCAATCCCTTCCTCCAATGCCGGGTGACGATGGTGGTGCATTGTTTGCAGACTTTGACGGTGACGGTGACGCAGACCTGTATGTGGCAAGCGCATGTCCGGGCGGTGGCTTGCCTGCAGGAGAACATCGCATCTTTAAGAACGACGGCAACGGGGCGTTTTCCATTGCATTAGGTATGCTTCCGGACATTCGCATTTCGGCGTCGTGTGTCGAACCGGCAGATTTCGACAAAGATGGTGATATCGACCTGTTTGTGGGCGGGCGGCTCCTCGAAGGACAGTATCCGCATGCGCCGAGGAGTTATGTGCTGCAAAATGACGGTGGGAAGTTTGTCGATGTCACGGAGTCGCTTAATCCCGCATTGACCAACCCGGGTTTGGTATCATCGGCCACGTGGACTGATGTCGATAATGACGGCTATCCGGACTTGATCATCGCGGGAGAATGGATGCCTATCCGAATTTTCCGAAATGCAGGCCAATCATTTGAAGAAGTCACGGACAACTACGGACTGTCACACACCAGTGGATGGTGGAATTGTTTGAAAGCCATAGACCTGAATAATGATGGCTATGTCGACATTGTTGCCGGGAATACCGGGGGGAATTCGTTTTTCAAGTCCTCAACAGACAACCCCGTTCAGATCGTCGCGAAGGATTTCGACAACAACGGCTCTGTTGACCCGATCATCTCTTACTACAATGAATTTGACCGCGAGCGCTTTATCGTCCACAATCGATTGGTGTTAATCGACCAATTGCCGAAAATGAAGGGGCGTTTTGAGACGTACACTCAATATGCCGTAACGCCCTTCAGCAAGGCGCTTACACCGGAAGAGCTTGAAGGAGCGCTTACACTGGATGCGAAGAAACTGGAGTCAGTAGTGCTGATTAACGAAGGTGGTCGTTCATTCCGCATGGTAGATCTTCCGGATATCGCCCAGATCTCTACTGTGAATGATATTGTTGCTGACGATGTCAACGGCGATGGCAATCCGGACTTGATTCTGATCGGCAATAACTACGACCAGGAAACCCTGTTCGGACGCTATGATGCATCCCTTGGCCTCGTCATGCTAGGTGACGGCGCATTCAACTGGACACCTCTCTCCCACCTTGAATCTGGATTTCTTGCTGATGGCAACGTGCGGTATGTGGAGTTGCTCCGTTCCGCGGGCGGAAGGAAGACGCTCGTCGTCAGCAGGAATAATGGGCCGTTGGAATTCTTTGTGTACGGAGAGAAAGGGAATGCGGTTGCAGAAAAGGCAATCGGTAAACGGTAATCCTATGTGCCCTAGGTGACCCTATGCGTTCTATGTGGTTCAAAAGAGGTTGGAAAATTTTTTGAACCATATAGAACACTAGAACTACATATAGGGCACATAGGGGTTAGAGAGAAGCGCGGAGGTGAACTTCAAACGGTGCAGCCACCTGTTCACGCGCGCCTTCCATGATCAATCGTGCTGCCTGCTCACCCATAAAGCGGAAATTCGTCGATACGGTCGTAATTCCCCCCAGTATATACTTCTTGCATGGGGACTCATTGTACGATATGATCCCAATGTCTGCACCTGGCTTCAGGTTGGAGTTCATAACGTATTCCACCAAAGTCATCAGATCTTTATCCCGCACGGTAATCACCAAGTCACCACGATTCACACTCGTATTGTCGAGTGATGGGACAACCATCAAACCGAAGCCGTGTTCCGTCGCGAACTTGCGAATTCCTCTTATGATTTCAGGTGGATAGTAGCTGTTGTCCGGGAAGACCACTTTCAATCGTTCATAGCAGCGCACGCGGTCGAGCATGCCCGTAAGCGCGTTGTAGATATCGCTTTCGAAATTCTCATAGACCGCAGCGTATCCGTCGGGAAGACCAGGGACCAGCTTATCGAATACAATCAGCTTGTCACGCGGGATAGCGCTCATCACCTGGCCGGCGTCTTCGGTGCGACCCGAAAAAAGAGCAGTAACGACAAAGTGTGTGTAATCTTCCATCCTATCGAGGATGAGCTTCCTGAAACTGGCGAAGTCGTTGTTGTATACGTATATGTCAACCTCCGCGGATCCATCGAATGTTTCCAGGAGGGCATCGTACATTACCTTCTTGTGTTCGCTCAGTTTATTCAGCAACAACAGCACCCTATACCGTTTGTGCATCTCGTTGCTCCTCACAAAGAATCCCTTGCCGGGAACGGAGTCGATGACACCGCGTTGCTTAAGGTGTCGATAACTTTTCTCTACTGTATCGCGCGAAATATCGAGCGAATAGCTGAGCTCGTTGATAGACGGAAGGGTTTGGTTTTTCTTGATGCGCTCTTCGTGTACTGCCTTCAGAATCGCCTTCGCCACCTGCATGTACTTAGGCGTTGCCGACAGGTTATCTATGTTGATCTCATCAATGATCGGATATTCTCTTATCATCATTGCTACACACTTATTGATTCAACTCGCATAGGAAAGGCGCGCCCCCGAATGGGGGCGCGCTTTCTCGACCAAAGTTAACCCAGCAAATCAGTAACCCGGGTTCTGTGTGATGTTGGGGTTCGCGTCAGTCTCACCTGTGGGTATTGGGAAGTACAGGTGTTTTGACTGGAATCCCATGTCACCGGGTATAGCTGATGAAAAGAAGGCATTATCCAGGGTGATCTGACCTCCGATCGCCCAACGGCGGATATCGAACCAGCGCTGACCTTCGCCCGCGAGTTCCATCATCCTCTCGTCCATGATCCATTGGCGTATTACGTCGCGGTCAGTTACGCTGTTGTCACGATCGGCAGGCGATGAACCCGCCCCCCGCGCACGAGCGCGCACCTGGTTGATAAGATCTATGGCTTCGGTTGTTGATCCACCAGACTCATTGAGAGCCTCTGCCTTAAGCAGAAGTACGTCGGCGTACCGGAGGATGCGCGGGTTGTTGTTGGATGCGCCTCCTGTAGGATTTAATACATCGCGTGTGACGTATTTTCTGAAGCTCAGATCCGAAGGGTCGAGCGACAGTTCCAGTCGCGGATCATCCGCTTCAAACAGATCGCGCAGCTTCGTCGTGGCAATGAACGGTGCTTTGCCGAACATGTTGAACGAGTTGTCGTAAAATCCCCAGAACGCGGACAGCGATCCGATGGCGTTATCGAAGTCGTTACCGAGCCAGATGTTGTCGCCTGCGAATGCCTGCGATGCCTGGTATTCGAACAGCGACTCGTCGTTGTTCTCGGTATCAGCCGCGAAATTGTCATCGTAAGCGGGCACCAGCACACGATCCGTAATCTGGTCAGCCGCCGTGATCGCTGCCTGATAATCGGCTACACTGCCGGTCACGCTGGCTCTGAACACCAACGCTTTGGCCAGCATTCCGCGTGCAGAGCTCTTGAACACCCGTCCACGATCGGTATCCGGCCACGAATCGGGCAGCAGCGTTGCCGCTTCTGAGAAGTCGGCTATCGCTTGATCAAGCAGTTGCGTACCGGTTGAACTGGGGGGCGTCGTGTTGTCGAGACTCTTAAGGCGCTCTGTGATCAGGGGTGCGGTTCCCCAGATGTTCCAGAGCATGAAATTCGCGAAGCCACGGAGAAACAGAGCTTCACCGCGATGTGCTTCCTTCAGACCCGGGGTTACATAAATGCCGTCCTCAACTTCAGCATTCTTTTCGAGCACAACGTTGGCGCGCGAAATCAGCTGATAGAGTGCACGGAAAAAGTAGTTGAGTCTTCCGCTTCCCGGCTGAATATTACTGAAGATCTCGAATTCGTCCTGTCCTGTAGTTGTAATATCGTCGCCGGTCAGGTACCAGATAGGAGTCACAAATGCTTCCTGGCTTGCATTGTACCAGTAGAAATCGCTCATCTTAGCATACACGCCATAAATTGCCCGTGTGAATTCAATCTCCTCAGAGAAGTATGCCTCTTCCGTGGGGAAACCGGGAGCAATGTCCAGGCGTGATTCATTGCAGGAATTGAATCCTATGAAAGTCAGACACAGTACCAGTAGTGTCAGTTTCTTTTTATTGCTTTTCATGTTCATTCCTCCGTTTTAGAATGTGGCACTGATACCTAACATAATCTGGCGCAGCGGCGGGAAGACATCGTTCTCCGGATCAGGACCCGTCCAGTCTGTAAAAGTCGCGAGGTTCGTTCCGCTCAGGAATAACCGAACATTGTCAATAACACCTGTTTTTTCCAGGAGCGTAGACGGAACGGTATAGCCGAGCTGTACATTCTTCACGCGGAGGAATCCTGCGTTCTCAACAAAGCGGTTCGAGAACCGGTTGTTTCCGTTCGGATCGTCAAACACAGCGCGAGGCATTGTGGTGCTTGTGCCTTCGCCGGTCCACCGATTTCGCGTAGAAGCCCATTGATTTGCACCGGTACTCGACATTGATTCTCCACCAGAGCGTTGATAATTGTACTTCTGTATGTCGCCAACACCCTGGAGGAATATCGAAAGGTCGAATCCTCCGTAAGTAAACCCGAGACTCAAACCGTAGTAGTATCCAGCGATGGTCTTGCCGAGGTACGTGCGGTCGTTGTTGTTGACAACGCCGTCCGGTTCGGGATTAATAATCTCACCTGGTGCAGGTGATCCGTAAAGATCCAGGAAGTACATGTCACCGGGCTGCTGGTTGTTGGTCCCGATGCCATCTTCAAACTCAGCCTTCCAGTTGGCGATTTCCTGATCGTTCTGGAATATTCCACCCACCTTCCATCCCCACAGGTAACCCAGAGGATACCCTTCCTGGTAACGGGCGTCGCTTCCACCAAACGGTGTTCCTTGATACATCTTCACAAGTCTGTTGCGGACCGTTGTGAAGTTCGCGGACGCATTGAACCCAAGTCGGCCGAATGTGTTGTTGTATCCAATCTGGAGCTCTACGCCGTTATTTCTCACGTTTCCAATGTTCAGGTCGGTCGCTGCTTCAATACCAGAGCTCGGGGGCAGCTCAACGAGCTGAATTACTCCTTCAGTATAACGGCTATAGTATTCCGCAGTAAATGTTACGCGGTTGTTGATAAGCACCGCGTCGAAGCCAACGTTGGTCGTACGCACGCGCTCCCACGTCAAATCAAAGTTGGGGAAATTCGGAAGACGAACGCCGGGATACTGCGTACCGTAGGGATTGCCGTTGCCTGAGCCAAGAGCATAATCAGGCGTTCCGTTGACACCTGACAGGTAGGCAAAGCCCTGGGACGTTTCCTTGTTACCGAGTTCACCCCATCCGCCGCGGAATTTCAGGTCGTTGATGAAAGCGATATTCATCGATTGGAAGAACGGTTCGGAACTGATGCGCCATCCTGCAGCAAAGGACGGGAACGTTCCCCAGCGATAGCCAGGAGCAAACGTGGAGGCGCCATCACGACGGACAGTAGCATCGAAGTAGTAGCGATCCTGATACTTGTAGCTCACGCGTCCCAGGTATCCCTGCAATGCCTGCGGGACCCTTCCCGTAAACGTTCCGTTAAACGGAGGATTGTTACCTACGTTGCGGAAGTTCGGATCCGTATAGTTGATTTGACCAGAGCTTGCGTCAGTGTATCGCCATGTGCTCTCCTGGTCCATTGCATTGAACAGCACATCAATGTTGTGATCACCAAAACTCCTGTTGTAGTTAATAGTAAGTTCCCTCACGAGGTTCAGATTTCGGCTTTGGCGTTCACCATATGATCCTTTGGCCGTTCCGTCGTGGCCGTTGTAAGGATTGCCCGGGGTCTGGGAGAAGCGCCAACCAGAGTACTCAGACCATTCTTTCCGAAGGTTGAAATAGTAGTCGCCACTGACACTTCCTTTGATTTTCAGGCCAGCAATAGGCTCAATCTGCAGGTATACATTCCCAATGGTTCTGAACAGATCAAATCTTCTGTCTGATGTGACCTGTTGGCCAAACACATTAGCATAAGTAGCCGGACCGTACAGGAATTCCGGGTCGCCAACGGGATTGTATGCTGGCCCCGGGTTCACGAGGTTCAAATCGAAGTCCGGGTTCGGTTCGAAAGCCCAGCTAACAGACGGCGCATAGCCCGTCGGATCGGAAGGATCGTGGATGGGCTGCCAGGGCGGAGTGCGCGACACGTAACCAAGGTCGGTACCGGTATTATCAAGTGCCTTGTTCACGCTCAGCTTGATGTTCATACCGGTCTCGATGATGCGCGAGATCTTGCTGGTAACATTCGAAGCGAGCGAGAATCGCTCGAGATAGTTTTGAACCAGGGACCCCTCAGTTCTTCCATAGCCTCCGGAGACGTAATATGTCGTTGACTCATTGCCACCAGAAACGCGTATTCCGTAGTCTTCAATGATCGCGTCTTTATTGAGCAGCGCGTCCTGCCAGTCGTACGTCGGGCTGTTGCCGAGAAAATCCGGACTGTTCGGGTCAAATACAGAAGGCATGCTGCCCGATGCTGTTGGGTTATTTGCGTAAACCTCCCGATACAGTGCAGTGTAGTCTGCAGTGTTCAACACATCAAAAGTCTTGGCGACATTTTGCACACCGCGCTGAGCATTGAATTCCACTTTCGGCGCGCCTGTCTTTCCACGCTTCGTTGTGATGAGGATCACACCGTTGGAGGCACGCACACCGTAGATGGCAGCTGCCGAAGCGTCTTTGAGGACCGAAATCGACTCGATGTCGTTGGGGTTGATCGATGTCATGATGTTGATCGGCGACCGAATGTCCTGGAAGCCGGCATTCGGACTGCTGGCTGCCCCTTCAAGGATCGGAACGCCGTCGATAACGTAAAGGGGTTCTGCAAATCCCCAGGTAGCAACACCACGGATCTGGATGTTGGGACGATCGAAAGGATTGCCGCTAGGCGTCCCGACAAACACGCCGGCCATGCGTCCTTGCATGGCCAACTCCGGTGTCATCGCCGTGCTCTTCGAGATCTGCTCTGCATCCATGGAAGAGATGGCGCCTGTCACATCCTTCTTCTCACGTTCACCATATCCGATAACGACGACTTCGCTCAGGTTGGTAATGTCGTCCTGCATGACAACGTTAATTGTCGTGCTGGTCCCGACGCGAATTTCCTGCGGCGCATAACCAATGAAGCTAAATACGAGGATGGAATTTTCATCCGTAACATTTATCGTATACTGTCCATCGGCATCGGAAGTCGTACCATTTGTAGTGCCCTTCTCAACGATGTTCACACCGGGCAACGGTAGGCCGTCCTTGTCGACAACCCGGCCGCTTATACCAATCAGGATCGATGCATACGCTTCGGTACTGAAGGTTGCCGTCTCGGTTTGGCCGACATCCGACCGACGTAGTTTTACGAGTACGATCTGATTGCCCGCCACCTCGTATCCAATGTTCAGTGGCGTCAGGATCTTATCCAGTACTTCAGAGAGTGGTGTGTTTTCTTCGTTGAGGGTGATCTTCTCGCGGGTAGAAACCAGCTGCGAGTGATATAGAAACCGGGCATCGGTCAGTTTCTCGATTCGGGACAGGGCCGAACGTATGGTGGTGTTCTCCAGCTGGATGCTGATCCTGCTGTCCAGGACGCTCTGTGCTCCGCCTTCGTGGGCGTGGGCGAAGCTGAGGAAGATGCCTGCGAGTAGGATTTGCGCTAGAGAAACCTTCATAATGTACGCCCAAGTCGGTACTTGTAGCAGTTTTTGCATACTTTTACTAGGTTTTTCTTAATGGTTTCAGTTAGGAAAAACGCTCCCCCCATCCCTGGCCGGATGGGTACGCGTGGAGCATTTAAAGAGTCGGCGGCGGTCCCTGTCGCCGGCTCTCGTTTTTTAAAGGTTTAGGTCTTCATGTCCTTGCTGTTTCGGTTTGGTTCATGAGTAGTTGATTCATTCCGTACACCCCTTACCGTACACTATTATGTGGGTGTCCATTATCTCATAGGTCGCGTTCACTGCCTTGCAGATCAGCGACAACTTCATCTGTAGCGACTCATCCGTGAGGGAGGCGTTTAGGTAGCACCCTCGCATGATCTCCTCGTCGTACACAATCTCTACCCCGTACGCCTTTTCCAATGCCGCGAAGACGTCTGCCATCTTCGCATCCACAAACTCGAAGTTCCGCTGTTCCTCTTCCGGAATAAGCAGGCTGGGATTTTCAAAGAGTGATTTGGTGAGTCGCGCGTCTTCGCGTGAATACACCGCCTGTTGATTGGGCGACAAGACGAGGCCTTCGCGACGAGGATTGTCGCTCGCCTGCACCGCCGTTCCGGTCGGCTGAGCGAAAACCGACACTTTACCCGAGCGAACCTCTACAATCACGTTAGGTTCGTCGTCGTATGCCCTTATCGAAAAGCTCGTACCAAGTACCCTGGTGACAAGTTCATTGGCGTACACGAGAAAAGGCCGGCGCGGATCGCGGGCAATGTCGAATAGAGCTTCTCCCTCAAGATATACCTGCCGGCTGTCTGTTCCGAACGACTGCGGATAACGAAGTGAGCTGTTAGGCTGGAGCACGATGGAACTACCATCACTCAGAATCATTTTGAGAGGATACTCTCCATTATTTACACGCTCAGAGTATTCAGGAATAGAGGTTTTTGCCTGCACATTCTGAGCAACGTCGTCTTTTTGAGAATACAGGAATGCAAAATAGCTGAGGCCGCCGCTCAACAACAGTAGCGCCGCAATCCTGAGGAGGTTGTTTTGCCAAACCGATGGCTTTTCATCCAGCAGTATGTCACGCTGCACGCGGTTCCACATCATATCCTTCTGATACTCGCTCGGGAACCGTTCGGGTTCAGACAGAATTGCAAGGACCATCCGCCGCGCCTCCTGAACTTCTTCCGCTTTATCGGGATGCGCAACCAGCCAATCGGACCACTTAGCCTCCAGCTCCGGGGTGGGATTCTTCACCCACCTGATAAAAAGCTCATCCTGGGCCAGGTCGCCAGCATCAAAGTCAGCGTAATCTTTCATCTAAATGCCATTTCACACGAATGCATTATTAAAAGTCACGGACCCCGAGTTTTAACTCACCTTAAAGCAAATTTTTTTTTAAAACAGAGAAAAACCTGCCCGGAACGGGCATAAGAAGGTTCGCTTACGCCAGGAATTGCGCGTACTGTCGCAGTTGAAGCAGACCGCGCGCCACCAGGTTACGAACCGACTGGGGGTTGGCTCCCATGATCTCACCTATTTCCTCGTAGCTGAACTCGTCATAGAACCGTAGCATGATCGCTTCATACTGCCGGGGCGAAAGGTTGTGCAGGTATTTTTTCAGCTTGCGGGTTCGTTCATCACCGGATTCGATGGACATTAATTCTTCTTCCGGAGATAAGTCTATGAGCGTTTCCATGTCATCCCACCGAAGGCCATCCTGAAGACTCCATTCATTGTTCTCAGCTGTCTTAATGATCCGGCTGCGAAGGGCACGATAGAGGTAGTACTTTACTGAAGTAGTAGCGGCGAGGTTTTTACGGTATTTCCACAGCGCGACAAACACATCCTGAATGCAGTCTTCGATTCTGTCACGGTCCTTACAAATCCGCGATGCATAATTGTAGAGCAACCCAACGTATCGCTGATAAAGCAACGAGAAGGCGGTTCGGTCCCCACGCTTCAAACTACTCCACAGCACACTATCACTGCATTCTGTCATCAGAAACCGATTGAATATGTTTACATAATTAGGAAAGTAAGGCTATATCTTCAAGCAGAATACACAATTTCAATCGTTTGAACACGCAGCATACTACAGGACACTCTAGTTGCAGTGAATGCTTAATTGAATGCTTAATGCGGATACACAGATTATGCGTCTCTACGACACGATAGCACCATTCTCTACTAAACACCACCAATCACATGGTCGTACCAATCACGTGGTGTTAGTAGTAGAAGTGTGATTGTATGTGATCGTAATAGTAGAGACTGGTCGTAGTGGTAGAGACGTTGCATGCAACGTCTCTACATGGGATATATCCTCATAAACCCACCGATCACTGATTACCGATTACCTTTCAGCTCCGCCCGAACATCCGCATAACTAACCAATTTTATCCCTAATTCCTTAATGAGCGCTTTGACATCGGGGTCAGTCCACATATCTGTGACACCCTGACGGTCGGCAGCGACGTCTTCGTAGCCAATGTGGGAGATGGCGCGCAGTTCTTCGTTGTCGAGTCCAGGATGTTCAACAAACAGATAAGTCTTGCCGCGTTCAAGCTTGCGGAGCATTTTCATGAAAGCCTCCTTTTTCTCGGCTGAGGTGGTGTGGGGACCCTCGTAGCGAGCGCTGGTTACGCCTGCGGCTGAAAGATCGATGTCAATGTTGTATTCCGCCGTGAGTTTCTTCACGAGGGCCCTGACGTCATCGTTGATGTTGGTGCATCCCATATGACCTGATACGTGACTGATGCGGGGAATTTTCTTCAGCGCGAGTTCAATCTGGGCACGGAATTCTCTTTCGATATCCTCGATTGTCCACTTGTTGTCTAGCAGAGCACGACCCGGGTAGTTTTTGTTGGGCCAGATGAAAGGATACAAGTAGCCATCTTCATCGGTGAGGTTCGGCGACCACGAGACCGGGCGCCATTTGACGTTATCCCATTCGCTCGTTAAGGCGAGGTGAATGCCCACGTCGATGTCGGGATTTTCTTCCAGCAATCGCACCGCTTCCGGAAACCAGGGTGACGGAACAATCACCTCTATTGAGGTTTGAATCCCCTCTTTTGAACAACGAATGAGTGCTTCGTTGCCCGAATGGGAATATCCCATATCGTCACCCCGGACGATGAGGCGCGGTGCGTCCGACTGCGCACATGAAAAAAATGTAGTACTGGCCAGCAGAGCCAGGGTCAGAAACCATTTTGTCTTCATAGGTTTTCGTTTGGTTCAGCCAAAATACGGACTCTATCGCACCAATCATCCTGAACCTGCCTGCCAAAACAATTACCTTTGCCCGAATCGCTAACGGCATACCTATGAACTGGCTTATCCTGATCCTGGCCGGACTGTTTGAAGTCGGCTTTACCACCTGTCTCAGCAAAGCGAAGGAAAGTGCAGGGACGGCGGCGACACTCTGGTGGATAGGTTTTGTAGTGAGTCTATCCATGAGCATGTGGCTCTTGTCCCGCGCTATTCAGTCCATTCCCATTGGGACCGCCTATGCGGTTTGGACGGGCATTGGAGCGGCCGGTACCGCGACAGTGGGGATCCTGTTGTTTCGTGAGCCCACGGACTTCTGGCGGATTTTCTTCCTTTGTCTTCTGATTGCCTCCATCGTGGGTCTGAAGTTCGTTAGCAAGTAGTGCAATCAGACCATTTTTGCGGAGTTTTTTCACCGAACCATACAGTCGTAATCTATTTTTTTTCAGCCTCCCTGCATCCTCTACGAGCGGTCGGATTCGCCGATGTGCGATATTCTTTGATCGTTAAGAGGCTAAAAAAAACGTATTGGATGTCTTTCTTACATGCCAAAGATGGCTGTATTGCGTAGCGCATTAATAACTGATAGATTGTCACGGAGTTTGGTGGTCATGTCTAAGAAAATCTCGAACCTGTGTATCATCGACGATGACCCGATGTCATCGTTCTATATCAAGCGGCTCGCTGAATTGGGGGAGGTAGCCAGCATCATTACCATATATAATAATGCGCAGGGGGCAATCGACTACCTCCTGAATTATAAGAAGTCATCGGAAAACCTTCCGGATATCATTCTGCTAGACATCTACATGCCCGGCATCGACGGCTGGGGATTCCTGGCCGAATTCCAGAAGCTCAAGCATACACTGCCAAAGAAGATGGAGATCTACGTGATCAGTTCATCCGATCACCCGAGCGACATCAAGCGGGCGAAAGCGACACCGGAAGTGGTCGACTACTTCCAAAAACCTGTTACGATGGAGCTTCTGAAAGGGATCGTGAACGACTTCTTCAAGGAAGACAATGAGGCGAAAGCGGATTAATCGCGCATTACCATCGCCTTGATCACACCCGACTTCCGGTTGAGCCATGACGGAAAGGCCTCACCGGCCGCCGCAAATGCAACGCGGTGCGTAATGTAGGATTCAGGATCAACACGCCCCTCTGAAATTGCACGTATCACCTGATCAAAATCCTTTCGTGTAGCGTTTCTGCTGCTCATCAGCGTGCCCTCCCGTTTGTGAAACTCCGGATGGCTAAACGTTATGTCGCCTTTCTGCAATCCAATCAATACATATCGCCCACCGTGCGACATGTACCGAAAACCCTCATTTATCGCGTTCAGATTTCCCGTTGCATCAATCACCACCGAGGGCATATCGCCACTCGTAATATCGCGTAGCCGGGCCAACACGTCTTCTTTCGAAGCGATGGTGTAATGAACACCAAGGCGTTCTCTGCAAAAAGCAAGTCTCCGCTCATCGAGGTCCAATGCAATCACTTCCGCACCAGCCAGTCGTGCAAACTGCATGGCACCCATTCCGATTGGGCCCGCTCCAATGACCAGCACAAAATCTCCGGTCTTGACTTCAGCGCGATCAATACCGTGCGCCCCGATCGCAAGGGGCTCAACCAAGGCCAGGGCATCGAGCCCGATTCCCCGACTTGCCACGAGGTTTGCCGTCGGGACGACCAGGTAATCCACCATCCCACCGTCGACGTGCACGCCACATACCTTGAGGTCTGTACAACAGTTCGTTTTGCCTTGCCGGCACGCGATACACCGACCGCAATTGAAATACGGCAGAAATGTAACGATGTCGCCTTTCTTGAACGCGTGCGTACCGTTCACTTCAACGATCTCACCAGCCAACTCGTGACCCAAAATGCGCGGGTATGTAAAGTAGGGTTGTGTTCCTTCAAAAGCGTGCAAGTCGGTACCGCAGATACCGATTCTCCTAACGCGCAGCATCGTTTCGTTCTCGCCGGCCACGGGTGCGTTCCGCGTCGCATAGCGTAATGTGCCTGGCGATTCACAGATAAGTGCATCCATGTTCTTAGGAATTGGCCAGTGCACGGTCGAGGTGAACGTAACCGCCGTCGACGTGTATCAGCTGACCTGTCGTGTGACTTGATACGTTTGAAAGCAGGAACGCGACGGCATTCGCAATTTCTTCCGCCGTCGTCATGCGCTGCTCCAGCGGAACGTTGGCCACAATAGATGCCAGCTTTTCTTTTGGATTGGGGAGCGTCGCGATCCACTTTTCATACAAGGGTGTCCAGCACTCGGCAACAATTACCGCGTTAACCCGGATGCGGTACTTCAGCAATTCCACCGCCCACTCGCGCGTCAGCGCATTGCGGCCTCCGTTCGCTGCGGCGTACGCGGAGGTATTACCCTGACCTGTTTCAGCTACCTTCGACCCAATGTTGACGATAGCACCCCTACTCTCTTTCAATGACGGCAACAGGTAATGCGCCATCAAATAATAGTGTATTACATTCTTGTGCAGCGAGGCCAGGAATGCCTCGTAATTTCCCTTTTCAAGTCCCACCCCATCATTGACACCTGCGTTGTTCACGAGTCCATATACACCTGGGAACTGATTCAATACCGACCGAGCGGCTCGCTCGCACTCCTCCGGCCGTGTAAGCTCAGCGGTGATATGATATGCCTTCCCTCCTGCCTGCGCAACCTCCTCGACCGCCTTAATGTTATCGGCTTCATTTCTTCCCACGATGACGGGAGTCGCCCCCTCACGCGCGAGCACATTTACGATCCCCTGCCCTATTCCTTTGGCACCGCCGGTAACGACGATAACCTTATCCTTTAATCCCAGATCCATATTGCTAGTTCTTAAAGCTTGTAAAATTCAATAGCGTTGGTTCGAAATATTTTCTCCTGTTCAGTTGTCGACAACACCGAAAAGTAGTCGACAACAATCTCCAGCATTTCACCGTACGTAGCGGCCACCAGGCATACGGGCCAGTCGCTTCCGTACATGAGTCGCTCAGGTCCGAAAAGACTTGTGACCGTATCAAGATAGGGTGTAAAGTCGCTCTTCTGCCACGAAGACCAGTTCGCTTCCGTCACCATACCCGATACCTTGCACCAAACGTTCTTATATGAAGCCAGGCGTTGCATGTCTTCCCTCCAGGGATTGAGTTTCTTATCGCGAATGTACGGTTTGGCGATGTGGTCTACTACGAAGCGTTGGTTGGGAAAGCGCGCAACAAAATCCGCAGCATATCGTAGCTGATCAGGATAGATGAGGATGTCATATGCAAGATCGAACTTTTGGAGTTGACCAATCCCCCGCAGGAAAGCCGGTCGCAGCATGAAGTCGCGCTGCTTCTCACCCTGAAGAATATGACGAATACCCTTAAATTTCTTTCGGGCCGACAGCTGTTCAAGCTTATCGGCGACATCGTCGGCCTGCAGGTCCACCCAGCCAACCACACCTTTAATCCACTCGTGGTGTTCGGCAAGACCTAGGAGGAAATCATTTTCAGCCTGCGATTGATCCGCCTGAACGGCAACACAGCCTTCTACGCCGTGCGCATCGTAAACCGGCCGAAGGTCCTCAGGTCCGAAATCACGACGGATCGCGGCCATGTCCTCCGTGATCCACGCATCGCGTTTCGGATCGAAATTCCAGAAGTGTTGATGAGAATCAATTTTCTGCACGGAGTTCAAAGATTTTGTCCATTAACACCCATTTTTCACCCGGCTTTGCCCAGGGGAGCCGCTGCTGAAACTGGTCCATGAGCTTCTCCCATTCCTGGACCTTCGGATTCGTTGCATCCATCCCTGCCTTACGATCAAAACTAAATGACTCGTTCGTTTCAATTATCATAAACAGGCGGTTTCCCGTCCGAAATATCTGCATTACGTCTATACCCGAATCGATGATACTTTGCTGAATCTCAGGCCAAACCTTGCGGTGCCATTCCTCATACGCAGCGATTAACTGAGGGTCGTCTTTTAGGTCAAGGGCGAGGGCGTGCCTGGGCATGTGTTAATGTGTTGGTGTGATGTGTTGGTGTTGCGGTACTAATCAAGGAGGTAGAAAGCTTTAAAGCAAGTACGTATCTGAAAGGTTACGCTGCAACTCATGCCCTTTGCGAAGTTCAGGGCTCAAATACGATTTTTGAGGCGAAAATTGCTCTATGTGTCCTATGTGCCACCTCTGTGCTCTATGTGTTCAAAAACTTGAGGAACCACATAGAACACATAGGGATTCACATAGGGCACATGGGGTCATCGCTCAATTCTGATACTCTCTATTCCAATCTCTACAGGTCCCGCAAACCCCTCTTTCAAACCCGGACCGATGGATATCTGCAATGTTTCGATTTCCGACATGTCGGGTACGCCTTCCTTCTTCGTCCTAAAATAATACGGCAGAAACGTAGGATAAGGGCGAGGTAGCAAAACGATCTCAACAGGCTTGAGGTCAGCGATTGAAAGGGAGTGATCCTGGGTCGAAGACGTGAGTGCAACCATACCGCCATAGGCTTTGCCATCACGCGTGATGAGTGCTACTTGAACAGGCAAATCACCTTCGACAAGATTCCGTCCGCGGAACACGAGCGACCGGGCATTGTTGACATCATCTCTCCTTCCGCCGATCAGGTCACCAAAATAAAAGCGCATCGAATACTCATTAAATCGCTCGCCCTTGGGATGCTCTGGCACAACACGCGATAATTCCTCCACTTGTATCCGAAGTTCCGAACGCTGCGGATCCGCTGTCGGCACGAGGCGGTTCATTCGCGTAAACTGACGCGACAACCGCGCATGATCGCGGGAAGCAACAAACAGATACACCGGCTCCCCCGCAGGAACTACTGGCACTTCATAGGCTTTCGTCCAATCAAAATCCCAACTCAACGGATGTCCATCAACAGCACCGGGATACGTAACTGTCTTATCCCCTATTGTGACACTTATATAGTATCGCAGAAACCCTTCGCGCACTTCTTGAACCGGAATTGTAGCGAGATAGTCATATCCTTCGTCTCGGGTCATTGTGTACCGCTGGGGCCTGCGTCCCGGTCCCGCGACGAACACCTCCACCGCGCCCGGCTCCTCTTCGGAAACAACAGTTGCAACAATCTCCAAAGGGCTTTCGGTGTGGCTTACCGCCGGCGTATGTACTAGCCATGTCCTGTCGATGTTCTCCTTTGGCGCATAAAATTCCTTGAGCATGATATTCTTCCACTTCCTGTCACCGTCCCAACTCGTAGTTTGGTTCCTTCCCGTAATCAGGTACGTGCCCGGCCGCACAACAAACGTGTTTCGTGTCACACTGGGGTAATGCTGATTGCCTTCGTTGATAGGCTTCACCGAAAAATCTTCTCCAAGGTCGGGAAGGTTTATGGTCATGTTCCACTCTCCCCACTTCACAACGGCATTGATGCGATTCAGGCTATTGCGCCCAAACGGATCGCTGACCCAAACGGCATCGGGCATCACTTCAAGGCGCCACACACCGGGCTCAAGGCGATCGAGGAAGTAAGCACCCTTTCCTTCATACTGAACTACTTTCGAATTGCCATACCCCGCAATCTCCTCGAGCGTCGCCGGAGATGGAACAGCAGCCTGCGTGTTGTTCGTGTAGATGAACTTCGTGTCCGTGATCATTTCTGCGAGGTCTTCTGTATAGCTGACGTGAAATGGTCCGAATCTAGTGTTATCGGGATAACGCCCAAAGTCGGCGTACATCGGAACATTGTGAAACACCTCCGACGCAAGTTTCAAACCAAGCGCCTTTTGTGGCGCATACGCGAGGTTCATAAAATGAGTTGTGTATTCCGTATTGTGAGGCGCCATGTAGGTGGGATCATAAGCGAAATGCGTGGCCCATTGAATGCCCGCACTCCGAAAGCTGCGCGCCATTGCCGGATAAATGTAGGATCGTCCAATATCGGCCGCGTCGAACTCATACACGATCTTTGCTGATCGCTTGAATGCGCGAAGGTCGGCAAATGGAATGCGGTATGCATCCACGTTTGGCAACACATTGCCGCGGAGCTCGCGACCGAACCCAAGGCCTGTGGGATACCATTGAAATGTCCCACCCTGGATGTCGGCGTCAAAGTACGCTTCCACGAGGTGAATGCTGTGACTGATGTTATAAAAGATCGGCTTCAGACAACCCGTCCTTCGCATCGCCCTAACCATCCGGTTGATGAACGTTGTCACATTTTCCGGCGCCTCGCGGTGATGAGGTTCGTTGCTTATTTCAAAGGCGATTATGGAAGGATCATCCTTGTACGCCAGCCCGGTGTAAGGGTTTACGTGGTTGAGAAATTGATAGAGATAATTCTCCTGAGCTTTGATAGCGTCTTCGTTCGTGAGACAAGCGTCCTTTCCATATTTTCGGGAGAACCCCGGTGTGTGTTCATTGGGTTCGGGGAAACCGTTTCCCCAATATGCGATTGGCGTTAGAATGCTGTTGATGCCTCTGGCTTTCATCTTCGCGAGCATGTAGTCGAAAAGATCGAGATGCTCGTTTTGCAACAGGTTACCGACCGAGTCGCTGATCTCTGTATCCCACACGTGGACGCGATACGCGTCGAAGCCCAGTCGCGCAAAGTGATAAACATCCGCGTCGATGGCTTCGCGAAGCGGTACGCCTAATCGCTTCGCTGCGCGATATGCATGAGCAAACGGGGCAGTATAGTTTACGCCGAAACCCTGAACCTCCTTTCGGGTGTCACGCCAGCGCATGACTCCTTTGCTATCGACATACACACTGGATGCACGCTGTGCCACAAGTTGCGTCAGCGCAACCGCAGTCAGAAAACAGACCACCCCCACTCGTCTGAGTAAATAACTAGTCATACTCTGCCTTCATGTAGCCAATACTGCTGATGGTGTTACCATCGAAATCGAACAATGTGCAGTTCTCCCACGCGGAGCCAGTTCCCCACAAGTCGCGCATATCACTCGTGATCCACGCGGGTTCCCAGTATATCGCACCAGAACCACCGCCATCTTTTAGTTCCTGAATTATGGCCTTCATTATATTGAGCTGCCCCTCCTTGGTGAAGGGATAACCAGCGATGGGAGTTTGTCCGCCAAAGATGTTCGTGTAGGTGTCCGCACTCGCCGTAGTCCACGGATATGCCGTCTCCAAAATCATCACGGACTTGTTGTAGCGTTGCCTGAATGTAAGGACCTGGTCATCTAGTTGATCAAGCGGCACAGTAGTATGCCACAAAGGGTAATATGAAAAGCCGATCACATCAAAGTCGGTGACACCGTGACTCTTGATGTTGTCAAACCACCATTCAACATTTTTTGGATCAGCAACATGAAGAATAACTTTCGTCTCCGCAGAGACATTGCGCACCGCAGCGATTGCTTCGTTCAAAACTTCGGCCAGGTTACTCCATGCTCCATTGCACGCGTTGCAAGCCGGGAACTGCGGGGGTGCATCGGTATACAGCATGCCGCAGTTAATCTCGTTGCCGGTTTGAACAAACTCCGGCAAGAGTCCCTTAGCCTCCAGCGCAGTGAGCACTTTGAAGGTGTATTGGTACACCGAGTCTTTCAGCGTTGTGATATTGGTTATGTCCTGCCATGCGGCGGGTATTTCCTGTCGGCCCGGGTCGGCCCAGATATCAGAGTAATGGAAGTCGAGCAACACTTGCATACCATTCTGTTTCGCCTTGGTAATTGTGTTCTCCACATCCGCAAGATCATGATACCGTTGTGTACCCGGCGGATCGTACACTGTTTTCGTCCAGTCGGGACTATGCCACAATCGTACACGCACGAGCGTGGCGCCGTGATCACTGAAAATGCGGTATGGATCACGTACCTCGCCTTCGTCCCGATAGGAACCACCGTGATCGAGAATCTGGTTTACGTACGATAGGTCCACGCCAAAATGGAACGCAGCTTCCTCCGGCGGAGGGTTGCCATTTGGACTGCCCCTATTATCCTGACAAGTGAGAATACTGAACAGCAGTGTCAATGCCAGGGTACCCATGCATAATTTATTTAGCGTGATCGCGCGCATCCTCTCGCTCATTCGCTTTGAAAATATACCATGATTTACAGGATTCGAAGGATTAACGTGATCAGGATTTGAAGGATTTATGGATTTTTGGAATAATGCGAGGATCTGCAGATGAAATGATGAAAAAAACGCAATTACAACTGCGGGAAGCGCACGAGGGGGACGCGGCGATATTGCGCCATTGGGATTCTCAGCCACACGTGGTGGCATCGGACCCAAACGACGACTGGCATTGGGAGGACGAGCTCCCGCGAAGGCTGCCGTGGCGGAAAATGCTAGTTGCTGAGGTAGACGGAACGCCTATTGGTTTTGTCCAGATTATCGATCCGGTGGAGGAGGAGTCGCATTATTGGGGTGATGTTGAACCCAATCTCCGCGCTATCGACATTTGGATCGGCGAACCCGCGTATCTGGGAAAGGGGTACGGAACGTGCATCATGACGCAGGTGATCGACCGCTGTTTTGCCGACCCGCGGGTTACTGCTATTCTGGTCGACCCGCTTGCATCAAATACGAGGGCGCATCGTTTTTACGAACGGTTAGGATTCCGTTTCAGCGAGGCGCGTATTTTCGGTGCCGACCACTGCCATGTTTACCGCCTCGTACGGGGGACGTGGGAAAGCAAAAAAAGTTGTTAATTGCGAAATAAGGCACTAAACGGACACCGGGTGTGGAATTTTATAGGGCTTTCGGGATAACGGAACTGGTTTTCGTAGCGGCGTTCGCCTTGTTCTACTTCCTTTACCTGGCGCGCGTTATTCGCATCGCGCGACAGTTGAATACGCCCTTTCACTCCGTCTTCTTCAAACTGTTTCTCAGAACTGCCCTGTTCGGCCTCCTCATCTTCGCTCTTTTGGGTCCCTCTTTCGGCGATGCCAGGAAGGAAGTTCAATCCGTGGGCAAGGACATCATGATTTGTGTCGACTTGTCGAAGTCGATGGATGCATTCGACATCCAGCCCACACGTCTCGAGAAGGTGAAATTCGAACTGAAGAAGATCGTTAGCGCTTTCAATTCAGATCGTATTGGACTCATCATATTTTCTTCCGAGGCGTTCATGCAATGTCCGCTTACATACGATCAGAATGCGTTGAACCTGTTCATCGAAACCATGAACACGGGCCTTGTGCCACCGACGGGCACCGATTTCGGTCCTGCCCTTGAACTTGCTATCAAGAAGATCGAAGCGGACGAGGGCTCAAGCGTACGACAAACCAAATCGAAGGTGCTCATCCTCATCAGCGATGGTGAAGACTTTGGAGAGAACACGCAGGAAATCGCCCGCGAAATCGAAAACAAGGGTATCGCATTGTTTACGCTGGGTGTTGGCACCGAAGATGGCGGGCGTATTCAGGTAAACGGCGGGTACAAGAAAGATCGTCAGGGGAACGTTGTTGTCTCGAAGCTGAACTCACGCTCACTGCGTTCGCTGGCGAACCAGACCGGGGGTCAGTATTTTGAGATCAATGCATCGCGAAATGACGTTGCGCGGCTTATTAACACCATCGGACAGATTGAGGGAGAGTTTCGCGAGGCGCGTTTTGTTGACGTAACCGCTAACCGGTATTTCTATTTCCTGGGACTCGCAATCATTTTACTCGTTCTGGATATCCTGGTTTCCGTCCATACCTTTCGTATATGAACGACGACCGACTGTTGCGACTTCTGGCTTTCTCTCTCACATTCGTGGGCACAGCCCTGTTGGTGTTCGCCCTCGTTTATGGCCGCAGCACAAAAGCGGTTCGTACGCACACGCTCGCGCGTGAAGCGCGCAAAGCATACAATACGGCAGAATATCGGGACGCATTATCGTCGCTTCAATTTCTTGTCGACACCCTGGGCTTCAACAAAGAAGGCGCACAACTCAATCTTGCACACGCGGGCTTTCTTGCAGCACGTTATGATTCAGCGGGACGGGCGCGCGACAGCTATCCCGTTGACTCCACGTCTGTGAATCGCATGAAAGAACTCATTACGCTAAACGGCGTAGTCGTGAACTATGACAAACTCACCGCGCCTGGGATGGAGCCGTACTATGGATCACGCGCTTATAACCAGCTTGGTGTGATTGCCTATAACCTGAGAAATCGCCAGGACGAGACATCTGCGATGTCGGAAGCCGCGGAGCATTTCCGCAATGCGCTGAGGAAGGATCCTGAAAATGACGATGCACGGTACAATTATGAACTTATTCGCTACAGAATCGATTATCCGGAAATGATCATGAGTCGCGTGCGAGAACTGATTCGGCGTCGCAACTACAAGGGTGCCCGGAATCTGCTGAAAGACGCTTTTGACCGCGACGCCCAGATTCGCAGGAATTATGAAGACTACGTCATTCGGCTTGAGAATGTCATAAGAATCGATAGTCTGTCGCGTTCATAAACAGCTAACCGTATGATACGATCTGTTTTGCTTTTTGCCTTCGCTGCCCTGGTTGTTCACGTAGGGAACGGACAGGTGCTTGATCGTGCTGAAGAAAAATTCCACACTGCTTCAGCGCAGTATATCGAAAAGCAATACGATCAGGCGCTGGCTACAGTTAAAGAAGGGTTAAGGATGAAGCCGAACAGCGAGAAGCTCGAGGCGCTAAGGAAGTTGCTAGAACAGGAAAAGAAGAACGAGCAACAACGACAGAATCAGGAAAAACAAAAACAGGATAAGGAGAAGCAAGATCAGAAGCAGGACCAGAAAGACCAGCAACAGCAAGATCAGCAGGACAACTCCGACGAAAAGAAACAGGACGAGAAGGATAAGAAAGACGAGGAAAGCGAAAAGAAGACTGACAAGGAGCAACAGGACGAGCCTTCAGACCCTGAGGAGGAAAAAGAACAGAAGAATGACGAAAAACCTGCACCCTCTCAGCGTCTTGAAGACTTGAGGATGTCCGAAGAAAAAGCCCGAATGATCCTGGAAGCCATGAAGAACCAGGAATTGCAATACCTGCAACAAAAGAAACGCAAGGCCACACAACCCAGAGATAGGACAAAACCCGACTGGTAGGAGAACAGTGTGAGAGCGAGAGTGAGTGCGAAAGTACTCGATGGGTAGCGTAACATCAACACATCAACACATCAACACAAACCCCAAGGACGTGAACGAAGTAGTAATTCTCTCCGCCGTACGGACTCCGATTGGGAGTTATGGCGGCAGCCTATCTTCCTTATCCGCTGTTCAGCTGGGCAGCATCGCTGTGAAGGCAGCGCTCAAGCGAGCCGGCGTCGAACCTGGACTTGTTGACGAGTTGTACTTCGGGAATGTGATCTCCGCTGGTCTGGGGCAGGCCCCGGCTACGCAAGTTGCTTCGGGCGCAGGCTTGGGATTTGGGGTTCCCTGCACGCTCGTTAACAAGGTTTGCGCTTCAGGCATGAAAGCCATAATGCTGGGTGCACAATCCATCATGACCGGCCAAAACGACGTGGTTGTCGCGGGCGGCACGGAAAGCATGAGCAACATCCCTTTTTATCTTCTCAAGGCGCGTTTTGGATACCGATACGGAAACGGTGAGTTGATCGACGGCCTTCAGCACGACGGGCTGATGGACGCATACGATCGTTGTGCCATGGGCGTTTGCGCCGACAACACAGCCCGGGAGATGTCGATTTCGAGAGAAGATCAGGATGCTTATGCAATCGCTTCGTATCAGCGTGCTGCAGCGGCATGGTCGTCGGGAAAGTTCGCTGATGAGGTGATTCCTGTTGAAATCAAAGACCGCAAGGGCAACGCGGTGTCCGTCGCTGAAGACGAAGAATTCAAGAACGTAAACTTCGACAAGATACCGTCACTCAAGCCTGCGTTCAGCAAGGATGGAACTGTCACGGCTGCCAATGCTTCCACGCTCAACGATGGCGCGTGCGCACTGGTACTGATGAGCAGACAGAAAGCGCTCGAACTGAAGCTCGCTCCTCTCGCCAGGATACGCGGCTTTGCAGACGCGGCGCAGGAACCCTTGTGGTTCACCACTACACCGGCGCTTGCCATTCCAAAAGCGCTGAAGCGTGCGGAAGTCGAGGCATCAAAAGTGGACTTTTACGAAATTAACGAGGCGTTTGCTGCGGTGGCACTCGCGAACAACAAGCTACTGGGGCTTTCAGCTGATCGGGTTAACGTCAATGGTGGAGCTGTGGCCCTCGGCCATCCGCTCGGCGCATCCGGCGCGCGCATCGTAACAACACTCATCAACGTGCTCCGGCAAAACAATGCATCGATAGGCGCGGCGGGCATTTGCAATGGCGGCGGCGGGGCATCCGCCATCGTCATTGAGCGACTCTGACATTCGTACAACAATCTGCGTTTGGATTCGTTATGGTTAGTCCTTATCGTCGTACAGTATTTTTTTATGACAAGACTTAGCCTGACTTTGCTTTTGGTAATTGCCGTTTTTTCTGCAACGGCCCAGCGTGAAGTGCGGACGTACTATGATCCCGCGAAACAGCATCTCCAGGAAATTTATTATGTGGAAGCCGACAATGAGACGTTTACGGGTCCCTACAAGCGATTCTATGAAAGCGGCGGAATCATGGTGGAGGGATTTTTCGAGGGCGGATTGAAGAATGGAATTTTTGTCGAGTACTACGAAAACGGTCAGCGTGCACGCGAGTTGACCTACGTCGATGGCGTTCGCGAAGGGCCGGTGCAAGTGTTCAGCGAAGATGGGAAGCCAGTGCAGCAAGCGTACTATCGCAATGATGTGCTCACTGATTCGGTTCAGCTGTATTTCGGCGACGGCTCTGTGAAGGGCACAGCGTTCTTTTCAGGTGGCAAACCTGAAGGACCAGTGAAGGAATACTATCCTGACGGGAGCATTAAGAAGCTGATGCACTATGCGAAGGGAAAGCCGAACGGTGTCGCGTTAACATACTATCCAAATGGAAAGGTGGAGACCGAGGCGTTTCTTCGTGATGGCGTTATTACAGGTTATTACAAAACGTACTACGACAACGGCCAGCTTGAAACCATATCCACCATGGAAGATGGCACCAAGCATGGTCGGTTCAGAAGTTATGATCGGGACGGCAATCTACTTGTCGAAGGCGGGTTTGTCGACGGCAAGCTGCACGGTCCCAATACCGGATACTATCCTGATGGGAGCATTCGACATCGCTTTACTTACAAGGAAGGACAAAAGACTGGCGCAAACTTCGAGTACTATCCTGATGGCACTGTGAAAGTCAAAGAACAGGTAGCGCTTAACGGCCAGGACAGAACCATTGAGGAATTCAATGAGAAGGGCGCCAGGATGGCGGAGAAAAAATTCAGGAACGCTGTGCCCAACGGTACGTGGACGTTCTACTTTGAAGACGGCAAGACACCCAGGATAAAAGAAACCTACTCTAACGGTAAGCTTACGGGCGAACGGTACGAATACTTTCCGGGAGGCACGATTAGTAAAATTGCAATGTACAAATTTGGCTTGCTGGCCGGTCCCTATAAGACCTACTACGAAAGCGGAACGCTCGCTTCAACTGTTGAATACCGAAACAACCGAAAAGCTGGACCGTTTGTGTCGTATCACCCTAATGGAAAAGTTAAAGAAGAGGGACAGTTTGTTGCCGACAAGCAACACAATGAATGGAAGGAGTACGACGATTCAGGAAAGCTGATTAAAACTGTTGTGTACAGAGCTGGTAATATTGTCGAAGAGAAAGTGGTGAATTAAAGCGTCAGGAGATCGATACACTTGCCGATCGAAAATCTTCGCGAACGTAGATCAGCAGACAACGGATAAAAAGGATCAGCCCGCCCATCTCTAGCGTTTCCTCGAGTGTTGCTACCAGGGCATAGCGGATGTCCAGGATGCCATTCGACATCAGATAAGAACCGAGCATTTCGCAGCCTATGGCACCTGTTACATACACGGCGCCAGATAAAGCCATGCCTGTCATAAGGTCAAACTTCAGCTTTCTAAGTGAGGGCACGAGAAAGATAGCGAGTAAGCCTGCTCCTATGCCATACACGATGACCCAGGCATTTGCAAAAACGCCCTTTCCTCCAATACCCATATACCTTGGAAGGAACTTTACGAAAAATTCGTGAACCGATGCACTCTCGTCAAGGGACAAGAAGAGGAATGTCAACGAAAGAATCAGCCACATTAATTTTGGCTCGGTAACTTCATCCACCAGCCGATAGATCAGACCTGTAATAACACTGGCGATGAGGAGAAGTAGCGAATTGAAATATGTGGGCAGGTTCTGTTCGTTATCGATGTAGAGCTTATTGAATACTCTGTCAAATAGATCGTGCTCAATACCAAATTGGTAGCGTAACAGCACAACAAGTAGGTTAAGGACAATTATCACTGCCCATGCTATGGTAAGCACCCGCAGCACGAGGCTGCTATTGATGGTCAAACGCATGGTTAGGTTCTGGATGGTAAAACCCCGACAAATTATACAACTCAACAGGATTGAGCCTCAGATGCTCATAAAAATCTTTAAACTCTTGTAATGTTTGTAACACAATCGCAGAAAACGAAGGCAAAATTTTGCATTTTGCAGGGGAAAGCCTGAGTCATGGATACAGTAGACGCCATTGGTCAAACCAATTTCAGCTTTGACGGACAGACCGGATTTTACAGGGGGAAGGTGCGTGACGTATACTATTTCGGAGACCTGATGGCGATGGTTGCCACCGACAGGATTTCCGCCTTTGATGTCATCCTGCCCCGCGCAATTCCTGATAAGGGACGAGTATTAAACCTTATCGCTGCACGCAACCTCGAAGCAACACGGGATGTGGTACCAAATTGGGTGATCGAAAGCCCGGATCCCAATGTAACGATCGGCTATAAGTGCGAACCCTTTGCCGTGGAGATGGTGGTACGTGGCTACCTCGCCGGCCATGCGTGGAGGGAATATCGCGCTGGGAAACGGATGCTCTGCGGCGTCCCGCTGCCGGACGGACTAAAGGAAAATGACCCGCTACCCCACCCGATCATCACACCCACGACGAAGGCGAAGACAGGACATGATGAAGACATTTCAAGGGATGAAATTCTTGCCCGTGGAATAGTCAGTGAACGCGATTACGTCCGTCTTGAGGACTATACACTGCGGCTATTCGAAAGAGGAACGGAACTGGCCGCACGCCGCGGCCTCATTCTCGTCGATACCAAGTATGAGTTCGGAATGTACAAAGGTGAGATCAGACTCATCGATGAAGTACACACCCCAGATTCTTCGCGGTATTTTTATGCTGATGGATACCACGAACGACAGGACAAAGGGGAACCACAGCGCCAGCTCTCGAAGGAATTTGTGCGCCAATGGCTTATCGAAAACGGATTCCAGGGAAAAGAGGGGCAAACCGTTCCCGAAATGACGGACGAAGTGGTTGAACGAATTGCCGCCCGCTACCGGGAATTATACGAACAGGTCCTGGGCGAACCCTTACCCGAAATCGACACCCGGGGGATTTTGGACCGGATCGAGCGAAGCATCGTGAATTCGATAAAAACTGTTAATTTAGAGGCCAGGATGTGAGTCGAACAAACCAATGTGAATGAAATATACGATTGACAAGCAGGAAAAGTACAGTTTATTGCGCCTGCATGAAGAAAAGCTGGACTCATCTGTTGCCCCTAACCTCAAGTCAGAACTGATTACCCTCCACGCAGAAGGCGTCAAAAATATCATTCTCGACCTTTCGGATATCAAGTATACCGATTCATCCGGCCTCAGTGCACTGCTCGTGGGTAACCGCATTGTGCAGGAGGAGGGCGGCATATTTGTTCTCGCGTGTCTGTCTGACCACACTATGAAGTTGATCAAGATCTCGCAACTGGACAGCGTCCTCAACATACTCCCTACTGTGGAAGAAGCCGTCGACGCTGTGTTTATGCACGAGATCGAGAAAGACCTCAAAGGAGGTGCCGACTGACCGGCCTACATAGAATTACCTATACCTAACCTAGAATGACCAGAGCAACCCTTTGGTCATTTTCATTTTGTTTTTTATTTGCACGTTGAACCGAATGTATTTGCCTTGTCTTTCAAAGTAACTATTCTCGGATCCAGCGGGGCGGTCCCCGCCTATGGACGACATCCAAGCGCCCAGTATATTGAAATTCAAAACCGGCATTTTCTGATCGACTGCGGAGAGGCGGCGCAAATGCAGATGATGCGGTACCAGATCAACTTCCACCGCATCAGCCACATCTTCATCACCCACCTGCATGGCGATCACTACCTGGGTCTTATGGGGCTGATCTTCACCATGCAACTGCAGCACCGTACGGGTCCGCTACACATCTACAGTCACGATGGGCTCGACGAGAACCTCACCGTCCAGTTCCGCCACAGCAGATTCATGCCGACCTACGATATACACTTCCACAGACTGAAACCGGGCGTGAACGAAGTCATCTATGAGGACGACGTGCTTACCGTAGAAACCGTTCCGTTGATTCACGCCATCGCATGTTCCGGCTTCGTATTCAGGGAAAAGATCAAACCGCGACGTATCGATAAGAATGTGTTGCCACCAAACCTGGCCATCAAGCAACTGACGGACCTAAAGGCCGGACTGGATGTGGTCGATGATCAGGGCAAGGTCTTGTATCGCAATGAAGACCTCACCCTGCCCCCGCGGCATTCGCGATCTTATGCCTACTGTTCGGATACCGGGTATACAGAAACGTTCCTGCCCTGCATCAAGGACGTAGACATGCTTTACAATGAAGCAACGTTCATGGTTGACGAGGAATCGAAGGCTCGCGAAACGCTGCACTGCACAGCCCGCGACGCTGCCAGCATAGCCAAAGCTGCCGGAGCAAAGCGGCTATTGCTGGGTCACTTCTCCGCCCGCTATAAGGATCTGGATCCGCTCCTCCAGGAAGCGCGCGACGTATTCCCGGAGACAGACCTGGCCACCGAAGGGGAAACCTATGTGATCCCGGAATAAACCCAACGCCCATGACCCCCAACGCCGAACAAAAGAAAGGACGACTCTTTATTGTCCTGGCTGGCATTTTCATCACAAATGCGCTACTGGCCGAAATGGTCGGCGTCAAGATTTTCTCGGCTGAAGGAACGGTAGGGCTCAACCCTGCACAGCTCAACATCCTCGGCTTCGAAATGAGTTTTAACCTCACGGCAGGTGCGCTGCTGTGGCCCGTCGTGTTCATCACAACCGACCTGATCAACGAGTATTTTGGAAAGCCAGGCGTACGCTACATCAGTTATTTCACCGCGATACTCATCGCTTACGCGTTTCTCGCGATATACCTGACAATGCAACTTGTGCCGGCCGACTTCTGGCTTGAAACCAACAGCACCGATGACGCCGGTAATGCGTTCAACATTCAGTACGCGTACAATAGGATCTTTGGACAAGGGCTACGCATCATCGTAGGGTCACTTGCCGCCTTTCTCCTCGGTCAGCTTGTTGACGTGTTTGTCTTCCAACGCTTGCGTCGTGTCACGGGCGCGCGCAAGCTTTGGTTACGCGCGACCGGATCAACGCTGGTATCCCAACTGGTTGACAGTTTTGTCGTGCTCTTCATCGCCTTTTACGGTGTCTTTACGAATGCACAGATTGTAGCCATCGGCATAACGAATTACATCTACAAGTTTTGCGTTGCCCTACTGCTGACCCCCCTCATCTACCTTGGGCACTATTGGATCGACCGGTACCTGGGTCGTGAAGAAGCTGCGCGGATCACAGACGAGGCGTCTGAGAAAAGTCAGTCGTTCTTTTGAACCTTATGTGATCTATGTGGTTCGAATGTTATCCGTTGTTTTTTGAACCACATAGGGCGCATAGAGTGCACATAGGTCACATAGGATCGGTTATTCTCTAAGCTTGGGTTCGTCTTAAATTATCCAGAATAACGGCCGTCGCGGCCGCGGCATTCAACGACTCCGCGCCACCGTATCCGGGAATTGTTATGCGCGTGGAGACGCGGGCGGCTACCGCGTCCGATATGCCATGTGATTCATTGCCGATGACCAATATGCCAGTGTCGCCAAACGATGCAACGTGCACATCCTCGCCGTCGAGAAAGGCGCCGAAGATGGGAACTTTAACCTCATCTAGGTAGCCAGGCAAGTCGGCGTAAAATGTGTCCACTCTCAGAAAGGAACCCATCGACGCGCTTATGACTTTCGGATTGTAACGATCGGCTGTCTGTGGTGAAGCGACTATCTTCTTAATGCCGTACCAGTCGGCAATCCGGATAATCGTTCCGAGGTTTCCCGGATCGCGAATGTCGTCCAAAGCCAGCATCCATTCGCCTTTTTTTGGATGCGTAGTGCGTTCCGGTTTCATAAGGGCGACTGCCAGGGCACCATCATTCGATTCAAACGTTCCCAATGATACCAGTTCCGACTCGCTGGCTTCTATGATCTCAGTAGTTGATTTTGGACGAAGGCTTGAAAGAAAAGCAGGCGTTCCCAGGACCATGACAACATCGTAGTCGCTCGCCAAAAGTTCGGCTACGCTTTTCCTTCCTTCCACCACAAAACATTGTTCCTGTTTGCGGTATTTCTTTATTTTGAGGGATTTAATGAACTTACTTTTCGCTTTACTGACCATCGTCCGGGCTTGAGGGCAAAGAAAAATAAATATTTCATCTTATTGCTACTTGCTCCCCTGATACTTGGCAGCTGCAGTGGAACGAAGTACCTACAGCCCGGCGAAAAGCTGCTCAAGCAAAGAATCGAGGCCCCCAGGGGGATCAGCCGCGAAACGCTGAAGGAATTGTATGTCCAGCGGTCCAATCGCAAGCTTTTTGGTATTGTACCCTACTTCTGGTTCTACTATACCGGCAAGAAGCACTACGACGCGCAGGCGTTCGTTGAAAAGAAAGCCAGGGTAGAAGCGGATTTCAACAGACGCATCGCCGAAGTACCCGAAGAGAACACCCGGAAGATCAACAATCTTGAATTCAGAAAGCAACGCAAGCTCACCCGCATCGAAGACAAGATTCAAAACGGGAACACAGTGATGCAATGGGGTGAGCCGCTTTCGATCCTCGATACAGCAAACGTGCGACAAACCCGTGACCGGTTCAGCAGTTACCTTTCTTCAAAAGGATATTTTAGGAATAAGGTCACGACAAAAATCGATACCGTCGGCAGCCGCGCTATTGTAACCTATGTTCTCAGTCCGGGACACGCTTACTTTATCGACACGGTATTTTACGAAGTGAACGATACCGCTGTGTTGAACATCCTTTTGAAGGAACCGCAACGCAGTTTGATACGAAGGGGTGAGCGTTATGATCAAGACGTATTCGCTAACGAACGAGAACGGATCGATCTGCTACTGAAGGATGCAGGGTATTTTGAATTCAGTCGGCAATACGTGGAATTCGACGTCGACACGTCTTATCGCAATGAACGAAGGGTTGGTGTGAAAATTATCGTTAGGGATCCGCAGCGCAAGCAGCACAAAAAGTTTGTGATCACCGACGTGAACTTTGTCACGGATGCGACCGCCTCCCCTCCTACGCCAAACCAGGTTCGTCAAACGCGTCGCGTACGCGATATCAACTACAAGTTTTATACTGACCGGTATAACCTGAAGTTGCTGAGCCAGCGGGTTTTTATCCGGAAGGGTGAACTGTACAGTCGTACCGATGCCTTCACTACGCAGCGACAGCTCGCGAACCTGGATGCCTTTAAGTTTGTGAATATCAACTACGACACGACGGGCGGCCAGTTCATAGCAAATCTTTACACCAGTGCTTTGGATCGCTATCAATGGTCGAACGAAGCCGGTGTTAACGTGACCCAGGGATTTCCTGGTCCGTTCTTCAACACAAGTCTCAGGAAACGAAATGTCTTCGGAGGTTTTGAGACGCTGGACGTATCCGGACGGTTTGGATTCGAAGGTGTTGCCTCAGCCACGAGCGATCAGAATATCTACAAGAGCACGGAGGCAGGTGTCAACCTTACGATGACATTTCCGCAGATTATATTTCCGCTTAGTGGGCGAACGCAATTCAAACTGGGTCGATACAACCCAACCACCAAGCTGCTCGTGGGTTACTCGTATACCGACAGACCAGAGTATAGGCGTACGTTCGCAACCTTTAGCGGAACGTACACCATGGAGAATGCTCGAACGACTCAGTATTCACTGACATTCGCGAATATCAACGTCATCGATACGGTAAACACCTCGCAAGCCTTCAGGGATTTTCTTTCGCAGCAGGACAGCGTTGGAAACTTTCGGCTGGTGAACTCATTCTATCCATCGTTTGTGACCAGTATGATTTTCGGCATCACCTGGAATCACAACAACTATGGTCAGGGAGATCGAAATTCGGTTTTCATTCGCGCACAGATGGAAAGTGGAGGAACCATCTGGAACTTCGTCGATCCGGAGTTCATCACAAAGCGCGACCTCCAATACTATAAATACCTTCGGTTCGGATTCGACTTCCGACAAAACAGAGTAATCGATCGCAATACCGTGCTGGCTTACCGCATCAACACCGGTGTGGCGTATGCCTATGGTGAGAACAATACTGTCCCCTATGAAAAGTTCTTCTTCGCGGGCGGGAGCAGCAGTGTTCGCGCGTGGAGACCGCGGAGGCTTGGGCCGGGGTCCTTCAAACCCAACCTCAGTGCCGATCCGGAAGCCAACGGCTTGTTCGACTACAGCCTGGAAAAACCGGCAGATATTCTCATCGAGGCCAGCGCCGAACTTCGCCAGAAACTTTTCGGATTTGTCAACGGCGCTATATTCCTGGATGCCGGCAATGTCTGGACCTTCCAGCCGTGGGTAAAGCGTGTCAACGAAGAGACCGTTCCTAATGGAAATTCTGAGTTCAAGTGGGATCAGTTCTACAAGGAGTTCGGCGTCGGAACGGGATTCGGATTCCGGTTTGACTTTACTTTTCTTATCCTTCGTTTTGACGTGGGTATCAAGGTCTATGACCCCGCACGCGATGAGGGTGATCGGTTTGTGTTGCGCCGCGCCAAATTCTTCCGACCTTTCGGCGTCGACAAGGAGCCGGTGATATATAACGTAGGGATAGGATTTCCATTCTGATATGAGCCAGGACAACATTACACGGGAAGAAATAAGTCGGTGGTTTCAGGAACTCCAGGATGACATTACACAACAGCTGGAAGCTGCCGACGGCGCTGGAAAGTTTGTACGCGACACATGGGACCGGCCCGGTGGCGGAGGCGGCGTTTCGGCCGTATTGACGAACGGGACAATCATCGAGAAGGGCGGCGTTAACTTTTCTGCCGTTTGGGGCGCCGCACCGCAAAACATTGTGAAATCGCTGAACATCGAATTGCCCGGCAACGCGGAATTTTTCGCTACTGGCATCTCGATCGTACTGCACCCCCGCAATCCAATGGTCCCGATCATCCACATGAATACGCGATATTTTGAAATCTCAGGGGGTACCTGGTGGTTTGGAGGCGGCATCGACCTGACGCCTCACTACATTAATACTGCGGACGCGGCCTGGTTCCACAGACGACTCAAGGAAGTTTGCGACAAGCACCATCCCTCCTATTACCCGGAGTTTAAGAAATGGGCGGATGATTATTTCTTCCTGAAACACCGCAACGAAACACGCGGCGTCGGTGGCATTTTCTTCGACCACCTCAGCGATGCCGCGGGTTTCGACCGCGCCGCACGGTTTGCGTTTGTTCGCGATGTGGGAAAGGCATTCGCGCCCATATACGTTCACTTCATGAAAAAAAATTCTGCCCTGCCATTCACGGAAAGACATCAGCAGTGGCAGGCCATCCGCCGGGGAAGGTACGTAGAGTTTAACCTGGTGTGGGATCGCGGGACCCGCTTCGGGCTCGACACGGATGGAAGAACTGAATCGATTCTCATGAGCCTGCCGCCTATGGCGCAGTGGTTCTACAACTATATACCTCCTGCTGGTTCCGACGAGGAACAAACGCAACGGTTATTGCGTAAAAATATTAATTGGTTGGACGGCCCTTCGGAAAGCTCCAACGACTGAGAATGCTTTCCTGATAAATGTCACCCGCGCCCAGTTGCCTAAGTCATTGGCGTTGCCTCGTTGGATGAGGATATTTGGACATTGTTAAACCAAACAAAAAAAGGAGGTAATTATGTCACTCATCAAACGTTCCGACTGGCCCTCGCTTTTGAGGGATTCGTGGTTGTCGGATTTTTTCGATGGCGATCGGTTCTTTGATTCTGATCTGCTGCAGCGTACCGTACCGGCCGTAAACATTGTGGAAAAAGACGACTCGTTCGAAATTGAACTGGCCGCACCTGGTCTTGAAAAGAAAGACTTCAAGGTTACTGTAGACCGCGGTGTTCTCACGATTTCCGCTGAAAAGGAAAGCCGTAAGGAAGAAAAAGAAAACAACTACACCCGGAAGGAATTCAACTACTCGAGTTTCTCCCGTTCGTTCGCTCTTCCCGAAACGGTTAGCGATGAAGACATTAAGGGAAACTACCAAAACGGTATCCTGAAACTGTCGGTGAAAAAGAAAGCACCAGCCAAGCAACCCAAGAAGGCCATCGAAATTTCCTGATGCACATGAGGAGCCCCGAGGGGCTCCTTTTTAGTGTTAATGTGTTGGTGTTTCTGGCATCCGCGGGCGGTGCGAAGATTGTAAGGCCTGCGCTCGCCTAGCCGAAAATTTTTGCGTACTCGAATTCATCAAAGCCGAGTACTAGTACCTTGCCGTCTTTTTCAATCAGAGGTCGTTTGATCACGGAGGGCTTCTCCATCATTAGCCTGATGGCCGCATCCTGGTTTATGATTTGTGCTTTTTGTTTGTCGTCAAGCTGGCGCCAGGTTGTCCCCTTACGGTTCACAAGCGACTCCCATCCTACCTGACGACTCCAGTCCTTAAGTTTTGCGGCAGTGATGCCTTTCGTTTTATAGTCGTGAAAATCATACGATACCTTGTGCGCGCCGAGCCATTCGAGAGCGCGCTTCACCGTGTTGCAGTTCTTGATGCCGAAGATAGTCATGTGTTGGAGTGTTGGAGTGTTGAAGTGTTGAAGTTGTGCTACTTGCTGAGTGTGCAGTAACTTGATAGTATGTACTCACTAATCACGCTATGTGCTCTATGTTTTCTATGGGTCCTATGTGGTTCAAAACGTCTGTCTCAACGCTGCTACTTTTCGCGCTTTCTCGATGAGACGGGCGGACTCGCCGAAGTTCAGGGTTTGTTGCCCGTCGGAGGCGGCTTCTTCGGGTGATTGATGTGTTTCGTAAATGATGCCATCAGCGCCGGCAACAATGGCAGCAAGAGCTACCGGCTCTACGTGTTCGCGAATTCCGATGCCATGGGAAGGGTCCGCAACGACCGGAAGGTGGGACTTCTCCCTCAAAATCGGGATAGCATTGATGTCAAGCGTGTTCCTGCTCGCGCGTTCGTAAGTCCTTATACCACGCTCACAGAGAATTAACTGTTCGTTGCCTGCTGAAAAGACGTACTCCGCCGAGTACAGGAGTTCTTCGATCGTGCCGGAAATACCGCGCTTGATCATAACGGGCTTCCCTGCCTTGCCCAATGCATCCAGCAAGTTGAAATTCTGCGTGTTGCGCGCGCCCACCTGGAAGATGTCGACATAGTCCACCATTTCGTCGATCTGCGACACCTGCATGACTTCAGAAATGATTTTGACACCAGCCTTCTTCGCCTGTTCGTGCCACATCTTGAGTCCCTCGATTCCCAACCCACGGAAAGCGTACGGAGAACTTCTCGGCTTAAACACACCACCCCGCATGATCCTCACATTATTTTCGCGCAGGTGAGCAAGTGTTGCCGCCACCTGCTCTTCGCTTTCAATCGAGCACGGACCGGCCATCAACGACAGGTCGCCGTTGCCAATTACCACGCCATCGCCCAAGTCAATAGCTGTGCGCTCGACTTTCCACTTGCGTGACACAAGTTTGTAAGCATCGGACACTCTGTGTATGTCGGCCACTCCTTCCATGTGACCCAACTTGCGTATGTCGAATTCCTTGCTTCCAATTCCTACCAGATATGAGCCGTTGCCAGTCGCCACTCGGGTCGTCTTGTAGCCCAGTGCCGACATCTGGTCCGCTATTGCGGTCACCTGCTCTTCCGACGCATTCTTCTTCAGCTGAACGATCATATCAAAATCAAACCGCTTTACCGTTCTTTAGTGAATTTACAAACCTCGGGATGTCCTGTTCGATATCCTTGCTTTCCCGCAATACGTTGATGAATGCACTACCCACGACAGCACCCGCGCCGTACTCACACGCCTGGCTGAACGATGAATTATTCGCGATACCGAAACCAATCATTACAGGATTCTTCATATTCAACGCCTTCAACCTCTGAAAGTACGCAATCTGCTCATCGGTAAATCGCTCCTTCGCGCCCGTCGTGCTCGACGCGGCAACAGCATAGACAAATGCCGTGCTCACATCATCAATCCGGCGAATTCGCTCCTCGGACGTCGTGGGCGAGATCAAAAAAGTGTTGTGCAAACTGTGCTTATCAAAGACGGGCTTGTATTCCGTCATAAACTCTTCCAACGGCATATCCGGCAGGATCAGACCATCAACACCGGCGGCCGCCGCATCTGCGCAAAAGGTTTCCACGCCATACTGCACAACTGGATTCAGATATCCCATAAGGATAATCGGGATCTCAGAAATCTTCCTTAATTCCGCGACCTGCTCCACCAACAGGTGCAAGTTCATGCCGTTGTCGAGCGCCACCTTGTTGCTGGCCTGTATTGTGGGCCCGTCTGCCACGGGATCGGAGAAAGGAATTCCGATTTCTACAAAATCGGCGCCGGACTGTTCCAGCGCTTTGCCGATACGCACCGTGTCATTCAGACGAGGATAGCCTGCGGTGTAGAAAACCGACAGAAGGTTTTTTCTGCCAGATGAAAACAACTTAGTAAGCCTATTACTTTCCATGAATATCGATCAATATTTTCCCCACCGGATGTACGTTTCGAGGTCTTTGTCACCTCTTCCTGAAAGGTTGACGACCACGACATCCTGCTTTGAAAACTTTAGTTTGTTCAGCGCCGCCAGTGCATGCGCTGATTCTATTGCGGGAATAATTCCTTCCAGGCGGCTAAGCCTGATACCGGCCTCCATGGCTTCATCGTCCGTGGCGCTAACAAACTGCACGCGTCCGGTATCAAAAAGATGCGCGTGCATTGGTCCGATACCCGGATAGTCAAGGCCCGCCGAAATGGAGTATGGTTCTATTACCTGACCATCATCCGTCTGCATAAGCAACGTTTTGCTGCCATGGAGTACACCGGGCTTGCCCAAGGCAGTCGTGGCAGCAGATTCCCCGGAATCCAGCCCGTGACCAGCCGCTTCAACGCCCACAAGTTTTACGCGCGTGTCATCCAGGTAGTGGTAGTACGCGCCCGCAGCGTTGCTTCCTCCCCCAACACAGGCAATGATCCAATCGGGATGTGATCGTCCAGTTGTTTCCTGAAGCTGTACCTTGATTTCCTCGCTGATGACAGACTGAAACCGCGCGACCATATCGGGATAAGGATGAGGACCCACAACGGAACCGATGATGTAGTGCGTGTCAGTAGGGTGGTTGATCCAGTGCCTCATCGCCTCGTTGGTCGCATCCTTTAACGTCATGTTCCCACTCAGCGCAGGAACAACCGTGGCACCCAGAATCCGCATCCGCTCGACGTTGGGACGCTGCCGTTCCATATCGACCTTGCCCATGTACACTATGCACTCCATGCCCATCAGCGCGCATACTGTGGCTGTCGCGACGCCATGCTGACCCGCGCCGGTTTCAGCAATGATCTTCTCCTTCCCAAGCCTGCGCGCGAGCAGGATCTGACCGATCGTGTTGTTCACCTTATGTGCGCCGGTGTGGCAGAGGTCTTCGCGCTTAAGGTAAATCTCTGCGCCTACTGCCTCCGAAAGTCGTCGGGCGTAATACAATGGCGTGGGTCTTCCTACATAGTCCTTCAGAAGCGCTCTGAATTCTTCCTGAAATTTCGGGTCATTCCAGATGTCGAGGTAGTGCGTTCGCAACTCCTCCACGTTCGGATAAAGCATCTCGGGAATGTAGGCACCGCCGAATTTTCCGTAGTACCCCCGTTCATCCACCTGGTAGGTCATATCTTTCTCTTTAGTTGTTCATTTGAGCGCGGTCGCAACCGCGTTCATAAAATCTGTCAACCGTCCTGAATCCTTTATTCCCGGACTGCTTTCAATACCACTGTTTACATCAAGGGCATGAAGGTTCATGCCTGCAAGATGCTTTACTTCCGATACATTCTCCGGAGAAAGTCCTCCACTCAGAAAGAAGGGCACCGACTGATCGTATTTTCCAAGCAGACTCCAATCGAAGCGCCTGGCGTTGCCACCGTGAAGAGGTCCTTTCGTATCGAACAGAAAGAAATCGACGGCGTCACGATATGCAGACGTCACAGCAAAATCAAAAGTCTCATCCACTGGAAATGCTTTCATCACCTTGATGCCTGTCGCACGTACCGCGGCACACTCGTCCGGCGTTTCCTTGCCGTGTAATTGTGCTCCCCACAGAGAATGTCGCCTTGCCGCAGCGATAATCTCATCGACAGTCGCGTTTACAAAAACGCCAACGCGTTTGATCGTTGACGGAAGATCCGAAGGCACAGTGAATTCCTCACCGACATATCTCGGCGATTTGTTATAAAAAATAAATCCCATGTAATCGGGTTGATGTGCTGCCACCGCGGCGATGTTCTGCGCATCCCGCATCCCGCAAATCTTTAGTCGCACGTCGATACCGTCGATCATTTTACTTTCTTTACCTGCCGTTTGCGTAACTCATCGATGAATTCCTTGCACGCCTTTTCCGGACTGCCGTGCTGCATGAAGTTCTGTCCCATCAGGAAACCCTCGTAACCGAACTGCCGCAATTCCATTATCGTATCCGGTGATTCAATACCACTCTCCGATACTTTCACGACACCGTCCGGAATCAACGGCGCTAGTTCTTTGGAGACGTCCAGACTGATCTTGAAGGTTTTTAAGTCACGATTGTTTACTCCAATAAGATCTGCGCCTGCATCAATGCTGTACTCCAGCTCTTCGCGCGTGTGAACCTCAAGCAGGACCTCGAGACCCAGCGAATGCGCAAAAGCCGCCAGCGATTTCAATGTCGCAGCGTCGAGGGCCGCTGCAATAAGCAAGATGACGTCCGCTCCTATCGATTTCGCCTCGATGATCTGATATTCGTCAATCGTGAAATCCTTCCGGAGAATGGGGCAAAAGTTGAACTTGCGCGCCGTTTTCAAATCGTCATTGCTGCCTCCAAAGTATTTCTGATCAGTTAGGACAGAAATAGCCGATGCCCCAGCTTGCATGTAGCCGATGGAGACGCGCTCTACGGATACGTGGGCGTTGATGATGCCTTTAGAGGGCGATTTTCTCTTGATCTCGGCAATGATCCCCGACTTGTCCGGACGGCGGATATAATGACGCATCGACACGCAGGGTGTCGTAAAGAAAATGCTTTGCTCAAGCAGCCGAACCGGATAAAGGCTCTTGCGCTCGTCCGTCTCTTTGCGCTTATGGGCTACAATTTCGTCGAGGATGTTCATGTTAGTTTTCAAGGAAAAGTTTGAATTTCTCCAGTGCTTTGCCCGACACAAGGGCTTCGCGCGCGCGCACAATTGCATCTTCGATCCCCCGTTCCTGATTTGCACAGTACAAGGCCATCGCGGCATTGGCGATGACTGCGTCATTCTGTGCCTCCGTTCCATTACCTTCAAGAACGTTCAGGAAAATGCGCGCGGATTCTTCAATGGATTCACCTCCGTGCAGGTCAGACGGAGAGCGTTGCGCAAAGCCAAGGTCGGCAGGTTCCGCGATCTGCTCACCACCATTGAAGTAATACTTATATGGACCAGTCAGCGACACCTCATCATAACCGTCAAGCGAATGCAGAACAACGTACTGCTTACCTGATTGCTGATACAAGTAACCAAACTTCCTTGCCAATTCCAGGTTGAACACACCCACCAGCTGGCGATCAGGAAATGCAGGATTCACCATCGGTCCCAGCATATTGAAGAACGTCTTTACACCGAGCTCGCGACGAATCGGAGCGACATTTTTCATTGCCGGGTGAAACAGCGGGGCGTGCATGAAACAAATGTTGGCACGATCGAGGCTGCGCTTCAGCGTGTCGGGATCGTTCGTGAACTTATAGCCGAAATACTCCAGCAGGTTCGACGATCCGCAAGCCGATGACACACCATAATTGCCATGCTTGGCGACGGGTTGTCCTGCCGCGGCGACAATAAACGCAGAGAGCGTGGAGATGTTAAAAGTGTTCTTTGAATCGCCGCCCGTGCCGCATACGTCGATGACAGGATGGTCGAAGTTCATCCGAAGGCAAAGTTCCAGCATCGCGTCGCGAAAGCCTTGCAGTTCATCTACGGTGATGCTTCGCATCATATAAACCGTCATGAATGCTGCTGTCTGGCTCGGGTTGTATTTTCCCGTTGCCAGGTCGACAAGGACGCGGTGTGCCGTCTCTCTGGTGAGGGATCGGTGGTCGATGAGTTCATTCAATATCTCTTTCATCGCTCTTGCGTTTAATTCTTTTGATGTTGTAACCAGTTGCGAAGCATTTTGGGACCTTCAGTTGTCATTACCGACTCGGGGTGAAACTGAAGTCCCCTTACGTCGAATTCGCGATGGCGGATACCCATGATGAGGCCCTCCTCGTTGACGGCCGTCACTACGATGGTGTCCGGTATTGTATTCGGATCGATCGCCCACGAGTGATAGTGCGTTGCCTGAAACGAGGGTGTCACACTCCTGAACAAAATCTCCTCCGGATCGGACACCGTTGTTGTCGTGGTCACGCCGTGCAACACCTTCGGAATATTGAACAGCCGTGCACCAAACACTTCACCGATTCCTTGCAGTCCGAGGCATATTCCGAGAATGCTCTTGCTTGCCGCGTATGTACGAATAACGTCTTTCATAACGCCGGCTTCGTCGGGAAGTCCCGGACCCGGAGAAATGAGAATCTTGTCGTACGCTCCAACAGCCTCCGTGCTGATCTTATCATTACGATACACATCAGGATTATGCCCCAGTTCGCGAAGTATATGGACCAGGTTGTAGGTAAACGAGTCGTAGTTATCGAGGACCAGTATTTTCATCACTTGCCAATTCAGTATCTATATTTTCTCCGCCATTACCAGCGCCTTGCGCAGCGCCTCTACTTTGTTATTCACTTCCTGCAATTCGCTTTCGCTCTTTGATTTGGATACAATACCCGCCCCAGCCTGGAATATCAGCCTGTTGTTGTGACTGAGCAGCGTCCGGATCATAATGGCATGATTGAACGACCCGTCAAATCCAATGACCCCAATCGCGCCCCCGTAAAAGCCACGGTTTACTTTCTCATATCGGTTGATGAGGGTCATCGCCATGTGCTTGGGCGCACCGGATAGCGTACCGGCCGGAAACGTGTCAGCAGCCATACGGATCACAGAGGAACCTGGATCGAGGTCACCTGTAATCTTGGAAACGAGGTGAATGACGTGGGAGTAGAACTGCACTTCTTTGAAGACTTCAACGTGGACGTTCTGCGCGTTGCGACTCATATCGTTGCGCGCCAAATCGACCAGCATAACGTGTTCCGCATTTTCCTTTTCGTCTTCTGACAGTCTTGACGCAAGCGCAGCATCTTCCTGGTCGTTACCTGTTCTCCTGAACGTACCGGCAATCGGATAGATGTGTGCCTTCCCCTTCTTCACCTGAAGCTGCGCCTCGGGTGAAGAGCCCATCAGCTTAAAGCTGCCGTAGTCGAAGTAAAACAGGTAGGGCGAAGGGTTTATGGATCGCAATGCGCGATACACATTGAACTCGTCGCCAGCAAAGCCACAGCTGAAGCGACGCGACAATACAATCTGGAATACGTCGCCGCGGAAGCAGTGCTCCTTCCCTTTCTCGATGATATCGAGAAATTCACCATCCGTGCAGTTGGCTTCTTCGGGACCGCGGACTGAGAACGGGTATGTTGAGAAGCGGTTGCTGAGAATGATTTGTTCTATCCGGTCCAGATTGGAAGTTGCTCCATCACCCGTGGTATGCTGGTAAAGCGACAATTCATTGGAAAAGTGATCAACCACGATCACGTAGCGGTACAGTTTGTATTGAATGTCCGGAATAAGTACCTCCGGCAGCGAAAGCGAAATGTCTTCGAAGCACCGAACGCTGTCGTAGGCCATGTATCCGAACAGTCCGCAGTTGGGATGCCGCGATTGTACATCGGGATCAGGCTCAAAGGAATTCAGGAACTCCTCAAGCATGGTTGTCACCTGTCCTTTCTGCCCGATGGTTGTTTTTGTGGGTGCTGAATCCGGGTAAGCGACTGTTGTAACGCCGTTCGCGACAGAAAAGGAAGCGATCGGATCGCAGCATATGAACGAAAGACTGTTCTCATGGCTATGATAGTCTGAGCTCTCAAGCAGGATGCTGGCGGCGAACACGTCGCGCAGCTTGAGGTAAATGTTCACCGGCGTGAGCGTATCGGCGAGAAGCGTCTTTCGGTACGTCTTGAGCTTTATTTTCATATCGGACTTATTGGTCAGGTTTTTGGAAACGCCTTTCAAAACGAAGGCCCGCTGTGAACAGCGGGCCTCCGGTATAGCAAGGGCAATATCTGGCTGTTCACATATCGGGTAATATGTGCCACCACCAGATTATTGTTGCCATGTGTTTCATATCAAGCTTCTGTCTTTTTACGAGTCGTCCTGCGGGGTTTCGGTGCCGGTTCTTCAGCCGCAACCGTTTGAGCAGCAGATTCAGCAGCAACGACTACAGCACGTTTCTTCTTCCTTCTGCGTGAATTTCCGTACGTGCCAAGCCAAATTTTTCCGCGTTTTGATTTTTTATCTCCTTTTCCCATACCCCGATTTGGTGGGGCAATAATAGCAAACCGTCAAATAATTCCAAATAGTTACCCTACCAAATCTTCACCCGCTCGGATGCCGGGCGGTACATCGGATCCCCCTCACCGATATTAAAGGCCTCATAGAATGCGTCAATATTCACAAGTGGCCCAATCGCCCTGTACATGCCGGGTGAGTGAGGATCGGTCTTCACCAACTGCCTCAGTGTTTCATCGCGGTACTTACTGCGCCAAACGGTCGCCCACGAAAGGAAGAATCGTTGTTCAGGCGTGAACCCATCGATGAGTCCCGGGCGGCCGTGTTCTTTAAGGTATAGTTGCAGTCCATCATAGGCTGCCGACAATCCGCCCAGGTCTCCAATGTTCTCTCCGAGCGTGAACTCGCCATTCACAAACACGCTGTCCAGTGGCTCATAGCTACTAAACTGAGCAGCCAGCGCTTTGCCCTTCTCCCTGAAATGGGAAAGGTCCTTTTCTGTCCACCAGTTGCGAAGGTTACCCTCAGCATCAAATCTGCTGCCCATATCATCAAAACCATGGGATATCTCATGGCCGATCACGGCGCCCATACCGCCATAGTTAACCGCCTCGTCAGCACGATAGTCGTAAAACGGAGGCTGAAGAATCGCAGCAGGAAAAACAATCTCGTTGAACAATGGATTGTAGTATGCATTTACCGTTTGAGGTGTCATTTCCCACTCCTTCTTATCAACCGGCTTGCCATACTTAGCGAGTGACTGTTCGAGGTTGAATCGTTTTGCGTTGAGCACGTTTTGCGCATAAGACGCGGTTTCAGGATTGCGGTCGACCACCAGCGCCGAGTAGTCCTTCCACTCGTCAGGATATCCAATCTTTACATTGAAAGTGGATAGTTTCTCCAGCGCTTTCTGCTTGGTGGAGTCCGACATCCAATCCAGGTTCTTTATGCGTTCCCCAAAGGCGCGTTTGATGTACTCAACCATTTCCATTGCCTTTTGTTTTGCTTCGGCAGGGAAGTGTTCGTCAACATACAGCTTACCCAGCGCTTCACCCAATGCCTCGTCGGTTTGCCCAAGCACACGACGCCATCTGGGCCGCATCTTCTCAACGCCATCCAGATACTTGCCATAAAAATCAAAATCGGCTGATACCATTTCATGATTCAGGTACGGTGCCGCAAGGTTGATGAGATGCCACCGGAAGTACGCCTTCAGGTCAGCAATGGGAGTTGTGTTGATAATCTTTTCAACGGCAGAAAGAAAGTCTTTGTCTACCACTATTACTGAATCGATGTCTGGTAATCCCAACTCAATGAAATATGATTTCCAGTTAAATGAAGGCATTATGGTCGCAAGCTGATCGATAGGCCACTTGTTGTAGATGTTATCCGGATTGCGTCTTTCCTCCTTCGTCAGCGTGGCCTGAGCCAGGGCAGTTTCGATCTTCATGATGGCGTTTGCCTGACTTTGGGCCGTGGATTTTTCAACTCCGCTGAGTTCAAGCATCCTGGCAACGTGAGCGAGGTATTTCTCACGGGTCTCCTTCCCTTTCGAACTTTTATCGAAATAATAATCGCGCTCAGGCAATCCAATACCCGCGCCCGAGAAGTACACATTGATGACGTCACTCTTCTTCAGATCAGGGAAAGCCTCGATTACGAACCAGGCTTGGCCACCGTACTGTTGTTGCTTCGTGAAGTATTTTTGTATATCGGCCTTCCCGCTGATTGCATCCACCTGTTTGAGAAAATCATCTACCGCCTTTACGCCCACTCGTTCGGCAAGCAGAGAATCCATACCAATGTCGAAGAAGTCAGATACCTTCCGTTGATCTGATCCTTCTGCGTATTCAGGATTATCCGAGGCATTCTTAAGGACTTCAAGAACATCGGCCTGAGTTTTCTCACGTAGTTCGCTAAAGCTCCCCCAACTTCCGCGGTCGGCAGGAATCTCGGCCCGATCGAGCCACCCTCCGTTCGCGAAACGATAAAAGTCCTTCGAAGGCTTTACAGTGGTATCCATGTTCGAAATGGATAAGCCCACTCCATCAGGCAACTTCATTTCAGACTGGTTGCTTGAACAGGAGGCGACAAGAATTACAAGGAGGGCAATGGCGGCATTGGTATAGTATCGCATGACTTTGCAGTTTTCCGCAAAGTTATGAGATTACCTGACATTCGTTAGCAAGTCAATTCAGGAAACTGTGGAATAAACTTCTTTCCACTTCCGGGCAAGCGTGTTCCAGTTGAATTCCTCGCGGACCATCGTGAGGCTTCGGTGCTGAAGTCTCGCGTACGCTTCGGGATCGCTTTTATAGCATACATAGGCTTCGTGCAGGGCCTGACGCAAATGTTCTGCGGTGTTGCGCTGCAGGCACCACCCCGCCTCGTGTTGTCTTACAAACGATCCAAGATTAGTTTCCTCGCTGACGATCATGGGAACACCAAGAGCCGCGGCCTCCAACGCGTGATCCGAACAGTTGCCGTTTCGGCTCGGGCAAATGTATACGCTGCTGCGGCAGAACAATTCCTCCCGTCTTTTGCGGGAGAGACGTCCGAAAAACTTTATGCGCTTTTCCATTCCAGCTCTGTCAGCCAGAAGTCGCAACGCATCCAGGTCTTTCCCTTGACCAAGGATCCAGAGCTCAACAGGCGTCGCAACGTCCAGATAAAATTTAGTGAACGCATCGATGAGTAAGTCGAGACCGCGTGATACAATATTTATGTCGCCACTATAGGTGACCACAAAAGGGTCCCTCCCGGCTTGTCGCTCATTCGCCTGACATGGTAAGCCGTTTGATATGCCATTGGGAAGACAAACAAACGGCGTGTTTTGCTGGATGAAAAAGTTGTAGCCGTTCACCTCGGTTGGACCGAGTAAGTGAACCAGCGAAGCCTCTTTTATTATCGGTCGTTCAAAAAAATAGTAGTACGCTTTGCGAAGCGGTGAAAGGCTGCGCAACCTGAGCTCGCTGTAATCACCATGGGGCGACAAGATGAGCCGCAGTTTCAGTGAGGACTTCCTGATGAATCGGGATATCGCAAAAAATTCAGGAACGAACCCGCCATGAAGATGAACTATCGAATCCGGCGGAAGCATTTCGAGCGCTTTTCTCAGCGTCGGCGAAATGGTGAACCGGTTGGATTGAATGCTGAACGATCGATGCTTAACACCATCGGCGTCGACGCCCAGACGACCGCTGCCAATCTCCCAGATCGATACCTGCAAACCGAGTCGCGACTCCGCTTCCGCGAGAAAGTTTACCATGCGTCGCAGGTCCGGATACCGGCAATCTGTCGACCGGTTCATGGCGATATGTACAATGCGTATCATTTGGTCTACCTCAGGGGCATAAAAAAAGCGCTGACCAGATTCCTCTACTCCAAACAGGTTCCGATCAGCGCCTCCAACCCAAACATGAACCAACCCCGGTTCAATGCCTTTAGCACTATGCACTTTAACCTTGGGCTAATGGCTGTAGGGGATGTTGCGATAGTCATGCCATTGGCATTTTTTCGCGTTTTCAGCCCAAAAACGCATGTTCAGGACGGTAATTGGTCCCAATCTGGCAATACGACGGCCAGTATCTGGAAAAGGTGGGACTATTGGATAGGGCGATCAGGGAGGGGATAACGATACAGAATACAGTCGCGCGGTTCATTGTTCTGGTTGACGAACCGCAACCACTTCGTCAGGCGTGCCTCCACGATAAGGCCACTCTTCTCGAGGACGCGTTGTGAGGCGATGTTTTCTGCATCGACGAGCGTACCGATGCGATAAACTCCGGGTTGCGCTGCCAGGAGGTCCATGAACTTTCGGGTTGCTTCTGTAGCATACCCTTTGTTCCATTGGTTCGGAGAGATGATGTACCCGAATTGGAGTTTTCCATACTCGTTGAGGGCGCCGATGCTGCCTATCAGACGATGGCTCGTCTTCAGGCGGATGGAGAAAGAGTAATCCGTACCCGCTGCCCAGGCAGCACGCGTCTGCATAAGAAATCGCTGTGTGTCGCCAATTGAACGGTGGGTGGGCCACGACACGTAGCGTGTCGCTTCTGGTTTGCTGGCGTAGGCGTAAAAGATTTCTTCCGCGTCTTCGTACCTTAGGCGTCGGAAGACCAGCCTCTCTGTTTCGAATGTCTCCTCAAGCTCGAGGCGTTCCACAGGTAAAGTAACTGATCATGGCTAAGGGCAGCAATGTAGTACATCAATATTTCAAGCGCGACTTTGATGGCTACAAAATACTCGTGAAACTGAATCCGATCCGACTCACCGGCATCGAACTCACACGATTTGACGATGGCCGCGTTGAAAAACGGGAGCTGGAGTTTGACGAACACATCCTCGAAGACCTCGAAGCCGATGGCTTCGACGAAACCAGCGCCATGGAATTCAACCTCTATCTCTCTGGCTTGGCGTAAAAACCACATTATTCCGCGTTTGCATCTGCGTCTGCGTCTGCACCTATTTTTTACTACATTTGCGCCTGGCAAACCGGCACGACCAGCTCCTGCTGAATCCCCCAGGACCGGAAGGTAGCAAGGGCAGGCGGTTGTAGCGGTGCGATGCCCGGTTTGCCTCTTTT